>Ga0208257_1000195_pt1 | contig 20226 bp, 37 predicted proteins | sample CryBogCBH10Sep07_FD_184610 | JGI IMG/M metagenome (GOLD analysis project Ga0208257, IMG submission 184610) | Freshwater microbial communities from Crystal Bog, Wisconsin, USA - CBH10Sep07 (SPAdes) | ecosystem: Environmental > Aquatic > Freshwater > Lake | place: Crystal Bog, Wisconsin, USA... | reverse complement strand
TCGCACAGCGCTTTGGTTTTGAATTCTCCGAGGCGCTCCCATCCCAAACCGTTGTTGCTGGTGTTTTGCAACACCACGAGAATGAATGCTCCGATCATGTGTTTTTCTCCTTAAGTTTGGCTTCAACCGCATGAACGATTAGCGGCTTCATTTGGTATCGCGGGTCATTCAAAATTTCTTGCACTTCCTCTATCTTCAGGCCAACCCATTCACGCTGTGCGTCACTCTTTCCAGCTTCATAAATCAACTCAGCAAATTTTTTGTTGTATACCTGATACCACCTAGTGCTTTTGTATCTGCTTGCTGTGGCTCCATCCGCAAATGCAGTTGCCAACGCTTTGAAGTTTTCTACATCCTCTTTGTTCATGTGTTCTTCTCCTCTGATGGGCCATTGAACAGCGCCATGCCAAGTTGCCCAAGCATGACCGCCTTTAACTCTTCACGTTCTTCTTCTGGATATTCCTGAGCAACTTCATCCATGATTTTCATGATGCTGGCGGCTACTTCTTTTGCTGGAATTGGTTTTGCACTCATGTGTTCTTCTCCTTGAGTTTGGCTTCAATCCAATTTATCAATACCGCCTCATTTTCGTTAGGAGTCCACCATTCGGCTGAAAGTTTCTGCATATCGGTAGGTGTCAGCCCAACCCATGTGCGTTGTTTTGGGTGTGTGTAGAGAGGGATTCCAAAAATCATTGCTTTTCGTATTTCCTCAAGAGTAGCTGGCTCACCCTGCTCTGCCTTGGGTTGTGGGTGAAAGTCGCTATGCTCTTTCATGGCCTCGCGGCTGAAAAAGCCGGACGTAAACTCTTGCTCTTGCTTGGATTGTGAATACTGACAAACACAATTCCATTTTCCACATAAGTTACATGGCATTGCTTACTCCTTTATGCCATGGGCAATTTCGATTGCTCTGGCAAAACGAGTTCTAAAGTCATTCACAATTCCGACCAAAGGCATATTTGCCACTGTGTCGGCGATTTCATCAATCTGCTCATCCGTCAGCGGCTTGCGGGGTTGTGGGTAGGTGTAGAGCATTGATTCGTCTTTTAGTTTGTTAAACCACATGACTTGACCACGCCCAAACACATCTTCTAACAGTTGACCAACAGGCTCTTGCTTCTCTGCCTCTGCCTCTGCCTCTGCTTCTGCAATAGTTTGGCGTAGGGATGTGATGGCTTCGTTTATTGTCTTTGCATAAGCCTTCAGAATTGGCGGGTAGTCGTCCAAAGGTCTTGGTGTTTCCAGCGCCTCAAGCGCCTGTTTCATTGCTTCAATCATCACTATCCTTCCAAGGGTGGCTCACGGCATCAGCATATAAAGCCAAACAACCACCAACAATAAAAATGGCAACGATGCCGCCAACAATAATGTCAATCCAGTCCATCATTTGCCTCCACGTTCTTTGCTGAGATACAAAAAGTTGTGTTTGTAGGTGCGGCGCAGTTGAATCAATGCTTTGGTGGCTTGCGCCAACTCTTCATTTGAGAATCTTGCCCAAATCGTAGGTTTGCCGTCTTTGTGTTTTTCTTTGAGGTAAATCATTTTTCGTGCTCAAGTTTGAAAAGCAACATGAAAGCAAAGACACACGCCCATACGGTCAGTGTGATTTTTAAATCCATTGTCCAGTTGGCGGTGTCCCAGCTTGCTGAGATGCTAGCGCCAATCACATACCAAAACGTATAGCTGACTACAAACGGCGTCATGCAATACCCGATGACTGAAAAGTAGCGCTTCATGGTCATTGCCTTTGGCTTGGGATACGGTTCAGGATGGCCTCAGCCGCGTTTTTGAGGGTTGTGCATGTCTCACCCTCATCTTCGGCTGCCGCCAGCTCTTTGACCAAGTCTGAGCACGCTTGGCGCTCGATGAAGATGGCACGCTTGGTTGTCTCAATGGCCACGGTCATGATTTCAGCTTGGGCAATGGCCATGGCTTCGTCAAACTCTTGTTGAGTGAAAAACTTGACATGCCCAGCATTGCCCAAGATTTGTTTTTGCAGGTCGCTCATTTCTTTTTTTTCAGTCATTTTTTTCTTTCAGTTTGTAATCTTTGAATACGACGCCTTTGCTTGCGTCACCCTTCCAGCACTCACTCACCCAGCCACGCTTGCCAGACTTATATGTGCGCCAGTGCCCACGCACTTGGTGCCTGCGCGGGGTTGCGTGCGTGCCACCCTGCGGATCGTTCTTTTGCTTTGGCGGCTCCACCACCACAGTGTGCCAGTCGAATGTCAGGGCTGGTTTGCCTTTTGACTGCCTCTTCTGGTTGATGAATGTGCGCTGGGGTGTTGGCCTGTAGCCCTCGGATTGCAGGGCCAGCTTGGTCACTATAGCAAGCACCATGCGATGCACTGGCTTGATGTCCTCCAAGGTTATCTCTTCGCTTTTGCGGTAAATCTTGAACCTATCACCGTCCAGCATGTATGCAAACGGTGAAAAGTATTTCCCGCCGTGCCACATTGAGCACCCACCAACAGTGACCGATCCATCACCCTGCAAAAGCCACATTGCAAAGTCTTTGCCGCTGGTATCGAGGCCAGCAATGCCTGTGCGCTTTGATGGCAGATGCATCAAAAACTCGGCAGGCACCTTTGTGGCTTGCGTGGCCTCCATCTGACCAACATCAAACCACAATGCAGTCTCTGGTTCGGGCGCAAACTTCACAGCTTTTTGAATGAGCGGTGTCATATTAATTTTTTGAAAAGTAATAGGCAAGGCACACCCACATGATCAAGGCTGCGTAGCCCATCAGGATGTTGCGCCAGCCGTTGTTTTCTTCAGGTGGGTAAAACCACCCTGCACGGTCGATTGAATTGGGGAATGCCTCCAGCAGAGTGCGTGGGAAGCATCGGGTTGTTGGGTTCAGGTCTTCAAGCATTGGCAACCTCCAAGGCTTTTTCCAACGCGGCGATCAACTGCTTGGTTTGGTTGTGAGTCAACGTCAAGTGGGTGCGGCCACCGGGCACGTTCAAGCTGATCCAGACATCATCGTCAAACTGGTCAACAAAGATGAAGTGGCGAAGGTTTTCTCCGTTGATGCGAATTGAGTTTTCCATGTTTTGCTCCTATGGGGCCGAAGCCCCATTGATTAGTTGGACAAAGGTTTTGTTTCAGCAGACAAAATGTCTTTGGTGATCTTGGTGTGTTTGGCGACCAAGTCAGCAGGTGCATTCAGTTCTTTGGCAACTGACGCCCATGACGTAGATTTTTTCTCTGGAGTGTGTTTAATGGTGGTCACGTACATCGTGCCAGCATATGTGCCTGCGCCAAGCAGTTTGATTTGATCTTTGAGAGCTTCAGCTTGCTCGGTCAGTTGGTCAATTTGGTCTTGGATCAAGCCGAGTTGGTCAACGATTTTGAGGGTGGTTTTGATTGCGACTGTCATTTGGATTCTCCGGTTAACCTGCGTCGTTGCAGTGGAGTTAGTATAACTCCAAGTTAAAGGAAAAACCATCCCGCACAAACATTTTTTGTGTGAAAACCCTATGTTTTGTGTTGTATTTTTACACAGACTAAAACTTGTGTTTTCAACGTCCAGAGATGATCAAGTCAACTGCACGCTCGATTGTGATGTTGAGCGCGTCGATCTCTTCCATCTTCTTGAGTTTCCACATCTGGCGTTGGCCATGCCACCCATTGCGGCTGCCTTGGTGGCAGTCCTTGCACAGCGCAACGCAGACATATTGGCTGTGCTGCTTGACGTGGTGTGCATCGCTGGGCGGTGGTGCATCGCACACGGAGCAGGGCAGCTCTTTGACAAGTCCCACCCATGCTTTCTCTTTCTTGTTGAGCGTGTTGTTCAAAGATGACTCCAATATTTTTGGTTCCAGATTCGGTACACCGTGGATTTATTCAATCCAAAAATGTATGCCGCATGTTTTGCTTTGACTTGACCTTGCATTTCTCTAATGCGATTGACTTGCGCCTCAGTCAATTTGTTTTTTGGATTCTTCAATCCCTTTGAACTGTTGCCATGCAACACCTTATCTTGAGCGTTTTCCTGAGCCGTGCCATAGCAAAGATTGTCAACGTGGTTGTTCAGTTTGTTTCCATCCAAATGCCTTATTTGCATGCCATCTGGCCTGTCGCCAAAAAAAGCATTTGCAACAAGTCGATGAACTGGAATTGCTGTTTGTTTCCCATTCACGCTAAAACGAATATCTGGATAACCGCTTGATGTGTTCGTGTGCCACTTCAATAGTTTTCCGATTTGAGCACCTTGGCCGCCCTTGCACCTGCGGACTTGTCCATCGTTTGAAACTTCGTAGTCAGGAAACCGATTGATGGTTTTCCAAATAATCATGTCGCACCTCGTTAATGGTGGAAGCGTTACTGAGTGGGCAATGGCAGGACGGTAACGAATCGTCTTTTCCCCCGCTAAAGGTAGCCATTGCCACAATTCTAAGACAAAGCTCGATCAAGCGCTCTATTGGAGGCTTCAATCGTCCTGAAGACCTCAATTCGAGCCTGTGCCGCCACCAACCCCCACCGAAGCGCTTCCGCCTTCTCTACGGCCTCTCTAAGCCCTTTGAGCAGCTCGATGTACTGGACATCTGCATAGGCTTCGATCTCCGCGGCTGCGGCTGATTTGGCACCATTCTCAATGGCCGTTTTCATGAGCATGGCTTTCTTGCTTTTGCGGTACTCCTCAAGATAGGTCACCTCGGCTTTGGCGTGAGCGTACTTGGCACCCTCTTTGTAGATAAAGTCAACCGACTTGTTGATGTCGTCTTGGTTCATACGTTCTCCACTTGTTGAATTCTTTGTCCAATCCATGCCATACAAGGCACGGCCATTGAGTTGCCCAGGGCTTTGTATCGAGGACCGTCTGGTGTGTCTTTGCCCTTGAGTTTGATGTCGGTGTAGTTGTCGGGAAACCCTTGCAGGCGTTCGCACTCCATAGGTGTCAGCCTGCGTACAGCCATGTTGTGAATGGCCAAGGCATCAGCCTCTACACGTTCATTGCCTGTGCGGCTGTAAGGTGGACCTGATGCACCCATTGATGGGCCAACTTCTGCTGGGGCAAATACAACATTCTCTCCACCATTGTTTCTGCCTTGAGCGAATGCAATGTCTGATACGCATGGGTCTTGCGTGCCATGTACGACCATAGGTTGTGCGACTCCATGCACGCAAGCTGTGGTTAACGTATGTGATGGGTCACCTTCTTCGCCAACACCAAGACCTTGTCGATTCATCTTGTCGCGTTTTTCAGGATCACGGCCTGCGTTGCGTAAGTCCAATGGGATCGCTTGCGCCACTCCGTGACGATCCGTCTTTGTCAAGCATGGTGCAATGTCATTCATTGGTTCAACTGCATTGCCGCCATTCTCTGGTTTGCGACCAATCCAATTGCCAGGTATGCCATAGGTCGGTTGCAACACTGGTGTTTGACCTTCGTTGCAATCACTGTTCATTCCTTTGTGCATACGAGCAGTCAGCGTATTGCCAATTTCGTAGGGTTGAGCAACTAAATGTTCGCTTCCTCCTCCAAGGTCGCCTCCACTTGCTCGGAGTGTCCCAGCTCCTTGGCGATAGCCTCCAATGCTACTTGGAGTGAAGACGGAAGTTTCTTTCCTCGCTTCTCGGCTCGGCGGAGAATCCCCGCGCAGGCTTTCGGACTCAAAAAGAACTTCTGCGGCAGGTCGCCAGTCTCCAAAATATCCGACAACAAACACACGGCGGCGGCGCTGTGCCACTCCGAAGTATTGAGCGTCAAGCACTCGGTAGGCGAACCCATACCCGAGTTCAGCCAGCGCCCCGAGGAAGGAACCAAAGTCCCGTCCACCGTTTGAACTGAGGACACCCGGCACGTTTTCCCATACGAACCACTGGGGTCTAAACCAATCAAGAAGTCCGCAATAGGTGAGCATGAGGTTGCCTCGGGGGTCTTCGAGTCCTTTGCGGAGTCCGGCAACGGAAAATGATTGGCAAGGTGTTCCACCGACCAAAAGGTTAACTGTGTCAAGATTCCACTCCTTGTATTTCGTCATGTCGCCAAAGTTGGGGACGTCTGGATAATGATGAGCCAGCACTTGGCTGGGGAATTTTTCAATCTCTGAAAAACCCACGGCTTCCCATCCCAGCGGCTGCCAGGCAACCGAGGCGGCTTCAATGCCTGAACAGACAGATAGGTACTTCATACGTTCTCCCGACGCAGCCATTCGGCCATTAATAGCGCCTCAGCGCGTCCATTGTCTTTTTTGCGTGCCAGTGGTGCTGTTGGCCACAATTCACGTGCCAGCGCAAGGCTTTTGTCTTTATCGTTGTCCAGCACCATGGCTCTCTTCCAAACTCGTGGTGATACAAAATGCCAAGGCGCTCTGAATCTTTGCGCCAAACCAAGTACTGCACCGTATGACGTCCCAAAAGAAAATGCTTGCCGAACTCCATCTCGCGGCATTGAGTGAACCGCCTCCACAACGATTTCACAATCTTGACCGTCTCTTGCAAGACAAATTTCGGCCCAAATTTCTTCTGTCAATATGCCTTTATCTCCATGCAGCATGTCTCCGCATGAATGGTAGGCTCCTGTATGTGTAATAGCTCCCCATGCGCCACTTTTCCCGGGGTCAAAACCAAATATCAACATACGACCTCATAAGTTTTTGTGTTTCTGTCAAATGTCAAAACTCCAAGCTCCATCAACTTTGCAACGCATTTATTCAAAGAGCCATGCGCCAAAAAATGTTCTTTGTCATTTTTGAAAAGAACAAGATTTTCAATTCGGTTATCTGTTTTTATAAGATTTACATGATGAACAATTTCTGATTTGTCCAAAAATCGGCCAATTGATTTTTCAATGACTAACCTATGTTCAGGAACAAAACCAAATCTGTCTTTGTTTGGATGCGTACTCGCTTTAACCAAAACATGACTATCAGGAGTTGCACGCTTGAATTTTTTTCTTCCGTCTGGTGCGCCAACAAGTTTTTTCTTGCATTCAGAACTGCAAACGGGTTTACCACCAGCTAAAGAATTTGATTTTTCTTGCAGCATTTTTACGTTGCATATACAACAATTTTTTAAAACGTAATATGTGTTTACACACCTATTCACACCTTTTTTGTCTGTCCACATTCTGGGTTTTCTGTAGACGCCCATTGTTTTTTCAATGTAGCCGGGAAAGCTGCTTGACCACAATTCGTCTTTCATCAAACGAGTGCCTTTGAAATTTGCCATGTGTCCTCCAAATTAAAAGTTCATATCATACACTTTTAATTTGACCTTTCAGGTCAAAGTGGTCGCAGCGTTGCAAAACAAACCGCAGTTGTGATGTTGGCTTCTTTTGTTTGTCCAAGATTCGGTGGCACAGCTTGTCTTTGTAGCCAGTGCACTCAAAGCACACACGGCGGTCGTCCATTGGGTCACGGTCACGGTCAAACATGCGGCCTGCCAAGTCTTCTGCTTGCACTTCGGTCAAGCCTTCAGCCATGAACCTTGCTTTGCGGCGTATGACCAGTTGGTCTTCTTGTTCGGTCACGATTGTTTCCTTGCTAGACGTGCAATCAATGCGCTGTCACGCAATTCTTTGCCAAATGCTAAACGCAACAAGTCAAACCATGTAAATTCAACAATGTCACTCTTGAATGGGTGTGGTGTAAATTTCATTCTTGTCCCCTTGCTCGGATTGCTTCTGCAAAATCATTTCCTATTGCTTGCATTTCTTCAGACCGACCGTAGTCTTCACACACCTTTGCACACGCCTCACGCTCACGCTCTGCTACTTGTTTTGCAAAAGTCTCAAGCCATTCAAACATATCTCTATCGCAGTCCCATTCGCGGTCTGCATGTCTAGCCATTTCAATGATTTCATCTTGTGTCATTTGGTCACCTGTACATCATGTGTTTCGCAACGACCCGCCAAGATGTCCTGCACACGCTTTTCAGTCTTGCGGTGGCAGTGCATCATGGTTCGCTCGGGCATCTCTTTAAGGGCTGTCTCGTAGTCTTCCAAAAGCCCACGGACTGTTTTGATGCCCACACCGTCCAATCGAATTGGCACGTTCTTTGTGATTGATCGTTGCCCTGCAATCGCCAGCGCCTTCACAGCGTCTTCAATCAATCCATCGGGGTCTTGCGCCCAGCCCATCTCAATCAATGTCTCCATCATGTTCTCCTGTTGATCCCACGTCGTTGTGGTGGAGAAACTATAACATAAAATTTAAGTTAGTCCGAAACTTTTTTTCGGGCGCAGATGCCCAAGGGTGAAGGGGGAGGTCTTCACACCGTCTCCAGACTCCATGAGAGTCCCAAGATTCCCTTGAGGCAGCGATTCAGTCGATGGTAGTTTGTCTCACCTTGGCCTACCGTCTTGTTCAGTCCCTCGCTGAGAGGCTGTTAGGCTTTGAATGGGGGTGTGCCATTGCCTGTGTTTTCTTCCGCGCCACCCATGCAGGTGCTTGCTGTCGTGCGGAGTACGGGAACAGAAAACAAAAAAGCCGTTAAGACAAACCCCGATTGGAATCCCAACCCAATTAAGGGTTGAAGCCCCTGACGGGGTCGGAGTTTGACTTAACGGCTTTCAACAGGGATTCCAACTCCTGTTTTGCGGATTGTACTACAACAAAAATCCTTTGTCTTGCATGAAGTCAACTGGGTGCTTGCTATATTTTTGATTGTTGCAAGTGGGACACAAGATTTGCAAATTTGAGGCGTCATTGGTGCCGCCAAGGACCAAGGGCATGATGTGGTCTATATGGAACTTGCTTTTTGTGTTGACGCCACAGCAGGCGCATTTATGGCCTTGCAGCGCATGTATTTTTCTGACGTCTGCAGCCGTATGCTTGCCGCCATTCCCCAACTTAAGGGCACGTCTTTTATGCTCCTGAGCCCTTCTTTCAAGTGGATGATCTTTTGCCCATTGTCTTGATTTTTTACTCAACATTTCAGCGTTTTTTTTGCAATATTCATCTCTTTTGATTTTTATTTTTTCTTTGTTTTCTTCTCTATATTCAGCCATGTAGTTTTTAATTTTCTGTTGATTGCTGTCTCGGTATTCTTTTTTCTTTGCAAGCACGGCTTCTTTGTTTTTTGCTTGGTATTCTTTAACTCGTACATTAGCACATGCCCTGCAAACAGAATGCAACCCATAAAGGCCACGCTCTGATTTGCGAAAGAATTCAAACGCCTTTACAGTTTTGCATTTGCTGCATGTTTTTAGGTTCGTTGCATCCATTTTTGATTTAACTCCATCAATTTTTGTGCAACGTATAGCAAACCAAATTTTTTCATGTCGTCATTTGCATCGTGCCCAACAGTGTCACTCATAACATAAGGCAAACCAGTTTGAATAGCTGCTTTTTCCCCTGTTTGACTTACATCATTGTCTGCATAAATTCCAACTTTTCCAGACAATGAATTTAAAACTTGCACCATGTTTGATGCGCTAAAACAACAAATCACTGCCGCTTTTGAACCAGTCATTTTTAATGCGGCTCGAACGCTTAAAGCTGTAGCATACCCTTCAACGGCAATTTTTGCTTGAGCATCTCTTTCGCCCATGTACAGCACAGCGTTCTTGGCTCTCATGCCGGGCAGCATCTTCTTTTCGTACTTCATGTTCGGGGCGTCCCAATAGATCGACTGGTAGCCCTGAATCTTGTTGGTCACCACGTTGCGCATGGGGATCAACAGCTTGTTGTCTAAAACCAACATCTTCTCATCAGGGAAACCCTTGATCTGAAGGTAGGGGTGGGTGTTGGGCTTGGCGTTGCGCAAAGTGATCATGGCGCGTTCGGCTGCCAGCTCATACGACCGATCTTTGTCGGCGTTGGCCGTCTGGCGCTTGAGTGCCCAGTTACGCTTTTCTTGGTCTGTCCAAGGCTTGGCGTGGGGGTCTTCGTACCACATCGCCCGAGCGTCACCGCTCCAGTCCATTACCCAGCCGCGCTGGCCATCCCAAAAGAATGCCCCATTGGTTGAGCGGGGCTTGTCCACCGTGCCAGTGCGACGAATCTTGTCCGAAGCGTAGAACTTGGCGGGATCAATTTCGATGCCATGTGCGCGTGCAAAGTTGATGAAACTCATTTTGCACTCACTGGGTAAAAGGTCACGACATCGTCTTTCCAATGAATAGTGGCTTTGCAGCCCAACTTCTTGGCTGTGCTCTCAATCCAGTGCTTGATCGCAGGCTCGTACATTAATTTTTCAAGCAAAGCCAAACTGATGGTCGCCTCTTTGCCGCTATTCACCTTCTCGGCAATCCATGCTTCATAGTTCATGCTTGTCCCCTTGCTTGAATTGTTTTTTGCACCAAGACTTCCATCTCTCTTTGTCTCATGCGCTTGATGCGCTCAAGTTTTTTTGAGTGCGCTGTTGCATAAATGATCTGTTGCATTTGAAGTCGGATTTTTTCCCAATACGAAACTTGATCGGGAATATTGACCTTGTTGAATTTATATGATTCAGCATCTTCTCGTGCATTGGCTTCTATGACCCTTGTTTGTGCATCACCAATGATTTCCTTGCATGTATCAATGTCCATTGATCTTGGTGTCATACTGATCTCGCTTTCTTCCACGCCATGTTCATCTGCGTGATTTTGTTGTGCACGTTGCGGGTAATCTCAACCGTGGGCGCAGTCGTGAATCGCCATGTCGGGTCTTGCCCTGTGATCTTCTTGTAGAGGTGATACGCACGGCCTTGCTGGTTCTCGGGCTTGCTGTGGTGACGAGCGTATGAGACGCATTGATGCCAAAGGTGTTCAAGGTTGTCGGCCAGTTTCTTTTTGTTCTTGCCTTCACCAATGAAAATCTCTTGCATCTGCCCCGGCAACGCCTCCTTCATGGCAGGCGACACCTTCTCATACCCGCACGCCATGCAGCGTTTGTGAAATGGTTTGTAGCCACACTTGGGGCAACCCTTCAACTCGTAGTCTTCGTCTTTGCGAATCTTCTTGTCGAGCTTCTCGCCATCGTCCAACTTGTCCAAACCGTTGAAAAACACTTCGGTGAAGTCTTCGGCAAAACGCACGATGTTGCCGCTGAAGTCGAGCAAGTAACAGTCAGTCTTACCAGTCTCAGGCGATGAGCGCAGGCCACGCCCCCACATCTGGATCGCCGTGGACAACGACTTGCGCAGAGGACGTGCATCGCACACACAACCGACGTCAGGCACGTCAAACCCTTTAGCCAGAGCCTCCACGCTGATCAGCACCTTGAGGTAGCTGTCAGGCTTGCGATACTCTTTGAGCAGGATTTCACGCTCTTTGGCAGTCGTCTCGGATGTGAACACCGCGGCCATGACGCCGTGATCCATAAACTGCTGGGCGATCTCTTTGCAGTGCTTGATCGTTGCGCCAAACACGATGGTCTTGCGGTTTTCAGCAAACTTCATCCACTCCAAAACAACGTCGCCCACGATGTCCAAGCCACGCTCTTCTGCGGCTTTGTCTGTCCACTCGCCACCGCGTGTCTCAGCGCCTGCCATATCGGGCTTGGTGCAGCTAAAAATCCGCATGGGCACCAACACTCCTGACTCGGTCAGATCGTGCATTGTGGTGGCGTTGATGAGGTTTGAGAATATCTTTCCCAACCCTGCGCTGAATGGCGTGGCAGACAAGCCAATAAACGCCGCACCGCTGGTCATGGCGTACTCAGTCCAGACCTTGAGCTGGGTATGGCATTCATCCACCACGATAACGTCTGCCTTTGGCCAGTAGCCACGTTTGGCCACGGTCTGCGCCGATGCGATCTGCAACAGTTCATCGGGGCGGCGACGCCAGTGGTTGGCTTGGACGATGCCATGCGCCTCAAGGCCGTAGCCAATGGCCGCCTCGGACGTCTGGTTGATCAGCGTGGTGCGATCGCACAAGAAGATCGCACGCTTGCCGCGCTGCATGGCTTCGTTGCAAATGCGCAGGCCAAGGTAAGTCTTACCAGCTCCCGTAGGAGCCATGATCAATTGGTTCTTGTGGCCATCTTTGAAGCCTTGTCGCAAGGCTTGATGGGCGGTCATTTGAAAGGGACGAGGAGCAGGGAAAGTTGATCCGTCATCACCCTCACGCGGGGCTGGGACTGCACTCATTATTTTGCCTTTTTAAGTTTGTCGATTTGATTTTGAAGTTTCTTGCACTCTTTGATGAACTCGTTCTTTTCACGCATGAGCGAGTCGATGCGCACTTGCATCTGCGCCATGAGAAAGTTTTTCTTTTTCAACTCTTCGTGGGCAACCGCCAGTTTGTCGTCAGCCTCCAAGATGACGTTGAGCAACTCAATGTCGGCCTGCATGGCACGCTCGTTGGCCTCCAGCTCCTCGGCGCTTGGCTCGTTGCCATCGTGCAAAGAGGGCTTCGGTTCGTCCAAACCGTGCGAGTCGGTTGAACCGACTGAAACATCCGAATTAGCTACTTTATCAAGCAACTTCTTTTCGTAGTGATGCTTTACTTTCTCTTTTTGCTTGGCTTTTGCCTCGGGATTTCGGATGGAAGCCACAAAAGTATCGGACACTTTGCACAATTTGGCGATGTGCGTGTTGGGCAATTCACGCAGCTCTTCGTCAGCCAAAGCCGCTTCGACGACCTTGCGCTTGGTGGCGTTGTTGCGTTGCAGCCCGTGCTTGTCATTGACGCCCAATGAGGCAATGAAGGCGTCACGCTTGGTGCCAGGCTTGTAGTGCACCTCAATCTCTTTTTCGCCCAACTCGTGCACCGCAAAATAGCGATGAAAGCCATCGTAGAGCCAGTAGTCTGTGCCGTCGAACATGACGTCGATGGGCGGGAAGATGTCGCCACCACGCATGGCTTCTTTGTAGACACCGACCACTTCTTGGTTGATCTGGTCACGGAACTGCGTGTTGCCGTCAATCCGTATGCTGTCTAGTCTCACTTTACGTTTTGTCATTGTTTTCTCCAAAAAAAAGCTGCGACCAAAGAACTCACCTTTCGGTGTTGGCGGAGGTGTGTAGTACACCCAGTTCTTTGGCCGCAGCCCACTACAAAAACGCCGCCAAGCGTTAAATTACTATATCACGCAAAAATGTCTGGACGCAACTCCTTGCGCTTGACCAGACCTTGCGTGGCCTTCTCAATCTTCTTGCATAGGCTTGCAGACGCACGGCGCTTGCCGCGGATCAGCATGGACAGCCAAACGTCAGAGATGCCCAAATACTGAGCCATCTCCACCTTTGCCCCCCGTGGTTCGCCTACAAAATACTCTTCCAGTGTCACATTTTTCTCCAATAAGTTGTTGGCGGTCTTCAGGAGACTCGTTTAATGCTTGGACCTTCAGCTCAAGCACCAACACGGCTGAGGACTGCTGATGTCTCACCTTAGTAAGTGTCCCGCATGAACTTAATCACTTGGGTCGGGCAGTCCACACAATCCTCATGCGTCTTGGTGTTGCATGGATTCTACAACAACACAAAGTTTAAAGAACAACTTTAATTTCGTGTTATAGTAACGGCACGACAATGTTGTCGGTTCACTGGAGCACGAATGTCTCTCAAACCTCATCAGGCGCTGATTTGCGTCTACATCCTCTCAATCCTCGTTGTCCTCATGGACGTCTTTTTCTGGAGAATCTAATGTCTTTTTACGTTGAAAACAAAGGCGGTGACTTTGAAGCCACGCCACCCGGTATGCACCTCGCACGTTGCTACCGCATCGTTGATCTCGGCACGCAAAAATCAGAGTTCAAAGGCCAAGTCAAGTACCTGCGCAAAGTGATGCTCGGTTGGGAGCTGCACGGTGTCAAAGACGACGGCACGCCGCTCTTGATGAAAGACAAGCGACCATTCGCTGCTTTCAAGAACTACACCCTCAGTTGGTCTGACAAAGCCACCTTGCGCATTGATTTGCAGTCTTGGCGTGGAAAACCTTTCACCGCCGAAGAACTGCGCCGCTTTGACCTCAAGACAATCTTGGGTGCATGGTGCATGTTGAACATGGTCGAGAAGGCTGGCGACAACGGCAAGACCTACATCAACGTGGCCAATATCAGCCCCGTGCCTGCCGTGATCAAACAAGCTGGCCTGCCTACCGCGGTCAACGCCAATGAGGTGTTCAATCTGGATGAGCCAGATATGGCCATGTTTGAGAAGTTCAGCGACAACCTCAAGACAAAAATCCAGTCTTCTCCAGAGTGGCAAAAGCTACAAGGGAAAACACCTGCTGCGCCACAGCAACCCCAAGGTTCGCCCTCTTTTGACGAAGACGATGACATCCCGTTTTGACCATGAAATACGCCGTCCTACTCCTGACGGCGGCTTTGGCCGCATGTGGTACGGGTACACCGTACAAACAACAAGACCTCATCATCGACCGACAAGTTCAAGTCATGAGCCGCAATGAGGTCATCAGCGCCGTCCACGACTGCGAAGGCAACGGCCTCCGCGCCAGCATGGTCTACGCCAAACGCCAAGTCAATGGGTTCACCGTTGACGTGGTCATCGACGTGATCTGCGCCCCCAAATACAAATACTTCTGAAAGGATTGACATGTTTATTTCTAAAGCTGAGAAGTTGGCCATTCAAACCGATGCCATCAACCAACAAAAAATGATCACCCACATAAAAGTTGATCTGCAAAAGACAAACCACAAAATTGTTGCATTTAGCAAATCAGAAAAGCAAATTGATGAGCTAATCAAAATTTGCAAAAACCTGAATGAACGCATTGCCAAGTTAGAAGGCGTCAAGATGATTGACAGACGAACTTTGCCCAAGTCAGCGGAGACTCGTGAAAAACACCGTCTGGCCGTGAAAAAGTATTGGGCAGAGAAAAAAGCAAAGGAAGCTAAATGACCACAATCATTGCAAGATCAGCCGAATCGGTTCACTGGTACGGCCAAGACGGCTCACCAGCCTACACCGTCAAAGCAAAGGACGGTTCAGACCGCCCTACAACGCTCAGAGACGCACGAAAACTCAACTTGGTGCCTTCGGTATCAACCATCATGAAAGTGGCCGCAAAGCCCGGTTTGGACGTTTGGAAGAACGAACAACTTCTCTTGGCCGCCCTGACTTTACCTAAGGTCGAAGGCGAGACTGAGCAGGCGTACATCGCCCGTGTGGTGGCCGACTCCAAAGAGACGGGCAAACGTGCGGCCGAGCGTGGCACGTTGATCCACGAGTCCATTGAGCGTCACTACCGTGGCCAGCAGACCGACCATCCAGTCATCGTCAAAGCGTTTGAGGAGGCTGTGTTTGAGCACTTCAAGACCCACCCATTCCAGAAGTGGGAGACAGAGGTGTCATTCAGCCACCCCATGGGCTTTGGCGGCAAGACCGACTTGTTCACCCGCCCCGATGAGTCTGCGCCGCTGGGCATCATGCTCGACGCCAAAACCAAGGAGTTCGACGAGGACGACAAGATCGACGTCTATGACGAGCACCTCATGCAACTGGCTGCATACCGACAAGGTGTTGGAATGCTCCACGCTCGATGCGCAAACGTCTTCGTCTCTGTGAGCAATCCCGGCTTGATCAAAGTCGTGGAGCACAGCGAGGAAGACCTTCAACGTGGGTGGCTGATGTTCCAGTCACTCTTTAATTTTTGGATCGTTAAAAACAAATTTGGAGCTTAATCATGGCATCACGCATCTACGTTGTCGGCGGACCGCAAGGCATCCGCTTGGTCAACGCAACAACCCGCTCACAAGCCATTGCGCATGTGGCCAACACCACCATCAAGGCTCACGTGGCCAGCCAACAAGACTTGGTTGACCTCTTGACCAAAGGTTTGAGCGTGGAGCAATACAAACCCGCAAACATGGAACTTGACTTAGGAGAGGCAGCATGAAACGCATCGTATTGGACGTATCAAAAGGTGAGCTGGATTACATCCGTGAAGCCGTGGAGCAGAAACACAAATCTTTGATGACCTACTTTGACGCCTGCGAAGTAGAAGCCAATAAGCCTATTGAAGTTCAGGCTTGGAAAGATTACTTTGGCGCAAAACGTGATGATGGAATCGCCCTCACAAGCATCAGCCATCCAGTTGCCAAGAAAACGACAAGGAAAACAATTAGCCTGAATGCTTTGCAAGTTGAAGCGATCAAGTCACTTGGCAAGAAGCCGCACTGGACTCAAACCGCCAAAGGCAAAAAAATCTTGGCAGCACGCAAGAAAGCAAAAAAATGATCCTCAACAAAACCGAAGTCAACAAACTGTTCCATGCGGTCAACCTTGAAGAGAACTACAACTTTCTTGAAGATGACTTGGTGAAGCTGGCCAACGTCTTTGCTGATGCTGGTGCTCGTCATGAGCTGAAGGCATGTGTGAAGGTTGCTACAGACCTCAACCGTGTGGTCGGTGAGAAGCTGGCACAAGTTCGGAGCAAGTGATGGACTTCATCATTATTTTGATTTTTATTTTGGTCATCACTGAATTGGTCTAAACCAAAAAGTCCCCTCTCACCACGCGATGAGAGGGGCAAATAAGGCAACTGCTTGCCTTCACGTCAGGGAGACAACCGACGTGATCAGGGACCAACAGACATCATTCTTTCAAGAGATTTTTGATCTTCATTGGTCATTTGTTTATGGATTAACTCAGGATGGTCACGCAAATAATTGATTCCCATTGAGCCAGCCGCCACGGGAATTGCAATTTCAGGTGCCAACAAAGCGCCAGCCAAAGCGCCAGCACCACTGATGCCAGCTCCAGTAGTGTCGCCTTCATAAAGGCGTTTTAAAATGTCTCCAGCAGCGCCAGCCACTCCAGCAGCTTTTCCAATTGTCGTAAGTGTTGGAAGAACTCCTTTTGCCCATTGGCCAACTTTTGTCACGTTAGGGGCATATCTTTCCAAAGCGCCAACTATTTTTTGAGTATTGTTTGCAGTTTGTGGTGCTTGAGTTGGAAGTCGATCAACTGCTCCAATAGGCAATTCCATAGGTTTTCCACCAATCAAACGAACTTCAGTTGGCCCAGTCTTTGCATACAACTGATTCATTGAATCCCCAGTTATGCCATGCTCTGCCAAATTTTCAATTTGACCAGCGGGAGCAGAAGCAAAACTTTTATTCAACGTCTGATTGGTCAACATATTCTCCCCAGCCGTTGTGCCAGCAGCGGAGGCATTTCCAGTTTGGGTGTGCAAAACTGGAGTTGATCCTTGAGGGTTATATGTTGGTCTAGGAGCAGGCGTAAATCCGTTATAGCGAGGATTGCTTTGCAAGAATGTGGGATTCAATGGATTGAAACTCGCACCAGACTTCCACGCGCCATGAGCCGCACCAAGCAAAGCAGCAGCAACGCGAGGATCAGACGCATACATTGCTGAAGCATTTAAGTCTGATGCCCCAAGACTGTCTGCCGCCTTCTTTACAACATTAGCGGTAGTTGCTTTTTTCTTTTCTGTTTTTTCTGGATTAGCAGATTGTGACGATTCAGCATCACGAGCCATGCGTTGAATTTCTAATGCATCTTCATAAGAACTCATTTTGATTCTCCACTTTTAAAATAATGAGTCACTTGCACGTTCAAGACGATTAGAGTATCTGTCTCGAATCGAGTTATGCTCATCAGAATTCCAAAAATTTGAAACATTGGGGTCCATATTATTTTTCTGACGCCATTTATGGTAAGCAGAGTGAGTTTCTTTACCATATTGAATTTGAGCCAAACGCTTATTGATGTAAGAATTGATATTCTGTTGAGGATCAAATGCTTCTGGTGTGACGCTGCTCATTGCAGCATTGAATTCTTTTTCATTTCGCAAAAGACCCAAGTTAGACTGCAAAAGTCTATCTTCAGCCATTAATCGCATAAATTCAATGAATCGTTCTTGACCTTTTTGATTCAAATTTAATGACGTCATAAATTGAGCAACAGGTGCTTTAATCACAATGTCGCCCCAAGGTGTATGAGCACCTACGCCTTGTAAGATTGAATTCAATGCGGCAGACCCTAAGCCGGGTTCTCTTAATTTTTCAAATGCTTTACCAAGTTGAAGATTGGGGTCAACCTTCATTTTGGGTTTTCCATTCTCATCAAGAATTGTATTTCCTTTTTGATCTTTTTCATAAACAACGCCGTTGTATAGCTTGTTCATGGTGTTCAAATTTGTTTCTTGATTTGTATAGCCGTGAACTCGATTTGTTGCTTGGGCAACAATGTCATTCATTGTGGCGTTGTAAGGCTCTTCTCGCGCCTTTGCTGACTCAGATGTAAATGTCTGAACTTGTGTTGGAGTCATGTTTACACCACCAACCGTAACTTGGGATGTAGGTATAGTCGTGGTTTGTGTCATTTCCCAATGATTTGGATCGTTTTTTGGATCGGTTTGTTTAAATCCAGAAGCCTTCAACATTCCTCTTTGTTCGTCGGTCAATTTGCTTGAGTCAACATCAATTGCGTTGCCAGATGTGTGTTTGCTCACATCTGCAACTGGCAAACCTTTTGCCGTGACCCATTTTCCATTTGCATCTTTGTGATCTTTTAATGCGTCTTGCTCTTCTTGAGTTCTCACACCACTAATGATTGGAATTCCAAATTCGGCAAGATGGGATTGAATTTGATTGACACGAGCGCCGTTTGGCAAAGTTTTGGACACTGATGTTAAATCAACATTTTGTTGATTTCCTTCATTGTCTGTATTTGTATCAACTTCTTTGTTTTGAGGAACAATGCCAGCTCGCACATACAAATTCGGATCAACTGTCTTGCCATTTTTTATGGCAGCATCAATTGCTTGCAATGCTTGATCTCTGTCTTTTTGTTGCAATGCAATTTGAGTGTCAAGTGATTTCACACCACTTGCATTGGGAGCGCGACCACGCCAGTCAGCGGCTTTTTTGTCTGGTGGCAATTGGAGAGCATTTTTAGGATCAGCATACCAAGCTCTGATCTCATCATTTACATCTTTTTCACGATTCAATATCGCTGTATTTGCCGCCAACTCAGAGCGCATTTTGAACAACGGAATTGCTAAGGCTTTTTGCTGCTCAATCTGATCTCCATATGCTTCAGCAGCAGACCCAAGAGACGCAGCAAAACCTCCCAGTTGGGGCTTGGCAAATCCAGCAGCAATTTTAAACCAATTCGGTTTGTTGTAACGATCTTCCAGCTCATTCAACTTTTGCTGGATTCCTTCATTAATGTTTGCTAATGGATTATCTTCACCATAGGCAAGCGTTCTTACTTTTTCTGGGTCAATTGCAGTTCCAGAAAGCGCATTTGGATCAAATTTCATAACTTATCCCCTTAACTGTTTTGATCGCCAAAGATTGAAGTTCCAATGTTGCCAAAATCTACTGTTGGCAAATTGTAGTTTCCAAGGGCATTTGAATTAGTTGTTATTCCAAGTCCACTGTTCGGAGACGATATGTTGTAATTAGAATCCATAATTCCCTGAACACCTGATGTTGAATCTGTTCCGGTTGTCAGATTTGTTCCGGCTCCAGTATTTTGAGTTGCAGTTACACCAGTTCCAGTGCTGCTAGTTGAAGGAGTTCCATTGAACAATTGACTCAAACTTGTAACGCCTTGATTGACCAAGTTTGAAACTCCACCACCCAATTGAGTCAAACCAGCACCAGAGGCACCCAAAGCAGCCAACGTAGACAATGGAGAGGCTGTGAGCGTGGTGTTGGTCGTAGTTGGCACTTGAATGCCAGACATTGCTTGATCTGCTGCTTGAGCAACTGTGAGCGGGAATAACTGAGCATTTTGAGCAATCTGTTGCTCTTGACCACCCAATGTTGACAAAGCGTTGATACCAGCCAACCCAAGGTTTTGATTTTGAGCAGCCAAGTTTCCTTGAGCTTGTCCCGCCGCTGTGAGATTTTGCTGACCTGTGCCAGCAGCAGACGCAGCAGTCGATCCTGCTTGGTTGGCAATCTGATTTTGCGCCACAGCTTCTTGCAAGGCGTTTTGGTAACCCGTGTTGAGCATGTTGGCAATTTGCGCATTGGTCTGTTGGTTGGCCAAGTTTTCAGTTTGGCCAAGCACTTGAGCGTTGCGGGTTGAACCAAATTGACCTGAACCAATTGCCGCGGCGTTTGCGCCGGGCGCTAAGTTCATGTTGATGTTGTTTTGGTTGATGTCCGACAACAACTGGGCTTCAGGCTTCAGATATTGGCTGACATATCCAGCCGCCTCTTGCGCAGGATTGGCAGTTGCTTGACTCAGGTATGGTGAGGCCGCTGCCAAAGGAGATGTGGCGGTTGTAGCGGCGTTCAACGTGTTTCCAGCGGCTGACAGCGTGGGTTGATATTGCGTTGCAGCACTATTTACGTCAGAAAAGGCTTGTTGTTGCAAAGGCGTTGCACCAATGAACTTAGCGG
>Ga0208257_1000194_pt1 | contig 20237 bp, 32 predicted proteins | sample CryBogCBH10Sep07_FD_184610 | JGI IMG/M metagenome (GOLD analysis project Ga0208257, IMG submission 184610) | Freshwater microbial communities from Crystal Bog, Wisconsin, USA - CBH10Sep07 (SPAdes) | ecosystem: Environmental > Aquatic > Freshwater > Lake | place: Crystal Bog, Wisconsin, USA... | reverse complement strand
CAGATTTCTACGATTGGCTCGCTTCTCACCTTTACATTCACCAACAAATCGCCGCCGCGCTGAACCTATCATGACAAATATTCCTTCACCCCAGCAAAAACAAAATGTTGCACCGCAACAAACACAACCAATCAACAAGGATGTGATGAATTTGGTGTCGCAAAAAGGTCAGTCAAAAGCAAGCCCAGAGGTTGAGCAAGCCAAGCAGCGTTTGTTAAAAGTGATTCAAACTGCAAAATTAAACCCACAAGAGTTGATTAACGCGGGAAAATACGCTAAAGAAGCGTTAAGAAAGCCAGAAATGTATCCAATGGCAATCCAAATGGCGTTAAAACAAAAATTGATTACGCCAGATATGGTCAAGCAAGGTGGCGTAGATTATGAGTTGTTGTCTATTGGTATTACTGTTGGAAAATTAACAGAAGATTTGAAAAAAGAAGGGAAACTGTAATGGGTGGAGCAGTCCAAGAAATCGCGCCAGTAGTGATTCCTATTGTGGCCGTAGTAGCCTCTGTGGTTGCTGGTCCTGAGATGGGTGCAGCCATATTAGGTTATGGAGACTCAATCGAAGCCGTTGCTGCTGGCTATAGCGTATCTACTTTAACTGCGGTTGGAGCAGCTGCTTCGGGCGCGGCATCTGGCGCAATTACAGAAGCCCAAAAATCAGGTGATCCCGCAAAAATTTTAGAAGCTGCTGGCGTAGGTGCAGTATCAGGCGCGGTAGGCTCAGAAGTTGGTGGCGCAGTTGGCAGCGAAACAGGCTCATCCGTTTTAGGTTCTACTGCTGGTGGTGCTACCAGCGGATTTACCAAAGCAGAGTTATCTGGCTCAAACCTACAAAACGCGACAAAGCAAGCCGAAATTGGCGGTGCTACCGCTGGTCTAACCCAAGGAATATTTGGCACTACAGACGGTTCTACGCCCACAGAATCGGATCGTCTAGCTAGAGCTTTAGGTGGCGCATTTATTGGTCAAAATGTGGCCAATCTATTTAGCCCTTCCCAATCTTCACAAGGCGGTTCACAAGCTCCTGGACAACCACCATCAAGCACGCTGACAACAGGACAACCAGGAACAACTCCAGGTAGCCAAGCGATTGCACAAGCATTAAATTTAGGTGGTGGAGATATTAGCCCACCAGTTAATATTGGTGGTGGCGAAAAAGATACTCGTAATGTGTGGAATACCGCATCATTACGGACTAAAGATGAAACAGGGAGCTAATAATGGCTATTGATAAAGCTTTAAAAATGGATTTGCCAGCGTTGGCGGAATTATTGCGTTCTAAAGGTCGCGGCAATGACACCATGCTTGCTCACATTACTCCTAGAGAAGCTGCACTTTTAAAACGCAGAGGTGGTTCTGGAACAACTAACCCTGACACAGGTTTGCCTGAGTTTGATGATGAATTTGCACCTACAGGTCCTACTTATAGCGAATTAGGATACACACCAGCCCCAGAACAAGCTGGCCCTCCAATTCAATATGCTGCCCCAGAAGTTCAACAACAATATAACCAACAGGCTTACGCACAACCTAGCACAGACACAACAGGCGGCTACTCTTTCCAAGCTACGCGCCCAGGAACAACTGGTACTGATTTTGGATTATCAGCTGCTCCACAACAACAAGTTGGAACGCTTATTCCACCGCCAACACAAACAGGATTAACAGTTCCAACCGTTGCCCCTGGACTAGGCGCTGGTGCTGGCCAAGAAGCTTTAAGAACTGCGCAATTAGAAGGCCCAGCTCCCACTCCTAAAGATACGGGAGTATTAGCATCATTAGGAAAATTGGCTACTCCAGAAGCGTTAGCGCGCCTTGGACTTGCGGGTGGTTTAGGATTGTTTGGTGCTGGTCAAGCGCGTAAAGGCGCAGCCCAAACCCAAGCAGCCGCTCAACAACAACAAGCGATTGCACAACCTTATCAACAACAGGGTCAGCAATTAGTAGCGCAAGCCCAACGTGGTGAATTAACACCGCAAAGCCAACAAGCCTATCAAGCAGCGCAAGCCCAAATTAACCAAGGTATTGCCCAGCGTGGTGGTGTTGGTGCGCAACAAGCGGCTAATCAAATGGCTAACTTGTATCAAACTTTGCTCAATAACCAATACACCTATGGCCTTAATGTCATGAATATTGGCGATCAAATTTCTTTAGGTGCAATCCGTTCTGGCCTACAATTAGACCAACAGTTACAACAAAGCACGACCAGCTTCTATTCTCAGTTAGCCGCAATTGCAGCTGGCGGGGGTGGTTTAGGTACTCCACAAACTGTTAGGGTGGTTCAATAATGGCTGATCCATTAAATACTGAATTAGAAACTTTGCCAATTAGCAAGGGTGGTGGCTTTCGACAAATTGCCCAAGAGCAAAGAGAGCTCATTCCTAAAGCGGCTGCAGCCAAAACGGAAGCAGAATTGTTGCCAAAACAAATCATGGCACAAGAAAAAGGCAAGGCTGCGGAAGATATTTTTCAAAAATTATCAAAAAAAGTTGATGAAAAACAAGCAAAAGAAGCCGAGTATCCTTATCCTGAGTTTCACCCTACACAAGATAATGCTGCTTCTTTAGGCGGTTTATTTAGTTTGGTTGCTACCATGGGCGTAGCCTTAGGTGGGTCAGGCAAACTATCTTCTGTTAATGCCCTAAATGCCATGGGTGGTATGTTGCAAGGTTGGCAACAAGGTCGCAAAGACTTGTACGAAAAAGAAAAGGCCACATTTGACAAAGAATTTAGCCGCATCAAGCAGATTCGCGCAGATTTAGATAAAGATTTAAAAGAATACTTTGAATTAGCACCATACGACAAAGAAGCCGCGTATTTAAAAGCCGAAGAGATGGCTTACAAATATCCTGGCGTAGCAGCTGCACAAACCCGCGCTGCGCAATTTGATGCTTTGATTAAGCTTAATGATGGTCTTATGAAAATTGAAGCTGAAATTGAAAAGAAAGCGGGGGCTGGTGGAAAACTGTCTCCTAAAATGGAAGCAGAGTTGCAAGGCAACATTACTTTGGCTCAAAACCTTTCAGACCTATCTCGCATGGTTGACTGGGTTGGTAAAAATGAAGCAAGTGTGTTTGGTCCTGTTGTTGGTCGTGTTCCTGGCGATGTTTCTCAGTTGTATCAATCTGATCGAGCCAAGCAAACTAAAGCTTTATTAGCTGATTTAATGTCCAAAAAGCTTAAAGACCGTTCTGGTGCAACCGTTACCGTACAAGAATGGGCAAGAGCGCAACCGTTTATTCCTACAGAAAAAGATACGGTTGATACTATACAAAGCAAATTGCGTTCAATGTACGACCTGATTGCCGAAGAAACAGAAATCTATGCAGAGCGTTCCAAAGCGGGTGGTGCAATCAAGTCTAAATTTTCAACGATGGATCAACCGTTGCAACCTAGCTTTAGAGCAGAAACTAGAGGTGAAACAACACCAGCAGAATCTGTTCCCAAAGAACAAGTGGACAAATATCGTTCTCAAGCTAAAGCAAAAATTGCTAAAGATCCCGCTACCGAAGAAAAAGTACGCGCTAAATTTAAAGATTTAACTGGTCAGGAGTTGTAATGGATAAAGACCCATTTGCCGACATTAAAGCGAGTGATGACCCATTTGCGGACATTACGCCAGAAAGAACCACTTTTGCTACATCCGAAGGTGGCGCGGCATTTGGTCGTCCAGGACAAAAAGTAGCCAAGATTAAAGAAACAACACCACTAGAAGCGTTTGGTGTGGGCGCGGTCAGCCGTCCTGTGAGCACAGCGGTAGGCGCAGCGCAACTGGCCACAGGCGGTAAAGTTGGAACGGATATTGCTAAAAAACAGACCGCAGAACTTGAACGGTACAAAAAACAGTACCCTGTTGCTACGGGCGCGGGTGAAGTTGCGGGTGATATTGGTGAATTCTTTGCTCTTGGTGGTGCTGGTGAAGGAATTGGTTTATTAAAAGGTAGCGAAGCTGCACTTAAAAAAAGAATTGCTGAAAAATTAGGCGTTGATGTAGCTAGAGTTAAAGGTGTTTCTGTTCCATTAAAAAGACGCTTGGCAGAACAAGCAGCCATTGGCGGTGTACAAGCTGGTGTTAAAGCAACGCCAGAGACCGAAGGTATGTACAAAAAAGCGGGTGCTAGAGGTGCTTTAGGCATGGCCACAGGCGCAGCGGGTGAAGCTGGCGCAACGGTGATTGGCAAACAATTAGAAAAGCTCGGTGATTTATCAGAATCTCGCCGTATGTTAGTCAATATTGCCGACAAATATGGCATTAAATTGACTCCTGGCGAAATTACAGGAAATCCAACATTTAAAGCAGCCGACAGATTATTTAGTTATATTCCGTTTACTGCTGGCCAAGTTAAAAAAATTAACGAAACTAATGAAGATAAGATTGCAGAAGTAGCCCTAAAAGCCATGGGTTATAACGGCAAAGAAATCAACGAACAAGTCTTAGGTTTAGCAAAAGACGCTTTAAAATCCCGTTATGACGATGTTTTAAAAGATACTGTTGTCACTTTTGACAAGCAATTGCAAAAAGATTTGCTCAATATTGCCAGCGAAAACTTTATTACCACCACTTTTCAAAATGTGCCTAAAGCGCAAAAACTCATTGGTTTGTTAAAAGGCGTTGAAGGTAATATTTCTGGAGAAGAATATAACCAAATTCGTTCCATTATTGGTCAATACGCAGCTGAATCGTCTGATGATGCCGTAGCTAGCTTGCTCTATAGCTTACAACGCGCAGTCGATAAATCAGCTGAAAGAACTGTCAAACCCGCTGGATTTACAGAAGAATATACAACTTTCATGTCGGAAAGAATGCGCAAATTAGCGGCAGAAGAAGGCAAAGAAAAGACTAAAGCAATTGTTGATAACCTCAAAGCCTTGCGTAAACAATATACCGTTTATCAAGATGTATATGATGCTGCTCGCCATAAAGGTTTAACACCTGATGGTGGCTTGTCGATTGCCAAGCTGTATGACTCAGTAAACCGCAGACGGCCACAAGTTTTTCAAGCACAAAAGCCAGGGCGCGAGATGTTGCCAACCGAAGAATTGGCTCTTTTGCAAAAAGTTAAAGGCGAACCTCTATCAGCAGCTACTGGCGCAAAGATTATTCCAGCGGTAGTGGGTTATGGCGCGCCTAGTGCTGGTTTATTGTTTGGTGGCCCATTGGGCGCGGCTGGAGTGCTTGCTGGCAATAGAGCGGCACAAGCAGCTTTGTATTCAGATGCCGTTAAAAAAGCGTTGTTACAAGGAATTGATCCTAAATCCATTTTAGGAGTATTAACGAATCCTGAGTTGGCTAGAGCCTTGGGATTAAGCATGGGCTTACCATTTGCAAACAAAGTAGGCGGACAATGAGCAAGAAATCAAAAGGCGTAAATCCCGAGTTAGAAGCAGCCGTCAACGCTTTACTGGTACAAGTCATGGCTGATGACTCTTATTCGCTTACAGACAAGTGTAAGGTGATTGACCGCGCCGTTAATATTGAGAAACTTAAGCAAAAAATAAGTGATGACGAATGGGGTAGTGGCTTTATTGCAGTAGATGATGATGAGGGTTAAACTATGAATTGTTTAACTTTTACGGGGATCAATTATGGATGCAATCACTCTTATTCGCCTAGCGTTAAAAATCATCTCAGACCGCTTGATTACGATACTGGCTCTCATAGCGTCCAGCGTCATGTGCGGCTGGACAATGTGGAATCCCATGTGGGAAAGGGTGACAACACTAGCCATATTCGTAGTATTTTGTTACCTTATAGTCAATGTCAAAGAAAGGACAAAACATGAGCCTCAAACCGAAAACAACGGGTAGCCAAGGCAGTCAACCCCATAAAAGACCTACCGAATACAATCAACAGATTGCTAAGTCTGTACGCCCACAGTTGCCTCGTGATGGCTCTATTGGCGGTATCAACACTTCATTAACTGGAAAGATGCCAGCAGGATATGTTTCTGTTTGGAATTTTGCTGGTAACAACAACACCAAAGATTCTGCTACTACCAAGCCAGAAAAAGGTAGAAAGGTAACGAATGGCAAATAATATTGCTTTTCAACCAATGGGGAAAACCGTTAAGGTTGCTGCCGTAGGTCCTGCAAATACACAATCTAATGTGTTTACGATTACTGCTGATAGCCCTGTTAATCAGTATTACATTAGTAACGCTGATGTGAACGCAGCAGTTTATGTATGGATTAACCCTACTAGCACATTCAATGTCGCATTGCCTGACAATGGTCCTGGCTATGTCATTGCATTGCCACCATACGCTTATAAAGTGATCACAGGACCACAAGTTAACTCTAGTGCAAATGTGTATGCAAAAGTAATCGGTGATGCTGCCAACGCATCTGTTTATGTAACTCCAGGAGAAGGTTTATGAGCTCTATTAAAGAAAAATTGCAAGCTGATTTAGATGCAGCAAAACAGCGTGTAACAGATTTGGAACAACAAATTGCTAGTATTCCAGCGGAAATTGAACACCTTGCTGAAGAAGCATGGGATAAGGTAAAAGATTTCTTTAAAGGTCTATAAGGGGATAGAACCTAAATAATGAGGAAATCGTGCCAGATGAATTTGGGTTTTTGGCAGGTGCAAAGGGGATAAGCGAAGGATATAAAAGCGGTAAAGAAGCTGGCAAGATTATTGGAGCAAGCATTGAAGATGCCCAAAAAGAAGCCATTTCTGTAGCGCAGAAACAAGCCCAAGATCGTATTAGGGCAAGACGAGAAGCAGAGTTAAAGAAGGAAAGAGCGCTGATTAAAGCGCTTGAGGAGTGGAAACGAAAGAAACAGATCTCCGATGAAGAAGCAAGGTTGAAGATTGACTTTGTAAAGAAGTATGGTGCTAAAGAGTGGGATGCGGTATTGAAGATCAAGTTAGATATTGAGAACCTTCAGAGAAAAGACAATGAAGAATATCAACATGATCTCAAAGAAGTACGCAGAGTAATGTTTTATTGTTTTGCTTTAGCTGCGGTTATTGCATGGTATTTAACATGGGGTTATAAATGGTGAAGTTTTTAAAAGACATATTTACTGAAGATTGCGGAGAGATGTTCTGCATGGCACGGTTTTTAGCATTTATTGCAATTTCTACTTTTGCTATCTGCGCCATCATTCATGTCATGAACAATCCAACACTAGACTTAAACCAGTTAGGCATTGGTTTAGCTGCTACCTTAACTGGTGGCGGTGCTGTGATCGGTGCTAAAGCTGCTACTCAAGTTCCTAAAACCAATGTTCCCCCTACCAATTAGTACTTATCTCTACATTGCTATTGCGCTAGGCACGGCTTTTATTACGCATCGTGTTGACGGTTATTACGAGGAAAAAGCCAAAGTAGAAGCCGTAGAACACGCTATTGCAGAGCAGACTAAGGTAGTGCAAGATCAAGCTGCCGTATCAATCCAAACACAAAAGGATAAAGATGAATTGGAAACTCGCTATAACGCTCTTATTGCTCAGTCTAGGGGGATGCGGAACAACTCAGACCTTTCAACAGGTCAATCCACCACCCCTACAGTACCAAGTCAAGGATTCAGATTACTTGAACCAGATGTCGAAGTTCTTATCGGGTTTGCAAGACAGTGCCAAATCTCAGAAATAGAGCGTAACGATGTCATTAACAAATACAACTCTCTCATGGTGAAATAATGGAATATTCAAAAGATGGTTTACATCTCACAGAACATTTTGAAGGTTGCAGACTTAGTGCCTACCCCGATCCTGGTAGTGGGGGTGATCCTTGGACTATTGGCTATGGTCATACTGGTCCTGAAGTGGTTGACGGATTGGTCATAACCCAAGAACAAGCTGAAGAATACTTACGCCAAGATGTTAAAAAGGCAGAAGCCGATGTCAACGCTAAAGTTACTGTGGAGCTAACCCAAGATGAATTTGACGCACTTGTTGATTTTGCTTTCAATTGTGGTTGCGGTAATCTTAACCACTCCACACTCCTAAAGAAAGTTAACGCTGGAGATTTTGAAGGCGCTGCTGAAGAATTTTTAAAATGGGATATGGCTGCTGGTCATCACATGGCTGGTTTACTCAAACGCAGACAAGCGGAGGAGTTAGAGTTCATGAAAGGATTTGGCAATGCCACTAGCTAAAGGAAGTTCTAAGAAAACCGTATCTCGCAACATTAGCAAGATGGTTCGAGAAGGTTACCCACAAAAGCAAGCTGTAGCAGCAGCACTCTCTACTGCGAGAAAGGCTAAGAAAAGTGGCAGAGCGAAAAAGAGGTCCTAACCTTTCCGTCGGTCGCGGAGAAAAGCTTTCAGTATCCCAAGGCGGTGGACTAACCACAAAAGGCCGAAGGAAATACAACCGAGCAACAGGAAGCAAATTAAAAGCACCAACAAAATCAGGGCCACGGCATAAATCATTTTGTGCTCGCTCTAAAAATTGGAAGGGTGAACGCGGTAAAGCCGCAAGACGCAGATGGGGGTGCAGATGAAACCGGGACTTTATGCCAATATCCACAAAAAGCGTGAGCGTATCCGTAAAGGGTCAGGCGAGCGCATGAGAACGCCAAGCGCAAAAGGCGCGCCCACCGCAGAGGCTTTTCGCAAATCAAAGAGAACGGCCAAAAAGCGTGGCAGACGATAGTCATTACAAGTCTTTGCTCAAAGCCGTTACTTGGCGTATTACGGGCAGCATTGACACCTTTGTGTTGTCTTGGATTATTACGGGTCAAGCCAACCTTGCGGTCACCATCGCTTTTGTGGAACTGTTCTCCAAGATAGCTTTGTACTGGCTTCATGAACGCGTCTGGTTAAAAATTAAACTGTAGGACGGCATCAATTTGGCAACTGTAACTCGTAGAGTGGAAAGCCGAAAAAACCCCTACTTGTTGCATCCTTGAATGTCGGCTTAACTGCCGTCAAATAATTATGCTACATACTCGTTGACTGACCGAGAAGCGCGTAGTGCGTCTTTTGGCGTGACTGCCAATATGTCCATGTAGTAGATAGTCATGGTGCTGCGCCGTTGTTTGAGCGTCCAAATGTAATCAAACAAGTAATCAATATGATGCGTCTGGTCATGTTCTACTGCCCCCATGAACGCGCCAAAGTTATCAAACAAAAAGAACTTGCTATACCCCTTAAATGTGAGGTCATAGATGAGCTTTTTGAACAACTCTAACTGCGTCTCGGTTTGATAGTCAGCTTCAAAATAAAGCATGGGAGTCTGTTCAAACTTGTATGAATTGAGCACATCGTAATCCATGCCATCAACATCGACTTTAATTAAATCAGGTTTATAGCCAAATTCGCTGATGATGCCTGTCAGCGGTACACCAACAGTCCCAATCGTATTTTTCATTAACCGCACTTTGGTTTGGAGTTTCTCCTCCACAAGTTTTTTGTTTTGTTGCAGCGCAGCAAAGAAATGCTCTTGAGGCTCTGCACAGAAAAACTCTAATTGCGGATTGACTTGTGCCATGGCTGCCATGGTTGCGCCTACATTGGCTCCCACATCAATCACATCACCCGTCAAAGACTTGGCTAAATGAGGCAAAAAGCGGTCATAGAGCTTATGTTGCTGCTGGTAGTAGGGTAAGGTATGCCGATCGGTCATTTCGATCAGTAGATTGCCTAACTGGTACTTCATGGCGCACCTACTAACTGCCCTTCAAAGGCGTAAGTGCCAATGTGTGACAACTGCGCCCATGGAGCTGCATGAACTTGACCGCCATTCATGCGCCAAATACGGCAAAAATGATAATCCTCTGATAACAAGCGATTAGTGCCAGGCTCAATCGAGGTTGCAAAGTATTCGCGAATTTGCTCTGCTTGTTGCATTTGACCAGACAAATCGCCTACATCATTGCTATACGCTGGTACTTTGTCGGCTAATTGCTCAAATACCGTGCGTTTGATGAGCATGAACCCTGTCCCGCCATTAAAAATTTCTACTGGTTGATTGACAGGCACAGTCACTTCGCCTTGGTAATCAACCAAATTAACCACAAAAGAGCCTGTATGGTGCTTTAGCTGGTCATTAGGCACACCATTGTCCATCGCCTGTTTGACGGTGTTCCAGTTAATCTCTTTTTTGGGATAAATCCCGCAAATAATGTCTTTGTCCACTTCTAGCATCGCCAAAATGTCAGAAGGTCTAAATTTGATATCAGCATCAATAAACATCAGGTGCGTACAACCCGTTTTCAAAAAGGTGTGAGTAAGCGCGTTACGGGCGCGAGTAATGAGGCTCTCGTTAAACATATAGCTAAACTGAGTCTCAATACCCTGTTGCGTAAACAAGGCTTGCATCTGCTGTACTGATTGGGTGAAGTATCCAGCGCACATCCCGCCGTACATCGGAGTTGCTACAAACACTTTAATTTGACTGTTGTCCATAATTTCCCTTAATTGGTTGTACTTTGATGACCACAATGTCACTTTTCACTTTGTGAATCGTAAACATATTGTTTTGATGCTCTTTTGCTACGCGTTTGCGATAGGCAATCTCTTTTTGAAGGATGTGCCAAAACGGTGATTTGATAATCATTGTTGTTCTCCCACAATTTTGTAGAGCTTGTATTTTTTAGATTCGTGCCATTTGTCTAAGATGAGGTAGCCGTCACGCTTGAGTTCACCGACCCTGGTGGCCAACTTCATCGTGCCAGCCTCTTTGAGCGCATCTAACGGCGATTTCCAGCCACGCTTTAAGCACTTGATAATTTCTTGTCTTTGAGTTAATTCCATTTGTATCCCCTTAAAAAGTTAGAAAGTGCCAGCTTGCCTAAAAAGGGCGGCTGGCGCACCCTTCCTAACCCCATTTAGGCTTGGGGAGGTACAACATCTTCTTCCATCAATCCAATCATGACGGTGCAACCACCGCCTTTGATCGTCAATCCGCGTTCAATAGTGATGCGTTGAACGCTAACATCGTCTGTATATACGATGCCGATAAGTGAGTCCAATATTGGTTTGACACAGTTGTCAATATCCATAAGTTTTTTAGACCGTGGTCTAAGAATGATGTCCACCCATACTGGTTTATCGCCGTAATTGGGTACGCGCCATTCCTTGCAATAAGCTGCCACATCATTTTTAAAATCCCTTCCCCGTTGGCTAATGAACCTACGATGCCCGCTGGCAATCCAGTAATTGTTAATTGATGGCGGATAGGGTAGGTTCAAATGAATCATTAGCAGTTAATCGGTTTCCATGGGCCTTGGCTATCAACATCCCAGCAACACATTCCACCGCGCCCATCAGGCACGCATTTGGTGGTTGCATAAGCACTTGATACCAACAATACCAACATCATAGCAATTACTTTTTTCATCATCTACTCCTTAGAAAGGTACATCGTTGTCATTGACTTCGCGAGGGTAAGTTCCCGCGGCTTGTGCTGGTGGTTTCCAGTTATCTTCCGATAAGCTGATTAACTGCCCTTTTGGGGTGTTTTTAGTCCACCCCGCCAACTTCACCACCTGACCCGCTTTGTAATCTTCGGAAAGCAAAATCGTGCCTTTCCAATCAGGTGACTTCTCGCTGGTTCTTTTCTCGTTCATAAAGAGAACGCCTTTGCCCATCTGGGCGATGTGTCCGTTAGACATTTTTGATTTCCTTTCTGTGGATTGCAAGTTTGGATAAGAACTTTGCGGTTGTATTGCCGTCAAAAGACTTTGTATATTCTTCATTTACTGCCCTAAATTGTTTGATCTTCTCGAACTTTTCCTCTGCACTAAATTTGGTTGATTCATGAATCTTGGCGTGCATTTCGGCAAAGCCATCAATCCAATCCTCTTGGCAAATGTATTTTGCATAGGGTTCATCCATGCCAGGAACATAAAGCGGCAGCGCAGCGTCCACAATGTCATCTGGAATAGCTGATAAATCAACGACATTCGGAATAACAGAACCCATCTCTTTGACAGTCTTAGCCAAAGGCTTGTCGTCAAAGCTTTCTACTTCTTCGGGGCTATAAAATCCTGTGACACTTCCTGGAAAGACGCTACGGATTCCTTCGCTAATGCAACGGCTTCGGAGCATTGCTCGAGGAAATTTCTGCCACCCACTTCCAGATTTGACCAATCCGATGCGTCCAGCTTGTTCAATAGTCCATGTAACCGCAAGAGAGCCACCATTAGGATGTTCAAAGACTCCTGTAACTCGATCATCTGTGTATTCTTTCCAATCAACTTTTCCTCCCGCGTTCTGAAAGCGTGCAAGCATCGCGTCAGCTTTGAGGGCTGGACGACCTTGAATAATGTGAAAATCCCGCGCAGCAGTCGCGGGGTGTAAGCCCTCTGCCTGTGCTACGGCCATTAAGGCAAGAACCGAATTCTTGTCCTTCATACCAAACAGACCGGACGCGGCAATCGCCGTGGCCATCTGTTCCATTTCTGAATATGCGACTATATTAGACATGAATCATCTCCGCTAAAGTGTAGATAGTGTCAATGACTGATGACACCGCCATAATCCAAACTGCTATATCCATACTATTCATAAGACACCCCCATAGCTGAACGCAAAACAGAACGAATATAAGCATAAGTAGCCTCAATGTCGGCTGGTGAACCTCGCAATCGGGTGTGCTCGGCATAGTCAGGATTAAAGACCTTTTCCGACCGAACCAAAATTTCCGATTTATTGGTAATCACAATCTTGCGACTGTCCACTTGACGCACAAAAACCTGTGCGACCGAAGGCAAATCGGTATAGTTTCTCGCAATCATGTTGCTATAAACCGACTTGACATACTCTTTAGAAATGCCGTCCATCATGGCAATCACCGCACATAAGCGCACAGACGCGCTTGAAAATACTTGCGTAGTGCCAGAACAAAACTCGATTAGCTCATCATGTAATGGCCCAAATCCGCTGTTGTAAATTTCAAGGCATTGATCTGCGGTGACGGATAAGCGTCCAGAAAACACCATATACCCCGCCAAACGACACGTTTCTGCGGTCTTTTTGTGCAAATGCGTTTGATCGGATATGGTGCGTTTAATGCCTGAGTCCACCACCTTAAACGCATCAGGATCAACCCCTTTAGAAACGACCATTTCAATCGGTTTGCCATAATCGACAATCGCAGCCAGACGGTGCTGGCCATCAATCAAGCGACCATTGCTGTCAAAAGAAATGCCTTGATGGGTTAAGACCCACTCTCCACGGCGCATGGCGTTGGCTAAGGATGACACCCACCAGCCACGCAAGCGGCGGTTATCATAATTGGCACTATCTAAAAACTGTTGTGCTTTTACTGGATCAATTTTAATTACTTCGGTTTGCATAATGACTCCTCTCATTTAACCAAAAAGCGTCTTGCGCCTGGTTGTTCAACAACAAATTGCTCATAAATGTCAGGCATGGCACTTCTGAACAGATCAGCACTAAACCGCTTACTAGACTTGCTAGACTTCCATGTGACTAAGGTTTGACCATCAACGGTGCGTATTTCTTGAGACTCGCCCATCAGGTTGCGGATTGCTACCTCGACTTGCTCCTCAGCAGCCTCAAGATTCTTAATTTGATTCTTAATATCTCTAAGCTGAGTGATAGCCATTTCAACTTGACGCGTAGCAGTAACAACTGCGGTAGAGCTTTGCGGGAACATAATCTTAGTTTGCTCAATACTTTGAGCTGGCGGTAAGTTGCCTGATTGGCAGTACCCCCAGACCTCAGCCATCTTCTTAATGAGATCATCTTTTTCACTTTCTGAAATATCAAATTCAAAAGTTTGGAATTCTTGACCGCCAAATAGCACGGCAAGATAGATTTTTTGTATGCCATGGCAAGCAGCTTCATGCACCAGCTGGGCATAATCCGCATCAGGAACGCGGTTGGTATCAGGATCAAAGTTGTTTCTAACGGCAGCATTGTAGTTTTTTGCCTCTACAAGTACAGAACCATCAGCAGAAACAAAATCAAAATGAGACCTAAACCAATCGTGCTTGGAGTGGGTGATTGCATAATCGGCATCCTTTAATTCAATTTTTAAACGGTCTTGTGCCAGCCGACCAATGATCGGTTGCATGGTGTGACCCATCTGCACGGCTTCGACATGAGAAAGATCAGGCAAAGGCTTTTTACCTTGCTTTTCCAAAATCACATCTACGGCTTTGCCATTGGCTACCTTGCGGGAATCCCCACTCCAGATGGCTGAATTGCGTACTTCGGGCGCGAAATCTTGTTGATTGTTCATGCTTATCTCCCAAAAGGAATTTGTGATAGATCATCAAGATCCGCGTCTGCATACTTTGGTGTGGTATCAGGCTCGATCACCCAGTTACCCGAATAGAATGGGTATTCTTCGATGTAACCTTTTTGCTGGCCTTGACCAATTTGGTTGACCATGGCGTTGATAGCATCACCAATGGTTTCCCCATCGGCAATGTAAACATTGAGTTTTAGCTTCATATTGTCCTCTCATAGTTAGGATTAAATGTGTACTACGAGAACAGTATAAACGATTAAGAAAGTATTGCAACACATCATGTTGTTTTTTATTTTTTCCATCTACCGACGAATTCAAATTAAGGGTAAACCCCCTGTGGATAAGTCTGTGGATAACCTGTGGATAACTTGTGGATAAGTCTTGTACGGGAGGGGTTACATAGATGTTATATATATATTTATATACGATTCAAAGAATCGTATAACTATCGTAGAACTTTTCTATTTTATTTCTATCTTCTATTTAACGACTGGTTCGCCTTGCGCGTGAAATTCTATTTTTTGCATCTACCGACCGTTTCAAATCTAAGAACCTGGCCAAAAAAATAAAAAAAATTTAAAAAAATATAATAAAATCAATTATTTAGAGATAATCAAATAATATATTTTAATAAATAATCAAAATATCAAATAAAATTTATTTAATAAAATCAAGGGTTTACGAGCTTTTCAAGCTGCTTTTTTGACCTTGTAACCCTTGTAGTATCAAGCAATTCAATTTTAAGCCGCTTAAAAAAGCCGTATAGCAGTTTTTATTCTTTTTGATATGTCGGTATCAGTAGATACAAAAAAACCCGCCGTAGCGGGTTTAAAAGCGTCCTAAAGTTGTTTTAAAGTTTACATTCCTTGAGATTAGTCAATAAGACAATAAACACAATTAAAACAATGGCACACAATATGTCGTCGAGCGTCGGCTTATTTTGCATATTCGCTTTTCCTCGTATTGAATGAGTTGCTGGTATTGACGCCGTAATCGTCGTATTCGTTACGAGTTAAAAACGGAAAAGCCTCGCGCGCCGCTATGTCGTCCGTCATAACTTTAATAAACCAGTCCTCGCCGATATTGCCGTCCAAAACCATATACGCGACCTCGTTAAAAGCCTCAAAACCAAATAACTCGACAAAATCAAGACAAGTATTGAGAGATACGCTCGCGGCTTTGCTGTAGCCGTTATCCGCTAAGTCCGAAAGCATTATTTCAATATCGTCGTAATAGTCGTAGTAATTGCCGAGCTCACATTCGTCGTCGTAATCGCCATAGTCATAGCCGTTCATGTAACCGATTGGCGTCCGATAACCATAGCGCGGATACTGGACGCGTTGTTGCGGCTTTTCTTTCACTTGTTTTGCTTGTTTTTTAATACCCTTAATCGGCGTTTTAGATACGCTTTTAGTCGCGCTCCAAGCGTAGGTGTTACTGAGCCATAAGCCTCCCCAGTAAACGCCGCTCGAGCGATTGACAACGGCGAGCCGTCCTAAGTTGTCCATCAAAACGAATTTATTGCTTGCGCCGATATGCGTTCCAACAATGTCCGAAAACGATTGAGTGAAAGCGTAATCAGGGTTACTGGTAAGCATAGGACGCAAGTAATCGCGGATATAGTGCCAAGTGTCGCTCTTACTGGTATCGGCGGCGTTGCCAGTAGAAAGAACGCCGTTATGCATGAGCCATAAGTCAAGACCATGCTCGTCCTTGCTTAATATCTCATACGGATGACAATTTTCTAAGTCGGTATTGCCATGCGTCCGCATACGCAAGTGATAAGCGCAGTCGCGACCCTCGATATGCTCGCGATAAAAAGCGATAAATTGTTGCGCGTTTTTTGGTAATACTTTCTCGATTACCAGTTGCGAACCAACGACTGTCATAACGCCAACGCCGTCCGAGTTGTAATCGTAAAAGTCCTCGAGCCATGCGTCCGAGAGTTTAGGCGAGTGTTGCGATTGAGTGATAAGTAAACACATGATTAAAGTTCCTCGTTGTTAGAGATTGTGAGAGAGCCGCCGAAAGCGACTGGACGCGGCTTACTGGTAAATGGCAAAGTAAAACCCTTCTCGACCAGATACGCGCGTAAAAAAACAGTATCGCGGCGATTGTTTTCTAAACAGATGTATTTGAGAAAATTAGCCGTCGAGAGTTGCGCTTGAGAAGTGTCGCGACAAAAAAGCCATGACGCATAAGTAAATTCCAAGCAAGCCATAATCGTCGAGTATTTGAGCGTTCCTTTAAACAAGCGAAATTCGATTGTCTTGTCGTTTTGAAAATTCAAAGCCTCATATCGGTCATTGTTTAGATGACGCAATTTATCCGCTTTAGAGCCGCCGCGTAGAGCGTCCTTGAGCCAATGCTTGTCGTTTTGCTTATTTTGAAATTTAGCGTAGCCGCTTGCGTCGCGCCGCGCCAATGCTTTGACGAGCTTTGAATTCTTTTCGTCGTTGATAAACAAAATCATTTTGGCGGCGTGGAGCATACTCATGTCGGCTTTACAGATATGTATATGCAAGCCGCAAGTCGTTGTATTGTGAGACTTAGCACCGACAAAACGATTTTTAAAAAACGAGAGTTGTTGAGCATGAACATCAAGGCCGGTGTAGGCCGTAACCATCTCAAAGCCGCGTGTAAGCGAGCCGTCGTTTTCAAGACAACAATACTTGTAATCGGTTTTACTAAGCGGCGAATGGTAATGACCAATCGCGTCCAGTATTTGACCTGCCTTATCGTCAAGGTCAAAGTCGCGACCTATTTCCATCTCGAGCTCGAGCCCTAAAAGAATACGCGGCTTACGAGTGTCGTAACTGGATGGAATATGTCCGAGCTTGCGACGACTGGAATGATACGAGCCAATATTGTCATAGCCGTCGTCGTTGTATTCGTCGTCGTCCTCGTCCGAGTTGTTAGAGTAGTAGCCGCTCCGCTCCGAGTAGTAGTAATTGTCCACGCAACAAGAGCACACACTGTAATCGTCCTCGACATTGTAAGAGTCGTCGCTATAGCCAATCTCGTCGCAGTCGTAGCACTTAAAGTAATTGCCGCCAAACTTTACCTCGAGCCATTCAGTCCACTCGGTGTAATCGCCGCGAATGTCGTCGTAATCGCGTAACGCGTTTAAAGCCTCGTCCGCGTCCGCGTTGAGTAGTGCGTCGCGTAACGCTTTGCCGAGCGCGTCCATGCGTTGAGATTGTTCCAGATACCTCGAGCCGTTCCAGTAAGACCGACGAGACGAGCGAGACCTCGCTAAGTTCCAGCGAATAGTGTCGCGAACGCTTGTGATACTTGCGCCGCGCTTTCTTTCAAGTAATAAGTTCATTGTTGATACCTCTTTTTAGGAAAGGGCAAAATTACCCTCTCGCGAGTATCGCATAAAAATGTATGTATGTATGTATCTGTAATTACATACAGAATGACATACAACAATAGCCGTATAACCCTTATGTTTACTTGATTACTAGAGTTCTCGACGAGTTGATGTAAATACTAGGTAAAAGACAAAAACGGCGTATAGAGCGTTTTAACGCGTTTTAGGGGTATAGCTCATTTTGTGAGCCGAGCATACATAGATTGTCTATAGACTATATATATATATAGTATTTATCTATTATCTATAGTTTATATATATGTATATATACATATTTGTTTAATAGTTATTATGTATGTAATATAGATAATCGTATATTAAGAAAAGGGTAATAACGATATTGAGTATATATGCCCTTATTCGCGCTCTACCGAATAATATATATTTGAATATATATACAAGGGTATAAGGGTATTTATATAGATAATGGTATGTATAAGGGTATAGGAATATATTTATATAATATAATCTAGGATTATCCGATAATGGACAATCGGATTATCTCCGATTATCTCGATAATGATTTTATGGATTATTATTTTGGGCATGGCTTGTAGAGGCGAGTGCCCCTCTCGTGTCTCCCCCCAAAAAAAATTCGTGTTTTTACAGATGCTGCAAACAGATGGTATTGGGAGCTAGGTCTATGCGGTCTGATGTTGTTCCGTAGATGGTGCGTGATAACACGCTGTTTTGATTGAACTTATTGAAGGTTGGCCAGAGCGGTCCTGTGTCTATCGCCTCTATGTGCTTGACGCGTTTGGAGAGAACCCCGATATCAGTTACCGTGTAATTGCTCTCTAGCGTGCTAGGAACGACCCCTGTAGGATGGGTTGTAATCACTTTTATGCCCTCATTTGCTAAATCTCGCGCCCGATTTGCAAAGAATTGAGGGGTAAAGTCTGGAAGTTGCCCAGATGCGGGGGGCGAGTTAATGATGAGGTACTCAAACTCGTATCTGCATGGCTCGCCTAATGCGGGGTAATCGAGCAATAAGTCTTCCTTGCCAGCTATCGGGTTAGGCACTTCTAGGCGGTCTGATAGATAGTTAAACCAATCGAAGTGGAATGCCACCCAATCGCGCCTGGCTTGATGGTTGTAAAAGAAGTTCTTGTAGCCTATCCAGCTATTGACGGCCTCTGGCGGGATGCGTAAATCGCGCAATAGGATGGGCGCGTCTTCACAAAGCGGGAGCAGCTGCGCGTGGTATTGCTCTTGGCAATGGTGCGTGAAATCTAAGTGAGGGTTTTCCTTGCAAACCTTTCTCAAATAGTTAAGATGAATCAGTTGATCGCCTAAATGATATTCGTTGTATGTGTGTATCATAGTGTTGTATTATTAGGTTAAACAAAGGAGTGACGATATGAGTATAGCAATAGAAAAGAATGTGCCAACGCCACAAGCAAAAAAACGCAATAGCTACCCTTACAAGACCATGGATGTAGGTGATTCGTTTTTTGTGCAAGACACGGACATTCGCACCATGTGTAACAACAACTATCGTGCGGGTAAAACCCATGAGCGCAAATTTGTCGCAAGACGGGAAGGTAACGGGGTAAGAGTATGGAGAACGGAATAAGCGTTAATGATTTAATTGAAAAGGCGGACAATGACGCCAAGAAGTCTTACATGACGAGGGTTTGGTCTATGACCAAAGATCAGATTTTTCACGAACTTATGCGAGTTCATGGCGAATCATCTAAGCTTCTCATGCAAGCTCAAGCGGAAATAGAACGGTTAAATAAGCTACTAGACCCAGATGACGGAGACATCAGACATTGAAAAGCTGCGCGCAGAGCGGCTTTTGTACAAGTCAGAAATGCTAAAGGCGATCGTTTGCCGCACTAAGAGGCAAAAAATTGCCTTGGCGGCCGAATGGAAAGAAAAGTACAGTCAAATGACTTATGACCAGCTGATCGCCCTAGCGAAGAACCATCAAGCGCGGCTCAAGGTCGCGTACTGGGATTTGGCTGATTTTGAAATCAAACGAATGGGGAAACATCAATGAAAACCGCCGCCGTAGTGACGGTGACCAACGGCAAGCGTCCTTGGGAACTTTCTAACTGCATCGCGTCTGTGAAAGCTCAGACTTACCCTTGCACGCATTACATCCTGTGTGATGACGACTTTAATGCCTATGCTGAACTTCGCCGTCTAAACCCAGAGGTCAAGATTTGTTTTTGGGATAACCGCATTGGCGGTCGTGGCTATGCTGGCCAGCGTTGGTTAGCTGCTTGCCCCCAGCTGGTGACTGAGGATGTCACTTTCTTTTGCAATGATGACGATTGGTATGAGGTAAATCATGTACAGACCATTATGGAGAAGATCGAAGAAGGGAATGACTGGGCGTACTCTTTTCGCAAGATCAATGATGAGGACGGCAATTTTTTGCTTTACGATAATTGCGAGGCGTTGGGGGAAGTTGCCGCCGTATGGAATGCTCCTGGCCACCATTTCGTTGATTGGTGTATGTGGGGTATGCGGACAGATTGCCTAAAGCAGATCGCCATCATTCTCAACCGACCAGACCCCGCAGCGGACAGGCACTTCTATAACGCCGCCAGAGAGGTCTTTCCAAAGTTTGAGGCTACGGGTCAGCACACCTTTAATTTTCGCCTTGGCGGCACTTGTGGCGTGAAACGGGAATACTTTGACATGGGTAACCTAGAGATGCTGCGCC
>Ga0208257_1000193_pt1 | contig 20261 bp, 35 predicted proteins | sample CryBogCBH10Sep07_FD_184610 | JGI IMG/M metagenome (GOLD analysis project Ga0208257, IMG submission 184610) | Freshwater microbial communities from Crystal Bog, Wisconsin, USA - CBH10Sep07 (SPAdes) | ecosystem: Environmental > Aquatic > Freshwater > Lake | place: Crystal Bog, Wisconsin, USA... | reverse complement strand
GCTTAGTAAGAATGGGTTATAACGGTACCACTGGTCAACTAAATATCACTACAGTAGATCCAACTAATACAGCATATGAGACTGCAAATCCTGCTAATCAAGATCCAGGTGGCGCAACAATACCAGGAACATTCAATTTCTCTGCAACATTTACATTACTGACACCTGCAATTCAATCAGGCGGATTATACTGGTGCTAAAAATTAATTATAAGGAACACACTATGGCAAAGCAACCTAGCATTAACGAAACAAATGATCCAGGAGTATCACGTATTCCTGTACAACAAAAGATTGTTAAGTCTGTTAGTAACTCATTACCTAAATATCATTGGGCTAGAGACCCTGCATATGCTCTTGCTGAACAATTTGTTCCACAATTATCAGAAAGCAGTATTGCCGCAACTGTTGATTTACGTCAATATTGCAGTCCAATTGATGATCAAGGAAACTTAGGCAGTTGTACTGGTAATGCTATTGCAGGTGCTATTGATTTATTAGATAGAAAAACACATAACTTGCAAACACGTGTTAGCAGATTATTCATTTATTACTATGAACGTGTAATTGAAAATGATGTAAACTATGATAACGGTGCATATATTAGTGATGGTATCAGAGCAACATCTACATACGGTGCACCACAAGAAACATTGTGGCCATATAATGTTAATATGTTTGCAGTAAGACCTAATAGCACAGCAATTGCCGATGCCGCAAAACGTAAGGTTACATCAAGTCAAGCAGCCTCAAATTTTACAGCAGTACAAAGTGCATTGGCTAGCGGCTATCCTGTTATTGTTGGCTTTGATGTGTACTCAAGTTTTGAAGGTGCATGGGGTAATATCCCTCATGGTCAACCAGGATCAGGTATGATGCCTTATCCCAATACAAGAAGAGAACAATTGTTGGGCGGTCATGCTGTTTGTATCGTTGGATATAATAATGCTAACAGTACATTCATTGTTAGAAACAGTTGGGGCACAAGTTGGGGTGATAACGGATACTTCTACATGCCTTACCAAGTGATTCAAAACACTGCAATGAGCAGTGACTTTTGGGTTATTAAATCAGTTAACGATCCAGCATAAATATCACAAAGGAAAGAACATGTCAATAGCAGGAATAGTAGTAGAAGGTGGAATTAACATAGGTGGCGGTATTAATATCGGCGCTAGTGGATATGGTCCTATAGGTGTAAACAACGTTACACAATATGCTGAAATGGCTCCCCCTGTTGTACCCGGAAGTCAATTAGAAGATGGTAGTGCTACAGTCAATGGATCTATAGGATTTACAATTAACGATGATACTGCTACAGGAATTGCTATTCCGGCACTAAGTCCAAGTAATCAAGCATGGTTTAACACAAACTATCCCACTATCCCTGGAACATATACATGTACATGGGGTCCAGGTAGTACAGTAGCAAGTAGTTCAATATATGTTACTCAAAACAGCGGTGGTGTACTTGTGTTCTTTGTTGATGGGCAAACAGGCCCTGCAACATACAATTATCCATTCACATTTAGTTAAGGAATAAAAATGACAACTCCAACCCCAACGCACCCAAGTCAACCAGGCTTTTGGGATCATCAACGCAGTAAGTTACCTACAAACAAATAGGTACACATTTGATTATACATAGACAGGCAAATACTAGAGGACACATAGTAGCGCCTTTTATAGATACTAGAAGGACTTTTAGTTTCCCTAGTTATTATGATAGTCGCTATATGAATTATAGCGATTTACAAACTATTAATGATGACCGTGTTCAGTATAGTTGGCAAGTGCCTTGGCATGAACATAAGAACATGGAAATTTTTGGCTATGTAGTTGAAGGTAGTAGTCATCATGTAGACAGTTTAGGCAATGATGTAGAAGTTCCGGCAGGGGCAGTTCAACGTATGACTAGTGGTCGTGGCATAAGTCACACAGAGGGTAACACAGCAGATACACCCAATCGTTATCTACAATTGTGGATCAGACCCAATGAGTTTGATACTGAACCTAGACATGATTGGCATCAATTTACACGTGAAGATAAACTAAACAAATTTTGTAACATTACAGAGAAACTACCAATTAAACAAGACGCACGATTACTTGCAGGTATCTTTACAAGTGATTTTACATACAACCTGGACACTTTGCGAAAATACTATTTGTATGTAGTAACTGGTACACTAATAGTTAACAACATAGATTTGATTGAAGGTGATGGCTTAAGTTTTGTTGACGAATCAGTTATCAACATAACCAATGCAAATGAATCAGAAATAATTTTGTTTGATTTGCAATAAATACAGTATAGGAAAAACATCATGACAACTTTTCATTTAAACACACCCGAGGCACAGGCGGCAAGACAAGCATTTAAAGTTGCAGCCAACGAAAAAAGAATGGCTCTTAAACATGCGCCTAGAGTTGCTAGACCAACTAAACCTGCTAGTGTAAGTAACAGTACTCCTAGAGTTCCTTTTAAAGGCGCAGGTAAAAAATAATAGCCAAAAGAAAAGCCCCTTATGGGGCTTTTCTATTTGTGACACTTGTTAGATTAAGCGTCTTGAGTTGCGGCAAGTACGTCGGCAACAGTTGTAGTTGCTTTCTTACTGCGAGCCTTGATAGCGTCAATACTAGGCTTAGCCTTGACTTTAACAGTACCCTTACTTGCTTCCTTTTCACGATCCTGAATAGAATCGTTAATAGTAGCCTGATCTTCATCAGACTGATACTGTGGCTGAGTGAGCATATACTTGAGAGCCTCAAGTTTAGTCATCTCATTGGGCAATTCGATAAATTCACAACGAGATGCCCCGCCCTTAGTGAACTGCTTTACACGTCGGACCATGTCATCAGTAAAGCGAACCTTCGCATTACCATTGTGAACAGTGATACCAACAACCTTAAACGTCTGAGTAGTCATAAACAAATCTCCATAGAGAGTTAAACAAATGTGCGATATTGCACTTTATAATGATAACAAAAACGGATGTAAATGTCAACCACTTTTGTTACCAAAATTCTTAGATAAGATTGGCAGATTCACTAATCATCTGCGAACCATAGATAGCCTTAGCCATTTGATAAGCCTGATAAGGGTTATCAGCCTGAATTGTGATACGTTGAGTACCACCTGCATCATTACGAATGAGCATCCAATAACTATACATTTTAATTTCCTTTTACGATGTGATATAAATTACGTACAAACCAGTAACCAACAGAACCAAAAATGTTAGTAATTCCAGTTCTGAAATATGATTATATACCCAAGTTCTGAATTTGTCAAGCATTATTTCTCCTTTTTAAGCAACCATGTAGGGCTTGTTATACTTACCGATGTTGATATCAACATAGTAAGCGGTGTTGAAATAGTCAACTTGTGCATCGGACTCATCATACCAGTCGGCAGATTTCATAGCCTGAAAAGTTTCAGTCAAGAATTCTTTAGCAACACCTGAGTAGTGTTCCTGAAACCAGTAGGGGTTAACATCCAAACTGTTGTTTTTACGGATGTAATCAATTTGGTCTTGCGACATTTTACGACCTGACATTCCTTGAGAATCGGTCTTGATATAGTTTTCAATAAAATCAATACTACCTGATTTTAAAGTCAACACAATAGTTGAATGGTTGCGTACTGAAAGTGAAGCCTTGACATTGTACTTTGTCAAAATTGGCTTCAATGCGATTGCAATTTTAGCCTTCTTTTCCTGATTCATGTAAGCCATTTGTTAACTCCGTTTGTTGATTCAATATAAGTATTATATTCCCAAACCGATTTATTGTCAAATTTTACACCAAGTCAATTTGGACTTGTTTGCCCCGGAAAGTGTCACCAAGACCTGTCGGAACCGTTTCGTTTTTGCGCTTGGCTTCATAACGCAAGTATGACAATTTAAGCATAGCATCCCAGCAAAGTGTGCGGGCGGTGACTGTAGCAAATTGCTCGGTCATTTGCTGGATTGTCATATACATACCGATATCGTTTTCGGATCCGTCACCCTTGAAAATTACACGGAATTTTTGTGAATTTTTGAATCCGTCGATGATAGTTTTTGTACGCATTTCTAGTCCTTTTCTTAACTGTCTATGTATGTATTATATACCCAAATCCATTTATTGTCAAATTTAGGAGCCTGTTGATACAAACAAAATTTCAGGGTCAATAGAACTTTGCTTGAAATCTTCAATGTAAATGTGATGACCGTCACCGCTATCACGGATCAGTTTATTGGCCGCAACATACAGTGCCGCCCATGTACTACCTACAATAGCAACTTCATGGTCACCGGAACCGTATGCACGATAGATAACTTTTTTAGCACCCTCAAAAGGATGACGTTCACTCAGGTTATCAACCTCGTAGATTGACCAAACTGCATCAAGACCAAGTTCGTCACGCACTTGGTTGAAATATTCAAATTTTTCATCTGTGAATGTAGTCATTTCGTGTCCTTTATTTAACTGTCTAAGATTGTATTATATACCCAAAGCCATTTATTGTCAAGCCTTTTTAGCCACTTTTTAATCCAAACGTGACGCCGAATACGCACGAAGTCCAAGAGCCTGAAGGTACTTGGCCATAGCAATAGCCCCTTCCTCTTTACAATCAACGTTTTGCACACCCAGTCCACCCGGGTTCCACATGCTCAGACACTTGGGCTTGTAATCCTTACGGAATCCGGCCTTGATAAGTTCTTGAGCCTGCTTGGAATTAGTGCGATCTACATAGACCTCAACCCAAGCAAAACCGCATGCATATGCATCCTGACCCTTGAGAGTGTTGTTAAAATACGACAGACTTGCTTGTTCAGCAAGAGTCTTGCCCTGAAGGATTTGTTCAGCAGTAATCATTTCGATCTCCGTTTTCTCAGTCTATGTATATATTGTAGACCCAAAACGAATAAATGTCAAGCCTTTTTATCCATTATTTTTAGGAAAAAAGGCTTGACAAATCAATAACTTAGCCATACTTATAGAAAATGTGCAACCCAATTTGGGCTATTTTAGTCATTTTTTTCCAATGTGGGTGTACGTAGTTGGCATGGTAATATGTGGCACGCTCTAATCCTACGATTCTTTTACCCTCAACTATGGCTTCTTTAGCAACTTGTTTGCTTTCTTCCCATTTGGGGCCTGAGGGTTTAGTCCATTGTTTGCGATGGTTATTGGCCCATGAAAACTGATTAGGCTCTAATACAACATCACAAATACTATTGGGGAATTTTGGGTCTTTAGACCTATTGATTGTTACCTGGGCTACTGCAAGTTTACCTAATTTAGGTTCGTATGCGGCCTCATGGTAGATGTTTTTTGCCATGCAAAAAAGATCAGTTTTGTTATAGTGTGGTACTTTTTCGTTAGTTTGTACTACTGTTAAAAATTTACTATTGTGTATGTTTGTTGCATGTGCTGTTGTACTGAATGTTAAAAAACATAATAATCCTAATATTGTGTTTTTAAATTTCATTTACTTTTCTTTCAATTGCACTGATTTGGTCTAAAAAGGAAAACCGTATCTAAGATACGGTACAAACCCTTAGATGAGATCGGTGTCTTTTACCTGCGCATTAGGCTTCTTGCCAGTCTCTGTATTTGAATTTGGGCTTGCGCTTGTAGGCAGTTTTATCTTCCACAACCTTGGACTTAAAAGGGCTGTTGTTATCAAACAGCACCTTATGAGCCCTAGTCTTAGGACGTTCAAACTTAACAGTAAATGATTGCTTTTTCATCATATCCGTATTCTACACCCAAACTCTTTAATTGTCAACCTTTTTCTTAAACTCTTTATCTACGTAATACTGAATCATTTCCCGTTGCATCATAGTGATTAAATCACCGTGATCATTGTCCATTACAAAACGTACCGGGCACTCGCCCCAAGACATGTGTTTATTAAAATGAGCAAACCATCTCCTGTGATCTTTGTTACTAGCATCGAAAACAACGAATGGTCTCCCGTAGAGAGCAAGTTTAGACATAAGTATCCTTTATATTTAACTTCAAAAACAACATTAAAACTACGTTTATTAAAACGTTACATCTTAAATTCTACACGTTTCACCGTACGTAGTGTAAAACTACGCCAGCCCTTTGCTTCCAAATCATAGACAGCCACAACGTTATCATTAGCGGCTTTCTTTTTCTTTGACTCTGTGTCTTCGGTTACAACAACAGGAGGCAATAGTTTAGGCTGAAGTGTACATTCCATAACACGTTCACTGCCATCTTTCTTAGTGAAAGTAATTGTTGCTGGGCCCATCTTTAACATAGACTTGAGCCACGGACCAAACTGTTCCCAGTCACTATCGGTCATGATAGACTTTAGTTGAGGATTCTCACTTACCTTCATTTTGTTCACTCCATGTTGTAAAAAAGTTTTTGATTTTTGTTTCTTCATCCCATTCACTACCATATTCATTGCGTTCATCACACAATTTCAATGCCTCTTCTTTAGACACTACACGGTGATTGAGAATGATATCAGTTGGACGCAAATGCTCTTGGCTAAACTCTTTTGCGTCTTCCATTGCTACGGTGTCTAGTGCATATTCTGCTTTACCCTTAGGCACTTCAACCATGTAAGTAACTTTGAATTGACTTAGGGCTTCAACCATAACCCATTCAGTTTTTTCTTTCTTAGTCAAACTATAACTCCCATCACCGAGGTCTGTCCAAACAATATCGTCACCTTCAACCCAACCTGCTTCCTCAAGCAAATCAGGAGGAAACTGAATAATTGCATCTCCTGTTTTGGAATCTTCTTGTACGTCTACTGTCCAAGTTTTCATTGTAGTAACATCCTAATTAATCCAATACTATCAATTGTAGTTAATAGTAAGTAGTTAGCCAACATACCAAACGATTTCCTAGTGTAAGAACACCAAGCGTACATAGCACAACCACTAATCCACACAGGGTAAAGAATAAGTAGAGGGGGATTGGGTGTAGTGGTAGCCATCGTAATGCTACAACCGATACTAGTAGCCCAAGCCAAAACTTCAACGAAGAACCTAAGTGGGTAAGCCTTGTAATCATCTTTTATCCAATCAAAAATTTCAAAAAATAAGTCATTCATAAGTATCCACTAAGTTTTGTAGAATTTTGTCTACAAGTTGATTTAAAGTAATATCACGTTTATGCGCTTCCTTAAACAATTCTAACATCAAACTGTCAGGAAGATCCAATGGCACTACAATACGTTTGTCAAACTCAATGCCATTCATAATAGCCTTTGCCTTTTCAAAAAAGTCCTCTGCCTGTTCTAGGTCGATAAACTCAACATCATCATAGGCAACACGATACTTGACATTGCGTTCTGTGGCTTCCTTTAAATATGCATCAAAGTAGTCAGGATTAGACCAACGATAGGGTCTAGATTTAGAATCACCTAACTCTCTTACCCACACTTCTGCTTGATATACAGTTTGATCAACGGAATCAAAAATAACACTACCGTTACCATATTCAGTTTCAAAATCTAAGAAACGTGCATGGTCACCAAAGCAATGCCATTGGTATTCACTACCACCGCTAATCTTGTACTCAAATGCCTCGATAACTTCTTGTAAGGTCATGCTATGCTCCAATCAATATCTGTATTGTACTATAGGTTGGGTTTAAAGACAATGAAAACGGTCACATTGCAGGACCGTTTCCACTTCTAAAACCAACTTCACCACCTTCGTTTTTGATTCGGTCTATAACGTCCTCAAATAAGATGGGCGCAAAGTCAGTTTGTTCCACGCATACGCAATGATATCTTGTGTCAATTTCATCACTGTATAAGATAGCACCTGTCTTGGCATCTACACCACGAGCCTTTTTTACACGACCACTGTGTAAATGACCATGGATATTGACTCCAAAGCGGCCTAAACTTGCCTCATGTAATGGGATATGACTTAAGATCATTCCGTTCATAACATGGTATGCACGTAACTCACGAAAGTGTTCACGATAATCTGTATCTTTAAAGATATCGTGGTTACCTCGAATTAAGACCTTGTCACCGTTTAATCTGTGCATGATGCTTAATGACTTGCGGTTGATAACAACATCGCCTAAGTGATAAACTTTATCGTTAGGCCTAACTCGGTCGTTCCAACGCTTGACCATTTCTTCATCCATTTCATCTGGATCAGTCCATGGCCTAATCTTAGTGACTCCGTCACTTTCTGTGAATCTACACACTCCGGCATGACCGAAATGGGTGTCACTTGTTAAAAATACACTTGGCATATTTTATCCTTTCTTGCAAAATGTGTTAAGTGCAGGCTTCAACGAATTGATCAAATATGTTTCACGTTGATGAGCCTCAGCCTTACCACGCACAACTTCTACTACACTATATGTAAACGATTCCGGACCCCATTCTCTAATAGAACGGCTCAAGCCCCAATTCTTATCCTCAGCATACGCACGTTGGATGTGCTTTTGAACTCTGCGGTGTACCGTGCGACGGGCATTACCACCAAAACTCAATACAGTTAATCCAATGTACTCTTGATCGGTCACGATATTACGCAACAAGTAAATTACTTGATTACGATCTGACCTACGTTTACGTGTACTTTTCGAATTCATACATGTATTATATGCCCAAAATCTTTAAATGTCAAGCCTTTTTATCTATTATTTTTAGGATTTTTTGTTGTTTTTTTGCAACAATTTTATTGCTATAAATATCTGTATGGCATCATTAACCGATTTTATCACACATTGGGGAGAAATAGTAGAACTAGATTTTCCTAAAATGGACTTGAATAAAGTAAAAGACATACTGGATAAACATCCGGGGTGGAAATATTATCAACCGCATAAGCCGGGATATAATCGGTATGGATTAAGTGTTACTAGTTTAGATGGTAATTTCTCAGGGGAACCTGACTTATATAGTTTACGTGAATATCAAAAGATGACAGGTAAATCATATAATGAAATTGATTTTAAAAACAGAACTAATCTAGTGCAGTTTATTCCTGAACTAAATGATTTTCTAGATTTTTGGGAACCCAATTTAGGTCGCACACATTTCTTGCGTTTAGATAAAGGCGGGTTCTTTCCACCACACCGTGATAATGGTGCAATAGTTAATGTACCTACATTTAGAATATTAGTACCTATATATAACTTTGGTATTAATGATATGAAATGGATACAGGAAGAAAAACTAATTCGTTTTGATTTAGGTGCAACTTACTTTGTTAATACTAGTAGATTACATAGTCTATTCAGTTTTGTTGATAATTGTTTAATGTTAGTATTAAATGTAAATGTTAACGATTATATTTTAGATAAAATGGTTAAAAAAATTGTCGCACTATAAAGCATTTTATAATGATTGGTTAGATTGTTCTGGATTAATTAATGGCACCGGGGTAGACCATATAGTTAATCTTGAACCTGAATTCTTCACTAATTTAAAATTTGATAGTGAATCACTAAAACAATATCGCATCGATGCGGCTATCAAGTGTGCGGAGACCTTAGGAGATAATCCTGCATTATGCTTAAGTGGTGGCATTGATAGCCAAGCAATGGTACAAGCATGGCATGATTCTAATTTAAAATTTACTACTGTTATAATGGTTTTCAAAGATGGATTAAACAAACAAGATAGCGAACATGCTAAAATGTTTTGTGAGAAAAATAATTATCCTTATATAGAATTACCAATCGATATTGTGTCATTCTTAACCAGAGATAATTACGCAGTAAGCGAAAAATACAAATCCATAAGCCCTCATTTTAATACTCATTATCGCATGGCAGAATTATTGCGTGATATGGGATATACTGGTATATGTTGTGGTGGAATTGCTCCATATAGGCAACAAACAGAATACGGATATAATTTTGGAAAATCTGCATTTCACTTTTTAAAAATTCAAGACGAATTAGGTATACCTTTTCAAGGAAGTTTTTTAAGTTTCTATCCTCAGTTGACATGGGCTTTAACTATATTAACTACTACGTTTGAACACGATATGAATATATTGCATCCATGGGAAGTTGAGTTACAATTAATACACAAACGTTACTTAGAAAAAGTTAAAGCATATCAACGTGTAGGATTTAATGTTATTCCTCAAGAAACTAAATATACAGGATTTGAATTAGTCGCAAAACATTTCGAAAAGTTAACAGGCGATGGCTGGACTTTTGAAAAAAGATTTAGATTTCCTATAGCAAATCAGTTTGACGTAGACAAGCATATCTACAAATTCAATATGACTAACAGTCAACTAGATGTGATTGATTCAATATATTTCAATACACTCAGAACGAATTGATTCGCCCCTGCCTGGATTACTATATAATTTGGCTCCCAAGAAATTTACACCTTTAACACGTGACATAGCCGTTACCCATGTACCGTTGTGTAAATGTATTCTATAAGGTGAAGTAGTACAGTTTGCAAATCTAGGGTCATTATATGGATTTAAATGGGTAACTAGTATTGGACAATGTTTTAAATTTAATTCCCAATTCTTTACTAACTGATGTTCCGTGACATGTTGTTCATTAATCCATTCAGGAGTAGCCCATATAGGAGTATGTCCATGTGCTACTTCAGATGTGTCAGTGGGTTTATCCTTATACTCTAATAAATTTTCTTTATGAACCATTAGTGTGCTTACTGCATAATTTTGAAACCAATTTGTGTTTTCCCAATCACCCTCATATTTGTGAATTTTAGGAAATCCATATGCAGTAAACACATCAACTGTGTATCCACTACGCAATTCAATTAGCATTCCGTTTGGGTCTTTTGGGTGTTTCCAATGCAAATTTTTTGGCCAAGTTACATCATTGTTCATTCTTATAAGAATATTGTCTTCTACTTCATAATCGTACTTGTTTACTTGTAGGTAGTATAACTCACCCTCCCCTAAATTATACACAAACTGTACGTCAGGATGTTTATTAGCCAAACTATATGCGTACATGAACCCGCGTTTTATCCATCCCTTAGCAATATTACCGTTAAGTATTACAATATCTGCTTCTGGGGGAATGTCATACGCTTCTTCGGGTTCGTTTGGTAAATAATATGTGTCACTAATGACATGTAATTTAAAGGGCATGTCGATATTTATTACAAAAATTTTTCAATTTTTTAATTATTTCTAGCAAAGATAAATACTATATACGAATCGGAGTGATTATACTATGGACATTAGAGTTAAATTTAACACGCCTGACGATCAGGCAGCATTTGCAAAAAAGTGGGGTGTATCTGTTACCCCAGATATGACCGATCATTTGGACATTTCTTGGCATCTATTGCAACATGCCCTTGATCCTGCTAGCAATGTTGCAGAATTTACTCAATTAGATACTTATACAACACATGAATTTTTAGTGTCTAGTGATAATGGTGATTTTGGTGACTTGGTGACAAGTACATCCCCTATTAAAAACATGAAGGGTTGGTACCATGTTACAAGTACTCAAGGTCTTGCTTTAGGTAAGATTGTAAAATCAATTGATATCACCAGTGTTCCAATGTCATTCTTAGATAACGTTAGTAGTATTACTAACATTAACAGTACTGCTAGTGCTATTGATCCTACCACTAACGCAGGTCAATGGGCTAGAATTCGTGTTGCCAGTCAATATCGTCCACTAGTCACATCATTTGCTACACACGATGTTAACTATTTGAGCAAGCCTGAATTGTATATCATGGATACAGGTATTAACTTTGATCACCAAGAATTTAATTACGACGGTCTCGACAAAGTAAATTTTTACACATTGCCACAGTTTAATGGCAATTTTAGTGACGATATTGGTCACGGTACTGGCGTTGCAAGTATGGCAGTAGGTAAAAATTTAGGTGTATGTTCTCATGTTAAGTTGATGAATGTTAAGATTGGTGGTAAAATTAACGGTGAACAATATAATGCAAATCTAATTGATGTAGGTCAAGCCATTGATAGTATTATGGATGCAATTGTGGCTGATCCAACTGTTACAAGAGTTATCAACATGTCTTGGGGTGTTCCTCGTAGTGCATGGTTAGATGCTAAGGTTCAATCATTAATAGATGCAGGCGCATTTGTAGTGTGTGCGGCTGGTAATGGTCACATTGATGTTGATCAAATTTCACCTGCTGGGATGAACACAGTTATGACAGTTGGTGCAATTGACCAGTATGATATTCCTGCTGGTTTCAATAACATTGCGCCAAGTGATTCTGGATTAACAACAAGTATTGGTTTAGGATTAGACATTTTTGCACCAGGCGACAACGTAATGGTAGCAGATGGTCTAACAAACACAACAAGTTATAGCATGACTTCAGGTACATCTTTCTCAGCGCCATTAGTTTCAGGTGTTGCATGTGTGATTGCTTCTATGAATAGCAATCCATTATACTACAAAGATTTAGTTGAATTAATCGTAAGAACATCTACAGAACACGCATTGTTATTTGAAGACACATCATTCTCTGACAATCAAAATCGTTTAGTTTATTTGGCAACTGCTGACATGTCAGTGGCATATAAAGAAAGCAATTCTGTTAGTTATTTAGGTGTTTCTGGTGAAACAGATGAAGACATTGTTGCTGACTTGAACTCAGCCTTTAATACATTACCAATGTTAGCATTAGCGCCTAATGATACTATTCATTATGATATTGCAATGGCTGATGATTCTAAAGATTATGCACCATTTATAAGTTGTGATTCACTAACAGGTTTGGTAACTATTAAAAAATCTACAATAACATTACCAGAAGAAACACGTTTAAAGATGGTTAATTTTACTGCAACTGCAAAAAATTCTACAGTAACAATGACATCTACAACACTTATGTATTTTGATAGTAATCCTTTATACAAAGACACATTACAATCTGACGTTACGTTGGCTCTTACTGACGTTAACAGCATTAGTTTCTTTGCAGCCTGGGGCGGTAGAACAATTAAATAATTTTTAATGGCATACCAAAAATTTGAATTTGATACTCCGTTAAATCATTGGGATAGACCTTTATTAGAGGGTTGGATTTATACAGATGTGTTTGAAGATAAATTCTTTAAAACATTAAAACTAACATCTGAAAATATTTTAAATAAACCAGCCCATCTAACATATGCCACACATAGAACAAACTTTAATTTTGAAGGAAAAAATTTAAAGGTTGTTTCTCATAAACAAAATGGTAGAGAACAAGAAGTAATATTTGATTTGACTTTTGAAGAACAATGGTGGCATCAATCGTCAGATACTATAAAGTCTTGGGCAGATGCATTCATACTAAAAACACAAAGCCCTATAGTCTACAAGGCTATCAAAATCATAGAACAAAATCCCCCATTTGTAGACAACCCCGATGATTGGGTATGCTATCGCTGGCATATGAATTTCCTACCATACAATAAATTTATGTCATTGCATATTGATGGAAACAATCAGTATTATAAAATGCCAGTAAACTGTGCTAGAGCAAGAAGTGTTACCTTTTACTTTAATGACCATGTAGAAGGAAACGGTGGAGAATTTTGGAGTGACTGCGGTTTTGTATATAAACCTAAAAGTAATTCAGCAATAAACATCAATGGTAATAAAGTACCACATGGTGTGACTGCAAACATGAATAGTGAAACTAGATTAGCATTTACACTAAGATTTGGTCACAAAGATGATTTATACTTACCAGGACACCCTGACAAATCTTTTAATAAATTAGAGTTTTAAATGAATCATAAAATTACTACTATAACGTTTGATGAAATTTTCCCAGTCTGGAAACAATTATGGCCCGATAGGACTAGTCCTATCGAGCCAAATAGTGCGATGTGTTATTTAGGTGGGTACGACATGTATAACATGAACACTACACCTACATTCTTTGCTTACATAATTAATGATGAAATCGTGGGTGTTAATAGCGGTCACATGTGTAAAGATAATCAATATCGTTCACGCGGTTTGTATGTTAATTCTAAATTCAGAGGATTAAACATATCAAAAAAACTATTGATTAAAACTTTAGAACAGGCTAAAAAAGAAAATGCAGTAATGTGTTGGAGTTATCCCAAAAGAGAAAGTTGGTTAGCGTATAACAATGCGGGATTTTATTTAGATAGTGACTACACTCAGAGTGAAACTGGGTGGAACGCTTATTGTAGCGTGAAATTATAATTGGAGCGGGTAGCGAGAATCGAACTCGCAAATAATCCTTGGCAAGGATTCAGGTTACCTTTACATCATACCCGCATAATTTTATTTAGTTTCCTGTAAGGCTATACAAAACAATTGTGTTAATTGTTTCACCTTCAAGATTTAAATTGATTGTGATTTGATCTGGGTTAATACCATACATATCAGGTTCAATATTATATGACAACGTAAGATTGTCTGATAGATATTGCTTGATCTGTGCTTGTAGTGTTGGGTCTAATGAGTCCATGATATTTCCTATGTTATTGGATGCGGGAGACGGAATCGCACCGCCGATCTTCAGGTTATGAGCCTGATGAGATACTACTTCTCCACCCCGCGATAATTGTTATGCAGTACGCTTAACCAAATGATAACCAAACTGAGTTTGAACTGGGCCAACAACTGATCCAACTGGATTATTAAATGCGGCTTCTTCAAATGGCTTAACCATTTGACCACGACTAAAAAATCCTAAATCACCGCCCCTGTGTTTACTAGGGCACATACTATGTTGACTTGCTAAAACTCCAAAATCAGAACCTGTTTTAATTTGTTCTTGCAGGTTAACTGCTTCTGCTAGTGACTTCACTAAAATATGGCTAGCCTTTACTTGCATAAATTTCCTTTATTTCTCTTCTACACTTGTAGTCTCAGAGGGCTTACCGCCGCCTGTACTATCTGAATTCGTTTGAGTTTGTTTATAAAACATAAAACCAACTACACCAACTACCACTAATACTACGATTACTGTAAACATGTTATGTCTCCTCTAAGCATAGTATATTTATCAAAAATACAGAAGAGAAAGAGTAAGTAACAGACTGTGCAATGAACAGAGGGATAGATTTACTAATCCCAAGTGCAAACCACGAGTTGCAAAAAACAAGGGCTCACATATTCCCGAACAACAACATGCAATCAATAAGTTCGGATCAAGTCAGCAATTTGACTTTTAAGGTCATGTTCGTAAGTTTTGGCTTTGTTGCCAAAATGCCTATCCTCATCTCTCTTTCTACTCCCGGGTAGTTTACCCTTACGGGCATACTACCAAAACTTTAAAGGATACCTTCCTTTACTAAAATGTCTGCACGTTCATCACTTAGTGAAATGTCTGTACGTACATTGATTTCTAGCAAGTCATCCTGCAACTTTTGCTTGGCCTTTTTAGCGCCAGCAAGAATAGTCTTGAACCCATCAATGTCCTGCTCAGTAAAAACTGATGTGTCTACTGCCGAATTGTCGCGGTAAGAATAAACATCTTCCTTACGATTACGCAACTTGTCTAACTTACCAGTCAATACAGTAGGTGTCTGACGAACCTTAGTACTTACATACTGACCAAAAAACTGAATGTCTTTTTCAAGACGGGCAATATCAGCCAAACGTGAATCTACGCTTTTCTCAAAGTTCGCCGCACTTACAGCCTTACGGATTTCGTAGAGTGCATCAAGTAGATCGATTCTACGAACCATGTTTTCCTTTACAACCTGATGAGCCTTGGCAATTTCAGCCTCAGGGTCTTGAAATTCATTGATGCCAATTTCAACCTTAAATTCCAATGACTTCAGTACTTCGTTAATAGAAGCCTGTACTGCGTTTGCCTTGCGTAATGTCAAGTTCATGTTTGTTCCTTTGTTTTGTATTTTACTATTATAACACAATGTTGCTAAAAAGCAAATGTTTTGGGTAACTTATTTAATTTCAGACCAAATAACTAAACCGCGTCTTACTTTTAAATTGTCGATTGAGTAGTTATCACTACAATGTAATATTTTTCTATCAAAAATTAACATCGATCCTTTTTTCCAAGGAAAGATTTTATCAATGCTTATATGACTGCAAAAACTAGGTGATACGTGTGAAAGATATTTGTTGCGTGTTTCATCATCTATAGTATCACCTATGCGTTGAAGTTTTGTTTCAACATATTCAGTTACATTTTGTCCAGTTGGATGATGTGTTGCCATAACCTCATTGGGTATATGTTCATTGAACACTATTGTATTTGTATCACAATCTGATAATGGGATAATAAAGGTCCTAGCAAAATTAGGAAAAATATAATTTGTATTATCAGAATTGTTTGGTGGACTAGTATCAGGGTGCGGACCACCGGGACATATTGCATCTAGCATTCTGATACCTAACATTTCATTAGGTAATTTTTCTATTAAATTATTGATTAATAGAGTTGCCGAATGTCCAACATCATAATATGATCCAACACCACTGGTTACTATATCTACGTTTTCGCTTTTAAGATGTTCATCAATTAAAACATTAATTTTTTCTATGTCACTATCAGAGATAGCATTTTCTAAGACTTCTGTTTTGTACATAGTTGTATTTATAATTGGTAGCAGTAATAGGAATCGAACCTATACGAAACGGCGTATGAGACCGGTGCACTACCTTTATGCTATACTGCTATTAAAAGTTTACTGTAATACCAAGTAGTGTGGTATTGTTTCTAACGTATTCTTCTGTCTTATACTTGTTTTGAATTGTTAATTCAAGTTTAGGTGATACATTGTAATTTAATGTTGCAATGTTACTAGTATAAGAATCAACTGATTGTTTATTGAATCCACGTTCAATTAAAAATCTGTTGTTGAAAGTTAGTTTAGGAGATATCTTCCATGTAAACCAAATACTGTTACTAACAATAGGACTATTGTTATCCTTATCTACATGAATGCCGATACCTAATTCATCACTAAGTTTCATAGTATCAGTATGAATAATCTTGTAACCGATACCGTTTTCCTCTGTGATGGATTCTTTATTGGGACGTAGATTATCAAATTCTCCACGCACTCCTGCTTGCAAATACGAAATGCTGTCTAACTTATAATCAAGTTTGGCGCCAATGTCAGCATCAGTATGTGCTTCTTTGTTTTCTACCTTTTGATATAAAAAGTCTCCGATAAAATGTTCTTGCCAAATATTACCCTTGCTATCATATTGAAGAGTACTAGTTACGGTAGTGCTAGAATTTTCTACCAGTGTGCCGTTTAAATTTAATTGTGTTTCTGCGTATGCAGGGCTTGCTAATAGTGCTAAGCCTAAAATTGTTGCTAAAAGTTTCATGTGTGTGTGTTTCTCCTTCGGAGTATTTATCTTTATTGGTGGACCGTGTAGGGATCGAACCTACGACATTCGGATTAAGAGTCCGCTACTCTACCAACTGAGTTAACGATCCGTTGAATGGTGGGCCCTGCGGGGTTCGAACCCGCGACCACCTGATTAAAAGTCAGATGCTCTACCTACTGAGCTAAGGGCCCATTGTATTGTATAAAAATTGTTTACCGTGCCAACTCTAGACATACAATGGGCCTAGAGAGACACTAGCGTTTGCTAGATTTCATAGTCTTCTCTCTCTTTTGATTTTATAAGTATACTACAACTGTGGTTAGTTGTCAAGTGTTTTTTGAATATCTTTTTTCTGTGCTTGGCGTTCGGCTTTCCAAAACACACGTTTATATTCTTTAAGGTGTTTCCACCATTGTGGGTTGGCGGTCAGTTGACCTTGTCTCTTATGTGCCATAACAACTCCTAAAATGTTTAAGCGTAAGATTCTTCACCTTCAATGGGCAAAATACAAATTAAGGTGTTTGCCTCATTGAAGATTTTAGATTGTAATCCCGATTCTTGCTGTTGTGACGCATGTAAATGCGCCTCTGTTAGTGTTTCAAAATTTGCAGTTTGAAGTGTGAGTACATTATCTACCCAAACTTGTGTTGATACAGTAAACATTATGCGTATGGTGAATCGTTAAGTTCTGCATCCACAAAGAATTCATATAACAGGTGATAGTACTCATCATATACTTTTGTACTAAATCCACGTCCGTGATGTTCTGTTGCGTGTGCAACTGCTTCATCTCTTGAATCAAATTCAAAAGTTTGTACGCTTAATACGCCGTCATCACCATAACTGTGAACGTGTGAAATGTGTTTCTTACCGTGCATTTTATTCTCCATTATTTAAATTCCTTGTACCATATCTCGGCAGTCTTGTTAGTGTATTTATGCAAACTAAACTGGTTTAGCCTTACGTTTAGTGCTGGCCAATGATATGCTCTACTCAATGCTCTAGAAATATCTTTACTATCGGTTGGGTCTGCACGACCTGATGCTAACCAAGGAATTTCAGTTGTACCAATCAATGGAATACCTTCACTAGTTAAATCTGCACCTACAATATTAAATGTCTCACTAAAGTTACATTGCATACCAATATCCATTTCAGCACAGGTATGCAAAAAGTCTTCATGAGGTTGCCAATCATGTCTAATCAATCTATGTCCTGCACTATAAAGATGCGTGAAAAATGCCTGCAAATTATGTAACACAGGCTGACCTTTCATTTCAATGCGTCCTGCATTGATATGAAAATGTAATTTCTTACCTTCTCTATTGGCAAAATCTAATGCGGCTACTGCTTGAACCATATGGTTCTTTAATGGTCTTACTGCACCAAAGCAACCTACATCAATATAATCTTTACTCTTGTCAATTTTTCTAGGGCTACTAAACTTTTGAGGATAATAATTAGGAAGATAGAAAACCTTCTTCATTGCCTCACTATCACTCCAGTTATTGACACTTTGTAAATATGTTCTAATCTCACGCAACATACGTGGTGCATTAACACCAATCAGTATGTTATCAAAATGCGAATAGTCACCTAACCAATTCATAGCCATACCTTCGCCAGCCATAAAAGGCATTTCGCTGTGAATGCGAATGATCCACTTTACGTTAGAATGCAACTTGCACAATACTGTGAACTTACTAGGCACTACCCATAGTGCTTCAATAATAACATAATCGGGATTGTGCTTAGTAACAAGTCTGTCAATACAGTTGTTGTCAATTGCAACTTCCATAACTGACTCAATATCAATCTTATTCAACATTCTACTTACAAACGATGCAGAATTGTAAAGACCAGTTGTCATGCCGACTTTGGTATCTACTTTTTCACTATAATTTTCTCTACGTTTGAGTATGAATAAAATTTTCGACATGTGTGCTTTCCGTGTTTGTCTATATTTATCGGAATAAACTACGACTGTATATTAAGTTAATGTGACAATGGTACCCAGTAGAGGTAACGCTCCTCTGTCGCACGATTATCAGTCGTGTGCTCTACTTTTGAGCTAACCGGGTAAATTTTGGAGGTGCGAGTCAGATTTGAACTGACGGTTTTACGGATTTGCAATCCGTTGCATTGGACCACTCTGCCACCGCACCGTGTTAATGACTTAGTTTTGCTATTGCGACCAATACATGATCAACGTCTAAATGCAGTCTATGAGCAATTTCAGTTGCGTCTAGATGCCTATCTAATAACTCTTTAACTTGCATTACGATGTATGACATAGAATCTCCCGTCTATACATATATAACGCTTTAACAGTTACTCCTGTTGACATGATTGGGCAATTTGGCGGAGAGTGTGGGATTCGAACCCACGGTACATATTTCTACGCACAACACCTTAGCAGGGTGCCGATTTCAACCACTCATCCAACTCTCCAATGTTGGCGGAAGCGCAGAGATTCGAACTCTGGGAACGCTTTCACGTTCGCTAGTTTTCAAGACTAGTGCCATAAACCACTCGGCCACGCTTCCATATACTATATTTAACTATAAAAATTACACACTTAACAAAACTTGGTGGAGACGGTTGGACTTGAACCAACAATGCCAGAGGCGGAAGATTTACAGTCTTCTGGGGTTACCAATTTTCCTACATCTCCAATAAATTGTATGGTCGTTACTAATTCAAGCAAGGGCGTGTGACCGTTGTACTTGAATTAGAAAACCATATAGAAACACACTATGCCACGCTCTGAACCTGGACTCTTAGTAATGTGTTTTTATATGGATGGTTCTGAGTTCCCGTCATTCGGGCCAAATATACGGTGCTTATTCCGTGCTATTCACACTATCACCTAAGAGTCGTCCTCCGGGATACCTTGCGGCTTGTATATTCATCCAACACAGATTACTTTGCTGTTAGGCTTTTTATCTGCTGGCAGTCAGTACCATATAGAAACACACT
>Ga0208257_1000192_pt1 | contig 20315 bp, 20 predicted proteins | sample CryBogCBH10Sep07_FD_184610 | JGI IMG/M metagenome (GOLD analysis project Ga0208257, IMG submission 184610) | Freshwater microbial communities from Crystal Bog, Wisconsin, USA - CBH10Sep07 (SPAdes) | ecosystem: Environmental > Aquatic > Freshwater > Lake | place: Crystal Bog, Wisconsin, USA... | reverse complement strand
ATATATGAAACTTAAAGAATACCCATATATTTCCGGAGTACCTGCAAAATTATTTTTATACGTTTCTATTGCATCGTTCTCTTCACTTTTAAGTGATCTCTCTCATTATACCTGTTCACACGATCATTGGTCAGACATATCTCCAATCAGATGGGTTACTATTTTTTTAAATTTCTTTGTACAGGCTTTAATTGCATGGAGAGCATTCATTGACGGATCTGTTGAGAGGCTTGCTGAACGTGAGCGTGAAGAGGAGAAGGCAAAAGAACTCGATCATCGCCACTAAGAGTTGCAATAACATAGTATTGATATAAATTCTTTTATGTCCGATTCAATTAACACATTCAAAGTAATCACTGAAACATTTGTAACCGAGGCTACTAAGTTCTACGGTGGAAATAACTCCGCTGGAACACGTGCACGTAAGGCGCTTCAAGAGCTTATTAAGTTTGCACGGGCCGAGCGTAAAGCTATTCAAGAGGCTAAGGTCGCTCGTAAGGAAGCTAAGTAAGATCTTTAATAATATAAATTAAAAAGCCCTGCTTAAGCAGGGCTTTTTTTATTCAAAACCTTCAGGTGTTTTTACAAACCCTTCTTTTACAAGATATTCGATAACTGTTAATAGTTCAGTATCAGGTATTTCTCTATCCTCTTTTGTACATTCTACAAAGACCTCAACTTCACCATCTTCCTCAAGAACATCAATCTTGTACTCAATACCTTTAAGAGCTATATCAAAAGTTTTCATTAGGGTAATAGCTCTTCTATTATTATTTAATAGAATCAGTTGAGCATTTTGAGCGCCTTGGAAGCAGTTGTTAAATTAAGAAAAAATTCCTTACCATCCTTCGCGTAAAGGATACCATAAGCCGTTGAATTACTATTTTGTTGTTTTTGTACAGACTTAATACGCACCCAGCCCTGGGTTTGAAACTCCTCTTGAGCCTGGGCAAGTATGATAAGATCTTTCTTTAATTCATCGAAATTCATAGTGTTATACTTTATTAGTTGTTATTGTTAAATCTAGATCTTTTCAAGTTGATCTGTTGTTTTTTCAAGTTCTTCGCCTTTTTGCCAACTATCTCCGCAACAATCACATTTATACTTTACAGCTTTACCAACAACATTATCGGGATATTCCGGATCCTTAAGATCTAGGAGCTTAATAACAATTCCCGTACTCCCATAATGCTCGCACTCTGGGTTACAGTTTCTAACCCGATCACCAACGTTAAATTGGTTTGGTGTGCGTTCGTGAAATTCTTTAAAGCTGAGCATACAAATATTTATGTACGCTAGATAGAATTACTTCTTCTTCTTTTTAGCAATAAACCGACCGGTTTTCTTACACCGAACCTGTTTTACGGGCTTCTTAAGCTCTTTAACCGCTTTCTTGTTAACAATAAATGTTGGCTTCTTTTTACTAGCATGACTCTTAAACGCACAATCAATAAGATGATTCATACGCTCAAACAAATATTCCTTATTTCCAGCGTACCTACCATTGAGAAGAAGCTTCATCTCCATAAGAATGCCCTGCATCTTACTTGCTGAAGTGTAGCCTTCAATGACAAACTCTTCTCTATTTACAGACATCTGTCTATTTACATAGAGTCTATTGCCAAGTTTATTCAATGCACAATACTTTGAACGAAGTGTGTAATCAATAATGGAATCAATAATGTTTGTCATATTCCTAGTTATAAATTCATAAAAAGGAATATGCAACTATTTTCTATCTCCTATTGATTCCCGTATTATAGCCGTTAAATTAACGATATGGAGAAATTCGCTATCTTTCACATTGATGGAGGTTGTGGTAAAAACATTGTAGCTACCTCAGTTGTTAAATCTATTAAAGCTGCTTATCCTGAACATAAGATTGTTGTTGTAACAGCTTGGCCGGAGGTATTCATTCATAATCCAAATATTCATAGAGTATATAAATTTGGTAACATTCCATATTTTTACGATGATTATATTAATGGTAAAGAATCAAAGATTTTTAGAATGGAGCCATATCATACTGAAGATCTTCTTTATCGTCGAAAGTCATTATCTGAAATTTGGTGTGATATATTCAATATTCCGTGTGTTGATAGGACGCCAAATATTTTTTTAACCGAGCGTGAAATACTCCATGCACGACAGCAGTTACAGAAAGATGGACCTGTTCTTCTTGTACAATCAAGTGGAGGTGCCGAACAACAGGGTCATCCTTATTCATGGTCTCGTGACTTGCCTCCATTCTTTGCACAAGAGGTTGTTGATGCCGTTCGTGGTAGCTTTAATAAAGTTCTCCATATTCGAAGAGAGAATCAACCTGAAATTACAAACACTATTCGTATAACAGATAATTTTAGAAGTCTTTTCTGTTATGTTGCTCTTTCTGATAAGATTCTTGCTATTGATTCGTTTGCCCAGCATGCAGCTGCAGCTTTTGGAAAACCTGCTGTCGTAGGGTGGATTTCTAACTCACCTGTTGTTTTCGGTCACAATATTCATACCAATATTCTAGCTTCTAGTCATGAATCATTCCGTCATCGAATTGATAGCTATCTTGAATCAGATGATTGGACAGGTGGTCGTTTCCATGAATGTCCTTACGACAATATTAATAAGATGTTTGATAAGGATCAATTTGTAGAAGCTATTCTTGGTTCAAAAACTGGTGAATTATTATTTGATATGCCGCCCTTAGCGACTACAATTATCTAATAATATGATTTTCTTTAACTCTTCTATGCCTAGGAGTATGAGTACACTCGTTCAGTGTATTCTTAATCAGAATCCTGAAATTAGTGCGACACCTACTGATCCTGTTCTTGAGTATCTTTATGGAGCTCGGATGAACTTTACAGGTACACCGGAAGTCAAAGCAATGGATTCGGCATTAGCATTAAAAACCTGGCATGGGTTCTGTTGGGGGGGATTAGAAGGGTATGCTCAGGCCTATTCTGATAAGAATCACCTTTGTATTAAGACTCGAGGAGGTACTATTCATTATCGCTTTTTTGAAGAGTTCATGCCATATAAGCCTAAGATGATTTGTATGGTAAGAAATTTAAAGAGTATCTTTTCATCAATGGAGAAGATCTTTAGAAAGAATCAATCCCATCACCAGTCAATTCAAAATCATGCAGAGATGAAAGGTACATCGACAGCTAAGAGAATTGATGCTTGGATTGCTTCACCTCCTGTAGGTCTTGCTTTAGAGAGACTTCAACAGACCTTTCTTGAAGGTATTAACAAAGAAGTTCTTTATATTAGAGCAGAAGATCTTACTTCGTATCCACAGAGAGAAATGGATAAGGTTTATCAGTATCTAGGTCTTGAATCATTTAAGCATGATTTTAATAATGTCGAACAGAGTATTAAAGAAGATGATTCTGTTTATGGTCTAACAAACGATCTTCATACTATTCGTCAATCTGTTCAACCTCTCTCACCTGACTATAATCAGATTCTAGGAAAGCAGGTATGTGACTGGATTGATAGTAACTTTGCCTGGTATCAGCAAGGCTTTGGTTATACTAAGTAGAAGAAATATTATTATAAAGCTCTACATCAGTAGCATAATATTGTTGAAGCTTAGCTATTTGATCTGAAGTTAAAATAGGTTTTGGATTTGATGCTTCGTTTACAACAGGTAAAGGTGATGTAAGACCGAGGGCTGTAGCAAGAGGAGATAAATCCTTTTTAAGATCAAAATAGTTTATATTCTCTACAGTTCCTAAAACTGTAGTTTGTGGTCTAAAATGAAGATCGACAGAAAGAGGGACTTGTTGAATGAGCCAATTTATAAAATCATCGACTGGTAAATCTCTTTTATAAGGATTGTTCATAGCAAAAGCTGAACAAAATCTATCAATAGGATCTCTTATTACAGCATAGGCAGGTCCTGTAGGTGCACCAACCATGTTTAAATGTCTTCTATTTGGATTTGATAATCCTGGATTATCAATATTATAGAGTTGTTGAGCAATTGCTGAACTAATAGATGATGAAGCATTCTTATAAAGCATTGCCCAAAATGTTCCATTAGGAAGTGCTACCCAATTTGCTTCATAACGAAATAATACAGGGTTTAAAATAGTATTATTAGGTTGTGGAGGTAAGAAAGCATCTAAAGAAGGATCATAGATATACCCAATACCTGCATAATTTCCTCTTAATGCTTTACCTCCATCTGGTTTTCTATTTTCATCATAATGTACTCCTTGAAAAGTGTTATATGAAGTTTGCTTTAAATTTAAACCAGTTTGTAATGATAATGCTTCTTCTTGTTTATCCCATGAATCATCACAATAAGAAACATTAACTACTATATTATTTTCATCAAGTTGTGCGAAATGTGCCATAATATTATGAGAATGTTACAGTTACTGTTCCTGTTGTTCCAGTAACTTTATAAGTTTTATATCCAGCTACAGCTGTTGATAAGGTATATGAAACAACACCAGTAAATGTTGCTGTATTAGAAGATGGGATTTGAATAATAACTACACCTGATCCTCCATTACCTCCATTACCTGTTGATACAGACCCTTGACCACCGAATGTAAAATCACCGCCATTACCACCATTACCAGTATTAGCTCCTCCATTTGAACCATTATTAGTGTCAATACCATTAGAACCACCTCTACCGCCAACACCATAAGTTACAGAACTACCAGTGATTGTTGAAATTGTACCAGAACCACCTGCTCCGCCATTACCATTGCTACCATTAGAACTTGATCCAGCACCACCGCCACCACCATTACCTCCTGCAGGATTAGCTCCACTAAAAGATGCATTAGAACCGCCTGTATATCCTACACCCAATGGTGACGATGTTGTAAGATCTATTCTTCCACCGCCTGCTGTAAATGTGGCAAAAGTAGATGATGTACCATTTGATCCTCCAGAACCTCCAACAACACCAGAGCCACCTGCACCAACAGAAACAGTATAGCTTTGATTCAAATTAAATGTACCGCTTGAGTTTATTACAATACCTGAACCACCGCCTCCATTAACTGCTCCACCACCACCACCTACTACTAAGTAATTAACACTAAGTGTAGTAGCACCACCTGTTTTATTATTAATAATATACTTTATTCTATTTGTACCATAGCTGCTAATCTTATTATTAACTATTACTTTATTTCCATTAGAACCAAAGCTACTAGTTTTACTATTAGTAATAAACTTAGACATAGATTAGTTAATCTTATGAATATCCACTCTTGTCCAGTTACCATCTGTTGTACCGACTATGGTTTGTGCTGAAACACTACTATAAGCTGAGAAATTCAATGAATCTGAAGAACCATTAAGATACACAATAGCAGTTTGTGATTGAGTTTGTGATCCACCGGAACCTGTAAATAAGGGCATCTGTACAATAGATTTTGTATTTGTACCGTTTAAACGAATTTGAGAGTTATTTTGTCCGGTACCTGTGGTACCATTCCACGCTATTTGATAACTTACAAGATAGTAACCAGGTATAGTAGGAGTTATTTTACCAGATAAAGCAGGATATGAACCAGCGTTTGAAATCCAGTTGTTTGGATCATTCTTTACTGATAAGGGTAACCAAAGATCATTATTTGCAATTGCCGTTGTATTAGCTGAAAGATAAGCTGTAGCAGTATAGATAGTATTAGATGATATGTTACCTTGAACTGAAAGGTTATTAACGTATGTATAGTTAGCTTGATTAGCACTTAATCCTGTACCTAAGATAAAGGTATTAGCAAATCCCTTTGTATCATTAGCAGAGCCACCAGCAACGAAGGAATAAGCACCAGATGCTGTATTTCTAAATCCGCCGGTAACTACTGCTAGACAGCCTGAAGCTGTATTGTAACAACCACCACCGATAAATGAATATCCAGATGAGGTGCAGTTATATCTACCGCCGACAATAGCACTCATAGTACCACAAGAGCAGTTTTGATAACCGCCACCTAAAACACTATTACCACCGCAAGCTACGTTGCTTAAACCACTACCAACAAAAGCGTATGTACCAGAAGCAGTATTAAGTTTACCACTACCCAAAAATGAACATGCACCGCATGCTGTGTTTCTATCACCGCCTACTACAACAGATCCAGCAGCGGTGGCACAGTTACAGCGACAACCACCAACTACAACTGAATATGGACCTGATGCCAAATTACCAGAAGCACCTCCGCCAACGAAACTATAACAACCAGAAGCTGTATTACACTGACCACCAACAGCTACAGCGTAGTTACCTGTAGCTCTAATACCAGATCCTGCACCTACAAATGTTGCATAACCTGCAGAACATCCGCTAAAACCACCGACGATAGTTGAATAGTTTGCAGAGGCAATATTACATTGACCACCACGAACTGCTGAGAAAATACCAGTAGCACTATTTGCACCAACTAAGGTATTAGTTGCTGAAGTAGTTGAAATAAAAGTTAATGGTATTGTAGAAACTGTTTGATAAGCTGTATTCCAGTTACCACTAGTATTTTGAACTGTTGTATAAGTTGATTGCCAGTTACCACTTAAAGAACTTGGAATAGAAGTTAAAAATGTAGAAGATGCTGTTTGATAAGTTGTAGCTACAGTATAAGCTGTACCCCAATTAGCACTATTAGCTGTTACTGTTGTATAAGTGCTTTGCCATCCACTTGTTAAGGTTGATGATATAGTTGAGCCTGAGGTAATACCTGTTAATTTAGAGCCATCACCATAATGAACACCACTTAAAGCTGGAGCACTAACTGAAGTGCTAAATGTACCAACTGTACCATTAACAGCAGAAAGAGTTAAAGAACCTGAGCCACCAATATAAACACCTGCAGCAAAATTTAATGATAATGTATTAGCTCCATTTCCTAAGTCATCATTACCTACACCATCTGATAAAACTGTTTCATTACCATAGCTAAAGATATTTGTTGTACTGAGAGCAGCTGCACTAATTGTTGAAAATGTTGCATTAGCAGAATTTGAGCTAACCCAAGTATAAGCTGTACTCCAACTAGCACTCAAAGAGGATACAGTTCCATAAGTTGATTGCCAATTTCCACTTAGCCCCTTTAAATCTGTTCCTTGATAATTCCAAGTAGTGGCTGAATTGTTTTGAACTGTCGTGTAGGTACTATTCCAACTACTTGAGGAAAGATTTAAAGCAGTCGTAGAGGCATAGGCTGTATTCCAATTGCCTGTTAAAGTATTAATGGCTGAATATGGAACAAAGGTTCCTGTATTGAGATTTGAGTATGTAACCCAGCTTGAGCTTATTGATGTAAGCCCGGTTGCCAGTGTATAAGCTGTATTCCAGTTGGAACTATTTGCTGTTACTGTTGTATAGGTTGTTTGCCAATTACTAGATAACGAATTAGGAAGAGAGGTTAAAAATGTTCCAGAAACATTCTGATATGCTGTAGCAATACTGTAGGCTGTATTCCATTGATTACTATTTCCTCCGGTAACAAAAACATTATTACTGCTTATATTGCCTACAACAGTTAGAACCTGATTAGGTGTTGATGTACCGATACCAATATTACCTGAAGAGTTAATACGGAGTCTTTCATTACCACCTTGTGTACTAGCTCCACTTAATGTACCGCCAGTAAATACAAGAAAATCGCTACTATTAGCTGTACCAACAACTAAATTTCCAGTACCGGCGTTATATACATACCCATCATTAGGTTGAACAACATTAAACACGCCAGGATATGAATTACCGTTATACCCTGAACTATTAATACCTATATCAAGATAATTTGATATATCATTATAGATGGAAATATCAGCACTCGCACTAACTCCACTATAGGTATTCTGTAATTGTTGGAAAACTGATAATGTACCAGCGCCAGCTATATTTACAGCTTGGAAGTTTGTTGGTACAATACCGGGGTTTGTAAAGTTTGCTCCATAAGCACTCAAATAACCATTTGTATTAAAATTACCGGTAGCAGAAATAGAACCACCTACAGTTAATGCGTTATTTGGAGAACTTATATTAATACCTACTTTACCAAGACTTGTAATAGGATCAATATTTCCTATATGCATCACCTCTACCCCTCCACTATCATAGAAGGAAGCAATATCATATGGACCGTTAGCTTGTTGAACAAAAAGAGCTGGACCAACACCTGCGTTAACAACACTTAAAGCAGACGTTGTTGTAAATTTTGTATTAGCAAATGTTGTTGTACCGGTTGCTGTTAAATTACCGTTAACTGTTAGATTGCCATAAATTTGTGCACCTGTGAGAAACGCTGTAAACCCAGTTAGTGTACCACCAGACAATGGTAAGAAGTTAGCACCAACATAGCTTTGGGTAGCAAGGGAAGCACTATTTCCAGTAAGGTAGGTATAAGCTGTAGTCCATTGCTTACTATTATTGGATACATCATAGATAGTATCATTACTACTAATACCGCCAACAACAGTAAGATTCTTATTTGGTGTATCGGTACCGATTCCAATTACAGAAGAAAGGGAATAACTGTTGATTAGGTTTGACATTGTTTATAGAGCTTCAATAAAGTTCATTGATGCGTGGGCTACTAAGGGTTGGGATCCAGCATTACCTGTATATACTCTCTGTTGAACGAGTAATACGAGTTGATCAGGATTAGTTAAATCAACATTAGTTCCAATGTTTAAGAAGTTTAAAGCTGTTGACACGTCGACTGTTTGCCCATCATATCCCCATCCAGCCATAATTTGATAACCTCCACTTACATAACCTACACCTGTAGAATAATCCCAATATCTTGAAGCCTTACCAACATTTATTGGAGCAGGTATTGAACCAGATAACGTTGGATTGAACATTAAGCGCCATGAATAGATTGAAGCTTGAGAGTTATTTTTATTACCAGGTGAATTTAAATCAATTATATTAAGATTTTGTAATTGAAGGTCACCTCTATTATAAGGTTGACCTGGTCTTAAACCAATACCGAGAATAGCATATTCGGCTGTAGAAGTTGTTGAAGGCCAAACTACATCGTTCGCTGTGGTTATAGAACCAAAGCCTGGATTCAATGAAACTTCTGCCTCAACATCAACAGCTTCAGAAGCAAGAGTTAGAATAGGAAGGACTGTCTGCGTTGTTGTATTAAGGATTTCATATCTTAGAGGAGATGAAGGATCGTTAATAAACTGAGTACCAAGGGATCCGTTTGTATTATAGGTATGAAGAAGAATAGCGCCGACGGGAGATGCTACAACAAATCGTACTCTACTTGTTCTACCACCAATATAATCCATCCAATAAGTCCATTCCATATTCCAAGGACTTTGTGAGAATGAAATTGTTCTTCCTGTAGGGAGTGTACCAGGATTAATAATGTAAGTTGCAGTAAGCTGAGTTGAAGAAGAACTAGCAAGAAAAACAACACCATTATAAAGATTATTTGAAGCACCAGATACGGTTAACTTAGTTCCAACTTTATAGGTACTAGTTAAATCAACTCCATTTGTATCAAATACAACATTCCAAACTGTATTGTAGTTGGTTTGCGTAACAGGTGTTATAGAAATAGCTGATAAACTATTAACAACAATAGGCGCACTATACATGTTGATACCCGAAGGTCCTGTACCATCTAACTTATCATTATTAAAGTTAGCACTATTTGTTCTATCCTCTACAACTGTTCCATCTGGTAATGATCTACGAACAACCACATTAAAGTTTGTTCCAGACAATTCAAAGAACATGCCATCAGATTGATCATACTGACCCATTCTTTTAACTACCCCGGCCTGACGATCGGACCAGTTCATTGTAAAGAATACTTGATGACCAACACCTGGACGGTATTTAAAATAACGTCTGGTTTGACGAATTGCTGATCCTGTCGAACTTAAACCAGGTGTCATTGTTACTGAGCCTATTGCCGGAACAAATACACTCTGAGCACTCAACCCGGTAAATTGTTCAGCGTATCTCAAATCACCATCTTTATCGACAGCTGCCTGGTACCACCATTGACTGGAAGCAAAAGCTGTACGAAGCTTACCTAATGGATCAATCTGAAGAGTATCGGCTTGCTTTACCAATACCGGGTTTGCATTAGTATTGGGTAGAATATAAGATGATATAGCTGTGGTTGCTGTAACTGCAAGAGGCTGAGGTAGTACGTAACTACTAGTCGGATTCAATAATGAAGTTAGGTATACCATAGTCGTTGTTATTTATAGGTTATTGTGTGAGCCTCCATCCGTAATTCCCACCTACATATACAGCTTTAAGATCAAAGCCTGCAATATTCATGAATACAGGTTGATTTTGATTTTCAATGTTCGTTGGTGCTGATAATACAAAGTTATTTGTAGCCCAGGTATAATATGGATCTATAAATTCTACAACAGTTCCTAATGTTGGTGATGAAGGGAGCGTACCAGTAACCCCTGATGTTGTTGTATCAACCATATAATTACCAGTCGGTGCATTAATTGCAAAGTTACTATTAACGTATGTATAAATTGGGTTATATGTGCTCGCACTAACTGTTACTACACTGCTATTTGTTATAACACCGTTACCAAGAACTTGAACATCAATTAAAGCTCCAGCACGTGGAGTAAAATTAAGATTAAGATAATTTGTTCCGCTATAGGTTATAGTAAAGTCAGTATTTGGAGTCTGAATAGCTCCATTCATGGATACAATGTATCCAGCGGCATTAGTAAAAGGTTTAGTAGAACTTAAATTAAAAATTGATACACTTCCATTAGCTATAAAGGCATATGAACTTAATGCATTATTCCATGAAGCTGAATTATTCTGAACTAATGTATATGATGTATTCCAGTAACCTGAGTTTGCACAGAGTGTTGTATATGAAGATTGCCAATTAGAGGATAAGCTTGTTAATCCGGTTGCAAGAGTATATGCTGTATTCCAATTAGCACTATTTGTATTAACAGTTGTATAGGTTGACTGCCAATTAGAACTTAATGAAGTTAATCCGGTTGCTAAGGTATAAGCCGTATTCCAATTACCACTAATTGTATTAATATCGGTATATTTGACAAAGGAAGCAGTGTTTAAATTAGAGTATGTAACCCAAGTACTAGAGTTAGCATATAATGTTGTATAAGAGCTCTGCCAATTAGAACTTAATGAAGTTAATCCGGTTGCTAAGGTATAAGCCGTATTCCAATTACCTGTAAGAGTATTAATAGCGGAATACGGGACAAATGATCCTGTATTTAAATTGCTGTATGTTACCCATGTACTGGAGTTAGCATATAATGTTGTATAGGTATTTTGCCAGTTAGAAGATAAACTTGTTAAACCAGTTGCTAGAGTATATGCTGTATTCCAATTTGAGCTATTAGCTGTTAACGTAGTGTAGCTACTATTCCAGTTACTTGATACAGATAAGAAAGAGAGATCATAGCCACTTAGATAGGCTGCACTATTTGTTACAAGGTTTGTATAAGCATTGCTCCAGTTAGCTGAGTTAGAACTTACAGTTACTGAAGTTGATTGCCAATTTGAACTATTAGCTGTAAGATTTGTGTAAGCACTATTCCAATTACTAGATACTGATAAGAACGATAAATCGCTTCCACTTAAGTACGCAGCACTATTTGCTACTAAATTGGTATACGCATTACTCCAATTAGCACTATAAGAGCATACAGTTGTATAGGTTGTTTGCCAACTAGCTGAATTAGCTGTTAACGTTGTATAGCTATTATTCCAATAAGCACTATTACTAATAACCAAACTATTAACAGCAGGATTACCTGTATTACCGGTTGCACTCAATGACGAGAGACTTACAGTATTACCATTAGTAATAGAAAGGTTAGCTGTATTTGGATCAAAAGAGAGGGTTTGTGCTGCACCACCAGTACCCCAACTTGCACTATTTGCACTTACTGTAGTATAGGTACTATTCCAATAACCGGAATTAGAATGAACAAGAGCATTAACAGCTGGGTCTCCACCTCCACCGCCTCCGGTAAAGATATCAGCTAAATTAACACCACCGGAGAGATACTGCCCGGTAACATTAAGATCACCATTCATCGTACCACCATTAGCGTATTGTACGGCGTTTGATCCACCACCTCCGGCGTACTCAGCCATTACGGCTGCCTTCTTTAGATACTTCTCTGCGTATTCCTCGAGAAGCTTCTTAATGTCAGCAATCTTTGCGGGTTCACTCTCGTTAGCAATCTTAGAACTAATTTTATCAAGCTCAGATGTATAATCTTCAGTTGTCTTCTTAGGAACTGGTGGTTTGGATTGTCTTTCAAGCTCCTGGATATAATCATTCTTAGGTGTGGAGACAATAGGAGCTTTTGGTTCCTCTACTGGTAATTCCTCTTTTATCTCTTCTACAATTGGAGCTACAACCGTAGGAGCAACGGGCTCCTTTGGATTTGCTAATATGTCCTTTAATCTACCAAGAAAATCTCCAAAATTATCTTTTTCCTCTAAAGTTTCTTCTATTTCTTCATCTTCTACTATTTTTGGTTGTTCTATGATAGTAACCGGTGTAACGATCTCGTCTTCAACAGGAGGTAAATGTGCTTTAACTTGTTTAGATATCTTTTCTTGTAAATTAGCTAATGTAACAGCAAGAGGAGTAACAGTTTCTGGAGCCTCAAGCCCCTCCATAATAGCTCTGTGCTCTTTTTCTACATTAATCTTCTCTGAAAGATTAGATAAAAAGCTTAATAACGGATCCTGTTCCACGTCATTATTTACTAAAACTCCTATAGAATTCGAGTTTAAAATTGAAAGATACTATATTAGGAACTATAATCCCAAAGTTGTACAGCCTTATTTACTCCGTTAATATTTATAATTAAAAATGAGCCAGAGGCTGTTACAGGATTTGTAAATGTAGTAAGTGTGTTATTACCAACTACAATAACACCACCGGCGCCTACAGTATCTGGGAAACATAATATTTGATTATATCCTGATGATACCGTGCCTTGGAGTTTAGTTTGCTGGTAGGTATAACAATTACCTAATCCAATATACCCCGAGCTTGTTGTACTAATGCATCCACCACCATTAGAAGTATCAATATTTCCTCCCGGGAAACCATTTCTGCTATCGGTTGAATTACCGCCATTCATGTTGATAGAACCACTTTGACCTCCTGGGTATGTACTATTACTAGCATTACCACCATTCATGTTAATAGAACCAGCATTACCACCCAGAGCAATAGTACTATTATCAACTGGGCCATAAGCACTAGCACTACCTCCATTCATAGAGATAGAACCTCCACCAACACCTGTACTACCGTTCATTGTAATTGATCCACCGTTACCACCACTTACACCACTATTCCCAGCACCAGAACTGGCACCACCATTCATTGTAATACTACCGCCACTGCCACCATTACATCCAGGACTAAACCAACTACCTTCAGCACAACCACCGTTTAAGTTAATTGATCCTCCACTACCACCGCTACTGTAACCAGAAGCACTATTACCTTGAATGGATATATAACCACCATTACCTCCATTTCCAGAATAGTAATTACCATTATGAGAAGCAATTACATAATTACCATTACCTCCAGAGAAATTAACACTACCAGCACTGCCACCGGTACCATAACCAGAGCTACTACCACCTGTCATTGTAATACCACCACCATTTCCTCCAGGAGATGTATTGTAATTGCTATCTATATTCGCAGTACCTGCACACATCAAAATTACACCACCACTTCCGCCGCCTCCACCCTTCATATTAATGCATCCACCCGCACCTCCATTTATACTAATTCCATTGGTACGTAGACTACCACCACCAGTTAAATTCATACAACCGCCTGTACCTCCGGGTATAAATACATTACCATCATATGCTGAACCTGTAGTACCACAATAAGATGGTGATATTATAGTATTAACAAACGTTGTATTGGCTTGAGTAGCACAAATACTAGAACCAAGGATAAAAACATTGGAGCATCCACAGTCCTGGTTACTGCAACCGCCAAGAATTGCCGAGCAATTTCCTGAAGCAATATTTCCCTGACCACCACCAACAGTAGAATAAATTCCAGAAGCAGTATTGTTGTATCCACCAACTACAACAGCACCAGCAGCCTCAGAGCAATTAGCATAACCACCACCGGTAAATGAAGCATATCCGGTAGCACAGACTGATTTTCCGCCAACAACTGATGTATATGTATTGGAAGCTGTATTACTAAATCCACCAGCTATGACTGAGGTGTAACCACTGGCATTATTACCATTACCGCCTGCTACTGCCGAGTAATAACACGAGGCAGTATTATAGTATCCGCCAGATACGGTAGAGCGTTTACCGGTGGCGCAGTTATGCTGTCCACCACCAACAAAAGCGTGAATATTAGTAGCACAGTTATACTGACCGCCGCCAACAATAGCGTATTCATCAGATGCTATACCACTCATACCACCTACTACACTAGAATAGTCTCCAGAGGCTGTATTATTAGAACCACCGAGTATATTTGAATAGGCTCCTGATGCATTATTAGACCCATTTACAGGTCGTATTGAATTACTACCAGAACCGGTAGTATATGGACCACTTCCTCCTCCACCTTGACTAAAAATAGTAGCAAGATCAATACCACCGGAAAGATACTGACCGGTAACATTTAACGTACCGTGCATTGTACCACCGTTAGCGTATTGTACGGCAACACTTCCACCACCACCTCCAAGTTCAAGAATACGACGTGCATACGCCATTACCTCTTCAGAAACTTGTGCTACCTTTGTATCGGTGTATTGCTTCGCACTATCTACGGTTAATTGAATATTGCGCTTTTCATTAACCAATTGATTGAGTTTAGTGTTAATGTCAGCTATTGTCTTATCAAGCTTTGGTACTCTACCATCGACATCAGTTTTGAAATTATTAATAGTATTACTAATTTCGTTAATCTTACTGGTAATTGTACTATCTAAGTTTGACTTATGTTCGTTGAGAAGAATAGTTAATGCACTATTGAGTTCATCAGATTTTTCAGTAAAGATTTTTGATGCTGTATCATTAGATGAAGTTTTAAATTCATCAAATAATTCAGATTTGTATGTATCTAATTGTTCACTGAAAACTGTTTTTAATTCATCACCTCGAGCTATTAAGAGCTTATCGGTTTCCTTAGTTATATTGTCAAGCTTTTCCTCGACAAGACCGTCAATAGTAAAATTAATACTTTCAATCTCTTCCTCAATTTGATGCTTATAAGCTTCAAGCTCAAGAACAATCTTTTCTGAAAAGAGCTTCTGAAGTTCACCAGAGCGCTCAACAAGCAACCGATCGACGTTATCTGAATTATCTTTTATTTTTTCATTTAACAAACCATTAATTTCAGATTTAATCTGTAAAATAGATTGTTCATGTTCGAGTTGAAGTTGTTTGAAATTAGCTTCAGAAAGTTCAGTTAAAAAATCTGTAGAGCTATTTTTTTGCTCCTTTAGTTTTTCACCGATATATTTAAACAGGGACGTAGATACATCGTTAAGCTGGGAGCTTAAGATGTCCTTTTGTTTTTCGTGTGTATTATAATACTCAGAGAGAAGCTCTGACTTATAGTTCTCCAATGTCTTCTGAAGTCTTTCATTAAGCTCAACAACTGATTGACGACGTTGTAAATCAATTTCCTGTTGTTTAAGTTCTAATTGTTGTTTATTAAGTTGTTCTTGAAGAGCTTTAGTTTGTTCAATTATAATAGGATCAAATGACCCGCGAACATATTCAGGATAGGTAATGGTTTCTGACTCCTGTACATACTCTGATAATTGTGCTTCTTCATGAATGAGAGCGGGCTTTGTTTTATTTTCGTCAAAATCTGATGGTAGACCAAAAGCTGTTGTATCGATAGTTGAATGAGGTAATTCTTCATCCTCACAAACAACAAGTCTAAATTTTACATTATCAAAAATTTCACCGTCAGATAATTTAATACTTGTAACTAAGAAATTATCACCTGTAGATTCAGTAATAAAATTATGAATAAATTCATTATCTCTTGTAATAATTGTAGCAACGTTATCAAGGCTTTCCTCAATAGGACGACAAAAAATTACATTTTCAGCGCCTTCAACGTCTACAAAATTACATGAAATACGGTTATCTATTAAAATCTCACTAAAAAGCACATGAGTATTTATGAAAGAAAAACAGATTTCAATGATGAAGATAGCTGTATTATTTCAATACCATACTCTTTTGCAATACTTTCAGGTGAATAAGATTCATCGAATTTATACGGCTCAATATAAACAATCTTTTTAATTCCGTATGCTGCTAATGTTTTTAAACAATCATTACAAGGTGCGTGAGTAATAGCAGCAAGATAGCATTCACCGGGTTTAATCATCCGACAGCAATTTATCTCTGCATGTATAACACGTTTATGCTTCTCTACTCTATCATACCAATCAATCTCCATACCAGGAAGAACACCATTATAACCTAATGAAGCTACTGTATGATCATGTCGTAATACACAACACCCAACCTTTGTTCTTGGATCCGGAGATCTAGTAGCAGCAACGAGTGCTAACCCTAAAGCATATTCTTCCCAGGATGGTCTCTTACTCATACTTTAAGAATATATCCCATTCAGGAATGCTTTTATGATTGTTAATAAACATGGTTGTAGGAAGTGCTCGTGGTTCGTAAGGTTGACGGAGAAGCTTCAATCCTGCTTCTTCCGGAGTTCTATTACCCTTTTTATGATTTATTTCCTTATGAGAGAGAACGCAATTGGTCCATGTTGTTCTACCGCCTTTACTCCGCGGTAAGACGTGATCAATATTTGCTTCATTGGGTGTTAGCTTTTTACCAGTATATTGACATATACCTTCGTCTCTATTCCAAATAGCTTTTGATGAGAGTTTCGGTCTTCTCTTTGGTACCTTATCATACTCACATAATACAATAACCTTTGGGACCTTTATTCTACCGCGTACAGTACTAATGTAGTCAGACTTTTCATCAAACGGTAGGGAGATCCAATTCTCCCACTTATATGGTATCATATTATCCTGACCTACGATATCCAAGCCTGTAGCAGCTCCTGTAAACATCATCGACAGGGCCTCAGCTGCTGACTTTACATGAATTGCTTGCCAGTTTCGATTTAATATAAGAACGGATTCACTTGTTAGGTTCATAAAATCATTAAAAAGCTACCTTAAGTGTAGTATAGGTAGTAATGCGATTCAAATTATAATCTTTAACAAATTCACCAGTAAGGATAACATTTGTTAGTTTTAGATAATAATTAGACTGAGTGTAATTATTAAGAATATCAATAGTATTAATATACGGATAGTTTGTAGGTGATGTTGATATATCCGCAAGACAGATAAAACACAAAAAGAAAAACACAAGTAATGTTCTCATTTTCTTTTATATTTATTATATTTAAAATTCTTTAAATGTGGTGTATACTCAGGTGGATAGTATTTCTTTCTTTCTTCTAAGTACCATTTCTTATCTTCTGAAGAAATACTTACATTCTTATCAACATTGTAAATATGCATAGACATCTGGAGTTACTTGCTCTTTTGCCTCCTCAGACAAAACATTATCAATCCATGATAGAGCTTCATTCTTTTTACCATCTCGTATCATATCAGATATAGCATTAAGCTCTTTAAAGTTCTTTTCTACGTGATATTTACGATTACCCCATTTTTCAGCCAATAGGAGTGTAGCATTACCAATTAAGCACTGATTCTTATACCATTGGTAAACGTGTACGGCAAAATTATCGGCAAGAAAATATGCCTCAATATCAAAATCGTTATCCTCGTCCATTACCTTTTACAAAGAATTTTATCTTCACTAGCTCCATTGTTTTTTCAGTTACAATAAAACGAAACGGTTTGCTTTTGTATTGTTCCTGTTCAATGTAAATAGCGCGTTTTATAATGGATTCACGCTCTTCAAACGTTGGTTCGTATTTGAAGACAATTGTCTTAGTATACGAACGTTCGTTCTTTACAGGTTTCTTTGCTTTAGTAGCTTGTTTTGCCATACCACCTATAATAGTGATATTACTGATTAGTTCAAGCGAATACTTTCGGGTTTTATAGAGCGAATATAAACTTCTCCATAAACCTCTAGAACTCCCATAGCAGCTTGGAATTCACGCTGGGACATCTTATCCCAATTCTTAAGCTTTCTATAAGTCTCGTCTGCCATTGCCTTATAATGTGCTTCCTTGTTATCCTTCTTTGCATGTCTAATGGCATCTCTATAAGGACTGAGTTTAGCTTTATAATGGATTGCTGTAAGAAGACTGTAACCGCCTTTCTTACGCGTCATTTTTTCAATCTTAATTGCACCTGCTAGACGTTTATGAAGGAACTCCAAAAAGCTCTCTGCTGTATTCAATCCCGACTTAACGGCTTCCATTAATGCTTCTAATTTGCTCATATAGTATTATTTATGATTCACAGTTAGAGCAAGCAAGAATGGAACGAGCTAATTCTTGAGCAGGGTTTGCCGAACGTTGATAATAGAGAGCTTTAATACCCTGTTCCCAGGCAAATATCATAAGCTCATTAACATCCTTAGGCTTTGTATTCGGAGGAATCATTACATTCAATGACTGACCTTGATCGATGAACTTTTGACGACCGGCAGCTTGGATAATAATCTCCTTCTGAGGAATTTCACCAAATGTTTTAAAGACATCTTTTTCATGCTGAGTTAGGAAATCTAAATGCTGAACAGAACCGCCCTTCTTTAAGATAGACATCCATGTCTCATCATCATGCTTACCTTTTTCTTTAAGGAGATGCTTGAGATAAGGATTCTTAAAAGTAAATTTACCTTTCGCAAGATCCTTAACAAAGTAGTTACTATTCAAAGGCTCAATAGATGGACTTACCTGACCGAGAATAAATGAACTGGATGTGGTAGGAGCTACAGCGAGTGTTGTTGTATTTCTACGACCATAACCTTTAAGAAGAGGTGGTTCACCAAACTCTTTAGCTAAAGCTTCAGAGGCTTTATCAGCTTTCTCTCTAATAGTCTTCCAGATCTGACTATTAAGGAATTTAGCCTGCATGGATTCAAACGCAACCATTTTTTGTTGAAGTAAAGAGTGCCATCCTAGAACACCAACACCGATTGCACGTTGATTAATGGCAAAGTTTCTTGGATGATCCATGAATTTCATACCCTCAGTCTTAGTAATAAACTCCGTCATTACTGCATCAAGGAAATATACAAGAGTTTCAACAGCATCTGTATCCTTCCAATCCTCCCAACGTTCAAGATTAAGTGACGAAAGATCACAAACAAATGATTCATCTCTACCGTTAGAAAGCATGATCTCTGAACACAAATTACTGTGATGAATCTTTAATCCCTTGTCCTTATAGACTTGAGGCGCTTGATTATTAGCGTTATCAGAAAAGAAGATATAAGGGTAACCAGATTCAAAACGCTTCTTGATAACTAATCCCCAAATAGCACGCTTTTCCTTATCACCTTCCATCATGGATTTCATCCATTTGTCTGCAATACAGACACCAATTGAAAGATTCTGAATATCATCTCCTTCACCGCGAATTTTAAGAAATTCTTCAATATCAGGGTGATCAATAGGAAGGTAAGCAGCAAATGATCCGCGACGGACATTACCCTGAGAGATATAATTTGTTAGTGACTCAAATACTGTTAACTGGTGATGGACACCTGTTGCTTCACCGCCTGAAGAAATCTTAGCACCTCTTGGACGAATTGCTCCAAAATATCCAGATGTACCACCACCAACTTTTGACATAACTCCCACTTCAGACATCTTATAAAGAATATCATCCATATCATCATTAACATATGAACCAAAGCAGCTAATTGGTAAGCCACGATCACGACCAAAATTACTCCAAATAGGAGATGATAGGGAATAAAATCCCTTATGCATATACTCCTCAAATTTATGAGCAAAGCCTTTTATCTTTAGAAGCTTTTCAGCTGTTTTTGCAATGTCAGTTATACGTTGTTCGGCAGTTTCTCCTTCTAGAAGGTAACCACGTTCAAGAAACTTTCTTGAATCCTTATTAAGCCAGTAGATGTCCTTGTGCATATAGTCTTATTTTAATAGCTAAAAAAGAGAATACTAGTCAATTATTATTGATTTAGCACTGGAAATGATGGGAGTGGATTAAAACCGAGAATATAAATTAGAGCTGCAACAACAACGCCACCTGCAATAGATCCAACAGTAGAACTTAAAAAGGTGCCGAGATAGTCTAATACTTTAGCTATGACACCGCTATTGGTT
>Ga0208257_1000188_pt1 | contig 20662 bp, 33 predicted proteins | sample CryBogCBH10Sep07_FD_184610 | JGI IMG/M metagenome (GOLD analysis project Ga0208257, IMG submission 184610) | Freshwater microbial communities from Crystal Bog, Wisconsin, USA - CBH10Sep07 (SPAdes) | ecosystem: Environmental > Aquatic > Freshwater > Lake | place: Crystal Bog, Wisconsin, USA... | reverse complement strand
TTGTTCATAGCCTTGCACATTGATTTCATACTTCCACAAACGGACAATTCTATCCTCGCCAATGTCCTCGGCAGTTAGCAAAGGGTATTTGTACTCTTTGCCTAAATATGTGATAGTAACATTAGTCATTCTTCAACTCCGAAATGTTCTTCCAACTGTTCTGCCGCAAAATGGTCGTCCAGTTTGTCTTTCAAAAAGTCAGCACATTCCCTAACAATCAACTCGGCGAACACAGTCATCATTCTAGCAACCCCAATGTTCATCTCATCATTGGGATATTGAGACTTTACTGTTTTTTCAGCCTTTTCAGCAAGTTGTCGAATTCGTTCGTTCATCGTCCATCCTTAGCATCATTATAGCCAATCAAATAACCCATCACCAAAGCAAACATCATTCCACCAATAGCAATTACGCAACCTATAAAATAACCAAATTGGTCGTTCATTGTGTTCTCCGCTTCATCCAAGTGTAATCTACACCATCTGGACACTTACCGTCTTTGACGCTGTCAGCACCAAAACGTCCCACAAGTTCCATACCATCACCACTGATAGTAACAAAGGCACCTAAACTTTTGGCAAAAGCCATTGCTTCGCCTAGTGTTATAAAACTTTCTATTTCAACTTCTTTTTCTAAAACTTTATACATTTCGCTCTTTCTTTCTACGTCTATACGTTTCATTATTACAGTAAGGCCAAATTGTGGGTATTACTGCTTCTTCAATATGACTAATTTGTTCGGCGGTCAAATGATCCAAATTCCAAACTAGCACTTCTAGTGTATCTACATCAACCTTATGCTTTACTGGAAAGTCTAGCACACCAGGTGCTACCAATTTCTTTCCAATCTTAACATAGTGGCTAGGAATATGATCCACTCCTTCGATGATGTATTTGCATACACCTTCTTTCCATCCTTCGGGGAACATCCATTTGGGTTCCACTTTTTCAACTGGAGTACTGTACAATGTGGCCAAATCTACATCCAATTTAGGACGATGTGTTTGGTGACGATTAATAACAGTATTAGTTGCGGCCTTACCAAAGTAAAAATTTACTTTGGGATAGATGTAATACAAGCCTCTGTGATTGCCCACTTCGCCTCTGTTAATTGCGCCTTCAGTTGTGCTATAGGGCTCTACCCAATTGTAGCCCAACTGTTCAAATATAGCTCGAATTTTATCTATCACAATAAACCTACCAATCTGAAATATTCATCATGTGGCACATAGAAGTCTGTCTTTGGATCCCAGTACTTGCCTTCTTTTGGATCATAGTACAGTATCCGTCCGTTGAATACAAAAGGGCCTTCAAGTTTAGGCAGTGGGCCGTAACCTTGATACAAGTCAGCTGTCTTACCTAAAATCTTAAATCCCATTGTTCGCTCCTGTTTGTTTGTATGTGTATATTATACAGTCAAAACAATGCCCTGTCAAGCAGGGCGAGTGTTGTTTTTATGTAACAAAATTTGGAGCAACGGGAGGGATTTGAACCCCCGGTTTTACGGATTTGCAATCCGTTGCATTGGGCCGCTCTGCCACCGTTGCATATTGGGTGCTCGCTGTGGCGCTTGAATCCACGATAGCCCTTCTCTTCCTGGCACCTCTCACCGTTCTGCAGAATAGGTGAGTTCAGTATTGTTCCAGTGTAGCTATTCAGCAAGCAATTTGGTGGGTGGTGACGGGATCGAACCGCCGACATTCTGCGTGTAAGGCAGACGCTCTCCCAGCTGAGCTAACCACCCGAAATTTTATCGGTTGTATCGTGCGCTACGATCTACTCGACGATCATTTGGTTCGTTGAATTTAATTTTCTTCATGTATTCAATACCCAATTTACCATCTTGTATTTCTTGTAATGCGGTTACAATGGGAAAAACATGTTCACGTGCATCGCTGTCCTTGTTTTGACGTTTGATTTCTCTAGCTCTTGCCGACGCTAGAATTACCATGTCAAATCTGCCGCCACCACATAGACTAACACATTTCTGCAAATCTAGTTCAGGGCCACGACTTAGAATTTTATGTTTCATAATTGTCCTTATTAAAATCTAATTATAACAGCTAATCTAAGCCGTGTCAATACATTAGAACTATTAACCCGTGCGGTGAATCAAATGATAGCCAAACTGAGTTTGCACTGGCTGGCTGATAGATCCGACTGGAGTTGCAACTGTTGCATCTTCAAATGGCTTGACCATCATGCCTGGCCCAAACTCTCCCAAGTCTCCGCCATTGGCTTTGCTTGGACATGAACTGTGTTGTTGTGCTAACTGTCCAAAATTTAATGCATTAGCTTCTGCTAAAATTGCTTCGGCTTGATCTTTTGTACTTACTAAAATGTGACTTGCTCTCATTTTCTTTCCTTTATAAAAATTGGTCGGAGTACAAGGATTCGAACCTTGGACCCCCTGGTCCCAAACCAGGTGCGCTACCAGACTGCGCTACACTCCGAAATTATCTGCCTCTTCCGGTAGTTTTCTTTTGCGGTTTATTTACTGCTACTTGATTACCGTGAATACCTTTATCTGCACTCTTTTTATCTTTTTTGCTGGGCGTTAAATTTTGTTGTTTCTTTTTTTCTAATGCCGCTTTCAAAATATCACTTGTGCTCATACTGTCTCCTTATGGAGCGGGATAGGAGAATCGAACTCCTAACCGAAGATTGGAAATCTGCTGTTATACCATTTAACTAATCCCGCACTTTATTAAAACATATTAAGGTGTATTAAGAGTTATGACTATATCAAAGAGCTCCCGGGATACCAAACCTGATCTATTAGGATTGAAATTTGTTTTAATAAAGTGTCTAGCTACTATCTCCCGATAACCCTAGACTGGGCGTGGTATCCGTACCGCATTTTTATGTATCTGGACAGTTAGTGCTCTGCCCTAAGATATTTGTGATCGTTCGTCGATTGAACTCTTACAGGTGGATCTTAAGCACCTGGCTAAGTATGGCTCTAGCCTGCCCACTTTTTATAACGTAAAAGTGTAAACCGGGACTTGGACTCGAACCAACGACTGGAGCTTATGAGACTCCTGAGATACCTCTTCTCTAATCCGCGATAGTCTTTTGCCATTAAAAACTTTTACCTTCTGCGTATCGTTGTCTTCTAGTATGTCTTCCATTACCTTTATTTTTATTTTTATAGGTACTAGTTTGACTATGACAGTTTGGACAAATCAAACACAAATTTTTCTTATCATTGTTTTCGCTATTGCCATCTTTATGCTCTAGTTCAAAAACAATTTCTTTACCATTCCATTCTTCTATACCGCAAGAAGAACATTTATTACCAAAAGTTTCAGCAAGATATCTTTTAATCCTGCCTTTACCAGGAGTAACATTCTTCCAATTTTTTATTGCTTCCTTGTATTCGTAATCTTTTTGACATTGATTATCGCAATACTTGTTAGCGTAACTGTAGCCTTTGAACGCATGTTCTTTGCCGCAATTTAAGCAATTAAAGTTTTTCATAGTAGAGCTCCTTACAAATGTATTTAGCTCTATGAATGGTGCCCCAGCACAGAATCGAACTGCGAATTGATGATTACAAATCAACTGTTATACCATTTAACTACAAGGGCAATACTATATTACTTAACTTTTGCTTCTAACAGTTTAACACGTTTTTGTATTTTAGCCTTGTCTTTTGGACGACTTGACTTTTCAAGCATTTCCTTCAACTGTGTTAGATTCAATGGTCCTAGACGCGGTTTGCCCGTTTTGGTCTTCATTGGATCCTGTATTTGATTCTTCTGGTTGCTTCCTTTGGTTGCCATCTGCTTTTTCCTCTTGTTTAAGTTTACTTACTGTAACCATAGCAGGACGTAATACGCGATCTGCTATTGTATAGCCTCGTTGTAATACTGCAACAACTGTGTTTGGCTGTTGATCTGACTCAACAGCACTGACAGCTTGATGTCGATGAGGATTGAAAGACTCGCCTACCCCGGGGTCAACTTCTGTCAAATTATTTTTTTCAAATGCAGATTTAAGCTGTCGTAAAGTTAATTGTAATCCTTCACTGTCGCTAGCATCAGCGGCCGCATATAAACTATCGGCTACTGCAATTAGATCTTCTGCAAAACGCTCTACGGCAAATTTACGTGCCTTGGCTACTTCTTCAATGCCACGCTTACGAACATTTTCTGTTTCGGCTTTTGCACGTAGGTATTGATCCTTAGCTTCGTCTAATTCTTTCTGCAATTCCTCTAGAGGGTCTACAGTAGACTCTACGATAGCAGGAGTCTCCGCTTCTGTTACTGTTAAATCTTCTTGTAAATCTTCCATACTTTCTCCTAAATCTTTTGGTGGAGGTTATCGGACTCGAACCGATCACCCTTAGCTTGCAAAGCTAATGCTCTCCCAGATGAGCTAAACCCCCATTCTAATACATTTGGCTCCCTGAGGTGGGCTCGAACCACCGACCCAAGCATTAACAGTGCTTTGCTCTACCAACTGAGCTATCAGGGAACAGATTATTACTTATTCTTCTGTTGTTGTGTAAGCGTGACTTCCGGTAGTACCAGCAGGACCGGTAGCACCTCTTGGAGCACTTTTATCACGTGTGGGAGTCTTAACAACAACTTCGCTAGCCAACTGTGCGTCAATCATCATATGCTTGAATTGATTGCGTTGTTCTGCTGTAGAGCCCTTCATTAGTGCAATCATACGCTTAGTTGTTTTTGCTAACTTAAATGTTTTATGTGCTTTTAACATATTTTCCTTTGTTATAAAAATTCTGGCGGTGAGCGAGAGATTCGAACTCTCGATGCAGGTTTATGCCCACATGCCTCCTTAGCAGGGAGGTACCTTCGGCCACTCGGTCAGCTCACCTTGTTATCTTACGTATTAATTTATGCCAGTAGTATTTTACGCCACGCCAAGTTGGCATCCAGGTCATATCAAAATTAAATCCTACTTCTTTAGGCACACTACCATATGCCTTGTCCAGCGTTTCTTTTGGTGTTGACATACAGCTTCTCCTATGATTGGTGCGAGTACCCGGAGTCGAACCGGGACACCTTGCGGCGAGAGATTTTAAGTCTCTTGTGTCTACCAATTTCACCATACTCGCTTTTTCTAAAATTGGCGGGTCAGTAGAGACTCGAACTCCAACGAACGGTTTTGGAGACCGCTATGCTGCCATTACATCACTGACCCATTGTTTGGCGGAAACGGTGAGATTCGAACTCACGGTGCCTTTCGACACGACAGTTTTCAAGACTGTTGCAATAAACCGGACTCTGCCACATTTCCTAAATTTGGTGGAGAATACTGGGATCGAACCAGTCGTGCCCGAAGGCGGCGGATTTACAGTCCACTGCATCACCATTGATGCTTCTTCTCCATTGTTTGGTTGCGGATGCTGGACTCGAACCAACGACTGGAGCTTATGAGACTCCTGAGATACCTCTTCTCTAATCCGCGATAATTTGTTTTATTGTTGTAAAATATACCTAATATAATCTTGTTGTTTGCCCAAGTACCATACGGATGCTACCGAGTACCTTGGAAGTTTGGTAAAATTACTTTTAACTTCGTGCATAACATATCCAGGAAATGCTACAAGTTTGTTAGCAGACGGTTTTATCAAAATACTAGCTTTTGAAAAAGTTTGTTTATGCAAGAAGTGAGCACCTCTTGGGTCAACTAGTACTAAATCTCCACCATCCTCGTTAGTGTCAGGATAAAAAATACACACTGCTACAGCATAACCATGATAGTGTAAATCCATGCTATCTCCAAACATGTGCTTACCCATTGTTACAGCCGGGCAAAATAAAGGCTCATCGGCTAAATCGGTATCACTTAATACTGCACGGGCACTATCTTGAAATGTGTTGTATAACTTTAATAGTTCACCAGTTAGGTTCATCTGAGCCCAATCTTTTTCCCAATTTGGATTATTTTCTATTTCAGATATAATCTTTTTTCCATCTAAGTCCGTAATAGTTTCTAATAAATTAGTGGACCAAAGTTTAGAAATTGTCATTGTGTATCCTCTTATTTGGTGCCCCAAGAGAGACTCGAACTCTCACGCTTGCGCACTGGCTTCTAAGACCAGCGTGTCTACCAATTCCACCATCAGGGCATATTAAAACACACTAAGGGCAATGCCATCTTACTATCCCAGTATGTCGGGTGTTGCTTAATGTGTTTTAATATGGCGCTCCCGACGAGATTCGAACTCGTGTACCCGCCGTGAAAGGGCGGTGTCCTAGGCCACTAGACGACGGGAGCATCTAACTTTAGATTTTTAATGAACATGTGCTAGTGTTTGCTAGCTAAGTGTTAATTATACAATCTGTATAACTAGATGTCAACCGGTTATTTTACTAAATGCCAAGGATCCTCCTTAAATCTTATACTAATTGCTCGACGCCAAACTTTTTGTGGATTAACCACATTGTGGGGAATGCCTGTATCAAAAATTACAGGGCGTGTTAACTTAAACTCGTCGATTGATTCACATCCATCTGATTCAAAAAAATTGTAAGGTATTCCGTTTGGTGTAAAATGAGTAATCTCTGGTTTACTGGTTTTCCAAAACTTTGTTATAGACTCTGAGCAATTCTCTAATGGAATATTTATTGCTAAACATTGATTGTTTGCAGATCCAGCGTCTTTATGAATTCCAAAATTGTCAAGACCAAATCCTGGCTCCACTTGAATTAGTACAAGTAAATCTATTTCTAAACCCATTATAGTCTTTTTCTCAATATCTAACATTTGAAAAAAATAATCATTGTCGGGTAATTTATTTCTTACTTCTTTTTGAAATGCATCAATTTCTTCTTGTGGAATGTCTATATATTTCCAAGTAAACATGTTAATGGTCCTCTTATTATATATGATAATTTATGGCCGGCCCTGACGGATTCGAACCGCCGACAACCAGTTTCGAAGACTGGGACTCTATCCAACTGAGCTAAGGACCGTTATAGCAAATCCTGATGCTTAAATATTTCTTCCAATGATTCGTAATATCGATTTTCAGCAAATCTTATTGCAAATGCCAATCGAGTTTTAGAACCTTGATTAATCACGTTATGAAAAATACTTGTTTTTATGAATGTTATACAATCAATATTAGTGCTACCCACGGGCGTTAAGATTGCTTCGGGTTTAACAAATGATATAAAAAAACTATAAGGATATAGTTCTCTAGTAAAATTTCTTATAATTTCATTATCATCACTAACATCGTTATTGTCATACCAATGACTAATTGTCTGTTCGTAATTGACTATTGGTACCATCATAACATATTGTGTGGCTATCGGTGGAACTATATCTACAGAAATATCAAGTTTATCAAAATCAGGATGGTTTATCACTGTTTCTTTGATGCGATTGTAAAACTTATTATCTTCGTCTTTTCTTAAACCATCTATGTGTTTGGTTGTTTCAAAACCCGGAGGAACTGCAACTAGTCCTATTTCGGTTATGCGTGTGTTTACTCTAGGAACTAAAAAAGATTTTAGTATTGGAAAATTATCTATTGACAAATTAAAATATTCTTCTTCAACCAAATTTTCTGTTCTAATTTCAGAATGATGTTGTATGTAGTCCAATGCTTCTTGCTGTATTAAATCAAGCATTGGTACGTTTAATTTTTGATATAATAAGTGATTGCTCATATGAATATTATATATCATTTTATTTTGGTCCGGCTAGCAGGAATCGAACCCACATTCATCGGGTAGAAGCCGATTGTATTATCCATTATACTATAGCCAGTTAAATCTATTATACTGTCTTTTGGTGCTCTAGTCAAGAATCGAACTTGAAATACAGTCTTACCAAGACTGTGTTATGCCATTTAACTACAAGAGCTTGGTACCTCGGGCGGGAGTCGAACCCACATTGGCCAATTATCTGTTGCACACGGGATATAAATCCGCTGTTTTACCGTTAAACTACCGAGGTGTATGGTACCCCCACCCTGATTCGAACAGGGAGAGCTACTCCTTTTGAGAGAGTCGACTTTACCAATTTGTCCATGGGGGTGTAAAAGAAAACTCCCCTGGTGCGCTGTCTATGACAAGCGTGGGGAGTATGTTGTTTGGAGCGGGAGACGAGGTTCGAACTCGCGACATCTTGCTTGGCAAGCAAGCTCTCTACCAGCTGAGATACTCCCGCATAGAGATATTAGTAAAAGATTCACAGAGTTTTGGTTTGGACAGTGTCCCAAGGCGACCCGGCACTTACAGTTCCGCTCTTTTAGTCTCGCCTAACGTGGAATGTATGATCAACTGTGTAGCTCCCGGACTGTAAATCCTGCTTCACTCTATCCGCCGATCAGTGTTAGAGTTTATAACCCTCCTCGTAGAACGCTTCCGGCATCCGCTGAGCTCTTTCGAAACACTATTACACCTTAAATCTTTTACTAATACAATTACTTATAAAAGTGCCAGGTTGTTCACCGCACAACTTGGCAAAGCGGGGGTCTGTTGAATTTGTAAGTTGTGCCACCATCGTTATTGGCACCATTCACCTATGTATATAAAGCCGGCTAGGACTCGGTACGTCACTTGGGATACTAGTCCAGTTTAGCAACCTGTTTGCTTCCGTCCTTCCGGGCGGCCGGGAGTTGAACCCGTTTACCTTCTACTACCTCGGCCCTTCGAAGAAGCCTTATTAGCGTGACATTCTCTTGCTGACACTTACAAAACTTGGTGCAACCTCCAGGAATCGAACCTGGTTCAACGGTGCTTCAAACCGCCGCTATGACCACATCAGCTAAAGTTGCATATTATTCTTTTACATATTTGGTATAGTCACCTATGCCTTCTTTGCCGCCAGCAAGGAAAAATCTAATAGATTCTTGATTTTCCACACTATGGATCGTATCAAACTTCATCCAATACCAGCTATTTTCTTCTAAACATGTTTCAGTTACTACATTTAGTTTACTATAAGGAACTGCACAGTAATCTTTTAATTTTTGATCTTTGTATTCTTCTTTGGGTTCATACCATACAGTCTTAACTTGATTGCCTCCAGATTTCAACAAATATTGAAATCCATTTTGTCTTCTAACTATATCGTCTATATGGGGCACACATCTTGGTCCGCCTTCTACTACAAGAAATCCATAGTAATCAAACAAGTTTGTAATTGTATGGTCAGCTTGTTTATAAAATTCTTTTACCCTGTCTTCCAGTTCTTTAGGCATTGGTAATGCAGTAACTCCACCCGACTGTTCGTACAAATGAATGTCCACTGCATCAATATAATTCAAACTGTTGATATCTTCTTGTTCAAAATTTCTGTAATAGATTACATTGTCTTTTACTTGATTAAAAATTTCAAGAGCACTATGATACAATTCTTGTGTTAAATCAGTAGGTAACGAGGGTAAGTCTGTGATTTTTTTATAATACATAATTGTCCTTAACTTAATTTTTTGTTGATGTAATTGGCTATGTGTATTTGCCAAATATCTGCAATATTGCCAATAACATCAGATTTACTTTGATTCATTACAGATTTAATATCATCAATTTTTTTCATAGCATTAAATTCGGGCAAACTCATTTGCCAACAATCAAAGTTAAATTCAAAAGTGACAGGATCCTGCAGATCATTAGCTATTCTTTTGGCATCGAAAATATTCATAGTATCGTGTTCCCATAATACTTCGTTGCTAGAATAATTACCTTCCTTCCAATTAAAATATGATTCCTCAGGATTAGGAAAAAAATCTACTTGATTTACGCCCATACTTCTTAGACCATATTTTTGTAAATTTTTAGCAAATTTACTAACATTAGTATGATCTTTTTCTCTACCATCTTCTAAGTTTTCAACTATTAATGGAAATATTACCAAGGACTCGGTCATCCAATTGGCCTTTAACCATGCCATGTTGTCATACCACTCTTGTTCTACACTATAAGGCAATCCTACAATTAAACTTATAGTTCCTCTGTAGGCCTTATTGTGTTGGAAAAAATAATCCTTAGTGTCTAGCACTATTTGCTTGACTTTGTCCGGATGCATACCTTTGCCTATAACTTTTCCGCTTTGTTGATTGAAAGTTTCGATGCCATAATATTGGCCTCCAAAATTCATTCTAGCCAACTCTTCAATCATAGTTTTGTTCTGAAGTAGATCTGCTCTTATAAATCCACTGAATAGTGTATCAAAATTTAATTGTTCTACTACATCTGCAAATTTGGCTATTTTTTCTACACGATCGTTGAACGTTTCATCTGCAACATAATATCTATTAATGCCCCAATTGTCGTAATTGAATTTTATCTCACGTTCAAAACTTTCAGCTGATCTACTAGTATCTTCTTTTACTCCTAGTACAGGAAAATTACAGAAAGCACAACTGAATTTACAACCTCTTGAAAATTCTACAGTTAGCCATTCCCATGGTTCTAAATAATCTCGTTTTTCCATTATGACCGAATAGTCGCCCATGGTGAATGACGGATAGGCATGTATTGCCTTAATAACTTTCTTTTGTCCAAAAAATGCAGGTTCAAAAATGATTCCAGATGTGGTGTTGCCTGCCAATGCTTTGCTCAATGCTAACATGGCTTCCTCGCCATAACTGTCAACCCATATGTCTATATTTTGTGCAGGAGTATGTAACACCTGTTGTCCGCCTATGACTATTTTGATATGCGGATATTTTATTTTCAACCAACTGGTAAAATCAGTTAGCGTACCATTCCAGAAGGAAAAGAAAGTACTAAAGCCAAAAAATATTGTTTTATTAGATACTGATTTTTTTACAAATGCTTTTAGTTGTTCTAATTCCCAGTGTGCGGCAAAATCTACAACCTCAACATCCATGCCATTTTTTCGTAGATAGGTAGCTATTCTATGGGCACCGCTACTTCGTTCCCAGGGATAGTTTCTTGAAGAAAATAAAATAGCATGATTCATTGAATGGACTTTGGAAAAATATTCATATATTAGCAGAATATTTAGTTGTCACACCGCACATGTAAGTGGGATGTGAACTCAATTTGTTTGGGGTGTCTTACCGGTATCGATCCGGTACTACCGCTTTCACAGAGCAGGGTGCAGGCCACTACACTAAAGACACCATAGAAATAAATATTGTATGGACTTGACCACACATTATACTGAATTTGAATTACTATACAAACACAGTAAAAAACCTTATAGTCCAACAGGATCGTGGACTACAAGTAAAGGTTTTACGCCTTCATACGAAAAACCAAACAAAGATAAATTTATTCTTACTCGTTTGGTACCCCTGGATGGAATCGAACCACCGTCCCCACGTTCGTAGCATGGTATCCTATCCGTTGAACGACAGAGGCATATATGGCTGGGGATCTAGGATTCGAACCTAGGAATGCCGGAATCAAAATCCGGTGCCTTAGACCAACTTGGCGAATCCCCAATTACATTACTTTTTGTTGCCACTCAATTTCGCGTTTCATGGCATCACGTTGTACTTTTTTATAAAATTCAATAGCTTCTGTTTTTAATCTAGCAAGCCATTGTTCTTTGGTCAATGTTGTACGTGGGGATTTCAAAAACTCCACCATACTGGTTATTTGTAATTGACCTTTGCCTAAATTTTGAATAGCAAGATGATCCCAATTTAATTCGTAAACATCTAGAGCAAATACATCCAAAATTTCTTTTGTGTTGCTGTTATAGATCACAAAATTATAAATTAATTCTCTATCTAATTTACCCAACCTATCAATACTAATAAGATTAGGCATTTTGAAATCAAGTGCGGCATCGCTGGTCTTATGATCTACATAAGCACCTTCAACACTGATATCTTCAATACTGCGTCTACTCCTTGGAGGCACTACATTATTGAATTTTGATTTGATAATTTCATTACAGGAATCTTCAATTTTGTCAGCAATACCTCGTTGCTGTAAATTCTTAGATTCGGGGAATGTGAGATTAGTCTTCAAACATTCTGTAATTTGAGTTTTGAGCATTACTATCCTTTGTTGACGCAATAGTATATATTATACTTTCAAATCAATGTGTTGTCAAGTGGTGGTAATGGCTGGATTCGAACCAGCACCTTGCTCCGTATGAAGGAGGTGCACGACCATTATGCTACATTACCAAATTGGAGCCGGTTACGTGTGTTATCTTCCGGCATATTAGGCACAGCCCAACCCTAATATCGTTTACAGATTCAATCATGAGCCATAGCTGTCTATTCCAGCGTCAATGGTAATACCATATAGAAACACACTTGGATCGTTTCCCCGCAGGCTGTGGTGACCTTTCCTAAATGCCAGAACTATATTCTAGCCAAATGTGTTTTTATATGGTAGGGGCACTGGGAATCGAACCCAGGTTTACCGGTTAAAAGCCGGTTACTTTAGCCGCTAAGTTATGCCCCCATCATCTTGCCACTCTTGTCACTTTCCATGACAGTTCTCCTTTATTAAACTTTTTCGTATCCTAGGTCAACGCTTTCGCTGTAGTACCCGTTAGACTCACCTAGCCATCTCACATCCACATAACCCTTGCGAGTAGCGAACTTGTAAAATGTCCAAGTATAACTTTCGTATGCTTCAAAGTCAGCTGGAGTTTCTCCGCTAACTTCCTCTGCTACTAGAAGTGGCTCACCTTCTAGGTCAGACAAATCGCCTACGATATCCTCTATGCGAACTGATTCGCAACAGTCTTGCATGTGAAAGAAAACATAACGGTCTGTAGCGTTTTCAAACACCAAATGATCTTCATCAGACTTTACACTGGTAAAAGTCTTACCTACCATGTCTGCGATCTTAGCAGACGAATCCCAGTCATAATAAGACATGTCAGTCTCCTTGCTTGTTAAAAAAATGGTAGCCACGGTTGGGAACGATCCAACGGCCTACCGCTTATCAAGCGGTTGCTCTACCACTGAGCTACGCGGCTGTTCTTGGTACACCATGGGGGAATCGAACCCCTCGTTTCCTGCGTGAAAGGCAAGCGTCCTAGCCATTAGACGAATGGTGCATTAAATGGCGGCTCCAAGGGGAATCGAACCCCTATTACTGGCGTGACAAGCCAACGTACTAACCATTATACTATGAAGCCAATTTCAGTAATTGTAACACTCTCCCGCTATGCTGTCAACCGCTTTGCCGGCGGTAGAGGAGAGTGTGTATTAAAGCATACTAATAACGCCGCTATGCGTACCAGACTATAGATTTGGCCGTCCCTATAATATGCTTTAATACGCTACCATTTTTCGCTCCAGAAGAGGAGTTCCATCCGATAGGCCGCCCGTTCGCCCATGTTTAGAGTGCAGGCTAGGTCCTCGTTACCTATACACACTTTTTCGAAAGTCTAAAAACAAAAAACCCCAGGGTTTTTAATCCTAGGGTCCTTGGAGTTTAAGTGTAAACTGTGTTTACAAAATGTCCTCCCGGACCCCGGTAATCTCTGGTGTGCGATCTAATGAAGATAGACTTCCGCAATTAATCGCTGACCAATAAGAGGCTATAACGCCTACCTGTTTGGGCATCCAATTAAATTGATGTTGTCTAAAATTCGATTGCATTTTGTTTCTCTTTAATCTCTTCTGAAAAATTAGTTAGCGGAATTGCTAACTAGTCTTAATTGTAGCGTCTTGCTACAACTTCGTCAACCACTTTTGGCTAACCTGTTAAAGTTATTTATGCCTCAGTGGTTAACTAGTCTCTATTGTATTGTATATATGTCTCTGTGTCAAGACCATATGGGAAATATGGTCTTTTTAATACTTTTTAACTATTCAGCACTTTTGCCACACTATTCATTACTGCCGCTATTCTGCCGATGTCTCTCAACTGCTCAACAGTATAACCCAAAGTCTTCAAACCATCGTAGTGTGCCTTAACGCAGAACTCGCATTTCCCAACAATGCTTGCGGCCAAACTAAATGCTTCGAAGTTGCTCTTAGTTGTGCCACCATGACTTGCGATAGCGTTCATGCGTAACTGTGCTGGTAAGCCCTTCAGCTGTTCATCATTGGCCATTTCAACATATGGGTACCAGATATTGTTTTGTGACATGATGCTTGCGGCTGTCATTGCTGACTCTGCGTGAACAGGAGCATCTGCTAATAGGATACTTAGTACTTTACCGTTGCCAGTTGCGGCAAGTGCGGCTACGGCACAACCCATGGCCACATCAGCATCCAGGGTACTACGCAAAAGGACAGCGTCCAAGTTTAACTTGGTGTCCTTCGCATAGTCTGGCAACGCACTTTTAATAGTGTCGTTAAATGCCATTATAGTGTCTCCCCGCCAATAGCACGGTTACATGCACATAATTCGCCAGTTTGCAATGCGTCAAGAATACGTAATGTTTCTTCTGGGCTACGACCAACATCCAAGTTGTTTACAGTAACGTGTTGGATAACGTTGTCTGGGTCAACGATGAATGTTGCACGTAGTGCGGCACCTGCTGGAGCGTAGAATACACCAAGTTGCTCAATCAATGATAACTCACCACGCTGTGTGTCTGCGAACTGTGTATGTGTGATCTTCTGTAGGTCTGGGTGTGCTTTTTGCCATGCTGTCTTGCAGAACTCATTGTCTGTTGAACCTGTTAGCAATACTGCATCACGGTCGCTAAAGTCACCTGCTAGTTTGTCGTAGGCTACAATTTCTGTAGGGCAAACGAATGTAAAGTCCTTTGGATAGTAAACGATTACTTTCCACTTGCCTTCAAAACTTTGATCGGTAATTGTAAAGTATGCGTCTTCTGGTTGTCCTGGCTTAACACCAGTAATTGCGAAAGCTTCTAATTTATTTCCAACTGTTTTCATTTCATTCTCCTTGTGTGTGTTTGAAAACTTAATAACTCAGTGTTTGTACTGATATGTTATTGTAATAGTATTTACTAATTAAATCAAGCATTTTAATTGATTTTTTCAATAATTATTTTAATAACGCTTATAGAAAAAATCAATAACACTTAAGATGGAAAAAGGCTCCTAAGAGCCTTTTTGAACTAATCCCAAGATTAGAATGAGTACTTAGCACCAACAAGAACAGTTGAACCGTTCAAATCGTTAACACGGCTTTGACCTGCTTGGTAGCGATAGTCAGCAGTTGCACTAACAGATTTAGTAACTGGAATTGAAATACCAGCACCAACTAGACCAGCATAACCTGTACGGTCCTTGCTGTATGTTTTGCCAGCTTCTTGATCCAAATATACTGCACCGACTTTAGCTGTCAATGTAGCTGTACCAATTTTAGCAACATCATAGCCACCGACCAAACTATATTTGTTTAGTTTGTTGTCGCTATAACGATCAAAACCAGCAGTAGCACTAAAATCACCAAAATGCTGACCTAGTGTTAGACCATAACCAGCGTGATCGTGTTTAGTGCCATCGTAACTACCTGTTACGCCAACTTCTACTGCACTTGCTGTTGCCGCTACTAAAGCGAACATTGTTGCGATTGCGATTTTTTTCATAATATTACTTCCTTTTTATTAATAAAAATGACATTTGTCATGTCTCTATTATATATCCGTGTTTTCACAAAGTCAAGATTTTTTTACTTCGTTTTTAACTTCTGGTTCGGATAATTCTTCGCGAGTAACATAAACTGGGTGATCTAGCATACGCATCCATTGTACGGGTTTCCAGTATTTGCTGAATAAATTGTTGATTATTAAAATTCCAATAACAACTACGATAAATCCCAACATTGTTAAAATACTTCCGGCTAAAAATACTGCCGCCTGATCCATGTCCATTTTACTTCCTTCCGAGTGTTAAGAAAATGGACCCGAAGGTCCATTGGTGTGTTGGGTGACAAGGACTATCCTTCCTCGCGAGTGCTGTTTCTTAGGCAGCGATTGCAAATTCTGCATCATTAGCAGTAGCTAATGTTACAGGAACTTGGAAATACTCGAATGTAGATGCTTTTGCATTTACTAGATTTGCTTGATTTACGGTCATCGCCTACCGTGTTGCCGTCTCTACTATCTCGCCACGTCGAAGCCAATACAGGCCCATCATATAAGCACTAATGGTTTGCCTGCACTCGGATAATTGAGTCGGTTTTATGCAATAGTGCGTATATGGTGGACCTGCCGGGGGTCGAACCCGGGTCCGCAACGCCTTCGCTTTGAAGGGATTACAACAATTCCTTACAAGTTGTCATTCCACAACTTTTCAAGTTCTGAATCAACATTGGCTGGATCATGCAGTAACAAAGCTGTAATATTTACTACAGTCCAAATTATACCACATGCATAACCAATGTATTGTTCCATATGCTATTATAACGTATAATATTTAGCAGAGCAACATTTTTGAGCAAAATAAACTAAATACTAGTACATTAAACTAGCCGGGAGCGAATCGATGGCATTATTAGACTCAGTGTTGAACCTAATCAACAAAACACCAAAAGATCCGGATGCACCAAAGCCTCCGGTTGGATCACGTAGCGAACGTGAAGCCAAAATCAAAGACAAAGCAGGTATGGTAATCAACGTGTTTGCGTTATTGCTAGCTGTCAACGCATGGTATGGCGGCAAGTTGTCTAGCACAGTATTAAACAATACTATCAAAGCCAACGACACTTATAGTTTTTATCAAGCTAAATCAATCAAGCAAAGCCTAGCAGAACAAAACTTGTATGAAGCACAGCACAATGGCGACAAAGCTCGTGCTGAAGACATGGCTAAAAAAATTGATCGTTATGAAAACGAGCCCAAAGAAGGCAAAAAAGATTTGATGATCAAAGCCAAGGCTTTAGAAGCAGAACGCGATGATGCTAAACAACGTAGCCCATGGATTGGATATGCCAGTACAGCATACCAATTGGCAATCGTTGTATTATCAGCAAGTATTCTTGCTGTTAGTATGATGTTGTTCTGGAGTAGTTTTGTAGTAGCAGGTGTTGGTTTACTTTTAAGTCTACAAGGTCTATTCTTATTCTTCTAAGGATCCAGGGTAATGGATCCGATTACCCTCTTTGCCATGGCCAATGCCGCTGTTTCAGCGGTAAAGAAGGGTTGCCAACTTTATAAAGACATTAAGGGCGCCGCTGGCGATGTTAAAGGCGTCCTTAAAGATCTTGACGATCAATTCCATAATCTCCACAAAGACAAGCCTGCTACTGTAGCACAGAAGAATGCCTACATAGAGGAAAAAAATCGTGTAATTGAGCTGAACAAAAAGCAAGGTGAAACTGCCGGAATCTATCAAGAGCTGGCCAATTATCTTGGAGACTTCTTTGACAACATGAACAAGTGCATGGCTGTTATTGAAGAAGAAGAACGCAAAGCCCGTGAAGAAATTTATGTAGGAGATGCCAGTTTGGGTCGTCGTGCCCTACAATTGGTCATTATGAAAAAGCAACTTGAACAGATGAAAGTTGAGTTGCGTGAAATGATGGTCTACCAAGCTCCTCCCGAACTAGGTGCGCTGTGGACTGATGTAAGCGTTATGATGGACGAAATGGGCAAGCAACAAAAAGTGCTTATCACTCGTCAAATGCAAAAAGAAGCCGCACAAGAAAAACGCCGTCAAGCACGAATGAAAAGATTAACTGAAGAAGCTATTGTAGGCTTTATTGTAATGGTTGGCATTTTAACCATTGGTTTTATGTTTATGTGGGTGGCATGGGATCGTCAACAAAAATATCCGCAATATGGAAATGGTATATTTCCAAAAACTGAACGTCAACGTAGGGAAGAAGCAGAGCCACAAGTCTATATCGGAAGGTAAATACTTTATCACCTTAGGACCGGTACTCGTTACCGAATGGTGAAGGCGGCTGCTGCCTAGAGATGAACGATTCGCTACCTAGTAATCTCTGAAGTGAGCATTAATATCATTGTAATCATAATACGCATATATTAAGTATAAATACTGGTATATTGTAGCGAGCACACATGTCACGAGTCCTATTCATCCTTAAACGCAGAGAAGATTTTAACGCGGTAACACACAGCCACGTTGGCCTTAGCACAGGTTTATATAACAGTGCCAAGTTCATGGATGACATGTTGTCTGACAGCGGCATAGAAAGCAATCTAGAAGTAGCTATAGACAACAACTGTATTGATAGATTAGTTAGTAAACATAAACCTACTCATGTTATCATAGAAGCATTATGGGTAGTACCTACTAAATTTGCTGTACTACAAAAACTACATCCTAATGTAAAATGGATTATCAGACTGCATAGCGAAATGCCATTTATGGCCGGCGAAGGCAACGCTATGGATTGGGTTGGAGATTATTCAGGATTTAAGAACATAATTGTTGCCTGTAATGCACCACGTATGTTGCGTGAAATCAAATTCTATCTCAAATTAAGAAACAGTTGGACAGACGACGAAGCAGATGAAAATGTCATTTACCTTCCTAACTATTATCCACAAGAATATAAACACAAAAAGTTAAACAAAGATAAGAGTCATATTGATATTGCTTGTTTTGGAGCAATTCGTCCTCTTAAAAATCATCTATTACAGGCCTTTGCCGCAATAGAATTTGCCAATCAGATTGGCAAAAAATTACGGTTACATGTTAACGCTGGACGTATTGAAATGAACGGCAGTCCTGTTATCAACAACTTAAAAGGACTATTTCAACAAATTTATGATTCAGGGCACGAATTAGTTAATCATCAATGGCGTCCGAGAGAAGAATTTCTTGAATTATGTGCCGAAATGGATATAGGCCTACAGTGCAATATGAGCGAAACATTTAACATCGTGGGGGCAGATTTGATTAGTCAAGGCGTCCCATTGATTAGTAATCCCGATGAAATCCCATGGAGTGTTAGAGAATTTTGTGCCGATGCAGTAGATAGTCAAAGCATTGTGAATGCATTGCATTTGACTTATCAATTCCCTGAATTAAATGCCAACATACACCAACACAGCCTTACTCATTATACCGATCAAACTGCTAAGATCTGGTCACGCTATTTCGATAAGTAATGCATGGGTTACAAATACATAGTAAAATCATGGAGATGGGTGAATGGTCGTGTGACATCATCCACAGTTGAATTTCTCGAAGAATCGGGTGCGCTTCAGTATGCCCGTGCCGTTAATCCAGCTGAAGTTGTCAAAGTTTATGTAGATGACGGAGTTGTATACTCTGCGTCAGCACAACCCACTCAACCCCAATATGCTTAACTGATAAATACTCTATTACGGAGTATTGCATGAGCGGGCATGGACATTTTAAGCACAGTCACAAAGTGCGAACACACGATTGGATTAACGGATTATTAAGATCCCTTGATTATTTGTTTGAAACCGCTGAAGAAGCATTAGATTTTTCAAAAAATATCAATGCCAGTGCAGTAAAAGTATTCGATCAATCAGGTGAATTAGTTGTTAGTAGATCAATGCCCAATACTCCGCATGAATTAGAAAGACTAGGATATTCTGGAAACGACGAGTCGTACTATTATCCTGAAGAGTATTATTACCCAGCATACAGTTAAGGAAAAAACATGAGTAAAAAATTTAAGGTTAAAACACATCACTGGTTTGAAGGTGTATTACATGCCGTTGAACACGAGTTTGAAAAATTAGAAGATGCCATGGGATTCAGCCGCCATCGCGAACAATATCACGATGTAAAAGTATACGATCACGAAGGTGAAGTTGTACACTCGACAAAAGCTGAATTTCCAACCTACGCCTAATTAATGAACGCAATTATATATACCCTAATAGTAACTCATATCACTATTGTTTCAGTTACTCTGTTTCTACACAGAGGACAAGCTCATAAAGGAATCATATTCCATCCTATACTAGGACATTTTATGAGATGTTGGCTATGGTTAACCACAGGTATGGTTACTAAACAGTGGGTAGCTATACATCGCAAGCATCATGTGTATAGCGATAAAGAAGGTGATCCGCATAGTCCACATGTATTTGGTATTTGGACTGTGTTTACCAAAGGTGCATTATTATATGCACGTGGTGCTAAAGACACAGACATGGTTGAAAAGTTTGGAGTTGGAACTCCGGACGATTGGATGGAACGTAACATTTATACACCCCATAGCCGCTATGGTATTCTTTTAATGCTGGTCATAGACTGCCTGTTCTTTGGACCGTGGGGTTTTATAGTGTGGGGTGTACAAATGCTATGGATACCATTCTGGGCCGCTGGTGTTATTAACGGACTAGGCCATTGGTTTGGTTATCGCAATACAGAAACTAGAGATTGTAGCACTAACCTAGTACCGTGGGGTATCATAATAGGCGGTGAAGAACTGCACAACAATCATCATATGAATCCGGCAAGACCTAAATTAAGTCTCAAATGGTATGAGTTTGATATTGGTTGGATGTGGTTGAAATTGTTTAGCCTAGTAGGGCTTGCAGAGATTGTAAGACTTGATACCGTTTAAGCTGTAGGTCTTAAGTATTAGCCCCATATTTTCATTTGCCGCTAGCATGTCTGCTGGCATTTGAAATTTCATATACAACATTAATTTCACGTTATAATCTATCCAACTAATAAAAATTAGTTCGTAGAAATTCACTTGGCTAAACCCTTTTGTTTGATCATTGAGCCTAGTGCGTCTGGATCTTTGTAGTTAGGATCTGCATATATTCCACTACCTGGTTTATTTGGATCATATCCTGGTGGTACATAACCTGGTTGTCCTGGTGCAGGTGTTCCGGGTTTAGTTGTTGTA
>Ga0208257_1000186_pt1 | contig 20772 bp, 29 predicted proteins | sample CryBogCBH10Sep07_FD_184610 | JGI IMG/M metagenome (GOLD analysis project Ga0208257, IMG submission 184610) | Freshwater microbial communities from Crystal Bog, Wisconsin, USA - CBH10Sep07 (SPAdes) | ecosystem: Environmental > Aquatic > Freshwater > Lake | place: Crystal Bog, Wisconsin, USA... | reverse complement strand
ACCACTCACTTGTTACAACTTCTTCTATAGTAGGATTAAGCACGGCTGGTGGTGGAAACACATATGTCCCAGTAAAAGTAACAAACACTGGTCAATTATCTACTACAGCTAATATATCTGATTCTAACGGTGCGACAATAGCAGTAGGCCAAACTACTAAATCTGCTTCACTACCTGTAACGTTAGCTTCTGACCAGGGCAACGTATCAGTATCTCAAGCTACTGGAACAAACCTTCATACAGTTACAGATTCAGGTTCGGTTACTAACGCTACTTTATCTGCAGAAACTACCAAAGTTATAGGAACAGTAAGAAATGCTGATGGTTCTGGTAACCTCTTGACTTCTACTACAAACGCACTTGATGTAAACATAAAATCAGGTTCTATTTCTAATACATCATTTGCAGCTACACAAGCAACAGCTTCAGCTCTTAATATGACCGAAGCTAATTCATCTACGATTGCTACCAATACTACTGGACTTAACAACACAGTGGGAACAGCAGGTTCAACTTCTCCAAGCAAAGGTATATTGATACAAGGTTCAGATGGAACTAATGCTAGAAACTTATATGTATCTTCTACAGGAACTACAAGAACTGTTGCCACTATAGACCAAACAACTCCAGGAAGCACAAACGCTGTTTATGTCGGCAACACATCTGTTCCTGTTTCACAGGCAACTGCTTCTTCACTAAATGCCACTGTAGTTCCAGGAACATCTACTGGTTCTGCTGTGCCAAGTGTATCTTATCCAACAGGTTTTCAAGCTCGTTCAACAGATATTACTGCTACTACTTCAACTTATAACACTATTGGTATAACTGACCTTGTAGGTAAACAAATTGTTCAACCCTACGCAATTAACCAGTTATTTGTTAAGGGTTCTAACTCAGCAACTACTACAAGTTCTACTTCACTTATAACTGCAGCTGGTGCTGGTGTATCTAACTACATTACTTCTATATCAGTTATGAACACTGGTGCAACCACAACTGTAGTAAACATACAAGATGGTTCAACTACTATGTATCAAGTAGGTGCTCCAGCTGGTGGTGGTGCTGTAGTAACTCTTCCAGTTCCAATTAAAGGAACAGCAAACACAGCAGTAAACTTTGCTACACTAAACGCTTCTACAACCGTATATGTATCAGTAGCAGGTTACACAGGAGCTTAGATGGCTGCCGTAATTAGAGGTTCTAACACTTTTACCGTTCCATCAGGTTCAAGCACTCAAACAATTACTTTACCAGTAACCACAAACGCTGGTGATGTTATTATTGTTGCTACTTCAGCTCAGGGAACAACTAGCTTCTCAATGTCTGGTGGTAGCACAACTACTTGGACTACTCCAGGAAGTAATGTGGGTGTTGCTCCTACCTGTTGGACAATGCTTGGATACAACGCTCCAGCTGGTGTTACTTCTGCTACGCTTACTTATTCTAATGGTGGTGTTGGTTCAGGTGCTTGTGCTGTCATATCTGGTCTTACAAAAACTAACCCAGTAGTGCAGTCAGGTAACGGTTCATCTTCTTCTTCTTCTACAGCTACTGCTTCGTTAGCAAACGCCGTCAAAGCTACCAGTTTATTATTTTATGCAACATCACATTTTGGAGCTACTGCAGAATCTGGTATATGGTCAGTTGACACAAACAGCTTTTTTAATTTACAGTTTTCAAACAATAACTCACGACCTGTTGGAATAGATTATAAACCCCCTACTGGTTCAGTTGGTGCAACTGGTAACTCAGTTACTGTAACTTATACCAACTCAAACTCTGGTGGACTTACATTACTTGAATTAAATGTTTTGGCAACAAGTATACCTGGAAGTTTGGCAATGATGGGTGTAGGAGTTTAATTTACTAGCATATTTATTTATTTATTGATATACTAACTTCATAAAGGTAAAGAGCCGAACAAGGCTCTATTTTTATTTATAGGAGAACAAATGCCAAGCAATTACACTTTTAATCAAAAATCACAGGGTTCATTACCATCATTGTTCAACACATTATCAGTTGATGGAGCTCACCAAGTAATCACAGGTATTGTTGGAAATGGTTTTCAGACATCTGACGCTACAGCAACACCAATAACATCACCAGTATCAGTAGCTACAACAGCACAGGTTATTAACATTCCACAGAGTGCAGCAGAAATTAACATTTTACCTAAAACTCAATCTGTATATATCAGTGAATCAAACACAGCAACTTCAGGTTGGACTACAAACTACATTGAAATACCTGTAGGGCAACAGGTTACACTAGATGTAGCTAAAACAAGTAAAATATACCTATTAGGTGGTTCAGGAACATCAGTTGTAAGTTTTTGGTTTAACATAGTATAGGAGGAATCGTGGTTAAGATTCCAACACAATGGTTCAACCCAAACAGAAATGGTTCTTGGAGCTTAGGGAACAACAATGACCTTATTACAAATAGTGGTTCTTTTATTGTTGATAACAGTAACGATTATATTGTCACAAACCTCGGAGTAGTTACACCAGAGCCAGCTTCATCTTGGACTCAATCTGTTAAAAGTGCTATGAGTTGGAACGTTAACTTAGCGTCTACACCAAATTATAATGTTGCAGACCAATCAGGAAATCTTATTGTTGATGAAACTGGAAACTTTGTTGTTAGTGGTAATAGAACATATAATCCAGTTCCTAAGACTAATTGGAGTCAAGTATGAGTAATTTAACTATTAACCAATTTCCATTAGATTCAGGTGGTTTTGATGGTGCTAACGACCTACTTTTAATGTGGAAAAATAGCGACAGCACTACAAGAAATGTAACAAGAAACATTCTACTAAATGTCAGTGGACAACCTGCAGATATAAGCACAGCACAGACTTTTACAAATAAAACACTTACTAGCCCTATAATTACAGCTCCTACTTTAACTGGTGCTATTTCTGGAACTTACACATTAGGTGGCACTCCTACATTTCCTTCCACAGTTGTTTTAACCACTGGCACACAGACTTTGAGTGGAAAAACGCTAACAAGTGCAACTTTGACTGCACCAACGGTTACAAGTGGCGTGAGCGTGACTGGTGGTGTTTCTAGCGATACTTTAACTACAACTGGTAGTGCTTCCGTAGGAACTACATTAGGTGTAACAGGTGCAACAACTCTATCTAGCACTTTGGCTGTAACTGGTAACAGCACATTAACTGGCTCACTATCAGTCGGTTCAACTTTAGGTGTTAGTGGTATTACAACTTTTAACAACTCCGTAGGTATATCTCCACAAACTGCAACTTCAGTTGCTACTTTAACTCCTAACCTTTCTTCAAACACCGTAGTTCTAACTGCACAAGCTGCAGCACTTACAGTGGCAGCACCAACTGGAAGTCCAGTAGACGGCGAATCTTTGCTTATCAGAATAAAAGATAACGGAACATCACAAAGTATATCTTGGAATGCAATATACAATCCTGTTCAAGTTACATTACCAACTTCAACAACAGTAGGTAAAACACAGTATGTAGGTATGAAATGGAATAGCGTAACAAATGCTTGGGATATATTAAGCGTGGCAGTAGGTTAATATGGCAACTAGTGGCACTAACACAGGTAGTTCGGTAACCATAGGTGGTGGTTATTCTGGTAATTACATTTTTACCAACTGGCAGTTAGCTAGTCAAAGTGTTAGTGGAAATTATTCAACTATTAACTGGCAAACATATTTTCATTTTAATGGAGATGACGCTGAATTAGACGCTGGTTATACAAACTCAAATGTGGGTTATTTATGGAATAACACTGGTAGGGTTTATAACTATACAGGAAATTATACTACTAGAGATTTAGGTTTATCTTCTGGAACTTTTACGATAGGACATAACTCAGATGGAACACAATCCTTGACTATAAGTAATTCCGTTGCAGTTTATCTATCTGGAACATCATCTGGTTCTACTAACTGGTCGCTTCCCACTATACAAAGAGTTTCTAATTTTACTATTTTTAGCGTATCTAACATATCAGGAACTAGCTTTACTATTAACTGGTCAACTGATTTACCTATTGCTACTGTTTATTATTCTACTAACAGTGGAAGCACTTACACTAACTCTGGTGCAACATCTAACACAACAAGTGGGAGTATTACAGTAACAGGTTTAAGCAACGGAACAAATTATGGTGTTGAAATATATAACACTAACTATTATTCAGGTATTCAAACTAACTCAAGCGTGCAAAATGTAACAACTAAAGTAGGCAATAACCTAATATTTATGGACGTATTTTAAGGAGTAATTATGGCAAATGTAACAATCAACCAATTATTAGCAGCAACAAGTATTGACCCAATACAAGATTTATTACCTTTATATCAAAATAGCACCGTTTCTACAGTATCTATTAACCGAAACACCTACTTAGGAATAACTGGAAACCCAGTAGGAACTACTGACGCACAAACTCTTACTAATAAAACGCTTACTTCACCTACTGTAAATACACCTACAATAAATAGTCCTACTTTAAGTGGAACAGTATCTGGAACCTACACACTTGGTGGAACTCCAACATTCCCATCTACAGTAGTGCTTACAACTGCTAGTCAAACATTAACTAATAAAACTTTAACAGCACCTACTATAAATAATCCTACTGTAACAGGTGCAACTCTTAACTCTTCTACTATTAACACTTCAACTATTAACTCGCCAAGTATAGTATCACCAACAATAACTAGTGGTGCTACAGTTACAGGTGGACTTACAGTTGATACTCTTACATTAGGAACAAATCAAGCTTCTGTGGGTTGGCAACCTTTAGGACAAACACTTACATATTCTGCTAACAATGGTAATAAAGAGTTTGTTGTTACTAGCACAGCTAACCTTACATCAACTTTACAGGCTGGTTCTAAAGTTCAAATTACTAGAAGTGTAACTCCACCAACTCAAACAATGAGTTTTGTATCTTCTAGTTCTCAGTATGCACAAAACACTTCCCCTACAGGAATTACATTTACATCAGGATATACCTGTGAAGCTTGGGTGTATCTAAATAGTTATACAGGTAATATACAAACTATAATAAGTAGGGACCAAGGTAGTGCAGCTGGTTTTAGTTTTGAAGTCAATTCTAATGGACAGTTATATACATTTTATAGAAACGCTACAGCTACTAAAACAGCAAACACTTATCAATCTGTTCCACTTAATCAATGGGTTCATGTAGCTGTTGCTGTATCAGTTCCTATTTTTCCTACTATTGCATTTTATATAAATGGAATACAGGCTCCTGCTAATCCAACAGGAACTGCAACTACTATGGTTCAAGGGGGGACTTTGCAAATTGGAGCTAGAACTATTGTTTCTAATACATATTTTAACGGATACATATCCGAAGCTCGTCTTTGGTCTGTGGCACAAACACAAGCAAACATACAAGCTAACATGACTATATCTCTTACTGGTTCTGAAACTAACTTAGTAGGATTATGGCAAGGAAATGGTAACTTTAACGATAAAACTTCAAACGCAAACAACCTCACAGCTGCTAACAGTGCTATAGCCACACAAGCGTCTAACCCATATAACTCTACCGAATACGGGGTTGTTACATCTGTAACTTATGTTTCTAGCATTTCAACAGTAAAAATATACACAGGCAATTCAAATACTATTCCTAATCAAACTCTAGGAACTGTAAATTATTCTGTCGCTCGTGTTCCATTTGGTTTTAATTCTGACAGAGGAAACTGGACTACAACTATACTTTATCAAATTAACCCATCAATAACGACTCCTGTTAGTGGAACAGTTTATTGGCAAAACTTTGGAAGTGGACAAATAAATGTTCCTGCAGGTTCTTGGAGAATTGGATTTCAAACTGCATTAACTTGTAATGCAACTTCATCTGGTTCTGCAAGACATGTTACTGGATTGTCTACAAATTATCTTGCAGCACCATTGATAGACCTTGCTGTATTTTGGGGTGCTCCAAGTGCAAGTTCTCAAGGAACAGTTACTCTTTATAGAGATAAGTTTATTTCTTTAACTACAATTACACCTTATTATTTTACAGATGTTCCTAATGACGCTAACACAGCTAGCGTTTATTTTGACGCTTCCCTGAATAGAGGAAATGTTTTATTTGCAGAATGCACGCTAATATAAGAAAGGAAAAAATATGATTACATTTAACCAAATAGTATCAAGAGTAGCAGATATAACAGGTATAACTGCTTCAACAACAAGCCAAGATTACCTTAATGCAAAACAAGATGTAATGCAGGGTCTTAAGCTATTTAAGAACGCTGCCAGAAGATATTGGACACGAAAACAAATTGCAGCTAACTTAGTAACAGGTCAACAAGATTACCAACTACCTGCCGACTTTGTTAGAGCTACGGAAGTAACAATTACAGCCAATGGTATAGTTTACCCATTAGTAGAAGTGCCAAGTGAACACATTTGGAACGAATTAAACGTTATTCCTGCAGTTACAATTTATATTCCTACTAAGTTTTTTGTTAAAGGTAACAATGTCATATCTATATGGCCAGCACCTAGCTCTGGAACTGCTGGAACTATAAACATATCTTACGAACCAAGAACAGTAGATTTTAGCTTACCAGATGTAACTGGAACAGCTACTGTTACTAATGGAAGCGTAAACATAACAGACGCTGGAACATCATTTACACAATCTATGGTAGGTTGGTATTTTACTGTAACAGATGGAACTGACGGAAACTGGTATCAAGTTAGCACAGTATTAACTAACAGCATTTTACAGCTAACAAACTTTTATCAAGGTTTGAGTGAAGGGTCAGCTTCATATCTTGTAGGTGCTTGTCCAGATATTCCTGAAGATTACCATATGGGATTAGTTTATTACGCAGCATATAACTTCTTCTTAAAGCGAAAAGATATGGCTCAAGCAGAACAATACTTAGGTATGTTTAATGAGTTAAGAGATGAATATATGGAAACTTACGCTAATAAGACAACAGGGGTAATCTTTACTAAACAAGCTGCAGAGGTGTATTCTGTATTTGGAATACCACCATTTAATTTGACTGGATAAAATATGGCAAAAGACTCAGGAGCACGCAATACACCACACTCATCTATAAACAACAACTACTTTTCAGGTGGTAGTTCTGTTTCAAGAAAACTTGGTATAGCTAACTCATTTTTTGATTCACAAGGATTAGATTTTAGGAGCGACCCAAGTCAAATGAGCGTGCTTCCTGGAGCTAGAAATATAACTAACAGCTTATTAGATTTACCAACAGCTGTAGACCAAGACCTTAACGGAATTAGATGGGCTGTAGGAGATAAAGGGTATCTTTATAAAATAGACTCTAGTAATACAGTTACACAAATAGCAAAACTTCCTACTAATGGTTCAGCTGGTATTTATTACAATCAATTAACAGACCAACTTTACATTCCTGGACAACAAGAAGTTTCATTATATGGAAGGGTTACACAAGGAACACCACAATTTTTGTCTGGACAGTTTGCAGAAAGTGCTTCGCAAGCCAACGGTTGTGTTAACCTTTTTTCTACACCTAATAACCTTAATGGTGGAACAGGTGCAGGTTTCTGGGACGGTTATTCCAGAAACAATCTTTTATCTTTCGCTACAGGAGTAACAAGGGCTACTATTAACGCAGGTTCAGTCACTACATTTACAACTAACACTTACACACTAGGTAGTTCAATAGTAGAAAGCTCTACCACAGCTTGTGGTTTTGTTCCAGATATAGAACCTTTCTACTCTATCTGGGTATATATTGCTTCTGTAGGAACAGGTAGTTGGACACTTACATTACACGATGGTCTTAGCAATACATTAGCAAGTGTTACAATATCTGCTGCTAATCTAAAAGTAGGTTATAACGAGTTTGCTTTTGGTTCACAGATTAGAGCTATTGTTTCAGCTTCACAAACAGGAACTAGCACCACTTATCATTTTCACGTCACACAAAGCACTAAAGATGGTAAAGTAGGAACAATTACTTCTAACGATTTTTCTACAGTTGATTTTATTTTATTTGCTTACAGATTAGTTCAAACTAACAATGGTTTTCACCCTACTACATTCTTTGCTGCCCAAAACCCTTTACTTTGTATAGGTAATGGAAATTACTTAGCAACGTATAATTTTGGTTATGACGCTAACCCCAGTAATTCTATGTTCCAACGACACCAATTACAGTTTAAGCACGGTTTTGAAGTTACAGGTCTTACCATATGGAATCAAATGTTAGCTATAACCGTAGAACGAAAATCTACAAGTTCTACAAGAAATGCTCAAGGTGGTGGTATTTATCTATGGGACGGTATAACTAACGCACCAACACTTTATATAGATATACCGATGGGTAGTCCATATTCTCCATACACAATGAACAATGTGATGTATTTCACAATAAATGGTTCACTATTTGCTTACTCTGGTGGTCAAACTGTTATTAAAGTAAGAAAGATTTCCTACCAAAACACAGATTATCTTGGCATAAACGATACAACTGTTAACTATCCTAATATGTTTACTAGTCGTTATAACGTATTGATGGCTGGTTTCCCTAGCACAACAACCAACAATAATATCAATTATGGTGTATATTCTTGGGGTGCAGTAGAAATGACCTACCCTAACTCTTGGGGTTATTCTTACGCTCTGTCTAATGGTTATCAAAATAACTCGGTTGTTAGTAACCTTAGAATAGGTATGATTCAAAACTTTGTAGATACTATGTATATTTCGTATTCTTATACCTTATCTGGTGTAACTTATAACGGTTTAGATATTGTAGACAATTATTCCACACCTGCGTCAAGCTTTAGCTGGACTTCTTTAATATGGGACGGTGGTGCTAGATACAAAACTAAACAAGCACTAAGAATGAAAATCAGCTTTACAGCTCTACCAAGTGGTTGCACTATAACACCTTTTTATTCTATTAACAGAGGTGCTAATGTAATAGCTGACCCAGATACTGGTGCTTCATTTACACAAAGCACAGCAGGACAAACCAGCGTAGTCGTTGAGATTAACAATGGTAGGTTTCACGAATTACAGTGGGGTTTCTTAGGAACTAACTCTAATGCTGTTACAACTCCATTAACAATTAGTGGTGTAACTATGGAAGTTAATCCTCTACAAGACGAAATTGATTTACGAAAGGACGGATAATGTTTGGAGGTGGTTCAGAATACCAAAACTCTTTATACGAGAATATACCTAACGCTAGTTTGGCATTTACTATGTGGTCTACTACTTTTGGTAATGGCAACTTCGTAGTAATGCCACCACAATTTGGAGATGTATCAGATAACTTTCCTACAATACCTTATCTTTCTCTTGAAGCTCTTGTTTACAATCAAATGTCATCTAATCCTATTACCTCACCTACATACACAAGTTCTGGTAGCAATTCAGGGCAACAAGTTATAAGTGCCACACAGACAGCTTCTGACGCTTCAGGAACTAATAGATATCTAATAGGTAATCAAAATACACAATGAGCAATATACTTAACGGACTTCCTAACGGTAATCAAAGCAGTTTTTTTGGTATTAAAGTTTCTAAACCTGGAATAAATGTTAATTCTGCTGGCGACAATCAGCTTATAATGTCTGATAACTTTTCTACTAAAACTTTTTATGGCACTACAGGTGCTGTTATGACAGAGGGACTTATTCCTGGAACACAAAATCAATTTGGATTACAACTGCTAAATTCAAATGGTAAAACTATAGCAAACTACGGACAACAAAAAGATAGCACAGTTAGCTTAAAGTTCTTTGATACCAACGGAATAGGTTTAGCACAATTTGGACAGTTCCCAGATGGTTCTGTTGCACTTAAAATAGCTACTCCTGGAGTAGAAGTATCCACAGCTACCAATAACCAACTTATATTTAACTCTAACCAAGATACTCTTAAAGTTGTTGCTACAGGAACAGGTTCTACACCTACAGCACCACTCACTGGTAACCTAACAGCTAACGCTGGGACTTTTTCTCAAGTTACAACACAAAATACTTACTCACACAATCTAGGTTATGCACCTATTGTTTTAGGTTATTTATATAACGGTGTATCTTATGTCGCTCTACCTTTATCTAGAACAGTTTTACCAGATTTTAATAACAGTGCTGTTGCTTGGGTAAACTGGGAAATCAGTGCTGATTCAACTAATGTCTACATTAAAACTACACTTATATTAGGTGCAGTAGGTGGAACAGGTAGTTTAGCAGCTGGAAGCCAAGCAGTTAAATACTTCTTATTACAAGAAACTGTTGCTAGTTAAGTATTGTTAAACTTTTTATTTAATAGTATAATTTGACTATAAAGGTATGGAGCCGTAAAGGGCTCTATTTTTTTTATTTATGCCAACAGAAGAACAAACAAACCAGGAAGTTGCCCAAGCACAGCAACAAGGTCAACAAAGACAACAGCAGTTAGATACACAAAGCACGCAATTGCAGGGACAATATAACCAAGCCCAGCAACAAACACAATCTGCTTATCAAGGACTATCTGACTACACTAAGTCTATGGTTAACCCTGCTGATTATTACAATCAACAGGTTACTTCAACAGAACAACAAATGGGTATCAACCCAGCAGATATCTTAAAAGCTAACCAATCACTAGCACGAACTCAAGAAGCTTTATACAACGCTCCACAAGCTGCAGCTCAAATTGGTGGTGGTTATGGAACTACTGCTGGTATGGTAGACGCTGAAACAGCTAATTTACAGGGCAAATATGGACAACAAATGGTTGGTCAGACTGGAATGGTAAATGCTTTCCAAAACTCTTTAACAAATGCACTAAATCAAGCAGGTAAAGCTGGTGATTTATTTTCTCAAGGTCAACAAACTAAGGTAACAGCGTTAAGTAATCTATACCAGAACTCTACTGCTCAAATGCAAGCTTCTGGACAAACTATGACAGCTATTGAAGATTTAGCACAAAAGCAAGGTTCTGTAACAGCTGACCAGATTACTGCTTATCAAAACGCACGAAGTAATTACTTACAAGCACAGGCTTCACAAGAAAGTGCTGCAGCTGCTATGATTAACGCACAAGCTCAAAAACAAATGGCAGATATACAAACTAATCAATACAACGCAAGTTCTGCATATCTAAATACACAAGGTAATAGACTTCGTGGAACTGGTAATAACGCTACTTTTGTTAACGCACAAGGTCAAGCTGTTACACCTGAAGAATATGCTAGAGAAACTAATCAATCACTTCAAAGTGTCCTTGGGGTTCTAGCAGGAGCAGGTAACACACAAGCAATGGCTGCACAAAGACTTATGGGTAATGATTTTCTTCCTAACCCAAGTATGATAAATCAAGGTAACAATAAAGCAATTTATCAGTATGCAACAGGAACTCCTTACGTTTCTAGTTCAACTGCAAACTACAATCCTATGACTTCAACTACAAATCCATTTACTGGACAACCTTACCCATTTTTTGGGGGTAAATAATGTTTGACCCTGACGCACAATTAAGGCAATTTAATCAACAAGCCAACCAAAACATACCTGCTATGACGCAAGGTATGCTTGGTCAACCAATGCCAACAATGTCTATGCCAAGTCAGCCATCATCGGCAGATACACAAGCTGCACAAGACGCACTAAACCAAGCACAACAAGCACCACAGCAAAACCAAACACCACCTAAATCTGGTTGGAGTTGGTTAAGCACAGCTGGTTCTATACTTGCTCCTATTGCTGGTGCATTATTAGCACCTGAAACAGGTGGTCTATCTTTATTAGCTGAATCTGCATTAAGTGGTTTAGGTGCTGCAGGTGGTGAAGCTGCAAGTCAAGCTCTCAACAAACAACCTGTTAATTTAGGTCAAGACGTTGCAACAGGATTAACAACAGGTGGTCTTAACCTTGCGACAGGTGGGTTATTAAAAGGAATAGGAAAACTAGGTGGAGCATTGCAAGAATCAGGTGTCGCAAAACAAGCAGCAAATATGGCTAGTCCTACACTTACAGACGCACAACAGGCACTAAGAAATGCTCAACTTACAAAAGCTAACTATGGTGTAATACCACCTAGACTACAAGCTAAAATGGGTCTTGGAAATGCACAAGAATTTACTAATCAATTTGGTTTAGATGGAACAGACCCAGCACAAATGAATCAAGTTGGACAAGCTGGATTAGATATTAACAGAGAATTAAATGGTCTTATCGGCGACCAAACAGTAGACGCTTCAGGTGCAAGAAAAAACATTTCAAATCTTATAATTAACGGATTAAAAGGTCAACCTATTCTTAATGCTAAAACACCATTAGAAGCAGTATTTAAGCAAGCTGGAACTGATACTAGTGCTTTAAGTAAAAATGCTTCAGTAGCAGATTTAAGAAATATGCAACAAGCTATTGGTAGACAACAAGTAAAACTTGCTGACCAAATTAACGCTGCACACGAGAATGGTTTTATTACTCAGGAAAACGCACTTACAGACCAACACGCACAACTAGACCAAGCTAAACAAGCTATAGAAGATGTTATTTATAAGAATAACCAACCACTTAATGACGCTGTTGCTGGTTACACTGTGCCAGCAGACTTAAAAGCACAATGGACTAATAAGTATGGACAACCACTTGCAGATAAAATGGAATCTATTCTTAACGGTGCTCAAACAGGTAAAGAATTATCTTCAGCTATGGCACCTTTTGCACAAGCAGGAAACATTTCAAAACTAGCGTTAAGAGATTTACAAGCTACAGGAACACCAAGAGCAGAACTTAGAGCTAAACTAGCTATGGAAGCTGAAACACAACCACAAAAACCTGCAGAATCGTTATTTGACAAGGCAATGGCTGCAGGAAGTTTATTTGAGGGAACTGTTGGTAATCACCCACTTGCATTGTTAGCAGGTCCTGGATTAAAAGCTGCAAGTAAACTAGCACAAAGTCCTGAAGCTCAAATACAAGCAGGTGGTATATTAAGTTCAATAAGTAAAAATAAACTAGCTAATACATTAGCTAAATTAGGTGCTAGAACAGTGGGAACTGCTCCAGCATACACAGGAAGTAATCAAGGAGGTAATCAAGTGAATTTCCAAGCACCAGACATAACACAATCATTGCCATATCAAGAAGTAATGCTAGGACTTATGGCACCTAGTTTTTACGGTAATAACCTAGGACAAGCTACAAAGCAATTATCATCATTAGAGTCAGGAGTATCAGCAGCACAAAATCTTGCTAATTACTACAACCAAGCAGGTGGTGGTGCTGGTGGTATTGGTGGACTTCTTAACACTATTGGTGGTTATATGACAGGTGGTCCATCAGCTTCTTACAACCCACAAAGAGCTATGGCACAAGCACAACTAGCTAACGCATTAACTACATTAACTGGTAACCAAGTAGCACCACAAAGCATAGCTACTCCAAGCTTGCTATCTACTCAGGGTGCTGCACAGCAATCTCTTAACAACATACAAAATCTTCTTGGAGCTTTTAAGGGCTACCAAGGAACTGGTATGAAACAATAGTTATTCTGTAATCTTTTTTACAGTTAACTCTTTATTGTCATCACCAAGATTTATACTTAGTTCTAATTTATCTTCAGGATTAAAACCGTCAGCAATAGCTACGGTCTGAAGAAACTCTGTTTTAAGTTGGTCAAGGTAATAAGCAAAAGAACGCTGAACAGTGTCTAAACTTTTTAAGAATGTAAATTGTTCGTCTTTTAAGGTTATTTTCTTTTCGTTTTTATCTGTCTGTGCTTGTATTTTTTTACTCATATTTACCTCCTATGGTAATTCTCTTAATGTTTTATCTATTTCTTCTTGTGAAAAATACTTCTTTGAATACTTGGGGTAAGCTTCTATAAATGCTTTATTTGGCTTACCACCAATGCGTGGCTGTATAATCTCTCTAGCAAACACCTTGCGTTCGTAAGAGTGGTTATAGTCTTTCCACATTATATTTATATCATCAGGCATAGCTTTTGCTTCACCCTTAACATATTTACCAAACTCGTTAATGTATCCTGTAGATTTCATTTGTCTAAACCTTTTACCCAATCATTATACTCCCTTTCCACTTGTTCTGGCGACTTTGGAGTAACAACACTGCTGTTATCTATGTCAACGTGGTCTGGAGGAAGTGGAGTAACAACTCCGTGATTGAAGTTTCCTTTTACTTTAGCTTCATAATAACTTTCAAGTTCTGTCAATCTTTTCTGAATTACTTCAGGGCTGATGTCTAACACACCTTTTAATTCATCTATTCGTTGAGCTAGTTGTTGGTATGTGAGAACATCAGGGCTTGTCATTGTTTTTCTTGCCAAGCAGTTGCAGCAGAAGCAGTTATAAGTCCACTAACAAGAGCTATAGAGTTAGTCACTATTTCTTTAATTACAAGACTTGGGTCAATAATACCTGCAGAATATAGGTCAATAGGGTCTGATGTAAGGTTTCTAAGGTCAAATCCACTCCAATATTCAGCAGACGCTAATTTACCAAGCATTGTATCTGGGTTTAATCCAGCGTTAGATACAAGGGTTCTAAATGGTTGTGCAAACGCTTCGTCAAAGTCAGTTCCACTTATTCTTGCTAGAGCAGTTCCACCACCTGGCAAAATACCATCTTTCATAGCAGATTGAACAGCACATACTGCGTCTTGAACTCGTAGCTTGACTTCATCTCGTTCAAACTCAATAGCACCACCAACTTTAATAATAGCCATTTTACCTGTTAGACGAGCTAATCGGTCTTTTAAGAACTGTAATCCTTGTTGTCCATTTTCTTCGGTTAGTTGTTCTTTTAGTTGAGCAACTCTTGTGTCTATATCTTCTTTTACACTATCGCCATCTAAAATTGTTGTAGCGTGTTCTGTAATAAGAACTTCTTTAGCGTGTCCTAAGAAAGAAGTATTAAAATCTATACCATTGTAAACTTTTCCTCCTGTCATAAGAGCTATATCTTCTAGGAATAAACTTCTACCACCTACCGTGTAAGGTGGGTCAATAGGACAAACGTGAATTATACCTTTTGCTTTAGATAAAATAAGTGTTTCTAAAGCAGCATTACTAATTTCGCCAATTAAAACTAGCTCCCGAAATCCTGCTTTAACTACTTGACCAATTACAGGTGCAATATCTACTTCAGTTTGAAAAACTTTACTAGATACTAGAACAGCAACATCATAATGATTGCTTTGGTTTTGTGTTGGGTCGTTGATTAGGTCGGTGTCCTTGTATCCTTTGTGAAAGTAGAAACCATCTATTAGTTCGTTGTGAACTCCTAGTCCCTCGTATTGTTCAATAAGAACTCCACCATCAACACCTACTTCTTGCATTACATCTGCAATCATATTACCTAAATTTTCGTCACCAGCTGATACAGTGGCAATCTTATATAGGTCATCAGAAGCAGTTGGGTGTATATTATCTTCTAATTGCTTGAGAACTTCTACCTCTGTAGATTTAAGCATATCTGCTATTTCCATAGGGTTTAGTCCTTTAGCTTCTAGTTTCTGTGCAGCCATTAGTAAGTGATGAGTAAGAATAGTTACAGCAGTTGTTCCATCTCCAACTTTTTTGTTATTTTTTTCAGAAGCTTGTTTAATCGCTTGAATAATATCATCAACAAAAGGGTCAGCGTCACGAAGTTGTTTAATGTTAGTTACACCATCTCTTGATAATAGTGGTGGTCCGTGCTTAAAACCTAAGATGGCATTTCCAGCTTTAGGTCCGTAAGAAGCTTTAGCCATAGCGTAAATCTTCTCACTTGCTTCCTTTACTTTAGCTTGTAATTCATCTCTATTAGTTAGATTGAGTGGTATCTGCATTGTTTTCCTCCTGTTCAAAGCTTACACCTAATATATCTTTAATTTCTATGAACACTAGTTTTTGTTCTCCAGGAACTCTAGCGTCATCTTTGTATTTACGCCAATATGCTGTCTTGTTTAATAAGAAAACATATTTATCATCGGCAGGGTTAACTCCGATTACCTTACCCCAAGTCATACTATCGTGTTGTTTTTCAGGAACTGGTATATCACCAAACTCACTAGTGGATAGCTGCACTAATACTGTTCCCTCCATAGGTGCTATTGTCATAATTGCCATTATAACATATAATGATTTTATTAGGACAAGGGAGCCAGAAATGGCTCTTTTTTTATTAAGGGAGATTTATGAAAGATATAAAATCAGTAATGAAAACAGCCAAAGCCAAAAAAGTCGGCAAAGTTATGCACGAGTGGAAAGCTGGCAAGTTGTTCTATGGTAGCAAAAAAGGTAAAAAAGTTAAGAATAAAAAGCAAGCTATCGCAATAGCATTAAGCGAAGCAAGAAAGGGTAAAAAATGAGTATTAGAAGTGTAATGAAAGCAAGTAAGTATAGCGATGGTAGCAATCCAAATGCTAAAGGAGATATGCCACCTACATTTCAAGATAATGTTATGCGAATTGCTCACACACAAGATTCAGTAAAATATAATCTAAAACACTGTGAGGACCATATGGCAGAGCTAGTAGCTCAACTTGGCAAACTACACGGAGCAGACCGACACACTGCTGAAGATTTAGCACAAAAGGTATGCAACTGGATTGACAAGACTTATACAGCAGTGGAGAAGTTTAAGAAAGTAGACTGATGACTGTTCGTGAAAAAGAAAGGTTGGCTAAATTGGAAGAAAAAACCGACAATATAGTTGCTAAACTTGATACGGTAATTGAAAAGCTTGATTTACTGGACGAAAGATATGTTACTCGTAGAGAATACAACGCTATTAAAATGGTATTAAGTGGGCTAGTTTTGTTAGGCACAATGGTTGCTACATTTTTACTATTAAAAAAATAAAGGAGATATTATGTCTTATATAAATGCATTAGACGTAAGCAGGTGGCAGGGTGACATTAACTGGATTGCTGTTAAAGGAGCTGGTTATGAAATCACTGTTATTAAAATAAGTGGTGGAGATGACGGTCTATACTATGACTCAAAAGCTAACCAGAACTACAATGGAGCCAAAGCAAACGGTTTTGCTGTAGGTGGTTATCATTTTGCAGGAGGACAAGACCCTAACGCAGAAGCTGAATACTTTGTAAGAGGAATGCAACCATTTGAAGAAAACGATGTGTTCGTATTAGACTGGGAGATTCAACACCCAGACCCAGTAGGTTGGTGTAACACATTTGTTAATAAAGTCCACGAACTAGCTAATGTATGGTGTCTTTTATATGTAAATGGCTCAACTCTTAACAGCTATGATTGGACACCTGTAACTAACAACTGTGGAGTATGGGTAGCTTGGTATGGACAAGACCCTAACGCTGATTTACCTGTTAGATTCCCATACATAATGCACCAATACACATCAACTGGCAGTGTTCCAGGAATTAACGGTAATGTAGACTTAGACGCTTGGTATTACGATATTCCTACTTGGAACAAATACGGTTATCACGCACCAGCTTCTGCTCCAGAACCAACTCCACCAGCTCCAGAACCAACCCCACCAGAACCAACTCCACCAGCTCCAGAACCAACTCCAGAACCTCCAAAACCAGACCCAACTCCACCTAAACCTGCTCCAATAGTGATTAACACTTCTGGTAATGTTCACGTCAACACTACACCTAAAGTTAATATTGTTAAAAGAATATGGAACGCTATTCTTTACTTCTTTGACATAAAAGTGAGAAAACCATGAGGAAATTCATTGATAAGAAATTATTTCCAGCAGTTATTAGCTATGCTGTTAATAGATGGCATATTGTTGCTCTTCTTATTCTTGGTGTCATCTTGATGTTCTACCAAAAACCAATAATAGAGTTAGTGGGTGGAAACTACACTAATGTCACTTCAGCAGTTGTAGCACTACTAATTTTGCGTGAGGAAATATTACAAAAGAAGTCCCACGGAGATTTACACGACAAGATTGATGATTTACATAAGAAATTGAACAAAAAATGACAGACGCACATTCACAAAAAACTTCGCACAATTATACAATGCATTACCCTGAGCACCCACCTAGAACAGGTGACCCTCACTATGTAGATTTTGAACATTACAGAAAGACACACATAAAAGACGCTAAATGTGCTTTTTATGATTCAGCTAATGTAGAAGAGTGCACAACCCAATTAGAACTTCACCACAAAATTATAGAGTTTAGTTTACAGAATGGAGTGGATTTTGCAGTGCTAGAGAAAGACTTTCCTGGTATATCTAACCCTAACGAAGTAGGGGCTTGGGTAGAAACAGATAAGAACTTTGAATGGCTATGCTCTTTCCACCACAGAGGACACGGAGGTGTTCATGTAGCTAGCTCAAGTGATTTTGAAGCTGAAAGATATGTTAAAGATTTAATAAGTTAAAGGAGATATTATGTTCAACAAACTTAAAAGCGTTATAAATGTATCAGCACCAACCAAGAAGCAGTTATTACACGACCTATGGCTTGTTGTCGTAGCTTTTGGAGGGTCTTTCTTTGCAGCTTGGCAAATACAGCCAAACAAACTTTCTAAAGCTGCTGTAGTCGCTGGAGTGGGTGCAGGAATTGCTGCAGCTGTAACTGTTCTTAAATCTATATTCACAACTTTGTAGTATGGGAGTGCGAGGGAATAAACATCACCCTTTATTCACCAGACCTGTCTGGGAAGCCACAGCATTATCCAAAAACATTAGGAATAATTTAATGGGAACGTATTACATTGACCTTGATAGCCATTATGAAATACACCGAGAATTAAGTTTTGTTCCTATACCAGATATTCATATGCTTGGTAGAATCGCCAGCAACTTTGTTAGGCACAATGACCCAATAAAAAAATATGACCTATTCTTATCTAACATAGAAGAAGCAATAGACCACCCAAGAGCAACAAGTCTTGAACAGGAAGTTGGTAGATTAACCCTGTTGGCTCTTGAAATACAGCGACCTTACCTTGTGCAAGGGCTGATTAGTTTATAGGTTGTAGTTCGTAGTAAAGCTTAAAATCTTCTAAGCTTTTTCCACTTATGTTGTGTTTCGTTTTCTTCATATATTGTGGCTATCAAAGCGATAAGACACACCTCTATTATAATACACCCAAAGAATTGTGTGTTGTCCAAGAAGTCTAAGAACTTGTTTATACCGACACAAGTGCCAGTTGCTAATATGATTGCTAGTGTTTGTTTAGGGTTTTTCATTTTTGTTTTCCTTTAGATATGTATTTCTTCTTCAATAAATAAACCATTTTTAATTTTAATAGATTCTGGCAAGGTATTACCTCCTCGTTTGCTCTTCAAAATTCTTTGAGCAAATTTGTTAGCTTGTTCCTCTGTATGAAAAAATAGACAATGTTTTCTTTTCAAGTGAAGAGTATTTTCTTTAATATACTCTACTTTATATTGATATGTTATTTTAGCCATTGCGTTTCCTTTCTTACCAGTTATTACGGTTATTTTCTTCTTCCATCTTTCGTATTTTTGGACTCGTTTGATACTGATGGATAGTGTGCGAGAAAATCATTGCTTGTTCTTCGTCTATCGTCATCAACCACTTTGTTATTGTTTCACGAGCGTCAGTAGAAGTAATACCTACTACATCTTCTTCTACAAGTTCTTTGAACCCTTTAATTAGTTGGTTTAATTGTTTTTTAGTCATTTAAGCGTTTCCTTTCTTTTATTTGACTAACCTCTATTATACATTACCTTAAACTTTATTGCAAATATATTTTTTATAAACCTGTGGATAACTAAAAACTCCCTAGCACAAACTGTAAACTAGGGAGCAGAGAGTTAGTGTTTGGAAACGCTTATAACTCAGGGTTAACTATACTTTATTTTGTCTAGTAAGTAAAGACCTGCATTCTGGGCAACACACAGGCTCTACAAAAGGTTTTTTGTCCTCCCATAGTATAATGAACGCTTTTTCACATTTAACGCAGGTTTTAGTGCGTTTATGCGTCTTTAGAACCTTTTTCATAATTGCATTTATAGCAGCAAGGCACTAAGTTGTCTAAATCAAATCTAAGTTCTGGGTGTCTGCTTCTAGATTTAACGTGGTCTAAAGTAGTTTCATTTTTAGTTAACCATTTATGACAATAGTTGCAGGTATAATAAGGTTCATTATGTAGTTTGAACCATTGTTTTCTAGTAGTTAACCACTTCTTTGTAATCTTACCTTGTTTTTTTAACATTCTTTAACCATTATACCCTCTTCCCTACTACTTGTATGGCTGTTGTTTGATGATGACTATAACAATTATTATTAAGAACCTATTGATACCCTAGTGGTTCGTTAGCAGTTGGTTTCTGTTCCCAAGTTCTCTACTAAATTACTTGTAAGAAGCCCTATTTCTAACACTTTAGTTATGGCTAGGGATACCAGAAGTAATTCAGATTGAATAATGAAAAGTTAAAGTGCTTGACAGCATAAGTGCAATGTTTTACCATAATAATGGAAGTATTGCCAAAACCCCTTTTACGAGGGGTTTTTCTTATATTGTGGGCTGGAAGTATTTGCAGCTTGTTTTATATTAAATACCTATTTATTAAAAAAGCAAAGTTATTTTTATTGTAAAAAAAGTGTTGACATATAGTTTAAGGTTATGTATTATATACTGTATAAGCTAAAGAAAGGAAACGCTTTATGACAACAATTACTATTAAACAATACAATAGTGTAGAAGAACCTATAACTGTTCAAATAACAGATGTAGTAGGTGACCTAGACTCAGCATACGCTTGCACACATATGGGAGCTATGGACTGGGTAGATTACGAC
>Ga0208257_1000184_pt1 | contig 20891 bp, 25 predicted proteins | sample CryBogCBH10Sep07_FD_184610 | JGI IMG/M metagenome (GOLD analysis project Ga0208257, IMG submission 184610) | Freshwater microbial communities from Crystal Bog, Wisconsin, USA - CBH10Sep07 (SPAdes) | ecosystem: Environmental > Aquatic > Freshwater > Lake | place: Crystal Bog, Wisconsin, USA... | reverse complement strand
CTCTTCAAATCAAACAAACCATATGCATCAATTGCTGCACGTTCTGTCTGTGTGAGTGCTGATTCCTTGCGGGCCCACTTACTGGTAGCATAATCTGCATACTGACCCTTGCTCGTTTTAGTGACACTAAAGTCCAGACCACGATCATAGTCTGTCGGTAGTTCTTCAATATCAGGGTCTTTCAATGCAGCAATGATCAAAGGATAAATGCTTGGGCTAATTACAAACCTACGAATTGGATTCTCAGGAGTGCTGTCTTCGGTAAGTGGATTATCACGAACAAAACCTTGGAAGATATAAGAACGCTTCTTCCAATACTTGCGACCCATTTCTTCAAGGCTCTTGTCCTTGAACCATGTGCGAACCTCAGTAAGAATTGGACATGTTTCATTCCACATTTCCATGCAAGGAACTTGAACAGTAACAGGTTTGCTGTTCATTTGACCCTTAACGCCACTAAATGGCAAGCGGATCATTGCACGTTCAACCCAGAAAAAATCATTCTTCACATCACCATCAGGCAAGAACCTAATACGTGCTGTTGAACTTTCTGGAATATCCCAATGGGGGTAAATTGCGTTATCACGACCGCCGCCGCTATTACTTCCGCTGTTGCGGGATTCTTGTTGTGCGAGTTTCGCACGGATTTCTGCCAATGAAGCCATAATGTTTTTCCTTTCAATGCCTTATGTGCCATATACAATAGAACTCTCTCTACTGCATATATCTATTTATACATTGAATGAAGATATAAGTCAAATTATTTTTTGTATTTTTCAAAAAATTTTTGCCGACGTGTTACAACCACATCATAATGCTTTTTAGACCAAAACGAATAATATTCTGTTTTAATCAACGATTGGTGTGCATCCAGTACATCAGATAATTTGTTTATAATAATGATAAAATATGGTCCGCCATCATATAAACTGTTAGTACCAACAGCATTACCATATTGAATATAATAATCTCGCTTTATAAGTTTTTTATTAATGTTATTAATCAAGAATTTAAGACAAATATTAAATTTGAAATAATTGGGAAATGTTAAAATTTTGGTAGTTATTTTTTTATTTTTTAATAAAAATATAATTTCATTTTTTATAAATTTAATATAATCTTTTTCATAGGCAGATACTTCTACACTATTTTTTAACCTAGCTGATTTTGCATATGGACATGGTGGAAATTTGTAATTATAAAATTCATGATTTACTTCAATATAATTTTGAACCCAATTCCAAATATCCTTTTCAACCACATTTTTCACAAATTTTACCTATAAATGTACGGATCGTCTTTCTTTAACTTTCTAAGTTTATACAATTTGGTAAAATAAGCAATATTTTTTTTTAAAAATTTTAAAGTTGAATGAATCATCTCGTTGGATTTATATAAACTGTTTCGCCATTTATGACTGAACCAGTTAATGTAATATAATAACGTCCATCATCTGTAGGACCAATGTTGATAGCGTGGTTGGGAAAGTTAGGAGTAACCTGACTTATCACCAACCAACTTGCAGCACCGCTATCTGTATATACTTGTTTAGATGCCCAATCTTGTAGCCATGCTAAATCATAGTTCATTGGGCAGTTGCCTTATACTGTTCTAAAAATAAAATTACAGGATATAAATCTTCAACAACGTCATTAGAAAGACCGCCAGTATTAACATGATTTACTTGCATTTCTTTTGCACGTTGGCGTAGACTTGAAAGCGCAGCAATAGCATCATCAATAGTTCGTACCGCTGCTTCACTCACGACCTCAGTTTCTAATAAACCTGCTAAACGTTTAATATCATCTAAGTTGTTCATTTTCTTACGATTCCTGCTACTGCTTGTAGCCAAGTTAGATCAGCATTTGTTGCACGGCTTTCTTTAACTGATTCGTTTTTCTTGCCAAAATACTTTTCTTGCTTTGCGCTCATTTTGCCATCTGACTTATCATCATCCTTGTCAGCATTGTCATCCTTGCCTGGTTTCTTATCTGCCCAATCTGGAACGCCATCACCATCAGCATCTGGCTTCTTCTTGGCAGCTTCTGTTACGCTTTCGTCAGTATATTCTACATCGTTGTCTTTCATATAGTCACGAGCAGTGTCTAGATAATCAACAGCCTTTGTAATCTTGGCCTGTACCCATTCTGGTAGGTTTTCTTCATCATCTAAGATTGAACGAAGTTCGTCTGCTGCATCTTTTGCAGTTTTCAAATCGCTCTTAGCCATACGACCTTCTTGATCATATTCTGCCTTGTCATCACTGCTTGGCTCATCTGCCTTATGCGGAACAGTGTCAGGAGCATTTTCTTCTTCTTCGCTTTTATCTTCTTCTTGTGCGTAGATATAGTTTTCCATTAGAGGCAAACCTGCCAATTTACGCATTTCTTCAATATTTTTGTTTTTCATTGGGGTTCCCTTTGTTTCTTTCATGTCTCGTTCTGGATAATAATGTCCACCGGCATCATATGCACCATGTGGATTGGTTGAACCGTCTGCATCATACCAATCTTCTTCATCATCATAATGCTTGTCATCAGAGTCTGCATCTTTGTGTTCTGGTTCGTCTGCTGAACCACCTTCTTTAACTGGATAGGTTTTGCCATCTACTTCAAATTCTTTCTTGCCACTAGCCTTTGCAGCAGCTAATGCACCACTGAACTCATTGCCTTCGTTTGGTTCTTCATTTACTGCATCCTCAAATGGATCAGTTTTTGTCTTAGGTTGCATCTTTTGTTTAATCCAAGCATATGCTTGTTCTTTGTCATCAAAATTTACAAGTTCGTGCGACGGATTACGCTTTAATACAACTTCATAACCACCGTGTGGGCTTGCCTTTACCATATATGGAACTGGTTTATCATCGCCCATCATGCCAGCAGCGGTTGCGCCCATACCCAATGCAAGTGCTCCAGCACCAATTTTTCCACCGAGATTTATGCCTGCTTCATCCATATCTTCTTCGCTAACAGCATCTTCTTTTTTCATATATTTGTCTTTGATTTTGCCAAGTTCTTCTTGGCTTGCGCCTTCTCGACCTGCTTTTGCAAGTGCTTCCATGCCATCTTTGCCATATTTCTTTTTGCCAGTATAATACTGTAAGCCGCTTTCTTCAACTTCTTCTTCGCCAATATTCATAATTTCTTCTTCAAATTTATCTGCTTCTGTTTTCATACTTTCTTTTGCTGAAGAATTACGATTTGATTCTTTGCGAACTTCTTTTTCATACTCAGGATTTTTGCGAATTTTGCCTAAATCTTTCATGTATTTTTGTGCTAACATAATAGCAAGTTTCTTATCGCGATTATATTCTGGTTCGCTTTTTTGACCAAAACTTTCACCTTCGCTGCTTACAAGATCACCCATTAAACTTGCGAAATTGGCAATATCATCGCCATCTTTAGCCATCATTCGATTAGCAATATCGCCCAATACTGCAGTTAATAGCGCAGTAGTATTGGTATATTGGCGACTTACCATTAACTTGTCAAGACCAGGATCACTCTTAAGAACAAGTTTATAATTAGGGTCTAGGATTTTCTTTTCAACATCGCTAGCAGCTTCTTGTACATTAAAAACGCCTTCTTTAAGTTTCTTGTAAGCACCTGCTGCGCTGACAAGATAATTATCTAAATTTTCGTTGTATGTTTGTTGAGTGAACCAACCCTTTACTTCACTAACATCTTCACTATTTTCGCCTAGCAAGTTGCTCAATGCTTCAAGACTTTCGCTAAATGAACGGCTATTGTGAGTAAGACGTGTTACATGGCGTTTGATACTTTCTTTCATTTGTTGTGCTGCAGTAATCACATCACCTGCCTCTGCACTTTCAAATGTACGATTGCGAGTTACACTTGTAAAACGACTTAGATTTTTCATTTCACTAATTGCACGAGAGATAATTTGTCCTTGTGGATCATAAGGGTTGCCACCACGAGAAACGTGATTTGCCATCGCCTTGGCACCGCCTACGCTCTTAAATGGAAGAAGAAACTTCTCACCATTTTCATTTACCAAATAGATGCGATCTACTTTAAGCAAACGATTGTTTGGATTTTCAAGCATCTTTTCATTATGAACAACATTAATACGAACATTATTAAGTGTTCCTTCGCTGAACTTACCACGACGTTGCCATAAAACACGGCTTTCTTCTAATGATTCTTTCATTTTCTTCTTCTCTGGGTTTAATTTAATCATATACTCGTAATCTCTACGACTTAGTGTATCTTTAGTAATATCTCGTACATCAAAATTTAACATATGACCTTTAGCCATACGACGCAATTCACGCAAAAAACGATACCAATAATCTTTATCTTCTGGTAACATGCGTTCAGTGATTGCAGTATCAAAAAATACTTTAAGACTGCTGCCATCAATTAATGAACAACTTATATCACCATAGTTACGATTACTATCTTTGTCTGTGTAAGGGAAATTAAAAAAACGAGCTTTCTCTGGATCGACAGTAGGACGACCATTTTCGTCCCCAAGTTTAATTTTAGGGAAACGATTTCTTAATTTAAAAAATAGGTCTTCGGCTGCTTGATTAATATCACTCATAGGATTATTTATGCCTTATAACATAACAAATGGCATTGGTGGAATTATGTCTGCGGCTTCCATAGCCAATCCGTCACTAATTCTACTATCGTACATGCGTAGATGTAAAATCATACGAACTGCCAATAAAGTTGCCATAACAAGATCATCCGTTTCTCCAGTTTTGCCTTGATAACTAACTCCATGCGCCACAAATGTTTTTAATTCACTTATTAAACTTTTGCTGCATAATTTGATTTTGCCTGTTTCCATCCACAATTTAAATTTTGAACAAGCAGCAATCTTGCTTTTTGGTGTAGTATTAAATCCTTTACGAAAACGACGCCCGCCGCCACCAGGCTCACTTAAGAAACTGCCAGGTATATTTTCTTCACCAATATCAGCTACCGCATGTAATGCAGCTTCACCGATACTATTATTTTCTACACTATAATAAATGTTGCCAGCGTCACCTATCATTTCTTTTATATATTTGCAAATTTCTGCCATGATTAACACTTGTTTTTGAATAATGGTAAGATTATGTTGCCATTCTGCTACTTGTCTCATAGTGGTAGCATCATATACTTGAATAGCAGCAGGATCGCCGCCTGTTCCAAGGCTTGGATCAAGTGCAATAATATAAACATGATTGCGTTGTGGTTTTTCATACCAACGAACTTGTCCTTGCTTTTCGATAGGGTCAATGCCGTTAAGATCAACAAGAATGCCAGGCGCAATTAGTGTCTCGTCATAGATAACAAACTCACAATTATGCTCACGGCGAAAACGATCTGTGCCAACGCTAGCTTGCTCACGATCTGCCCAATCTCGATCTCGCTCTGGATGGCGATCCCAAGTTGCTAAAAATGCACTAAATCCATTGCGACCAAGTTTAGTTTCATTACCATGTGAATCAAATCGTTTATTTGCTTCTTTCCAAATGTCAGCAAATTGATCTTCATCACTATTTGGCGTACTTGTAATAATTGCTTTACCGCCCGTTGATAGTGTAGGACTAATTGATGTCCAAAATTCTTTTGCAATAGTTGGTCGAACAAATGCTAACTCGTCACAGTATAGTAATGAAATACTCATACCACGACCCGTAGTTTCAGTAGTTGTAGCACTTACGATACGACTACCATTATCAAAACCAAGACTGCCTTTGTTGTAATCTACAACGCCAGCACGAATATGATCTGGACAATTTTCATAAGCAAATCTGATACGCTGCATAATATCTTGTGCGCCAGTATATTTGTTGCTTGCTACTAGAATAGTACTATCGCTTACAAACATTGCATACCACAATAGATAGCCCGCCGCTAGTGTGGATTTACCCATTTGGCGACCTAGAATGTTAATAGAAAAACGATTTTCATGATAATTTTTTAACAATTCTTCTTGATAATCAAATGGAATGAATTGCAATCGCCCACGAGTAGGATGTTGAATGTAAAAGAAATTACGTAGGAAATAATCTGGCCCAGTGTCAGGATCGGCACACAAACTAAACTCAACGAGTTGTTGCTGTGTAACTTGCATACGTATATGCGGTTTGCGTATGAGTGTGTTTTCTATAGGTTTTGCCATGAAAATATTTATTGACATATTTTGTATGTGTAGTATTATTAAATTGTCACAATAACAAAAGTAAATATATTATATGTCAGACACACTGATTTTAAACGCTAACTATCAACCACTTTCTTGGCTACCGCTAAGCGTTATCCCATGGCAACAAAGCGTTAAGTTGCATTTTATGAGCCGTATTTCGGTTCTTGAATATTATGATGATTGGGAAATTCATAGTCCTTCCCTGACTATGAATGTGCCTGCGCTTGCCATAACCAAAGATTATCATAGTTTCAGCAAAGGCATTCGTTTTAGCCGTCAGAATCTGTATATTCGTGATCTTTTTCAGTGTCAATATTGTGCTGAGACATTTGAGCCACATGACTTAAACATTGACCATGTTATTCCATTGAGTAAAGGTGGCAAGACCAATTGGGAAAATTGTGCAACATCATGTAAGAAGTGTAATCACAACAAAGGCAATAAGTTGATTAAGCCAATTCGTGAGCCATTTAGACCAGATTATTGGACACTAACTGCTCGTCGCAAACAGTTTAATTATAACATTAAACATAAGAGTTGGTTAGATTACGTAGGTTAGCGACTTGATGGACGTTTAGTTGGAACAAACTTAGCAACTGGACTAACAGGATTTACAAATTTACCTTCGCTCTTGTTGGTATAGCTATGTGACTTTACTGCTGCATGTCCGCTCGCAGCACTTGCAGCAGACATAATTTCACCACCAACTTTTTCATCGTATGGAACAATGATTAATTTGTCGCCCAATGCGGTTTGATCATCATAACCAGGTGGCTGTGGTTCAGGCGCACGAGCCATTAAAATACCATAACGGTACATTTTATAAAAGTTATCGCTAGCATCGGGAATAGTATAAGCACCAGGAATTTCACGTGCTTCCCAATGCGGATGGTCAGCAGCATATTCTCTATCATAAAATTCAATTTCTTCGGAAATAAATTCACGTGCTCTCATTTAAATATTTATGTCAATTATACTTCTTACTTTATTACAAGTATCGCCATCCCAATCACTTGTCATTAGATGATTATAATTGTAATCACATATATCTTTAATTTGTTCAAATATAAATTCTTGTGATTGATTACAAAGATATTTTACTTGCTCAAACGCTGCTGTCCATCTTTTTGCATCATCGCCAACATCATCAAAACTCTCATCAATCACACTGTTAAATGTTTTAAATCCCAACTCTTGTAAATTTTTTAAAAAATACTGCGAGGTAAATGGTATAAAAAGTCTGCGAGCAAGTATAGGTTTTGTAATTTTTTCAGTGGGGAAAAAATATGGATTGCTAACATTAGTTTCTGTGACGATTGAATAAGCACTGTTTTTATATGTGTTAGTTGAAATTATTTGGCATATTAAACAATCTACACCGTTATAATTAAGTGGTGTTAAACTATGGGTATGAGTAACCGAATTTGGAATTATAACATCATCATCTTTAATAAATTGAGAAGTATTTGTCAAATTACTGTAACTTAAAATAAATTTATTTTTGTCATAATCAAGAATACTATCATAAACAAATTGTCTATTTTGTTTTTCACTTCCTAAAAGTGCATCAAAATAATAAAGTTTTGCAGAATAAGGTTGCAAGTTATCTAATTTATAACTTAATTTTTTATAAATTTTACTTGTATTCTTTAACCAATATCCATGAAATATATTTTTTACAGTTAAATTATACAATTTTGCAGGACATATATAATAAAAATTTTCTATATTTTCAATATTTTTTAATAAATCAAGATGAATACCGTGAAATTCATTTCCAAAAAGAATAACAATTTTACAATAGTTTGAACAAATTCTTATTAAATTTGAAAATTCTTCAATATTACTTCCATTTAATTCATCATGTAAGAAAGCTAAGTTACAACTTTTAGTTAATTTATCTGTTGTGACATAATCATAATTTTCAAAAATAAAATCTAAAAATGAACGATTATTGATATTATTTGTATAAATGTTTAGCATAAATTTTACTTTTTGCTTCGACCTTTTGGTTCTTTTTCATGAGTCAAGAATGGGCGAGCAAAGTAAAGTTTAAACCAGTCATCTGTACCAGGTTGTATATTCTTATTGCGTTCTTTTTTATGAAGATGCGTACCATGCTGGCTTAACGCATAGCCCAAACTTTTGTCTTCGACTATTTCACTTGCTCGCATTGCGTTTAATCTGCTTGCCACTATTTTGTGGTACTGGACTTGAATGATTTACATAATCTGGTTCAGTGCTATCTTCTGGTGTTAATTGCAACTTTGGAGTTCCAAAATAAGATGCAGTTGCATCTAAAATTTCTTCTTCTGCTGGCGTATAACTTATTGTTACCATCTTAAGACCAGTTGGACTAGCTTTGTTCATTTTTTTATCTGGCATTCCAGCAAGAGCAACACCAAAACGATAAGCCATATATCCACTACTATTATCTAATTCTGGATAAACGTGTGCATTTGGAATAGTGGTTAATGCCTGTTGAGACATTCCCTTACTTCCACTATAATCTGCTGCTTCACTTACAAATTCATACGCTCTCATTTTTTTCTCTTACCACTATTATGCGGAACTGGACTTGACTTGTTAGTAGTACTTGGTTCTACGCCTTTTTTATCTGAAATTACTTTTGATTTATATCCAGTGCCACGAATTGCACCTTTTAACATATCCATTTCTTCTTGTGTATAAGCTGCAGCAACTGGATTATCTCTAAAATGATCATGGTCATGTGCGGCATTATGGTGTGGATGACCAGCTACACGAGTCATAAAACGATAATAATCATAACCCATATCCATATCAGGATATACCATGCTCATTGGCATAGTCGATGCATGATCTGGATGAACTTTGCCTTTTTTGCCTTCGCTTACAAACTCATTGGCTCGCATATGCTTAGCCTCTCGTTTTTACAGGAAGACTCCAGTATTGTGCAGTATCACTTTTAAGACTGCAATCTACTGTTTCAAGAAATAATCTTTTACGACCTGAATCTGTTTTATTAAACACGCATTCAAAAGTAACTCGTGCTTCAGTTGCACTTGGATTACGTGCTATTACAGTTACTTCGCTTTCTGGCAATTGATCAGTTTCAACCAAACTTGCAACTGCATGACGTAACTTATAACCCTGTTCTTTCATTACATCATGATGCTTATTGCTCTTTGCAATATTAGTTACAAATTCTTTGGTAATGCCTGCCGCTTCCATTGGTGGTTGATGCAAGAATTTTCTATGAACCTTTTCGCCATCTTTTTCAAATGTAAGAACAAACTCAGCCATTTTTTGTCGTGAGCCTTCGCTAAGAAGATGATTACGGTCAAGTAAATTCCAAGCAGGATTGTCAAGATAAATTGTTACATGGCTATCACTGTGCTCAACTACTGTTGCTAGAACACTTGTAACACTGTTAAGTTCAATGTTTATTACATCACCAGTTACTGGTGCCTTCATTGCTCTATCTACTTGTGCTACATAATCTAGAAAGTTCATTGTCGTTCCTCAGTCAAAGCTTACTGCTACATGAGTTGGATTATCGCCACCAGAAACTTTTGGATAAGTTGCTTTTGGACGTGCTAAATCGTTACCTTTTGGCACTGCTGCATTTAATGGTTTTGTCATTTCATGTGGGCTATTTGTGTATGGACGTTCTGCTGCATCTTCAATTGCCTCTGGACCAGTCATACTTGGAACATCCTTATCCATGCCAAAATCTACTTCGATATCATCGCCGCCAACTGGAGCATTTATATCTGGAAGATTTGCGCCAACACTTGGCAATTCCATAGAATTATCGCCACCTACTGGTTTATTTGGAACCATTGCATGATCATGTGGAATTTCAGGCATATTGCTACCCATTGATGGCGCACTCATTGAAGGACCATTTGGAACATCGCCTGGCGCGCCTGCCATATCAGGTGAATTTACACCATTGACCATGCCAGCAAGTTTTAAAATTTGTGCAAGGATTGCATCATCACCACTAGTTTTAATTTCAATGCCTTCTGCAACAGGTGCTACAGCGGGCGTTCCCATCTTAGTAGCATTTGCAATAGCATGTGCCATTTCAGGACTACGTGATTCAAGCTCACGTAGCTTTGATAAAACATCAACCATATATGAAGAATTAGTAGCAGGTTCAATCTTTGCTTCAACAACTTTTTGTTCAGTTGGCGCAATAGTGTTTAACTTTGCAACGCTATTAATTGCACGACCAAGTTCTTCTGGGCTGCGTCCTTGTATTTCCTGTAATTTTTTCAATACATCAATCATTTGCATGGTATTATCGTCCTGTTCTTGGTCGTTCTGGTAATTTATTTCGTTTTGTTCCAACAGGACTGTTATTTCCTTGTGGAAGTTCATTTGTTGTATGTCCCTTTTCAGGTTTTACTGCAAATGGATATTCAATTGAACTCGATGAAATAGCATTTGCTAAATCTGCAAGTAACTGTGGTGCTTTTTGTTCTGGATAATTTTTTTCAAGAATTGCTTGTCCGCTTGCTTCTGGCGCAATTGGTGCAGCAATAATTTCTTGATTGGGTGTTAAAACTAATATCTTACTCAAAGAAACTTGAGTTGCTTCATGAATAGCAGCTTGAATTTCTGCTGGAGTTGCTGGATATTGAACAACCATATCAATCATATAAAGATCAGTAGCTTTAAGATGAAGGAATCCTACATGATCTTCACTTACCGGTAAGTGTTTTGGTTCGCTAATAGCTTCAAGATTCCAACGTGACAAAACCTTTTGTAGGCTTTCCATTTGTTCTTTAGATAGTTCGTGCGCAATCTTAGCACGGAAACCATACTTTTTTTCAGTTTCTGAAATATATTGTCTTAGGGTTTTCATTGCTAAACCTTTTTTATTAAGTATTTATTGTTTGCGAAAGGTTTTTAGCAATTCATTGCGATCAAAAACTTGTGCTTCAACAAGTTGAGCGTCATCACCGCTATCTTTATTCATATCATGCTGCATCTTTTGCATTTTAAGTAAGATTTCAGTTTGTTTAAGTTTCTTTTGTACTTTTCCAAGTTTTGCTGTGACTGCTGCAGTTAGCATCTTAGCACTTGCTTCAAATATTGGTGCTGCAAAACGTGCTTCTACATTCATACCAAGACTTTGTAAGTTTTCAAAACTTTCTACTGCCTGATCTGCCAACTGGTCTAAATCTTTATCAAGAGCATCTTCTGCTACTTGTGGCAAACTACTTTCAATTTGGTGGGCGTTCTCTAAGGCTTCTACAACCTCTTTACTTGGTGCAGGTGGTAAGTTAAAAAGATTTTCTAATTTATCTGTCATATTATTAATTATCTTTTTTAAAAATCTCTATAACCATAATTAGATAAATTCCACACTTCTCCAAATAGCTCAATTTTGTTTTTACACCAGGTTTTTTCAACAAGTTGTTGATATTCATTTGTACAAATTAATTCTGCGATATCGCTATCACTACAATTAAATTTGACAAATATTTTTTCGTAATCAATAAAAGTTTTATTAAGATTTCCAGATTTATGATGGTTAAAAACATTAAAAATATCAAAATCTTTTTCAGATTTAAGTGCAATGTCAAAAATTTCTGCTTTCATAGTATCTGAATATTTTGATATATCTTTTTCTTGGCATGTATTATCAATAAAATTTTGTAAAGTAAATTCTATGTTTTTAATAAAAGATTCAATGTAGATAGTTTTATAATATTTTTTTGAAAAAATAATTTTTTTGATACTATAATTTCTTTTTTTAAGTTCTTCAAAATAAATTTTTTTATTTAAAAAAAATAACTCATGAGCATTTATAAAACGATATTTTTTTCCTTCTTCTAATATTTTACAAAATATATCAAGCGGAACAACTTGATTTTTAGCAATGTATTCGTAAGGAGTTAAATGAATAGGAAAAACTTCAGATTTATTAGTAAGAGAATTTTGAATAAATTTTTCATTATTTAAAAATCTGGTTAAAAAATCACCTTTGGTACCACCCAAATATTCAATTACCCAATGTGTCATTTACTCTTCTTTTTCTTTATGCCAGCAAACATATCATGTTCAGTAATTACTCTGAATTGTAAGCCTTGTCTATTACAAAATTCAACTGCTGCTTTCCATTTAGCTTGATTTACTACAGCTTGAATTTGTGCTTTTTGGCTACGACCAGCATTTTCTAAAGTAGTTTCTTTATACGGTTTTATTTCTACAATTTCTGCTTTTTTATTGCCTTGTGCATCTTCATAAATTATAAAAAAATCTGGAACATAACTTTTAGTTTTACCAACAATTGGGTTAATATATTGAATAGATATACTTTCACTTGCCCAATGTTTGATGGCAGGATTTTCATCTAAAAAATTCATAAACTTTAATTCCCAACTACTGCGGTATCTAATACTTCCGCGACCAGCATATTTTTCTGGATTCTTTGGGGTAAAAAATCCTTGACTAAATTTCATACTCATGGTAATAAATTTCGTGCAACATTAGGACTTACTGAAGTATTGTTTTTATATCCTAATTTGCTAGTTGCACCTTTTGAACTATTAAAAAAACTTATTAAAAGTTGTTTAACATTATTACTATTTGGCGCAGTTTGAAATTGCTGAATAACTTCAAGAGGATTTAAATTATTGTTATATGTTAAAGAAATTACACTTTGCGCAAGTGCATTGGCAGCGTCCGCACTTTTTGTTAATGTTAAAAAATAACCATAAACTTGTCCCCATACATCTGCACTCGTTTGTATAGGCTGACTAAAATACCCATTAAAAAATGTTTGCGAACTATCATATGTTGTGGTTGAAGGTATATTAGACATAAAAATATTTATCTTACTTATTATTGTTATATTTTATATAACTTTCTGCAATATTTGCTACATTAGTGCCAGGTGCTATGTTTATTTGTGCAATATGAGAAGCTGCTATTGCAATTTCACTGCTGCTATATCCTTGAGAAGCAAGTGTTTCTTGCCAAGTTTGACTATTATAAGTAGGATTTACTGGACTTACTGGATTTGTAAAATCAATATTACTTGGAATGCTCGACGGTTGCCCATAATTTATTGTTCCAATATTATTAACATTGGCAGGATTATCTATATATTGTTGTGATAAAAGTGTTTGTGCAGTAATAGAATTAGTAAAACCATACTGATCTAGAGTTGTTTGCGGAACTGTTGCTATAAATTCAGCAGCACTATTAATTTGAGTAACATTGTAACCTTGATTAAAAAGAGCAGACTGAAAAGTTCCATCTGAATAAGGATTTACTGTAGCCGCTACTGTATTATTTGTATCAGGATTAATATAACCGATGGCAGCTTCTGGATTTGCTATCGGTTGTACATCTGGTGGATTTTGTGAAAATACAGGATTATTAATATCAGCAACAGGAAATACAGTATTTCCATTTTGTATGCTGTTATTATAATTAATACTTGCAAGTTCAAAATCAGTCAAACCAGTATTACTTGTTGGATTATATTGGTTTGCTTGATCTATAAAGCCAAAACTGCCACTTTGAGATTGTCTAGCTTGCACAGGATTAATAAAATTGTCTGGTTGTGGCACGAGTTGTCCAGTGCTTGGGTCTTGGAAATAACCAGCATATTGCCCACTCAAATCACTAACATTATTATCATAGTATGCTGCATCGTTGAAACCAGGAATTCCTTGAGTATATCCATCTTCATATGTTACGCCATTATAGCGTAATTGCATTGTTGCTTCCATTATCCCTTGTGTTTCAAAATAATCATGTTTATCATGGCTAAAACTAGTAATAATTGGTGACATCAAAGTTATTTTATTTGTTTGACCGCCAAACATACTATAAATTTCAACTGCACTAAAGAAAGGAGTTAAACTGCCGTTATCCAATCCCCAACTACTAAAACGTCGTGTTTGATAACGATCATCATGATTATAATCACTTAAACTATATTGACCATCGGCATAGTAATAATTGTAATAGTTTTGCCACAATTCACGCAAACCATTGCTATTATCATCATGGAAAACTATATTCACAGGTTCATACTTTACACGATCTTGAATATAAACATGTCTATTATATTGATTTAAATCTTTTACATCAAAAGTAAAACGAGGCAAATCAATATTTTTAACAAGATATCCAATTTCTTGAGTGCTAATATAGCTTGGAACATCTCTTGCTAGAACAAAATTTACATAAAAAAGGTACTTATATTTTGGACTTCTTGCAAAACTATTGGTGCGAAATATCTGCGAAGCATGTGCATAATCATGCACCTGTCCGCGATTGGCAAGGCTGTTAAGGAATGATCCTAACAATGAACTCATATTACCAATCCTTAGCCGGTAATTGCGGCACCGCGAGTTCTAGTTACGCTTTTTCCTACACCATTAGTTGTTGGTATTTGCAATGCATTATCATAACGAAGTGTTAAGCTAATAGTTGCTGGATCATTGCTTGTATAATCAAAACTGTTATAATTAACTTCTTGAATAAAGCAACCATACAACTGCCAAGTTTCTAGAGTGTTAGGAGTTGCAGCACCATTGCCGCCATCTAGAGCTTCAAACTGAGTAATGAACTTATAATCAATACCACTAACAGCACTAGCTTGTTCAGCAAAATCAAATTGTTTCTGAATTTGTTCGCCAACAAGTAAGCGCACACTGCCATTTGCATCATCACGCAATTCGCAAGTAACTGTTTGCCATTCTGGTTTGCCTTGCAAATACATCTTACTATTATAAACATCAATAGTAATTGGATTGAAGTTTAGGTTTGGACGTGTAAAATTCATAACCTGTTTTGTTAGTTCTGTAGTAGGGCTTGTCACTCCAAAATTAAGGAATGTAACTCTAAAACGATATTTTAACAAAGGCATTAATAAGCCTTGATTGCCTGCACTCTGGTCACTATTACTAGCCACGGGTGTTGTCATTTTTAGCAATGATGCAACTGCCATCTTAATTCTCCTATAGTATTATTTATAACAGATTGCCCTATTTTATTTTAGCCGTATATTAAAAAAGCCGCTATTGCTAGCGGCTTTTTTTGTTTTTATGCAAAATATGTTAAACAGATACCGTACCAAGTGCAACACTAGGTGTAGAATTGCTTAAACCACCTTGTCCAGCACCTGTACCAGCAATTGCACCTGTGTGCAAGATACGAACTGGAATGTAGATAAACTCTACTGCCTTTGTTGGTTCGATTGCAATATCAATGTGTAATTCATTGCGATCAATAGTGCTTGGTGTGTTGTTTGTAGTATCACAAACAACAAGGTAATCATATAAACCACGTTGCGCAACAATATCATTTAACAAACCACTTACTGCTTGTGTTGCTTCATTTCTAGTAACAGTGTCATTCGGAGCAAAAACAAGAGGCTTAGCAATGCGTTCAAGGTTGTAACGCAGATAATTGATCAAACGTGCGACATTGATACGATCAAGTGCAGTTGCTGCTGCCTGACGAGTATGGTTGCCGTAATTCAAGATACCATCTGTTGGGAATACTGCAACAGGATTGACATTATTTTGATATAGAAGATCACGCAATCCTTGGTTAGTTCCAATACTATAAAATTGTCCAGTAGAACGATCTACATAACCAATTTTTAGAACATTGTCAATTTTACCACGAATACTGCCCGCTGGTGCAAACCACGGCGCACTTGCTTGGTCACTCTTTACAATCATGCGTAGAATTGCATGAGTCATTGGAACAACCACTTGTCCAACACCATCAAGAGCATTGGTGTAAGCAGCACCTGGATAGAATACGCCAACATATGGATCATTTGTTACTAATCCATCTTCGCCATCATTTGCTGCACTGCTTGCATTAGTAACATAGTTATTAACTGCAGTTGTGTCGCTACTTAGTCCCATTGGAGTATCTGCCAAGATAAATCCTGTATTACGACGGTCATTGTTCAAACTTGCTAAATTTTGAGTAAGTTCAGGATAACCAGGGCACACAAGAAGATTAAAATTATTTTGATCTTCACGTGCAGTAATACTATTATCTACTGCTTCTTGTAAAGCACTAACAATAACATTACGAACTGCCTTGCGACCCATATATGGCACACCAAGAGAATTCTTTCCACTATAACTCTGCCAAGTTGAAGCAACATTTGGCAAGCTTTGTAGAGGATAATTTGTACTATTAAATTTGCTAGTAACAAATTGCTTCACGTTGAAACTACTGCGACGAGTGTTGAAAAGCAATGTACCACGTGGATAAAGTTGTGGGTTTGGTGCATCCAAATCTATATAATCACTTGTTAGCAGACTTACAATAGTTGGTTTTGCATCAATTGCTGGATCGGCGGTACCTGCAGTATCCCAACGTGCATCAGCAAACAAGATACCATTTTGTGTTGTTCTGTCAGTATTATCAATAAGAACCCATTGATCAGTTCCATTCACACGCTGCCAACGGTAGATAGTTGGATAATTTTCTAAGTTTGCAGTTGAAACCCATATATCACCATATACAAGAGCAGTACCATCAGTTTGTTTTGTTGGCTTGCTGCTGCTTATGATAGCACCCAGTGGATCAGTCTGAGACAAATCATATCCACGACTGTCGCTGGTTACGTTTTTATATCCTTTCCATATAGTGCCATTGCTAATCATGATATCAACTTCTAAAGGAGTTTGATAATACCACAATGTACCATTGCTTGGCGCAGTAACTGGTGCAGTTGGTGTTTGATACAAATTAGAAGGCGCTTGCCAATATGTAGCGACAAGAGGAAGTCCTTGTACATAAGGAGTGATATCACTTACAAAATTTGTAGTACTGTTTGGAATAAAACCAGCACCACCACTTGTGCCAGTGCTTGGAGCAGTAACTCCAGTCAGCGGTGTGCCAATTGTTTCAAAAAATACAATTTCTCCGCCGCTTTGATGACTGAATTGAATATTGCCACTGCTTGTTAATTGGCAGTTTAAATAAGGAATATTTAATGCAAGAACATCGCTTACAAAACTTGCAGCAGTTGTGCCACTTACATTAACAGTATATGTATTACTATTAGTTGTGCCACCAGGTATATTAGTTTGAATAGTAAATTGGTTAAAATAAAGAGTTGTAGTGCCTGTTGCCGTTGCATTTGCTGAAAGTGTAATACTTGTATTTGCAACAACACTTGATACTGTTGTTCCACTAGGAATACCTGTGCCAGTTACTTGCTGACCAGCAGTAATACCAGTTGTATTTGATAATGTAACTGTCGGACTACCGCTAGTAGTACCAGCACCACTATAGCTACCTGTGAAAGTTGGATTTGTAAGTGAGCCTGTGATAGAAGTTGGTTGCCCGTTACCCATCCATTCCCATACAATGTAAGTTCCTTTGCCTTGCCCACCAACATCAGGCTTTACAATTAATGTACCATTTGGAATACCAAGACCACCCAAAGTAGGATCGATTCCATAAGTTGCAAATCTACGACCATTATAAACTGGTGCAGGAACTGAATCCCAATTATTTGTAGCACTATTCCAACGATAAATTGTAAAATTAGCACCGCTATTTACTGCGGTTGTTTTTAGCCAAACACTTCCAGTTGGACGAGGAGTAGAATCATTTGTAGTCCAAGTAGGAATCTGATAGTGCGGCGAAGCAACAAATGCAGGACTTGCATATGTGCCAGCAGCTATATAAAGTCCGCTTGTAGCAGATAGTATGCTACCTGAGTTATTGGAAATAATCATTTTTCCATCAGTCACACTACCATTGCTTTGTGCGGCACTTGTTACAAAGAAGTTAAAATAGCCGCCAATTACTGCTGCTGTAACACCTGTGATTGATGCACTATTGATTTGAGTAGCAAGAGCAGTTGCAGTTGTACCACTCAAAGTGATTGTTGTTCCATTAATTACAATAGAGTTACCGTTTGAAAGTGTGCCAGCAGCACTTGAACCAGTAACAGCAGGTGTTTTTCCTTGCCATGCAGTTGTGCCTACCAGATTCCAACTATTATCATATGCTTTAAAATAGATAGGATTTTGTACATTTGTAGCTACTACTGCAAAACTTCCGACAGTACCAATACTTGTTAGCGGCACACCATTATTAAGTTGTGATGTACTTGTAATAACAGTTGGAGTTTGAGCATTAAATGCTTGAATACTTGAAACCCAATATTGAATTCCATAATTAGTTGTTGCTGTATCTAACCATAATGTTCCGCCAGCAGGATTGCCATATGGACGGCTACTGCTACCAATAAGTGAATTTAAATCAACATCTGCACGTAAAACATAGGCTTGGTTAGTAATAGCAAGAGTGCTGTGAGCAGCCATTAAACCATATTCAGCCAATTCACTTCCAAATAGACGATTACCACTTGCATCACTTGGGAAAATAGGTAAGCCATAGTTAGAAAGTAATTCTTTTTGGCTTGAAATTAATTGTAATACGTTAGCTTTTGCTTTGGTAGTATAAGTTGCAATACCACCAGCAGTGCTAGTTTTGTCTTGCGCAGTAGCAAGAAGAATAAATGGTACTGTACCAGGACCGGTTGGAGCATAATTGCTTTCATCAATTACCGATACTGATACGCCAGGAGATACTAAAGTTGCCATAGGGTCTTTTCCTTTTAAGGTTAATAATATTTAGCGGATAGACCTAAAAGACCCTTGTTCTGACGGTTATATATGGATATTATAACAAACTTTTAACTTTTTCTTCTAATTCAAGTAATGTGCCATCATTATTGATAAGTTGGTCAATATTTTCACGCACCCACGACCACTCGCTTGGATGAATATCAAGGGGTTGTTCGCCGTATTGAATAAGATTTATCATCCAATCAGGGTCTTCGCCACGACGAACGCCCCATACTTCACCGCCAAGTTTGCGAATCATATTGATTTCATTGGGAAAACGAGTATCTGGAATAACAATATTATTAGTAAGATGGGCAGAACCACTATTCACAATTTTAGAAAGTTTATTTTCTAAACTTGCAATCCAAATATCTTCATGAAAATTGGTGCGACAAACATCAGTTCCCCAATATTGTAGTATCCAACGTGGTGTAAGGTTTGGAATACCAAGACGAACAGCCCACCAATCATCACGTTGCTCACGCCAGTCACGGCTTTCTTTTGTATCACCTTCAAGCATATGACGAGGCCAATTGAATACCTTTGATATCATGTCCTTAAGAGGATCGGCAAAACTTACTTTCTGAAAGTTGTGATTACCTACAAGGATATCCGCAACGGTTCCTTTGCCACCACCGATAAGACCGCACACACCAATTATCTTCATGTTTTTACTTTAACAAAAAATTATAGATATGTCAAATTATCCTTGCACCCACCACATAGGAGTTTCACCTGCCATATAATTTGTAAGTTCAAGTTCAAGCGCATCTATTTTTGCTTGCCCACGTGTTAATAAATCAGTGCCATTTAGCGAACTGCCACCTTGCGGACCAGGTAATGTTGAAAATTTACTACGTGCTTCACCAAGCATCATCATACAACGAGCAAGTGTATATTCTTTTAACCATGGTTGGCTATAAATGTCTTGAAGTAAAATAATATCAGGTTTATAATTTTCCGTCCATAGCAATATTGTTTCAGCATCTGCTCTTGGCCGACGCATAATTGTAAGTTCTTTTGTTGTAGTATTAAATTGATAATTTAAAAAACCACCAAATAATTTTGCTGCTTCTTTGAGAAAAGAACTATAAAGGTACCAAGTCGATAAACCACCAACACGTCCACTTTGAATCATATAAAAATTAACGAAACCTGCCTCAAATGGTTCATATTGGCTGCTTGTTCCGCTGTTAGCACCAATATTGCGTTTATAAACATTACGAACACTTATAACTTCATTTGGCAGTGTGTATGTATTCGTATCCATTTGTAAATTTAAAAAAGAATAACTTTCTTCAACAGAATTACTACTACGCTGACGATATCGAACGAGAGCCTGTTTTAATGAAAATTCATAATGAGCAGGGTCAAGTTCAACATCTACCATGCCGTCGCCAAGACTATAGCGAACATAATCAAATATATCAGTTTTTAATTCTTGTAAGGTGGCCATAAGAATATTTATGACTAACGAGTATCCCAATCATTGCGATGGCTTACACGTTCATCGCCCCAACGCATCCAAAAATAAATTTCATCTTCTGGTGTGAAGTCTGCTTCAATCGTTACTGTATAGCCAATATAGCCATCAGGACTGTTTATGCCTGTCTTGAAGATTGGTGTTTGTAGTGCATGTTCCATAACCCATGCACCAGCCTCGCTTTGTTGCCACATGATAATAGGACCAGCAGCATAGAGTTGCGCATCTTCTACATCACCCATACGGAAACGATGAACTATCATACCGTTATTTACGCTACTTCGAATGCCATAAGATAGTATGTTAAATCTTCTGGTTCAAACTTTGCGCTTACAGCTACACGATATTCAAGTGTTACAATATCGTAATGGGCATGGAAAGTTACGCTGTTTTTAATGGCGTTTTCCCATACCCATTTATAATTTGTACTACATTCACGCCATAATATATTGGCTTCACCTTTTGCATCTTCCAATCCTATTTCTTTTGCCATTCCGTATAGACTTGGTTGCAAACTTGTGCGAAACACCGTGATGGGTTTAGAAGGGCATATCTTCATCTTCTTTACCTTCATACCAATCTGGACCTGGGTCTTTACCATCTACGACTGCTTTTGT
>Ga0208257_1000183_pt1 | contig 20914 bp, 28 predicted proteins | sample CryBogCBH10Sep07_FD_184610 | JGI IMG/M metagenome (GOLD analysis project Ga0208257, IMG submission 184610) | Freshwater microbial communities from Crystal Bog, Wisconsin, USA - CBH10Sep07 (SPAdes) | ecosystem: Environmental > Aquatic > Freshwater > Lake | place: Crystal Bog, Wisconsin, USA... | reverse complement strand
GTGGTAGCCAATGTGCAGGTCAACACTGGCAGCATCACTGCTGTTAACATCGTGCAGCCAGGACAATACACCTTCACTCCTCAGACTTTTGCGTATGAAACCAACGGCCTTGGATATGGAGCCAATATCACAGTAACATGGGGTATTGACACTGTTGCTGTTGCCAGCCCAGGACAATATTCCATACATCCGCGATCACCTATAGGTCAAGACAGCAGCAGCGGCGACGGCACTGGTGCTACATTTAATGCACTTTATGACATTCAGGTCAGCCAAAACCAATTCACTGGTGATGGAGCAAATACAGATTTCGTTATAAGCACTGCAGTTCCAAACAACGATGCCAATCTGCTATTTGTTACGGTAAATGGAGTCATCCTTAACAGTTCAAATGCAGACATCATGGTCAACGAGCGAGTAGTTACCATAACCCCTGCTCCTGCTGCAAACAGCACTGTTACTATCACGCTGTTTGAAAGCAGCAATTACAGCATAGTCCAGGATCAGGAGATACAGCTGCAAACAGGAGTATATGTTTATAACTTGGCATATCCGCCTTACAGCACAGAACCGCCATACCTCAGCACCACTCTTGCCAAGGATGGAGTATACCTCAAAGGTCCGGAGATGAGCGTGTATCTCGGAGATGGGCACACGAGCAGCTTCTATTCTAGCTATATGCCAGCAAATACAAGCTACCTCTTGGTATATGCAGGCAATTATCCTCAGGTATATGGCACTGATTATACCATCAGTGACAACAATGTCCTGTTCTTCGTACCACCATATGCCGGTGCTGTTGTATCGTTGGTAATTGTTGATCCAACATATGGATATGGTTATCTGATAAATGGAAACCTTCTCGAGTTTGAAGTCTCTCCTCCATATGGTTGGAACAGCGGAGTCTGGAGCAATTACTATGGTTGGAGCCCGCCAGAGGTCAATCCAAGCTCTGGTCAGACGGTGAAATTCATAAGCTATAGCCAGGATGTGAGCTATGAGTTTAGAACCCAGACGCTGTTTGGTCCATGCTATCCAAACGTACCCGGCAACGTCAACGGTACATTTGTGCTGATAGACAAGCCGTACAATGACAGCACGCTTATGGTCTGGTTGAACGAAACCATGCAGACCCTTCTGTGGGATTATTCATTGGTGACTGTGACAGCCATACCAGGGTGGGGTATCACCGGTTGGAGTAACTATGGATGGAACACGGAATATGGCGGCGACAAAGCCATCGTGTTTACGGCCAACACTACGGTAGGAATAGGCGATACGGTAACGGCTCAATACATGAGCGGTAAACCTCAAAAGTCAGCCATAGCATGGCGAACTATCATGAGCGATACTGCCGTAACCAGTACTGTGATAAGTGATGCTAACAAGACGGTTACCCTTTCCGAAGTTTCAGTCTACAGCGAAAGCATAGAAGTTGCCAACATTGCTGTGCTTGATCAACCTACTCTCACAGTGCCCGGAACCGTATGGATAGGTGACGAGAGAATTGACTATTGGATGGTACAGCCAGCACCAACTGATAGCCTACCTTACCGCGGATTCTTGCAACAGTTGATCAGAGGTACATTCAACACACCGGTTGGCAATGTTAGCACTCTGTATGATACCATATTCTATGACGGTGACGGTTCGAGCACGCTGTTCCCAACTGCCAGCGGAACTAGACCGGCAGGTGGCAACGTGGTAGTGAGCATTGGCACAGCAGTACAGGTAGATACAGCTATCAACTCGCAAGTTGGCACGTATACCATAGTAGATAATCCTGTAGGAAAACCAGCAGGTGCATATGTTGAATTTGTCTCTGCTCCTGCGGTTGGCTGGCGCAACATTCGCCTAGCAAGTCCGCGGCTGGAAGTGCAAATAACCAGCCCTATCAGCCATCCTACAGGTAGCACTGTGATTGCTGCCGGTGCCAATGAGACAATACCTGGAGGTTATAATTGGATATCGGCACCTAATGGGTTACAGTATAGCAACAACAGCATGTCAAAGTACATGCTAAATCACCCCGGAACCTGGACATAAATAAATCATGGCTGAACAGCAACAAGATAAAAAAGAACCAGATACCAAGCTGCCTGATGAGGACGGTACTGTGATGATCTACGGATTTTTGCAGATCAAGGACGCACAGACTGGACAGGTTCTAGTGAACACGAGGGCTTGATAGCATGGCTATGATTGATAAGAGCGATCAGTGGATACAAGGTCATGTTTTGATACGTGATAATGTCACTGGTGAGATCTTGGTAGACAAAAACAATGCTATCAACTATGAAAATTTTTCAATCAGCTTGGCGCGTACCATAGCTGATCGTCCAGACAGCTGGATACAGGAAATGTGTTTTGGCAACGGCGGTGCAACTGTGAGCGAGATAGGCACTATCACCTATCTTCCACCAAATGTAATAGGACAAACTGCGGAACTGTATAATCAAACCTATTATCAGGTGGTAAACGATCAGAGCCCGCTGGATCTAGATCCGCAACAGAATTACATAAGCACTGCACACATCGATGGTACAACCTATACAGACGTGATCGTGACCTGCTTGCTAGACCTCGGTCAACCGGCTGGCCAAGATGCGTTTGATACTGCTACTAACATAGGTGGCAAATATGTTTTCAATGAACTAGGGCTAAAAGCATACAGTCCTAACGGACCAAACACTGGGAGATTGCTGACACACGTGATCTTTAGTCCGGTGCAAAAGAGTTTGAACAGGCAGATACAAATTGTCTATACCATACGTATACAGACGGTGTAAGGAGCTGCTAAATATGCTTGCAATCATAACAGGTGGACGATATGTCAGAGAACATTTATCAATTTAACGGATCGCTACTGGTAAGTGTAGCTGATGGCGCGCTGAACACATCAGCGGCTCCCATAGCGTTTCCAGGCAAGGGTTACACGAACTACGGTGCACCTGTGCTACAGAATCAACTCTGGGACATGCAGCACTTTGCAGGTTCAGTAGCTCCTACTCCGTTGCTGCAGGGCGTGGTTTGGTACAATACCAATTTCAACGAACTCCAAGTTTATACAGGCACTGCTTGGTCTGCGATCTTCTCAGACAACAAGACCAATGCACCTTCGGTTAATCTAACCTATGACCTAGGCACGAACAGCTTGCAGTTTGCCAACTTGTATGTTGGCACTGTGCATGCCAACAATGTCAATGCTGGCAACATAAGCGGCGCGACCAACATTTTCTATACCACACAGACCAATCTACCATCTGTGACTAATACATACAATCTTGGTAGCGCAAGCTATGTGTTCAACACAGTATATGCGACAACCTTCAATGGTACAGCAACGCAAGCACAATATGCTGACGTTGCAGAACGCTATGCAGCTGATGCACTCATGGAAGTTGGTGATGTTGTAAAGCTTGGCGGTGATGCTGAAATTACTTTGACTACCACAGATAGCGATCCATTCGTGTTTGGCGTTATATCAGACAAGCCTGCACTGCAGATGAATAGCAAGGCAGGATCAGATGCAACACATCCATATGTTGCACTGATAGGCCGCACACCTTGCAAGGTGATAGGCCGTTGCGGCAAGGGTGATAGATTGGTAAGCAGTGATACGCCTGGCGTAGCTAGGGCAGCTGACGGTGGCGAGGATCCTCACATGATACTTGGTCGTGCTTTGGCTATCAAAGAAACGGACGACGTTGGTTTAGTTGAGATAGTGATAGGACGCGCTTAACATGACATACGCCAGTGGTGGCCTAATACAAGCTGGCGACTACAATGGCTTCGTGGGCAACACGGCGCCTAGTTCTGCCTATACCAGCTCATTAGCAGCGACCGATAAAGTAGCAGCCTTGATAGGTGTTGGATACGGTGATCGCGGATACGGTCAGACCAGCACTAACTTGGCAGTTGTTACCAGTGGTCTTGCTATATCAGCTGGACAATGGAACAATCTGATCAATGCCATGGGTACCTTGAACACGCATCAAGGTTCTGGATTGACGCCTCCTACCACGGTTGCAACCGGTCAAACCATAGCATACCAATCTGTGATACCAAGCAACATTGCTACCCTAGATACCAACAGGCTCAATGCCAACGTGACGCAGATGTCGGTAACCAATGCTCTAACCAGCAGCGTTGGGGTTTGGAATGGAGTAATACGTCACATATTCACTGTTGACTTTGGCACAGAAAATGCAGCTCGGTATTTCTTTAACAGTGGTGGACAGATAAGGTGGAGCGGTGCCAACGTTGGTGGTACCACAGGCAGCGCAGCTGCATGGGCAGCATTGCTAACCAACATGGGCACCATCAAGATGGGTGCAACCACTACTACATACACTGGTTCTGGTGGTACCATAACCAACAACGTTGGTTATTACGGGTTGACGGGCTCTTTGGTCCAAAACTTCATTCACTACGGCAGCGGTTCTCCTTATAGCGGTATCTTCTACAGCATTCAAGTGAGCCGCAGCAATTACGTTGGAGCCAACGGCGGCAACGGCAGCTTGATTAACTGCACTGTAACATTCAGTGACTCCAGCGGCGGTTATGGCAGCGTTAACGGCACTACCAGCAGCTACATAGATCAATACAAAGCTGGCGGCGTGTTGACCATAGCTAATCCAACGTTCACTACGACAACTCCTCTCTGACAAGTTGACTAAATCTGCCTGCTGCGGCACAATCGTTTGCGAGAACGATTGGAGATCAGCATGGATGAGCGACTAGAAAAAGCCTTGGAATTTTCAAAATACCGCATAGGGCTCTTCAATCGCAAAGAAGATCTCAAGATCAAGTTCAACAACATGTTGGTGCATGCGCACAACGGCGGTATCTTCAAAGTCACACAAGAGCTGATAGTTTTCGTCAAATTCCTAGTTGACAGCAACAATGACCGCGTGGTTCTGATTGATGAAAATGGAAATCCAATAGAAGTAAATGAACTACAGGATTTTCTCGATGACATAACCAGCAAGTATTTTGAAGCTAGCAACTATTATCATGCTGAATACAGCAAGCTTAGGAGTGCTCGATCAGTAAAGAGCATATATGAGTTTGTCGATGAATAACTATCCTCCTGGTTTTAATCTACCGCGCGGATTCGTGATGTTTGCACACAATAATCCCAGCTTGGATTATGGTACCATGGCATTGTGCAACGCGCTGATGATCAAGAAACATCTCAAGGAAAACAAGGTAGCATTGATATCTGACCTTGGCACTGTTGGGCATCTCGAATCTAATTTCAGCGATGTGATCATGCGCAAAGCGTTTGACAGGATCATCATAAATGAACCAAACGCAGAAGAAGCTGGTACTCGTAGATTTGGTGATACCAGATACACGTCATTCACTGACACCTACAAGAATACCAACCGTCCAAACATCTACGATCTCACTCCTTTTGAAGAGACAGTGATGATAGATGCTGATTATCTCATGTTGGACGATACCATGGATCTGGTATGGGACCATGCACACGATTTCTTGTGCAATCGCAAGACGGTTGATCTGGATCACAACTCCAACAACTTTGGTTTTGATAATCGGTTCAACGAGATGAGCATACCCTTGTATTGGGCAACTGCTATCTATTTCCGCAAGACTGATAACAGCAAGCTGATCTTTGAACTGATGAACTTTATCAGAGAAAATTATGCCTATTACCAATACCTGTATAGGTTCAATCACAGTGGCTATTTCAGGAATGACTATGCTCTCAGCATTGCCATACACATGGCCAACAATCTCATGGAGTATGGCAGCATCAATCCTCTGCCAATTGATCACATACTATTCAGCATGGAGCATGACGAGATGCACAGGTTTGATGATGGCAAATGCCTCATAACCAGCGAGCCTGTGCAAGGTGAATTCTACATGCATTCGGTCTCTAGCAATCTGCACATGATGAACAAGCGATCCATATTGCGCAACAAAAAAGAGATCATAGCTTATGGCATCAGCTGACATCAATCACAGGCCTCGTGGATTTTTCACCATCGCTCAAGACAGCGGTGATAACCAATATGTGCGCATGGCTTATGCACTGGCTCTCAGTCTCAAGACCAGCCAAAAGACAGTACCATACCTAAGCATTGGCATAACACCCGGTACCACCGTACCCGATCAATATGCGTGGGCATTTGACAACATAATAGAAATCCCTTGGGGAGACCATGCTGCTGACAGCAAATGGAAGCTGGAAAACGAATGGAAAGTCATACACATGACTCCATACGATGAGACCATCAAGCTGGATGCAGACATGCTGTTTTTCAATGACATCGGCAGCTGGTGGGATATGATGTCACAGCAGGATTTTGCCATCAGCAACAGAGTGTTGAATTACAGATCTGATACCATCACGGACGACAGCTATCGCAAGGTATTCACCGAAGACAAGCTGCCAAATGTCTACACGGCTTTCATGTATTTCAAGAAGACTCCGGAAACGTTTGAGCTGTTTGATCTGGTCAAATACATGTACTTCAATTGGCAGGCAATCTTCAACGTGACGATGAAGCCTGATACAAGACCAAAATATCCCAGCACAGACGTGATATTTGCTCTGGCTCTCAAGCTGCTGGATCTGGATCAAACCTCTTACACGACGAGGCAGATACCAACCTTCACTCACATGAAAAGCAGATTGCAGGGCTGGGGTCATGACAGCCTAGACGAGGATTGGACGAGGCACATGAGCGTGTTTTTCAATCCAAACCTCGAGTGCAAGATAGGTAATTACCTACAGTTTTTCCCGCTGCACTATCATGTGAAAGATTTCCTCACGGACGAGATATTGGATTATTATGAGCGAACAGTCAGCAGATAAAATGGCCTGGGTATGGTATGAAGCAGACACGCTGGTACTGCGGCATGTTGGATTCAATCCAGACCAAGACTATGGTCCTGGCATGGCCAAGCTGGCTATGCATTACGAATCAGCATTGGACATCATCTCTGGCAAGAGCCGCCTGTTTGAATATGAATTGGTTTATGAACACAGCGATCTGGTGCTGAATTATAGAAAGCAAAGCAAACCTTTCAAGAAGTTCTGGCAGCTCATAGATCCTGAACAGCAGAACATACATCGGCATTTTGATCTCGCAACGAGCGATAGAAGCCCTATAATCATAAAGGAAAGAACCAAAGATGGTTTCGTGGTTGATGTAGAAAAGAAAGCCAAAAACATAGTTTTCTACATTACCATGAAAAATGATCCAAATTATCTGATCAAGAAGATAGATCTGTATCCATATGCAGCAGATTCTGCTAGCACAGTAGACATAGAGATTCCAGTTGACGTGGATGGCGATTACAGCATATATGTGAGGTACGATGCAGCGTGAGATAAGTGAATTTGATTTCGTGTTCCTCAGCTATGATGAACCAAACGCAGAATCCTTGTATGCTGAGCTTGTCAACATAGTACCCTGGGCCAAGAGGGTACACGGTGTCAAGGGATTTGATGCTGCTCACAGGGCCTGTGCTGACGTAGCTGACACTGATTTCTTCGTGACAGTTGACGGTGACAACAGGATATCGGAGCAGTTCCTCACGGTCAAGCTGAACATCAGCGAAGGTCAAGACGATCATGCGTGGACCTGGGCCGGACGCAACTACGTCAATGGATTGGTATATGGCAACGGGGGGCTCAAGCTGTGGAGCAAGCAGTTCGTGCGCACCATGAACAGCCATGAGAACAGCAGCTCTGATGCCAGCAAGGTGGATTTTTGTTGGAATGCCAAATACCACGAAGTGTTTGGCACCTATAGCACCAGCATGATCAACAGCAGTCCATATCAGGCCTTTCGCAGTGGCTATCGCGAGGGCGTGAAGATGAGCTTGGAAAATGGCAACAAGGTATCTGCTGAAGATTTCAAGAGCAAGATATGGATCTATAATCTGCACAAGCTGCTGATATGGTGTAGCGTTGGTGCTGATGTCGAGAATGGTATCTGGAGCATATATGGCGCTCGCCTCGGTGCATACGATTGCACGCTATCTGACAACGACCATACCATGATAAGAGATTATGATTGGTTTGGCGATCTATGGCAAACAGTCAAGGACTGTGATCCTCTGCATGAATCCGCTGTGCTTGGTCAGCAACTACGACAAGGTTTAGGCATAGATGTTGCAGATCTAGATGCTGTGCAAAGCAGGTTCTTCAAGAATGTCTACATCAATCCACCAAGACCATTGGTAGGATATGACCAGATACGTCACATATCGGCAGTCTAATGTATGATATAGTATTCTGCAGCAAGCATGATAAGAACAATCCTGCGTATGAAAATTTTCGTGCTGCATATCCCAATGCCAAATATCTACCAAATGTCGCTAGCATAACCCAGGCCATAGCTGCATCAACTCGCATGTGCATGACCAGCATGCATTGGTTGATCACCGACGACGTTGACATCAATCAAGATCTTGATCTCTCGTGGAAAACTGAAACCTGGGACCGTCCATATGTGCATGTTTGGCCCACAGTTGATCATCTTGGTAATACTATAAATGAGTTTGCTGGGGTCTATCTAGTACCAAACAGATACAAGTTGACCGAAGAAGAGATATCAACAGGAGTCTTGTCCAAGATCAAGCCAATGTCTGGTCCCGTGCACACGTTGCGTGCTTATGATGTGATACATGCATCTTATCATGATCACATTGACATAGCTCATGCTGCGTTGTCACTTGGTACGCAAGCCGTCACTGAGATGCATTGGATCGTGATGGATGACGTGATATTGGACGCCGAGTTTGATATCAATTGGCGTCCTCCCACATGGGATAGGAATTATGTGCATGTCTGGAAGACTTCTGCAGGAACTCACACCGGCATATATCTGATTCCAGGAAGCTATGCTCCCGACGGTGAAGAGCTGCAACAAGGCAGTTTGAAGTCCATCAAGTTCATGGACACAGTAGCGTCGAGAACCGTGCCGCATGACATCTTTTTCATCAGCTATCAAGAACCCTATGCACAGGAAAACTTCAATCGCTTGCAGTCTCGCTTCCCGCGAGCTCAACATGTGAGCGGTATCAAAGGCATACATAAAGCTCATTTGCGCTGCGCTGAGCTGAGCAGCACACCCATGTTCTGGACGGTTGATGCTGATACCATTGCAGACAACAGCTTTGGTTTTGATTACCATCCGCCAGATTATGACAAGCAATATCTCCATCTATGGCACAGCCGCAATCCTGTGAACGGTCTGGAATACGGTTGGGGCGCAATCAAGCTCTGGCCCACGAGGTTGGTGCGAGAGTTCAAATCCAACTGGTTAGATTTTACTACGACGGTTGGCAACATCAAGATCATTCCAGATGTGGTAGCTACTACCAAATATAACTGCGATGAGCTGGGCTCATGGCGTAGCGGCTTCAGAGAAGCTGTGAAACTCTGCGTAAACGTGCAGAACGGCGATCATCTAGAAAGCATGGAACGACTGATGGTCTGGTGCACTGTAGATAACGGTGCAGAATATGCAGAAGCCAGCATGCAGGGTGCTAGAGCAGGAATAGCATACTATCTGGATTGGCGTGAATCGTTCAGCGCAGGTTCATTGAAAAACATAAACGATTTTGATTGGCTCATGGAAATGTTTAATAATCGTGAACGCCATCTGGAACCGCCAACGCGATCTAACCTGCTGTCTGCACTGAGAGGATGATATGTACGATATCGTATTCATCAGCTATGAGGAATCAAATGCTGAGGAAAATTGGAAGCGACTGAAATCGCGATTTCCCATAGCCAAGCGGCTGCATGGTATCACCGGAATACACATGGCTCACATCGTGGCCGCTACCATGGTCAGTACAGACATGTTCTACTGCGTAGACGGTGACGCTGTGATAGATGACGCGTTTGCTTTTGATCACGTGGTACCTGACCATCAGCTTGATCATGTGCATGTGTTCAGAGCTAGGAATCCAATCAACGATTTGGTATATGGATATGGTGCGGTCAAGCTGCTGCCAACGCTAGATGTTCGTCGCTTGGTTGACCGAGATTTCAAACCGGACATGACCAGCAGCATCAATAGAAAATACAAGGTGGTGCATCAGCTTTCCAACCTCACTGCATTCAACACTGATCCATATAACACGTGGCGCAGTGCCTTCCGTGAATGTGCAAAGCTGGCCAGCGGTGTGATAGATGGTCAAGTGAATTCCGAGACACAGCAGCGTTTGGAAACATGGTGCACCGTGGGACAAGGCAGAGAGTACGGACATTGGTGCCTGCTTGGTGCACAAGCTGGCAGGCAATTTGGGTTGGACAGCAGAGGCACTGATCAATTGATGAAGATCAACGATTGGTCTTGGCTAAGACAACGTTATGAGATGGATGGTCTGGCATGAGCGAGTTTTGGTTTCGCGATCTAGAGATTTTCTATATCAGTTACGATGAACCCAACTGTGAAGAAAACTGGAGGAACGTCACTTCTGTGTTGCCTCATGCGCGACGCGTGCATGGCGTAAAGGGATTTGAAACAGCACACAAAACCTGCGCCATGCAGTCTCTGACCGAGCGCTTTGTTACGATCGATGGAGACAATTGGCTGTTACCAGAAGCTGCTGACACGCTGCTGAATGACACTGGCATGGAAGATGTGGTTTTCAGCTTCAAGAGCAAGAATGCCATCAATGGATTGGAATACGGCAACGGTGGTCTCAAGTGCTGGAACAGAAACATATTGTTGAATAGCAGCACACACGAGAGCAGCAACACTACCGATTTCTGCTGGGCCTTGCGCTACTATCAGATAGATGTGTTGGGCAGCATCAACGTCAACAACGCTACGCCGTACCAAGCCTGGCGAGCAGGTTACCGAGAAGGCATCAAGATGAGCTATCTCGACGGCGTGCCTATGAAAAATCCAATAACAGAAATCACATTGCTGCACAAGGGCAATGCCAGCAAGCTAAACCTATGGATGACGGTAGGTAGAGACGTTGAAAACGGTGCATGGGCCATGCTGGGAGCGAGACAGGGATTCCACGAACTGTATTCAGGTGTGGTTGAAAACACAGTCATCAATGATTATGATTGGTTTGATCGGCATTGGACCAAATCATCTCGGGTAAACCTTGAGCCTGCACTAGAAAGATACAGCAGTCTGTTGCAAGACCAGTTCAATCTTTTCGTTCCTGAGCTAGACAGCAGCACCAGCAAGTGGATCAAGGCCAACTATATGCACCCGCCTAGAAAAGGCCTGATGTTATGATAAGCGATCTCAAGAACAAGGATGTTCTGCAGAAGCTGGCTAACGACGTTGATGTGCTTGAGTTCGTCATCAAGCTATCTCCTGATGAACTAGAATCATTCGTCGCTATCACATCGTGGTCGCCTGCCATACTGGTCAAGCTGCGCAATCAACCAGCGCATCTCAGAGTCTTGCATCACATGTGGAACTTGGTACCCATGCGCGATGAGACTTTCATACGCAATTTCTTCGAGATATACGAGTACCCCGGTGCCAACAAAGAAAGCATACTGGATGCTTTTAGCCGAGGCCAGATAGACAGCAAGATGTGGTTGATCAACACGCTGATAAGGCTTGACATGGACCTAGGGCGCATTTGGATCATGTGCGGATGGATAGGGTCTCTGGCTTATCTCATGTTCAAGAAGAAGACTTATCTTAACTTTGATTCCATACGTAGCTTTGATATAGATCCAATCTGCACGGATCTAGCAGACATGCTGAATAAACAAGAAGTCAAACAGGATTGGTTGTTCAAAGCCAGCACGGCTGATGTCATGCAGCTGCAGTATGATGACCATTTTTGGTACACAAAGAAATCAGACGGATCTCTTGAACGAGATTTTGGATCAGCTGATACCATCATCAATACCAGCTGTGAACACTTGGTGGATTTTGATTCATGGTATGCCAACATTCCTCAGGGCAAGCTGTTGGTATTGCAATGCAGCAGCCATGATAGCTACGAGGGACATGTCAACAACATGGACAGCGTCTATGAACTGGCGTCTCGAGCAAGCATGAAGCGAGTCCTATATAAAGGTACGCTGGACTGTGGTACATACCAACGACACATGCTCATAGGTAGGAAGTGATCATGGATCTAGGTGATAAAGACGTGCTGCTGAGGTTGCAGGCTCATCCAGAGACGCTGCAGTTCGTGATGAAACTGACTGATACTGAACTGAAGAGCTTTGCACAGATATTGGATTGGCCAGCACCTAGATTGGCTAGATTGCGCGATCAACCGTGGCATGCTGGTATATTGCACAAGATGTGGGACTTGGCTGCAGACAGAGAATCATTCTTCAAGACCTATCTCAGCATCTACGATACAGCTGCAGACAGCGTGAACGTGTTGGATGCCTTCAGCCAAGGGCAACTGGACAGCAAGCGCTGGCTCATTGACACTGCGATCGGCTTGGGTATACCACTTGGCAGGACTTGGGTGTTGTGTGGATGGATAGGCACGCTGTCTTATCTCATGTTCACTAGATCAGATGATCTCAAATTGACATCTGTGAGGAGCTTTGACATAGATCCAAACTGTGAGGAGCTGGCAGAAAAGCTCAACAAGGAAAACGTCAAGGCAGGATGGCAATTCAAAGCGTTTACCAAAGACGTGAACCTGCTGGACTATGATTGCTTTGAATGGAGCGTTTGGAGCACAGTCAACAATCGCATGAGCCATCCCATACAGGATGCTGCGGATACGATCATAAACACCAGCTGCGATCACATGGGTTCTGACAGATCTTGGTGGGATCGCATACCAGCTGGCAAGTTGGTGATACTGCAGAACAACAACTGGCATGAAAATGACCAACATGACAACAGCACCACTGATCTTGACAGTTTCAAGGCCATGTATCCTTTTGGTGAATTGCTGTATGCTGGACAGTTAGACTGTACACTGTATCAGCGTTTCATGCTGATAGGACGTAAATGACCTCTGTGATTGATTCATTGACTGTTAGGCAGCTGCAGACAGAAGCCGCACGAGTCCTAGCCAGTGGACAGGGATTCGGCAACCATGAATTGGTGCAGTTCAATCAAGCAGCACATCATGACAGCCATGCATGGTATTGCAGTGTGATAGCTTGGTATGTAAGTAAATATGGCGACCTACCAAGCAGGACGGGACCTGGGACTGCTGTCAAGCTGTTGTTGGATGCAAATCATGATCTATGATTATCAGGATATCAACACCGTTCATCTCGAGATAACGGACAAGTGCAATGCCAGCTGTCCCATGTGTGGTCGCAACAAGTTTGGTGGGCCAGAGAACGAACACTTGCCACAGACAGAACTGAGCCTCGCTGATATACAGCAGATCATGCCTGAGGATTTCGTGCGCAGGCTCAACAGGCTTTACATGTGCGGCAACTATGGCGATCCTATCGTGGCAAATGATACATTGGAAGTTTTTGCTTGGCTGCGGGAGATAAATCCCAACATCAAGCTGGGCATACATACCAATGCCAGCGCACGCACTCCTGCGTGGTGGACTAACCTTGGCAAGCTGCTCAGTCGCAAGGGCGATTATGCCAAGTTTGGACTAGACGGTCTGGCTGATACCAACCACATCTATAGGCGCGGTACCAACTGGCAAAAGATCATGGATAATGCGCAGGCATTCATAGATGCTGGTGGCATAGCTCAATGGGAGTTCATAGTGTTCAAGCACAACGAGCATCAGATAGAAGATGCTCGCAGGCTCAGTGAACAGATGGGATTCCAGCAGTTCCGTACCAAGAAGACCGGGCGCTTCTTCAGCAACACCAAGCTGCAGGGCAAGGACAGCCAGCCAGTTTGGAGCCGCAATGGCATGGTTGAATACCACATAGAAAAACCAGACAACGCAGAATATCACAATGACAGCTTGGTCAATGAGCAGTCGCTGGTTGATCAGTTTGGCAGCATGCAGGGATACCTCGATCAGACCTGTGTCAAGTGCAAGGTATCAGAGGACAAGAGCCTTTATATCAGCGCGGAAGGACTAGCCATGCCCTGCTGTTGGACAGCTAACCAGCTTTATGTGTGGTATTGGCCCTACAAGCAAAGCGAGATCTGGAAGCTGCTAGACTATGACACTGATCACGTAAATGCTATCAAAAACCCGCTGGAATCTATTGTAAATGGTAGTTATTTCAATAAGATAGCTGACAGCTGGTCGCAGCCAAGCATCACTGATGGCAAGCTGCGAGTATGCGCTAAAACATGCGGTTCTGGCTTCGATCAATTTGGCAGCCAGTTCAAGCAGAACGAGAGAGTAGCATGACAGAATTACCAAGCAAAACCTTCTGTGCGTTGCCCTGGGTGCATCTCAGCAGCCGTCCAGATGGAGCCATGCGAGTGTGCTGCACAGCCAATGCCAGCAGCGTTCAAGATCCAGACAGCACCAAGAAGAGCGGCGGTGGTCAGATAGGAGTGCTGCGCACAGCTGATGGCACACCTGCCAATCTCAACAACAGCACGCTGATGGAAGCATGGAACAATGACTACATGCGCAATGTGCGCAAGATGATGCTGCGAGGAGAGAAGCCTCCCAGCTGTCTCAAGTGCTACAAGGAAGAAGAAGCCGGCGTCCAGAGCAAGCGCAACTGGGAAACAGCCTATTGGATTGATGAGCTGGGCCTGGATGACATCATAAGCGATACAACTGAAGACGGTGCTGTCAGTCCGCGGATACGCTATCTTGATCTGCGCCTGGGCAGCAAGTGCCAGCTGGCCTGCGTGATGTGCAGCCCGCACGACAGCAGCGGATGGGTCAAAGAATGGAACGAGATGTATCCTCAGATCCAAAACAACAGGCTTAAAGAAAGCTGGAACTGGGCAGACAAGGGCAAGCAGCATGGTGCCAGCTACAACTGGCACATGAATAATCCAGAGTTTTGGTCGCAGCTTTACGATCAGATACCTCACATGAAGCAGCTGTACTTTGCTGGCGGTGAGAGCACTATCATTGAAGAACATTACACGCTGTTGGAAGAAGTGATCAAGCGAGGTCATGCCAAGGACATAGAGCTGCGCTACAACAGCAATGCTGTGGAACTACCGCAGAGGCTGTTTGATTGTTGGAGCCACTTCCGCAGAGTCAAGTTCCATTTCAGCATGGACAGCTTTGGTGACAAGAACGATTACATACGTTATCCCAGCAACTGGGATCAGCTGGTTGCCAACATGCACAAGCTGGACAACACGCCTGACAACGTGATGGTAACCACGGCTGTCACGGTCATGGCGCTGAACATCTACTACATCCCAGACATGATCAAGTGGAAGCTGAGCCAAAACTTCAAGAAATTCAACTCCTGGCCAAACGGTGCTGGCATGATCAATTGGCATCTGGCCTATTGGCCTCCACAGCTAAACGTCAAGGTGCTGCCCAAGTGGGCCAAGCAGATGGTGCGAGAAAAGTTCGAGGAATTCTTTTTGTGGCTTGAAGATAATTGGCAAAACACCACTGGTGCTGCACAATCGGGTATAAGCAAGGAAGACTTCTTCAAAGCTGGTTATGGTATAAAGAGATTGCGCGGTCTTTTAGATTTCATGGACAAAGAAGATTGGAGCGAACGCATGCCAGAGCTGCAGGAGTGGATCAAGCTGTTGGATCGCCAGCGTGGCTTGAGCTTTGTGGATACCTTTCCAGAGATATCTGGTTTGTTAGATTAGGAGTAAAAGGATGCAATGGGGAATGCCCGGTACCATAAATAGTAGTGTAAGTTCAACAGGGATCACCGTAATGGCACCTTCCCCCAAGAAGATAGTTGACAAGGCAGCTGATGCTGCTTGGGACGAGATTTTTGATAGTCTAAGCATAGAAAACGAACCACCAACACGATACATACGCAGCGTGATCATACAGACCAAAGATGGCAGCACCATCAAGGTAAGTGGCAAGCATTTTGCAGAGATAATAGAGCAAGAACGAGAGCTCAGTCCTGAAGAAAGCGAGATACGCAGCTGCAGGATGAGCATCAATTTCCCCAAGTTGCGTTCCGACATTGATAGCTGGGCTGCTGATCTATTGGGCAAGCTTAACACAGCTGATGCATTCAAGGTCACTGTAAAGCCAAAGAGCAAACGTACCGCAAAACGTAAAAATTAGAATTGACTGTGTGGTGACATACAGTCAATAATTTGCTATGACAGTAAAACTCGTAGCTATATCCAAACCAACCATCGACGAATGCTCCACCGCAGAAGAGCTGGTGGCATATTGCGCTAGGGTATCTAACCCAGCCAACCAAAACAATCACGGTACCAGCTCAAAGCTGATACGGTATCTAATAAAAAATGCGCACTGGTCTCCGCTAGAGATGGTGCACATGACAATGGAAATCAATACAACACGCGACATAGCAAGGCAGATACTGCGACATCGCAGCTTCAGCTTCCAAGAGTTTAGCCAGCGCTATGCTGATCCAACCAAGTCACTGGGATTCGTTACCAGAGAAGCACGCCTGCAGGATGCCAAGAATCGTCAGAACAGCATTGAAGCAGATGATGATGAACTGCAGGAACTGTGGGCTAGCATGCAAGAGCTGGCCATAGAAGATGCCAAGCGTCAGTATACCAAAGCCATCAACATGGGTATTGCCAAGGAGCAGGCTCGTGCGCTGTTGCCAGAAGGTCTCACTGAAAGCAGGATCTACATGGCAGGCATCTTGCGCAGCTGGGTACACTATTGCGACCTTCGCCGTGCTAATGGAACGCAGAAAGAACATCGTGAGATAGCAGATGCATGCTGGGACATCGTCACTGAACAGTTCCCAATGCTAGGAGAACACAATGAAGCCTAACAAGAAGATACTGATAATGGGATTACCTGGTGCCGGCAAGACCATGTTGGCCAAGGAACTCAAGAAAAAGCTCGAGGCAGTGCATTGGAATGCAGATGATGTGCGTGCTCAGATCAATAAGGATCTCGGCTTCAGCGAAGCCGACAGGATAGAACAGGCGCGGCGCATGGGCTGGTTGTGCGACAAGGTTGTTGAATCAGGCAACTGGGCCATAGCAGATTTCATCTGCCCTACGCCGGCGACCAGATCTGCTTTTGGACCTGCTACGGTGATCTGGGTAGATACTATCAAAGAAGGACGCTTCGCAGATACCAACAAGATCTTCGTACCTTTGGAACCAAGCCAATATGCTTTTAGGGTTGATACTCAAGACTGCGAATTTTGGTCTAAGTACATACACGAAGTCTTGGACATTGAAGAAAACCCTAGCTGGATAAAGGCCATGTTCTTTGGTATGAGGAACGGCTGATGAGAAAGAATATGTAAAGGAATCAATAACAGCAGCAAGGAAAAACGCTCCGACTGTAGTCTGCCCGCATTGTGGTACAGTTGGTAAATTTGGTGGATCTATGAGTCGATGGCATTTCACAAACTGTAAGAAATTAGGAGACACACTTGAGACATAAATGGAATAATTCGGCACCAACTGTAGTGTTAATAGGCAGATATCAACCTTGGCACGATGGGCATTTTGCTCTGTTTGAGAGAGCAGTGGCCAAGACAGGACAAGTATGTATAATGGTCAGAGACACTGGTGGCACGGACGAGAAGAATCCCTTCTATTATGACGTAGTGCGTGATCGCATTATCAGAGAGTTAGGCAAGAAAGGTTACATGCACGGCGACGAGTATGTGGTACAGTTGGTACCAAACATCGTTAATATCACCTATGGTCGAGACGTTGGTTATGTTATTGAGCAAGAAGTCTTTGATGCAGACATCCATAGCATTTCTGCTACTGCAGTGCGCGAGCAAATGAAAAAGGACGGATTGTTATAATCCGTCCTCGTATCTCATATCAATTTTAAGTGATATTATTTCTTAGCAGCTGGCTTCTTGGCTGCTGGTTTCTTAGCTGCGGCCTTAGGCGCAGTTTTCTTAGCAGCAGGCGCTGCTGTGTCTTCCAACCATGAACCAGTCTTGGCCTTGGCTTTGTGACCAGGGTTCAGAGTAGGATCAATCGCGTAAGCCTGTGCACGACGAGCAGTAGCGTCAGCTTCCAACATCTCAGCCATGCGGATCAAGTCTCGTGCTTCTTGTGCACGACCATCAGCAGTAGTGCCTTCCATGTTGCTCTGATGCACGTTGAATTTGCCCATCTCGGCAATGACCTGTGCACGAGTCACTGGATCCAGATCATTGAGGTCTGGTGGAGTAGAATCGTCAACCTGCTTCATGGCTTCCAGGATCTGTCGCAGCGGGAACTTCATGCCGCGAGCAGGAGTCATGTGAACCAAGTCCACTGGCACCTTGTCTAGTCGCTGTGCCTGGTGCAGCTTCTGCAGCATTGTTGCACCAGTGCCATCTGGAGCAGGACGGCGGCCAAGCAGCTCGCCTAGATCCTTGCTCTGCTGACCTTCAACGCTCTCTACGATCTTGCGCAGCGCTTCGTTGTATTGATCGGGCAGCGCATCAGTGTCAATGACCAATGCGTGTTCATCATCGCCTGGTAGGCTCATGAATACTACCACGACCTGCTTGCCAGTGTTTTCCATCTGGCCTATGTGTTTCATCATCTCAGCCATTGGCAGCACCATCGCCGTTCTGCTGTTGTTGAGCAGCAGCGCTGTCTACGAATTTCTTGAATTTGTTATAGAGCTGACCAACTGGCTCCAGCTCTGCGCCGCGGAACGCACCGCGGCTGCTAGCCAGATCTAACACAGTGAGAATGTTCTGTAGATCTGCTAGATTGATGACTGAATCGGCCTGCGGCTGTACAGTTTGATCGTTCATTTTCAACTCCTTAATACGAGATTGCTTACAGTATTAAGCAGTTTAATGTCCAGAACCAAATTATTTTTAAGATAGGGCGTAGTATATCCTAAAAGCCACGCCTGTCATGCTGCCAAAGCTAGTTAGGAACGCAGTTGTGCTAAATGCAAGATCGTTGTGCCATTGTTCGCAGGTCAATCCGACCATGCCAGCCAAGAAGAATATCATGAACATTGCCAACGGCATGCAGATCTTTTTGACTACGATCTTCATAACTAATCCCTTGTGCTAGTTCAACAGCAACTGTGGAATTATTTATGATACCTGCAAAAAATCCTAGGCTGATATGCGTTTATAACACTCAACCAGATAAACGTGCGTTGAGAGTTCTGATCGCGTCGGCTATGATGGTCTTGTCAGCTGTCTTGAGCTCGCGGATGGTCTTTGGCATCTTTGGTGTGCCAAGCATGGTCAAGATCTGACCAATGCGTGCCCAATCGCAGCTCTGTCGATCATCCTTGAGATCGCCGCTGCGGTGCATCATCTCTCTGCCGAGTTCTTGTGCGTTCATCTGTGCCTCCTAATCGTTGTGCCTGAGATGGAAATGTATTGCGTCTTCTTGGTTCTCGAATGAGATCTTTAGCTTGACTGAACTGGCTTTCCATTGCATCTGGTAAGCCAAGTCATGTATGTATGCCAGCGGATAGTTCAGCTGCAGATGCTGTTCTAGCATGCTCACGGCAAAGCTGTCCTGTGGTATTTCCACGATGACATTGCTGCCGTTGAGCTGGCTGTGCTGTATCAATCCTTGCCTATGAATTTCTTGGCCCATGTGTCGGCCCAATCTTCCAAGTGCTCTTCTAGATATGCAACACCTGCAGCGCTGTGCAGGCTAGCAGTCTTTTCAATGCTGTTGGTCACTACCACTGGCAGTTTTTCCTCGATCATGTCTATGATCTTCTGGCGTTCCTGTGGCGGCATGTCTCTGGTCCACATGGCCAAGCGTTCTGCTACCATGGCACACAGCTGGGCACTGAGCTGTGCCAGCTGTGGTCGGAATTCTCCTGGTGTACCTTCCATTATTCTTTCGCTTTCGTGTTGTTGGCTGTTGATAGTTTAGCTATCTCATCCTTTAGAGCCAACTTCTTCTTTTTGAGTTGATGCAGGGCATCGTCGTCGTAGCGACCTGTGCGCTCCATGCGATCGATCTCATCGTCGAGGGCTTGGTGTTCTGTACGCAACTTGTTGATATGATTATCCATGCTCATTTCATACCTCCCTGGAGAATACAGGCTGCATTAAGCAGCCTGTCCGATCTCTTCAACACCTGTGTCGTGGTCATAGTACGCATACTGACCAAACGGTGGCTTCACGCGAGTCTTGTGTCCCTCTGTGATGATCCACAGCGTGTCACAGTAGCTTTCTGGGCCCCAACTACCAAATGGATAACCGTCTGTGAAGATCACTGCCTTCTTTGGTTCAATCTGTTCATCCATCCAGTATTTCCAGAATGCCATGAACTCAGTACCACCACCGCCTTTGCACTCATAGGCCAGCAAGTCATCTGCGCTGTCCTTGGTGAACTTTTGGAAGTTGTAGACCTGCGTGTCAAAGCAAAGCACGCTGATGGTGAAGTCATTGTACATCTGCATGATGCCATAGACCTCGCTGAGGAAGTCCTTGGCCATGTCATCGCTGATTGAACCTGACATGTCAATGGCGATAGCGATGTCAATGGTATCATCCTTGTCCAGAGTTGGAAGGAAGATGCCACCATACATGTGCTTGCGGTTAGGACGCATCCAAGTAAAGTCATCAGTGATGCAGCTCTGGATGTTCTGTTGCAAGAGATCGCGCCAATTGATCTTTGGTTCGATGAGATCGTCTACGAGACGTTGCAAGCTGGCTGGCATCTTGCCTGCCGCTGCCTGCGCAGCCTGCAGCACCTTGTTCTTCATCTCTTCGCGGATCTTCTTGAGCTCTTCCTCGCTTACCTTGATGGGATTGCCATCCTTGTCCACAGCCTGGCGACCCTTGCCTTTGCCATTGCCGTCTGCACCAAGCTCGAGATGCACGTCTAACGTCATCTGCTTCTTGACCTTGCGCTTCTCGAGGTCATCATACACTGCCTCAGAAGTCCAACCCAGATACTTGTTATCGTAG
>Ga0208257_1000181_pt1 | contig 21122 bp, 18 predicted proteins | sample CryBogCBH10Sep07_FD_184610 | JGI IMG/M metagenome (GOLD analysis project Ga0208257, IMG submission 184610) | Freshwater microbial communities from Crystal Bog, Wisconsin, USA - CBH10Sep07 (SPAdes) | ecosystem: Environmental > Aquatic > Freshwater > Lake | place: Crystal Bog, Wisconsin, USA... | reverse complement strand
ATCTTGTAGTGGATGAAAAACAAAAATTTCAAAAAGTGAAATTTTTTTGGCTTACCGGCTTTTTTTGGCTGGTGACTGTTTTTTTGTAACTTTTACTCTAGATTTATCTAGTTTTTTAAACTCTTCAAATTGTTTTTTGCGTTCTTCTTTTAAATTAGCTAATCTTCGATCATTTAATTTATTTTCTTTTTCTTTAGAAAATTTTATTTTTACCTCATCATTCTTTTCTCCGCCACGTTTTTCGCTCATTTCTTTAGATAAATCCATTATATCACCTAAAGTTCCACCTTTTTCTGTTTTCTTTACAAAAGCCTTTGGGTCGTGAGGATCTAATTTAGTATCAAATGCAAATGATACAGGGTAAAAAACCCTGTTCCATTCAATTCCTTTTTCATCTATATACTTATGATCCTCAGACATAGATTGATATACATCTATTGTCTTTTTGGTTTTTGGGTGCTCGTAAGTATATATTGGCATTATTTATTTTCTTTTCTTATTTGAAATGCTCTTTTAGAGGATCTAACAAGATTGCCATTTGGCATTCTGTAGTATACCGTACCATCTTTATATTGAATTTTTTGAATTGAAGATTGCGCTTGCTTCAATAACTCTAAGTCGTTTGTATTTTCGCTCATATTGAATTAATTAATTTTAATATACCGTCAACTGTTTTTTGGTATGTAAACTCGTTTTGAAGTTTTAATCCTTCTACATTTTCCGGATTTTTCTTAAAATTATTTTCAGCTATCTCCATTGAGGAGATAAATTCATTCTCATCCCAATCAAAAATATTACCTTGATTAAATTCAGCACCTTCCCTGAAGAAGATATTGTCATATACTGGTATTTTTCCACTGGGATTAACAAGAACAGTATTTTTATCGTTCATCCAATCTTTGTATGAATGTGCATTTAGCCCTACACAATACTTGCCCAAAGCTACGCTTTGGAACTCTGGTAGACCCCAACCCTCTCCACCGCTCATTGCTAATATAATGTCATTATTATTAATAAACTGATTATAGGCAGTATTTGTGGGAAGATAAGGAAGGAAGTTAATATTCCAATATCTTTGCCCCTGTAAAGCTTGCCCAATAATTTGAGACTGTACATTTGGATCTAAAAAATTATTATAAAGTGCACAATTTAAGAAGTAGCCCGGCTTGTTTCCATATCTTTTAGCCCAAGATGACAATGTTTTTAAATGTCTTTTTCTTTGCGGCTCTAATTTTCCAGCCAACCCAAAATGTATATCTGTCCTGTTTTCTGGTCTTGCAAGCTTTGAAAAATGTTCAGAATCAAAACCTAATGGAAGAAACTCTAAGTTATTACAGCCCAAATCTTTAAACCTAGAAATTGCATAATTGCTTGAAAGAATTACTTTGTTGTTATTTCTTACAATATTTAATTCTGTTTTAGTTGGAGAATCTACTTCGTAAAACGATAATAAAACTTGCTCTTTTGAATAACTTTCAAGAGAGCCAGAAAGATGCCAGAGTTTGAAAATTGGATTATTTTTGTCGTGAGAACTATTTGCTTTTAAAGCTATATCGTTAAGCCACTGAAAAAAATCAGTATTTTGATTTTGTGTATTTATATCTACTTGACCTATGGGAAATAGCAACGCATCAGTCCCACGGGAGTATAACTCCCGTAGGATTGAAAGCGACACCTGACCTAACGAGGTTGAGTTAATTGGTAGGTGTAGAGATATGCTCACGATTAAAATGGAATCTCTTCGGACTTATTCTGCTTGGTTGTTGCCTGATTTGGTGCAACTGAACCATCTCTAGGTGTATCGAAATATACTCGATAATCTGGCTGATTGGAGCCCTCTATCTTGTTAGAGTTACTGAATACGATTACTGGAATCGACTCACCATTTTTTGTCTTAATAGTACCATTCAGGTACGTGTTACCGCTCTTGCTGGTACGCTTCCAAAAAGCGCCCGCCTCTTCCAACTTTGGCTTGTTACCGTTTGTGTTGTTTGTTTCCATAGTCTTCATATAATATCAATGTTTGATTTCGATGTCAATTTTTTTTTCGCTAGAGTTATAAATTTATTATGCCAATTTAATACAGTCTGGGGGGTAACGTTTAAGATCTCACCTATTTCACAATAATTTAAAATTTTTTCTTTGTTTGAAAAATACCTATAATGAATTGCTTTTTTTATGTTATCATCTTTTATTTGATCCAAAAGGTCAAATAGCGTATTTATTAATTCTTTTTTATTTGATTTGTCATTACAAGAGTTATGATAACTGTTTATTAAGAACTCTATAGTATCTGGTTCTGTTTCTACATATCTAGATGTCTTGTTTTTAAGATTTAGACAGTAAAATTTAACCTGATTTGCTAACCAAGTAGAAAATTTAGAACCTTTTTCAGTGTTAAAAGATAATGCAGCACAGTATATAATCCAGTCTTTATTATCAGTAAGCTCACTTATATTAAAATTTGAGTTTGAAGAAAATTTTTTACCCATTGAAAAGCATATTCCACCATGCCTATTTATAAGCTCTTTCAAACTAGTATTGCAAGATTTTTCTTTTATGTTCTTTATAAGAACAGAGTCTTCCTTATCTGTAAGATTTTTTGTTTTCATTAGCGCTAATTAAAGTATTACTGTATTTTTATACATAGTCAAATTAAATTAGATTTTTATTATATTAAATATATAATATATTATTATTTATGAGCGAAGCGAGTAAATATTTAGCCGAGCTAAGCGAGGATAAATGAGAAAGCGAATGTGCTTGTATTGATTATGAAGATATTTTTAAACGTATGTCAATATTAATTTTAATAAAACTTGCATCTATTATATCTCTGTTTAATCATTTATGGTTTAAAAGTGATTTTTTCCCATACTACTGCAAGGCTATAAAAAAATTTTTACCAGTTAAATCTTATATGTACCTTATGGTTGAAGAATATTTCATAAGGCCTCCGCAAGACTACATATATAATTCTTATATAGAATATTTTTACTCAAAAAGAAGTTTTTCTAATAACTTCATTGAACTTTTTATTTTAAAATTATTATCATGCCCATTATGTCTTACAACTTGGACATCTATAGTTTCATGTCTAGCTTTTGGCAATATTACATATGTAGGAATACTCTTTATTATTGTCAGGTGCCTTGACTCTCTTTTAAACTTTTTTTTAAAAGTTCATTAATTGTTTAGATTATAGTAAATGAAAAGAATTGAATTTTACAAGCCGCAAAAATCTGGAAATGGTACTTGCGCAACATTTGAATGCAACACTTCACTTGAGGACCAAAAGAAAAATGGTTTCTATATAAACCTTTTAAAACAGCATTCTTGGGACGATAATTCTAAGACCGGTTCATTTAAGGAAAATGTAAATCAGCCAGATAAGCATAAAAAAATAAAATTAACAGATTTGGAAATATGTAATTTTATCTATGTCTTAGAGTCAAACTCTGAAAAGAAATTTTCTACAGTGCATAAAAACGGCGAAAAAACTACACCAATATTTTTTGAACCATATATAAAAGATTCTGCATTTATAGGTCACCTTCTAAAAATAGATGGCGTTGGAATTGCTTTTAATCTTGTAGAATCAATAAAATTAAGAGAATATCTGAAACTAGCACTTTCAAGCTTATATTCTTAATTTATGACACAAAGAAAAAAACGAGTATTATATATCAGTGATTTCGCTGGAGCATTCACTGGTTTTGGTAAAAATACAAAACTGCTATTAAAATATTTAAATAGTACTGGAAAGTATGAAATATTAAATGCCGCTCAAGGCATGCCAAAGCGTGGCCTGCATGAAAAAAGATATCCTTGGAAAACAATAGGCGTTCTTCCAGATGACCCAAATAAAATAGCTCAAATAAATCAAGATCCAAATATGGCAAGACTTGCGTCATATGGAGAACCAGAAATAGATTCTATAGTAAAAGATTTCAAACCAGATGTTATTTTTTCAGTTAATGACACTTGGGGCTCCCAATACGTTATTAACAAAAAGTTTTTCAATTTCATACCAACTGTTTGTTGGAATACGTTTGATTCGCTACCACTTCTTCCAGACACTATTAGCAATGCAGAAAAAATCAAGCATTATTGGACATGGAGTGATTTTGCAAGAAAAGAATTTTTAAAGCTTGGTCATGAGAATGTAAAAAATCAATACCCATTAGTAAATACAGATAATTTTTATAAGCTGCCTCAAGATAAAATAAATGAAATTTTAGCCAGAAATGGTTTGCCTCTAGATAGTTTTATTATAGGATTTGTTTTTAGAAATCAACTTCGAAAACTAGTTAACACTCAAATTGAAGCTTACGCACAATTTAAAAGAGTTAATCCGGAAGTTAAAAATACTTTTTTATATACTCACACTCATTATGGAGAGGGTTGGGATATAGGAAGACTATGTGACCAGTATGGGGTAAATAAAAATGAAGTTCTGTGTACTTACATTTGTAAAGAAACAAAACAATATTTTATTGCGCCGTTTCAAGGTCAAGATATAGAAAATCCAATAACAAAAACTAAAACACTAATAACAACAAATGTTGGACTGGGAGTATCTGACGAACAATTAAATGAAATATATAATATTTTTAGTCTATATTCTCACCCAGCAACTTCTGGAGCTTGTGAACTTCCAAATGTCGAGGCCGCACTAACAGAGAAAATAATTACAACATGTGCCTATTCTTTTGGAGAAGATATTATTGAAAAAAATGAGGGTAGCATACCAATGAAATTTAGTTTTTATACGGAGCATGGTACGCAATTCCTAAAATCCCAGCCATCAGCATCCTCTATATCTCAAATTTTTAAAAAGGTATATGATATGCCGATAGAGAAACGCAGGAAAATGGAACAAGCCTCTAGAAAATGGGCTTTAGATAACTATTCAATTGAAGTAAATGGTAAAAAAATAGAAGAATTTATAGATAGTTGCTCAACTATAACCGATGAATCAATATTTGAGTTTAAAGAAGACAAGAAAAATCCAAACCCAAACGCACAAATCCTACCAAATGATGATACTAGAGAATGGATAAAGTCTTTATATAGGCATATTTTAGATAGAGAAGTTACAAACGAAGACGAGGGACTACGTCATTGGGAACAACAAATTGCGAATAAGACTCCGTTAGATCAAATAGAAAATTATTTTAGAAGTGTCGCTCAAAACGAACTTTCAAAAGAAAACACAATTTCAATAGAAGATCTTTTTGACAAGGAAGAACAAATTAAAAAAGTACTTATTGTACAGCCTGAGAGCTTAGGTGATATTTTCCTTCTCACATCTTTATTTGAATCTATAAGAAATAGATATCCAAAAGAAACTCATAAAATATATATAGCAACAAATCCACAGTATCAGGAGATACTTGATGGCAATCCTTATATTGATAAGTGGGTTCCGTATCATCAGTCAATGGATTCAGCATTAGCTATGGAAGGAGCCGGACCACATAAGGGTGTTTGCGATATAGTTTATCATCCGTATTTTTCGACTCAAAGATTATTAGACTATACTCACAATGGAGTTGATAAAATTGATTTAAACCTACATAATTGATATGCATCTTTTAGAAACTTATGCGCTATCAACTGGTAGCAAAATCGGCAAACCATTTATTCTAAAAAAGTTTTTTCCTGTAAAGTTTGATAAATATATAACACTACAAAATAGTAGTGGTATGCCAGCAAAATGCTATGACTATTTTCAAGAAGTTGTTAATTTTTTACTACCAATTTTAAATAATCATGGGATTGGTATTGTCCAAATTGGGGGAAAAGAAGACCATCCAATACAAGGATGTGAAAATTTGCAGGGTGCAACAAACATACATCAAACCGCATATATACTAAATAATTCTATACTTCATTTGGGTAATGACAGTTTTGCAATTCATATGGCCAATTCTTTTAATGTAAAAACAGTTGGTCTATATAGTATTACCTTACCAGAAATAGCTGGGCCATACTATAACAAAGAAAATAGTATCTGTATCTATCCAGATGAAGAAAAGCCTAGCTTTAATCCAAATGAATCACCAAAAAGAATCAATAAAATTAAACCAGAACAGGTAGTAGATTCATGTTTAAAATTAATTTTTGATAAAAATGAAAAATGCAATGTAACAACATTACATATTGGTCAAAGATATAAAGAAACTATAATTGAATCAATTCCAGATAATATTATTCATCCAGAATTTTTTAAAAATTCGATACTAAATATAAGATGTGATTATATAGATAATATAGATATAAATATATTATATAATAATATTTTACTTAGAAAATGCTGCATAGTTACAGATAAACCATTTGACTTGTCGTTTGCGCCACAAGTAAAACAAAATATTAATATTGTTATTTACGATATTACAAAATCAATAGATATAAACTTTATTAAACTATTAGATTCTCTAGGTATAAGATACGCATGTGCGTACAACAAACAATCAGGTACCGAGTCTGACATGCACGATAAAAAAACACAATTAATAGATTTTTGTGCGATAGAGGAATACTCTTTAATTCCAGAAAATTTTAATAAAGACATGCTATCTGAAAAAGGATTAAAATATACATCTAATAGAGTTATTCTTTCGAACGGAAAGGTTTACTCTTCGAGCGCTGCTCTAGTAGAGGGTATTAATGTGGAAAATGGCGATACACCTAATTTTGATATATATAAAATTAAAAATAAAAATAAATTTTTAGAAGATTTAGATTACTGCTTTATCTATAAAGATTAAAATTGACTTATAATAAAATCTATAAGAAGATATAGGTATGTCAAAAAATAAATCTCAAATACAGTCAGATATTACTGATGGGTCAAATGAAATATTATCTGGTAGATACCTAGATAAAGTTATTGGCTATTCTAGAGATGGAAATGGATTTCTTAATGGTGTTGAGTATATATTCAATACAGATTGCTCTATAAACTGGCGCGCGATGATCAAGCCAGAATATCTAGTTGCAAATAGAGATTCATTTAAAAATGACCCAAATATTGATTTAAAATCAATTGATGTAACAACGCTACCAGATAATAAACTACTTATTCTTTTGGCTGGAATAAAAGAATTGGCTCAAATAAGAGGATTTAAGGATGTTACCTATCAAGTAATTGAGAGTAGACCAGATTATGTTTCTGTAAAATGCACTATTGAATTTATTGGTAATTATGAAACAGGAAATAAATCAGTAAGCTTTTCTTCACTAGCAGATGCTCATTGGGATAATACCCAAAGTTTTGCCAAAAACTTTCTAATGGCTATAGCCGAAAATAGAGCTTTCGTCCGCTGCGTTAGAAGCTTTCTTAAGATTCATATTGTAGGTAGTGATGAAATTGGAGGAAAAAATAATACTGTAGCAACAGATCATGATAGCTCTGCTAGCTCTGCGCCAGCATCTCTACTAGAAAAGACAATGCAGGATTATGGAATAACCTTCAACCAAATAAAAGAAGGCGCTATTAGAAAAAATATTGACGGTGCCGAAACTTGGAATTCTTGTGAAGATATTCCGCCTTTAAGTATATTTACTATCGTAAGTGGTATAAAAAATAAGAATAAAAAATAAACATGCAAGAAGATTCTGGAGAAATTCATATAGTTTCTATATCAGACTCATCACACATTGATGGTATATTTAAATTTGAAAACTGCAAATATAGACATAGAGATATAATAATAAAAAATACTTCTTGCTGTTCCGCACAGAAGGTCTCAGGATACTACTGCACCAAAATAAATAAATTTCCAGTCAATTTCTCTACAGATTGTGATAAATGCGTTGTATTTGAGCAGGAGTAGTTACCAAGATCCTCCGCCACCACCACCGCCACTATCTCCACCCCCACCAACGAAACTTGGTGCATCTTCCCCAGAAGGTAGATTAGTATACTCATCATCACCTTGGCACTGTTTATAACAATCATCGTCTGGATTATTTCTATCTATACCATCAAAATAAAATCTATCACAGCACCTTTCTCCTATGTTGATATTTCCCTGTACAGAATAAAATACAGGCTGTAGAGTATGAGTGGAATAGCCAGACATGGTTATTACGCCATAATTTCCGAAATTTATTCCACCTATGTTATAATTATTTTGGTTTGGCCCCAAAGCTAAAATATCAGAAGTTAGAATACTTTCTCCATTTCCAAGTAAAATTATAATTATTGGCCAATATAATCTATTGTAATATACAACATCAGTAAAGTTTATTTGTACGTATCCTTGACCATTTGGCGAGGCCAGAGTATGAACTGGGCCAGCCACGCACAGCCTTGCTTCATCCGTATCCTTATCTGAGCCTACAAAAATTTTACTTGTTTTTAAACTCGTGCAATTTTTAACACTAGTAATATTTCCATAATTATCATATACAAATCCATCATCGGAACTAGAATCCTTGCAGACTCTATTTTTTCTCATATAAGAACTAAATACCTTGGTTCTACCACTAACACTTGCTATCGGTGACTGTGCCAAAGACTGGTTAGCTGCCGCCAATCCCCCCAGAGATCCAATTATACTTCCAGTCGCACCTCCTCCGAGTAAAAATTGAGTAAAAGCATCAAAATTCAAATCTATAACACTAATATTTACTTTATAACCTTTAACTGTCCAATATAACTCAGAAATTTCTTGTAATGTTAGCCCTATTGGCCTTTGACTTCCCGACCCAGTTAAATAGCTCCTTTCCGGAAGGTTGTCTGTATTAAATGGAATATGAGATCCAAAATAATTTATATGATAATTATTATCCCCCATTATGGCGCAATGTTTAACAAATAATGATTTGTAGCATTAAAATATGGCATAGGAACAACACATGGAGTACCGTTAACAGCAACATTCACCATCATTATATCTGAATTAAAACATTGTACTGGAATAAATCCCGCTATACCAGTATTCGCCTCTCCCATCGGGTGACTTGATGATTCGGCATTATTATCCCCATAAGCCTGACCATTTGGCTCTTGATCATCATTACGGTACCCTATTAATGCATATGCCTTGCCCTGTCTTTTTCCATTTTTTAAAATTTTAACCCTTCCATTTTCATATACATCTTTTGGCTCTAAATGTACTAAGTTTGGATAGCTTGGCCAATCTGGTGGATATAAATCTTTTACCGCATTTGGGTCTTGAGAACCGACTCTTCCACATTTTATTTCTGCGCCACTAACTTGTAGATTTGGCAAAATTGTAAACTCTATATAGAATTTAAAATTCTGAGAAAATTCAAAAGGTTTTGTTACTATATTTTTTACAGGTATAAAAGTCCCTGTATCATAACTAAAGGTTGACATAACAACACCTTGGGTAACATAGTATGGATTGTTCATCCCACCCTTATCTCCAGTCCAAGCCTGTATGGAAAATGGCAGTAACGGCGCATAGGGCTTAATATCAACAATTTGTATAGGCATAATAATTATTACTATTTTATTCCAGTTATTCTAAACATAATTCCAGTTCCACTTGGGAAATTATATCCAGTAGCATATAGATCTATAACATCACTACCCACGCCAGTTGGCATACCAAAAATATTGTAGTAATTCAAGACTATTTTTAACAGATTATCATATCTTCCAATATCTAAATCACCAGAAATAGTTGAAAAGTAATGCCCCGGTGCTACTAAATTACTTCCAGTATTATACTTAACTAAATTCTTAGGCAACCCAGTTGATATCGCCCATACATCTGTAAAGTTTCTTGTAAATTGATAAGTTGGTATTGAACCAAAAACCGTTCCAGTTGGTAAAATGGAGCTATAAAGTCCAGTTTGGTATAGAGTCCCAGCTGCCGTACCACTAAATAGATCAGTATTAAACATTACAGAATAAAGATCTTGCCCACCAGTTAAATATCCACCAGATGGTACTCTAATACCACTTGTTGTATCCGAACTAATTGTTATATTATTACCGCTTGTTCCAGATAATAAACTATATAATATTATACCAGTAGTTCCAGAATACTGTCCATAGAAAGAAGGGTCACTTAAATCAAGACCAGATACTTGGTATACTAATGGTTGAGAATTTATAGTATTTAATAATCCAGATATATCTGAGAAATAATTAGAATTTTGAGTAGAATAATAAGAAATCGCATTCGAATTTATCTCAAGATAATCATAATTTCTTAACGCTGTAAAATTTATTGGTACTATTGCCGAAGCATTTATAAATCCAGTTGGTTTATAATAGTAAGGTATATTATTTACATTTCCATCGTATTGCCCCGTAGCTGGAAAATTATAATTTAAATATCCAGACTGACTTATTCCAGTTACCGCTCCAGTGAGTATGTATACTCCTAATACGTTATCTTCTTGATAAGGTATTCCAACTAGGCCGCCACTAATATAATTATTTCCACTTGTAAATTGTGCAAAATAGCTCTGATTAGATAGAACTCCTCCTATAATTATTGATTTACTAATTGCTTTTTGATTTAAAATAATAGCTTCTCCAGATAATACTTTTCCTGCACTTGTAGCATAATCACTAACAGTATAATCAAAAGTAACCTGATTAGTATTTGGGTTATAAAAGTAATAATTATCATTAAATGTATTAGATACGATACCACTTCCAGTAAAAGTACCACTCAATATTCCAGTTACATCTCCTATTATCCTACCAGAAGAAGTCCAGAATTTTGCATACACCTCATCTCCTGTTGGAGTATAATATATACCTTCATTATAAGCCGTATACATTCCGCTATAAGACTGATCTGGTATGTTATAATTATAATTAGTAGTAAATGGATATAGTATAGTTCCTTGTGGCTGTAATGTATAAAAAGATCCGAATAGCCCAGAAGATGTATCTCCAGTAACAAGTCTTGCTGACAATGGATCATTTTGTGCCGAGAAAAGATTTATATTTCTAAACATAAAAGAGCTTAATGGCTTTAAGTATAGATCTGATTGATCAACAATGTTTCCACCCGCAAATCCAGTAAATGCTAATCTATATTTGCTAAAACTTAATTGTGTTATATCATAAGGAGGATTTGTTTGTGATAGTAGATAGCTTAAATAAGTTCCAGTTGGATTTAAATTCCATCCAGTTCTATAGTATAGTCCAGAAGTTATAACTCCAGAAAAACCGCTAGTGGGAGCTACTGCAGATCCAGTACATGCATAACACGTTGTGTCGTTAACTTTAACATATGGTATTACAGTTCCAACAAAACACCAATTAGCAAGCAGTTCATCTTCTAAATTAAAATCAGCAACTAGTTTTAATCCAGTTATATTTTGTTCGTATAGCCACTGCTGACAAGGATCAAACCCCGCAGCAGGAGTGCCAGATTTTGGCGTACAGGCTAATTGTCCAGATGTTTCTAACATTCCACTTGGAAATCCAGAAGGCCATATAATTGTTATTGGTCTTGTATGGCTAATTACTGGGCATATATATGGAAAACGTTGTGCATAGGCAGTTTGTCCACTAAAAAAAGCTTCTACAAATTCTCCACTATTTTCTAGATATGTTTGTTTTGCCGAATGAGCATCTCCACTACCAGTCACATTTCCGCTATCTGGTGGGGGATAATATAGCGCAGTTCCAGTATTTAACCATGCATTATATCCTGTATAAGTAAATACTGTTGGCTTTAGTCCTGTTAACTGATTATATAAATGTTCCTGTCTATCTAACACTACCCACTTTCCAGATACTGGATCATACCCTTGAAGCTCTACAGCATTTGGCAATAAATACGAATAGCCACTAAATCTAGTTAAATTAGCTTGGTACTGGCCATTATCAACTGGCAGTACTTGCGGAGGAGGATTAAATGCAGATTTTAATTGAAATCCAGATGTATAATTTCTATTAGAAATAAAGTGAATTATATTTGGAGTAGTGGTCAGAGTTGTACCTGTTTTTGCAGGGCTAAGTGAGAATGACATTAATGATCCAGTCATATAAACACCAACTGGAGTACCACTTAAATTTGCATATGGATACCACACTGGATAAGACATCGGAGAATTTAGTCTCTGATTTAAAACGTTAGTTAAATCACCTGCGCCAGTAAAATCTTGAGGACAATTTAAAGTAAATCCAGTTTGTGGATAAAGTGGATAACTATTATGATAAGCCCTATATAAACCTGTATAGTCAAAATCATACAACTGAAAACTAATAGAATCCCCTAATACAAAATTATCAAAAATTATATTTCCAGTTATGTAATTAAACATTCCAGAAGTAATTGGCGCGCCACTAGCACCAACTGGGTTTTCTAATATTGCAAGTGGGTCATATTTAGTAAGCCCGGCTCCAGTTGGAGAATTTACTAATCCAGCCCACTCAAAACCACTTGAATGATTATTAATAATAAATTTTAAAAAACTTTCGTATTCACTTCCAGTTATATCGTTTCCAGTCCAGCACATTTTAATTCCATTTCCAAATGGGTCAAAATTACACCATGGATGTGACTGCGGTGTTGTTGGGCCACAGTCAGCATAGTCACATCCACCCTTAGAGAGTGATGATAATTCGCTAAGCAAATTTCCAGTAAAAGTTATAATTTGAGCTGGAATTCCACTAACATAAGATACATATCCAGATGTATTAGTACCACTATCTATAAGTGGTAAACTAAATCCAACATGCTTTATAATTTCAAAAGCATAGCTAAATACATTTGTAGAATTTTGATCAATTCCACTTCCATTACTAGTTTCATATGCGACCCACGCCTGATCATTAGATTCTACTTTTTGATATGGAATAACTTTATTTTTAGCAAGGCCTTTTAGCGATATTGTATTTCTATAATATCCAGTTTTACCCACTGGCAATGGATTAACATTCACTCCATATTTTAAATTATATGAGTTACCTATTCCGCCATAGTTATTAAATGTAAACCCCGCATCTCCTGTATATCCACTAAAACCATACCCTGTAAAATCTGTATATCCTGTCCAAGTATTATTAACTATAAATGGAGAGTTATTATTACTCCATATTATATTAGTAGGTAATTGTCCAGATATACTATAAACACTCATTGTTCCTTTTTCCTTACTATCTATTACACCCAATGGTGTTTATATAAATTAATTAAAATTAAACTAATTAAAATTAACATCCAATAATATTATTACCGCCAAATGCCGCGCCATAAGTGTTATCTCCCCATCCTGTTATACGTCCATTTTGCAGTAAAGCTATAGAGTAATTAACTCCGGCCCCAATTAATTTTACTCCAGTTAAACCGTTCCCACCATTTGCACAACCACTGAAGTCATAACCCCATCCAGTAACCGTCCCATTCTTAAGTAATGCCAAACTATGATAGGCTCCTGCCGCTAAACCAGTAACCCCAGTTAAGTATAATCCACTAGAAACCTGACCATAATCATCACGACCCCATCCTGTAATTATACCACTATTAAATAGTCCCAATGCATGATAGTAACCAGCAGATATATTTACTACATTACAAACAGGTGCCGGAACTGGCGTTGGTGTCGGCGTAGGCGTAGGCGTAGGCGTTGGTGTCGGCGTTGGTGTGGGCGTTGGTGTGGGCGTTGGTGTGGGCGTTGGTGTCGGCGTATGGGTCGGGGTTGGTGTGGGCGTGGCCGCAACCCCCCCAATAACAAAATTTAATGCAAAATAGGCTTGTGCATATGGACTATCATAATTTGGGGGGTTTTGATCATAAACTGTGCAGCTTAACGTTGAAGAATAATTTCCCAATTGAGTTGGTGTTCCAAAAACTATCCCATCAGGCTGATCAGCCCCAAGTCCAATTTTAACCTCAATACCGTTTGGTTGATTAACAATTTGCCAATACTTTTGATAAGTATCGCTAGAATTTTCAGTAAAATATATACCAGTATCACCCAACAGAACTTGCTGCCCAGAGAATACATTACTACCTACTATACCACTTAGAGTATAGTTGTAATTATTACCATTTGGCGCTGTTATCAGACTCATTTTCCTTATTCCTTTTTCCTTATAATTATATTACACATATATAATTTAATATAAATTAATTAAATTAAAAAGGACATTGCCCAGTTAAATTAATACCCCCATAAGCCTGATTATAATCATTATTACCCCATCCTACTATATGTCCATTATTTAGAATAGCCAATCCATAATTTCCTCCCGCAAATATCATACTAACACATCCAGAAGGCATTATATAAGGAACATATAAACCTATACTATATCCAGAAGTAATTACTGCAGATTTTGCAACCGTGCCCGGCGTTCCTCCTTCATATACAAATCCAAAATTATTATCCAAATACCCAGAAAAATTACCAGTAAGAGTGGATGTAAAATTAAAATCATTTATACAATCTTCTTGTGAATTATTTTTTATTATAAAGGTATATGGGTTAGTATTAGATAATAATGGTGATGCTGCTGGAGGCGGAATTACTGGAGGAACATACGTAATAGTTTCTACATAAGCATACTGGTCTGCTGTAGATAAATTATAAGTACTAGCTGCGAAAATTTGATCTATTATAGTACTATTAAACCCAATTGGAACATAACTCTCATTATACCCAAAATCATTTCCAAATGTATATAAATATCCAGTATTTGTAGGATAAGATATACTAAAATTTATTCCTATAGTTCCCGTTGATATTCCAGATTGAAAAATATAAGAATTAAAGTTTCCAAAGTATCTAGATGCCCCATATATACTACTAGAATTAACATCAAAATTTAGACCTTCTGGAATTCCTGTTGTTAATATAGTTCCTGTTAATGATCTTAAATCAAACTGGTTATAAAAAAAATTATTAGTTTTTAAATTAAAATTATAAGACTTATTTACTACACGAAATGACGAAATAACCTCTTTAGCTGGATAATACCTAGTATTTCCAGATTGATTTGCAGATATTAAAACGATTCCCTCTTTTCCACTAAGAGTTACTACATTATCACTTAAACTTGCTTCCCCACTTTTTATTGCTAAAGTAACAGGAAGGCTACTCGTAGATATTGGGGGAACTATTGTAAAATTGTTAGTAGTAACTAACTGATCTTGAATTGGAAAATCACTAATATACTGGTTTAGTTTTGAGACACTAAAACTGCCATATACCGGATTTGCTGGATAATAAATTGAGTTTCCAGTCTGTGTTGCTACCAAAGTAATAATTCCAGTTACTCCACTTAATGTTATTAGATTACCATTTGATATACTAGCGGGACCACTTAATATATCAATATTAACTGGAAGATTACTAGATGCCGTAGGTAATGAAATATTAAATGGATTGGAATCTGTATAGATATAATTAATTTGCTGAAAACTATCAATAAATTGATCGTGTTTTTTTATTTTAAAACTAGTACTAATAGATGGGGACGCTGAATAATTACTATCTCCATTTTGAATAGCTGTTAAAAGCACATACCCAGTTTGCCCATTTGGTACTATAATATTTCCACTAACGACTGACGCCGGACCTGTTACCGTTATTGTGACTGGTAAATTACTAGATGTAGTTGGTGGCTCTACATAAAATGGCAATGAGTCAACATAACAATCTTTAATTTGTTTAAAATTAGTTATATCTTGCTGCTTATAAATAACATTAAAACTACCAGTAATTTGTGGCGCACTATAATAAGATGCGTTACCATTTTGATTACCTGTAAAACTAACTACTCCTGTTTGCCCATTAAGATATATAGTACTACCAGTTATCGAGCTTACAGCCCCTCCAGCAGTAAATATTACAGGGTTATTACTAGCACCAGAAGATTTTATATTTATAGTAACACTTCCTGATCCCGGCGTTTGGTCTGTAGGTTCATCAAAAAATATATACTGCGCAATCTTATGTACATCAAAACTTGTAGAAATACTTTGCGCAGCAAAATAATCCACGGTTCCAGTTTGCTGGGCTAATAAATATACAGTTCCTTCTGTTCCACTTAATGTAATTTGATTTCCACTTATAGATGCTGGCCCACCAGTAATAGATACGCTAACTGGCAAGTTGCTAGAAGAAGTTGGTAAACCAATTAAAAATGGTACGGAACCAGGAGTTACAAATGATGGTATACCAGAAAAATCAGAAATCTGCTGGAATCTTGGGTATACCTTGAAACTAGTTGTTACTTGTTGTGCGGCATAATAATCATTATTACCAGATTGATTAGCGGCCAAAACTACATTTCCAGTTATCCCACTTAAATAAATAGTATTTCCAGTTATACTAGCTGGCCCACTTTCAACAGAAACTTTTACTGGTAGAAAACTATTTGCAATCGGTGGTACTATATTAAAACTCTGCTCACTTGGGAACTGGTCTTCAATTTTAAAATCATATATTCTTTGATTAATTTTACTAACATTAAAGCTAGTTAAAACTTGATCAGCATATATATAAGAAGAATTTCCACTTTGATTAGCAGCAATAGTAACCTTGCCCTCAGTTCCGCTTAACGTTATTTTATACAATCCACCAGCATTTCCAGTTATATTAGCAGGACCGTTTAATATTGAAAGTGAAACTGGTAAATTGCTTGTAGAATATGGCGCATAAATTGAAAATGGTATTGTACTTGGCAAATAAGATTTTTGCGGCGTAGAAAAGCTTGATATCGTTTGCCCTGAAAAAACTGTTCCAGATACTACTGGAGATATTGTTGTTCCATTTTCATTGTTAATATAAAAAGAAAAATTACCTAACTGACTTGGAGTACCTGCTAAATAAAAATTTGCTCCAGAAATTTGATTATTTAAATAAACACTTTTATATGCAACATACATACCACTTGGTACGTTACCATTTGCTTGAAAAAAACCTCCATCATTAAATGGAAAATCGGAATACTTAACAGACCATGAAATGGCAGTATTTTGATCTGTATAAATTTGATTTTCTATTAAATTCATTGTAAATTATACATAATAAATTCCACTTTCTACATAATAAATACCCGTAGATGGTGGTGGTGGTTGTGGTAATGGAGGTATATATTTAGAAGTCTTTAGTAGTACGTGTCCAGAAGCTATAGCTATATCTAAAATATTTCGTTGCAAAGAAGTGTTTTGTATATTTAAATCATGCAGATTACCATTTGAATCCGACAGTTTTCCAAATCCAGTAATAGTACTATTTGTAGACAAAAATAAAGTACAATAATCTGAAGCAGCAATTTTTTTTATAGTACCATTATTGGCATTAGCATCCCACCCAAACTGGCCATATTGACCACTATTATATTGACCGCTATTTAATGCTCTTCCGAATAATACTGCATAGCCATAATATAGGCATATATACCCTAAATTAGTTGTGGCTATAGAAGACACTCCAGTAAAATTAAATCCCTGACGAAACGTAAATTTAACCAAGCTATCATCGCCCCATCCAGTTATTGCTCGATTTAAATCTTCAGGTAATGCAATCGCATAATAATCAGCCGCAGACACTCCAGATATCCCTGTTAAATTTGGAATATATCCAGAATACCCATTTCCTGCCGTATTAAATAAATATCCACACCCAGTTAAATTTCCACTCCAATCTAATATAAATGTTGTATTTTTCGAAGCAAAGATATCTTTTACATAATTATTAACATAAGGAATATTTTGCTGACCATATGCATTTCCAGTTCCCCATGTAAGTATACTATTATCTGACATTAAAGCTACAGAAAAATCATCTCCTCCAACTATTTTTTGAACTCCTAATAATCCAGTTGGCGATGAATATGTTGGCAAATCAACATTCCTAGATATATCATTTCCCCAGCCTAATGCATAGGTTTGTAATTGTATTTTTCCAGTAATAGAATATATTCCTGTAACTGGAGCTATTGCATAATTATTATTTATTGGGCCAATAAAAACATCATAATTACCAGTATTAACTGGAATTTGTGTTGTACCATTATAGGTGATAAATAAAGGAACGGTATCTGGATATGTAAATACCTGTATTGGGTTTGGTTGAGAAGTATATGCACTACTAAAACTTTTTACAACTATTTTACTTTGCTGTTGTTTTATGCTTATATAGCCAGTTGACATATTATTTCCACTAATATAATTATTAAGAATATTGCAGTTATAAACTTGTGCATAATTTCCTGCATCTTTTGGGGGATTTGAAGGATAAGAACCTATAACTGTATTCGTATCTGTATTTATAAAAGATGCAAAACATACTGGGCCAGCAGCGGGATTATTAGCATCAATTAAGCGATATGGCTCAAGATCTAAATAGTAAGAATAATCTGGAGAATTATCATAGGCGCCAAAATAATGATTATTCTGATTATATACGCAAGACATGTATCCGCCAGTAAAAATACCGCTAGATCCAGACCATAATAAAGTTCCAGAGTTTATTGTTAACAATCCAGTACCCTTGCCATAATATTCATAATTTGTATTATCTATTATTTCGCCATAAAACAAATAATTTCCTAATAAAGACGGGGCATTCGAAAGAGTGTCTGAATAATTGTGTCCACTTTTCCACTTACTAACATTAATATTCAAATTTCCTGAATATGGTAAAGTATTCAATACATTTTGTTGTTGATAAAAGTATTTAACGCCAGAATTTAAACCATTTAAATTTATAAAATTAACAAAAGGTGGACACTGTCCAGTTAGACTATTAGCTGGCACCACTAATGGTGGCCACCCATAAGATGGACCATCTAATCCCCATCCAGTTATTGTATTATTACTTAAAATAGCAACAGAAAACGTATCACATGATACTACAGATTGTACTCCGGTTAAAAAATTTCCCGCACTAGACTGCCCAAACTGATCTTGACCCCATCCCGTTATGGTACCATCCTTAAATAAGGCTATAGAGTTCTCATTCCCGGCAGAAATTCCAGTTACACCAGTTAACCCTTGCCCCAAACTAACCTGTCCCTGACCATCTGCACCCCATCCAGTTATTGTACCATCGTAAAAAAGACCAATAGCATGACCTTGGGACATACTTACATCAACTAAACCAGTTAGTCCAGTTATACTACTTATCTTACTAAAGTCATCAGTGCCCCACCCAGTAACAGTTCCGTTGTTAAAAATAGCTATGGATGTTGAATTTCCATCAGTTAAAATTTTTTTTACACCAGTTAGGCCATTTCCTCCGTTTGCTTGTCCATAATTATTTTGACCCCAGCCAGTTACGGTTCCCCCATTTTTATCTAATAAAGCCAAACCATAATTATAACCCACTGCAATATCGTTGACACCCGTTAATTTGCCCAGACCACCTATATCCTGTCCCGCATATAGTCTAGTAATTTTTCCATTGTTTAGTACCGCCATTGATATACTTCCACATCCCAATGATTTTATGTTATTATTAAATGAGTAATAATCAGAATATGGTGGAGTATTTATTCCCCATCCAGTAATTTTATTATTACTACATAGAACCGCGCATGCATTCCTTCCAGCATCGCTATATATACGCAAATATGTGCAATTATTACTCATTATTCCTTTTTCCTTATCTATATATTACACTGTTTTAGTTATCTAAATTTCATTTCTGGAATAAAAATAGTTTTTTATTTCATTTTTATGTGCTTCACCCATATTCTCAGAAAATTTAAAAGCTTCGCCGGGCTTCTTTGTTATATGCTTTTGTATATTAAATTTCATATTTTTTAATATATTATGTCTGTCATTATATTTTCTATTACTATGCGCTCCATGAAATAAGTCATAAATTTGCATATCAATATACCCAACCGTATCCCTATTTATTCCATTATTTTTTGCTAATTCCAGATAATCACTATATATCTTTGGGTCTTCACCAGCGGTAACCCAAGGAACTACCCCAAGACCTATAAAAGCAGATGCCGAAACCCTATCTCCAGATCCAATAATATTATGTTCAAAAAGCTTTACATTTTTGATAGTTTTATACCTAAATGCCCATATATACCCTGCACTTCCACTACTAAAATTTCCATATAAATTATATGTCATAATACAGCTCGGTATTCTATTAAAAAATATTTTCTCATCCTTAAAATCTACATTAAAATAATCAAAATTTGTTGCATTTTTATCTGGAGACAAATGGTGAACAATAGAAAAGCATTGTACCACTGAATATTTATCTAATCCATTTTTAAGTTTTTCTATAAATTTATCGTCAGTAAATATTACATCAGCGTCGCAAACAATAACTATATCAGTATCAGACGGCAATAAATTTATACCTATATTTATAAGCCTTTCTTTTTGCCACATTATATCTCCCCCAGATAACTGTAGCAGCATATCTACATCATTACTTTGTATCTCAAAATTTGACAAAGGATTAAACTCTACGCATAATAACTTGAGACCATATCTTTTAATATTATCTCTAAATATATTGAAATTTTTTAACCTTGCTAGTGATCCACAGAAGTTAAAATATGAGGATACGACCCATATATTTTTCATCTATTTATTATATATAAATATCACATAAATTTATACTTATTTATTAGGAATAAGACATACATGCATAACAGTCAGTAAGAGTAGGCGCCCCATTTATACATTGTTGCGTCCCAATCAAAACAGGGGCACTGTATTCGGGGCAATCATCTGGCGGAGAACTATAATAGCCTAAATCTGAACATGGACATGAGACAGGTAAGCAACATTGATCTTGATTTCCATTTGAGTCACAATAATAACACTGTTGCGCATCCTGTATATAATAACTACAATCACCTCCAGCAGGAAAGCATGACCATTTTCCTAGTGGTAAGCTGCCACCTGGGCCTATAGAAATAGAACGTGGCGGGCATGATCCACAACTTCCACATGCTGTCTGATAATCATTACATGTAGGAGGTGGAGTCGGAGTTGGAGTCGGACTTGGGCTTGGACTTGGAGTCGGACTTGGGCTTGGACTTGGAGTCGGAGTTGGAGTCGGACTTGGAGTCGGACTTGGAGTCGGACTTGGGCTTGGACTTGGAGTCGGAGTTGGAGTCGGAGTCGGAGTTGGAGTCGGAGTTGGAGTTGGTGTAGGTGTTGGTGTAGGACTTGGAGTCG
>Ga0208257_1000179_pt1 | contig 21285 bp, 27 predicted proteins | sample CryBogCBH10Sep07_FD_184610 | JGI IMG/M metagenome (GOLD analysis project Ga0208257, IMG submission 184610) | Freshwater microbial communities from Crystal Bog, Wisconsin, USA - CBH10Sep07 (SPAdes) | ecosystem: Environmental > Aquatic > Freshwater > Lake | place: Crystal Bog, Wisconsin, USA... | reverse complement strand
AAGTAATGCCTAGTTATGAATACAGATGCGCCAAGTGCGCCACGCAATATGAGGTAGAGCGTAGTATCCATGCCGAGGCATCGGATCCGATATGTTGTGATACGCCTATGAACAGAGTATACTCAGCTCCACCTGTTAGGTTCAACGGCACCGGTTTCTACACCACCGATCATCCTAAAAGATAGGTTTGGGTAAGGGGAAGTACCCAAAGCAAAAGCCACCGATAAATCTCGGTGGCTTTTCTCTTGCCGCTACAAGCCTGGAAGGGTTAGCGAGCGGCAATCCTGTTGTTTACATAGGCTTCTTTAAGTTTATCCATCCATTGTACACAAGCATCCACGTCTTCGTCAAGCGTGAGATAGCCGTACAGCTCTGTGTTATCTAGCCATTGAGTAATGCCAAGCTCTCGCAAGCGTCGGCTAAAGATAACGTATTCATAGTCATCGGTTCCATCAACATACTTGATCTTTGGGAGTATGTCTTGACGGATGAGATATGTACAGTGAACGACGTCACACTTGATAAGCCCTTTGACTTCGCCGTTGAGGATACGATAATACGCATAGTTGTCTTGATAGTAACCCGTTGGGCTGGCAATATTGTGGTAGTTGGCATAAGGCTTATGTTCCTCTTTCCCTAGAGCGTAGCGGATAAGGGGTGCCACCACTGGTTGATTGTATGATACTAATTTCTTGAGCGTGTGAGGTAATACAAAGTTGTCCACGTCGCAGGTGTAGTAGAAGTCTGTCTCCCAAAAGCGTGCTTTATCTATGCCTTCTTGGCGAAGCGCTCCCAGCGCCTTAAACCTTTCGGCATTCCACTCATGTACGCCGTAGTTCTGTACAGGCGTAGCTATGTCGGAGTCATCTACTTCAATAGAAGCCCACTCATACAATGATCTGTCGCTTTCATAGGTAAATGGGCTTTCACGACGCACCTGTTGATCGTCTATCCATCTGTGGATAACATTCGCAGTTGCGTCGTTATTATTATTGGTTCTGAAATATAGATAGACTCTGTTGCGTGGGTATTCCAAGTCATCTAGGTTGCGCTTAAGCCACTCAGGCAGGATCTTTTCCTTATCCTTTGCCAATATATGGATCAGCACCTTTGGCTTTTGTAATTCCATCAGTAGTATCCCTTCCTGTTTTCGTTGCGCAATGCCGCGCAAGCGTCGTTCTTCCAATGTAGCTTGATGTATAACAAGCCCCATCGTATCTGAGTTTGCCAATTAGTTTTGTAATCAGCACCCATTACTTCATACTTCTCTGCCGGCCATGCTTGGGCTATGCCCAGCGCACCACCTTTGGAGTTGCGTGCCTTGTAATTCCAATGGCTTTCAGCAGTCCAGAGTTTATCCAGACATACCCACTGCTCACGCGTAGCTCCTTGCTGGTTATACAAGGCTCTGGCGTAGTGCTTAGGCGTCTCCAAATGGTCATGAACAGCCTCACAAGGGCAGAAGAAGCCCGCAAGTACACCGACTAGTATTAGGAAGCCAGCCCCGATTGTTCGTCGTCTGTAAATGTATTTTTTGTTCTTGAGAAATATGTAACGTGTAATTGGTTCGGCCTTTCTCTCTTGGCGATATAGGTTGGGAGTATTCCCTCATCGTCCGCGGCTTTTCTTACAATAAATTCCCACTTGTTGGAGTCTTCCGGTATTAGTCCTACTGCCTTGCGCCTTTCAAAGGGTAGAGATGCGGCATAAATGCCATGATCTATGGTAGCTGCGTCTTCCATAGCGTATTCTATACATGAATTATCCGCAAATAGTGGGCAACGTTGGCATGTACGCATGGCAAATATCGCTTTATCTATAAACTTGCGACGATCTGCTGGGCTATGCGTGCGTAGGCTAGTTGCGTCTGGGAACCATAGCTCCGGATCTATACCTGGCTCCGCGCATGCGGGGCTTGCTCCTGGCTTAATACTCATTATCTTCCTTTTTTTCTAACATGTAGACAAGCGAAAGGGCCATTAGCCCACCAAATACACACATACCTAGAACTACTAGTGCCAAATGTATAGTACTCACTCTCTGTCATCCATCTCAATATCTGAGACAACGGCAAGGCGCAAAGTACGTCCCCCGCCTAGGTCCTTATCTTGATTTACGTCTTTCAGGGCTTGCTCGTATCCGGCTTGCCATGCGATCTGTATTGCCTCATGTAGGGCGTCTATTGCTTTATGCCCTAGTGTTTCGGTTACTGTTTGGGTCATTATCTGCCGTCCTGTTTAATAGCTCCGCCGATGCGGGGCTTGCTTGGTAAATAATAAACACCGGCGCCGTCTAAGTCAATAGACAACACCGGTGCGTGTCGGTTATTAGTTATCGTATATCCATGAGTAATCTATCCCGTTAGTGAGTCGGTCTATCTCCCTATTGGCGGCTATAAACCGGGCAAGGTTCTCCACTGCTTCATCCTGCTTATTCGGATCCTTAACCTGTTCATAGAATACCTTCTCGCATAGCTTAGCCTTGGCCTTCCAATAGGCGAGACGATTCTCGCTCATACTGTCCACCCTTCACTAAGTAACCCGTCTAGTAAGTCTCCGACATTGGCTAAGCACTTTACGCCGGCGTCACTCTTTCCGTATTTAAGGGTAAGCGTGTCGTATAGTTTGGATATTCCGTCGCTCATGTCTCTAATTTCCTTGGTTGTATATCCCAATAAGCTCATGCCTTAACCTCTATTTTCTCGGTCTGTATTCTTTCATAGAATTGTGAGAGAGTTTCCTTCACATAATTAGGGCATGACTTTTTATGCTGATCGTACACATATTGGTCGCACGTAAAGCAGTTATTGTTATTGTCATAAATCTGATTCATTATGCTCTTATCTCCTCTTTTGTGAGTTGCCGGACAACCCATGAAAGCGCCTTATCCCAGCCTTCTAATAGGCCTAATTGGGTAGAGTCGTCAGCTCTTTCATATTCTTCGCTTATTTTTGCCTTCTCGGCATAGATTAGATTCATTAGTTCTTCTTTATTCATTATTTCGCCACCTTAATAGATCCGGTTAGTAGGCCATTGACATGGCTTAGTGTCTCTATAGTTCCCTGGATATAGTCCGGCGTATGGCCGGACCATCCATTGTCTTGGATATCGCGCATAAACGCGACAATATAATCGTTAATTTGCTCGTTGGTCATGCTAGTACCTTGTATTTCATGTTACGCCAATTGGTTACGTGGTAACCCTGGTTAGTAGCCGGGTCGCGGAAACGTGAATAGCCTTCAAATTTTAGGACCTTAAACTCGTTACCATTCCGAAAAGTAATAGGATCGTCAAATTCTATTAAGTCTCCATTAGTAACCTTGCGTGTTGTTGTCTTAGTCAGCGCGGCGTTGCGACAATTGTCTCTCCATGCGTTAGCAAACTCCTTATCGGTAGGCGTCAATAGATCCAGCACCTTAGCGTTAGCGCCAAAATACATAGGACCATCATTCTCGCCTAATTCCTTGCGGAATAGCTCTGCCCCGCGGCGTTGCGTGAGCGTGATAAGCGCAAAAACCTCATCAGTATCGTTATCCTTAATAGCGGCGTAGTAGATCGTGTATCCACCATCCTTAGCCTTATTCCACGCCAATACGTCCCAATTATGGCGCTTATATCCTTCATATTCTTTAAGCATGGCGTCTTCCACGCTCTCATTCATGTGTAAGTACGTGCTATCCCATCCCATAATATATTCCTTCCATAGGTTGATCCGGTAGGTCTACCGGCCTATACGCTAGGGTAATTGGCCCTAGCGCATAAGTCAATAACCCGGTTATAGTGGCGGCGTTAAGCTGATCGTGTACCCGTGGCCATTCCACCATAGGCCGCAACTAATAAACACGATTAGCGCGGTTAAGCTTAGCCAAAAGATAACGCGCACGCCGGTGCGTATCCTGTAATAGGCGCGGCTTCTCATCGTGGCTCCCTCATCATAGACATTAGAGAGATAGGCCGGACATAGTTAGCCGGTAGGTTAAATTCCCAATGGCCGTCGGATATTAGGCCGCAAACCTTGCGCCTAATAGCTTCACAGTAGGCCTTAGCGAATGAATAGCGCCACGTATTACTCTCGCATGCTTGATACTCATAACACGCGATAGCGCCTAATATCGCCGGCAGTGGCACGTCATAGACGGGCCGCCATGTATCTTGGACTAGGTCATCATGGATAAGGCCGTTAGGGTCATTATAGCGCGCTTCTAGGCTTACCTTGTTAGCGTGCCATAGTTCGCGCACGATACTATCCTCATCCCCGCCGCGTATCTCCACGTAACGCTCGCCATAGGTGCCGGTTACTAGGTTTAGGCCTTGCGTAGGCCCGGCTTGATCCGATTCTAGATATACGTATGTTGTATGTTGTGAATCGTATAGTGTCGCCACGCTAGCTAATAGGTCTAGCGTGTCACTGTTGACCATGAATGCACTCATGCCGCCACCGGCTTAAATGCCGCGCGTAGTGCCGGCGTGCCTAGTGCTTGATTATCCTTCTGATACTGCTTGACTAGGGCCTTAGCCTTAGCTTCCGTGGTTTCAACGCTCACCCATTCAATGCCGGCGTTATCGGTCATAATTAGGTGGACCTTAATTGACTTAGCCATATTCTTACCCTTCCATAGGTATTTAGATCCGGTTAGTTACCGGCTACCGAGCAGGGTAGCGATACCCTGCCCGATAGTCAATGACTACGCGTCTACTAGATCTTTCAAGCGTGTCGGACTATCTTCCGCTATTGGGTCGGTATCGCGCACGTCGAAGACATAACGCCACGTGAAGCTCATACGCTCACTACCGGCTTCATCGGTATATATGCCTAGCGGCACTAGGATAGCGCTTCCCTTGCTTCCCTTGCGTACGATTCTCCCGGCCTTGCGCCACTCATGGAATCCGGCGCAATTAGTCGCCGCCGGATCCTGGCTAAGGATCATGAGACAATTATTAGGCGAGAACCTCCCGGCTAGGCGGAATGGAATCTCTAGGCCTTGATCTTCTAGTGCCGCGGCGGCGGCCTTTAATTCTTGAATAAATGCGATCTTCTGTTCCTTAGTGCGTGCCATGTTAGTTACTCTCGCAATCATGGCCATAGGTCCATTCTTCCGCGTCTATATCATCCAATAGATCAAATACGCGTAAGCATTCTACGCACTTAGCTTTAGTCTGTATCTTCATTACTTTACCCTTCCATAGGTACCGGTACGTGTTACCGATAAATGAAAGATACACGTGGGGAATCGTGCGTGTCAATAGGCAATTAATGTGTTTCGCATCACTATTTATCGCCGGTTATGTCTGCCTATGGGTAAGGGTTTAGGCGCCGGTTTAGTGTCGGTTATGGGTCAGATCTAGGCGGTTATGAGCGGTTTCTATAGTCTCCCCTTACTCACCTAATAACACGCCTTAACGCCATTAATTCGCCTTATACCCATCTTTAATCGCCTTAGTACGTACCGATAATCCCGGATAATCGCTTGTAATCGTGCCGGTAATACGCCAGGATAGCCGGCAAGCTAGGCGGTAACACGATCCGGCAACCGGTTTCATGACACGTTCAACCCCAGGGTTTTTAACGTGAGCGGTGTGGTACTGGTACTATCCACCCAAATATTTTTTCTAAATATAGAGCCGTGTGACGAAAATCTTTTTTACAAAGTAGGCGTAAAATACTGACTTTAAAGAGTGTGACGAACATCACACACCCATATGCGGGATAAAACGACTTTATCCCGCCTTAGTATATATAGGGATATAAATAATCTACACAGGTAACGTTCGGCTCACGGCAGGGTGAGCCTCAAGCGAACAATGCCGGTGAGACGAACTACGGTTTACCCAATGGCAGCCTCTACGGGCTGCCTTTAACCCATAGGGTTAGGCGCTGAAAGCGCCCCCTAAAGATAACCCAAGTGTTGCCCATAGGCAACGCTTCGCGGTAGGAGAAATAGGTTTATGAGTAAACCAAAGTCTAATTCATACAAATTAGCCCCAGAGGCTAGCCTTTCGGCTCCAGAGGCAAAGAAGCGCCTTGTCGCGCTGATTGCCGATGGAGTGACTGTTGAGGATGCTTGCCGCGCAGTCGGCAAGTCTATCAAGTCTTATGAGTACTATCGCTCTAGCGACCCACAGTTTAAAGAAGCTATTGATCTGTCTAGGGTCATTCAAAAGCGTAAAGGCGTCGTGGCTGATGAAGACGCCGAAATCTCGTTTGAGGATTTCCGTGCCAAGTATTTAAACAGCAAGACCTTCCCCCATCAACGCAACATTACCTCGTTGCTAGAAGAAGGGGAGCCTGCTTGGCTCCACGGCAATATGACCTACGAAAAGGGATTTTCTAATTACGTCCTGGTCAATATGCCGCCCGAGCACGCCAAGAGCATGACAGTCTCCATTGACTACGTAACCTATCGGATTGTCACCAATCCCAATGTTCGTATCAAGCTCGTTTCAAAGACTCAGGCAATGGCTAAAGAATTTCTCTACGCCATTAAGCAAAGACTCACATCACCCCAATGGGCAGAACTTCAAAGGCGCTACGCGCCAGTAGAAGGCTTTAAGGCTACCGCTGAGAAGTGGACAGCCGACACGATCTACCTAGAACGTGAATCGGGTGAAAAGGATCCTACCGTTCAAGCCCTTGGTATCGGTGGACAGATCTACGGCGCACGTGCCGATCTTATTATTTTAGATGACTGCGTCACCCTTGCCAACGCTGGTGAGTATGAAAAGCAGATCCGCTGGATTCAACAGGAAGTACTGACTCGTGTCGGTCCTACTGGAAAGATTCTCGTTGTCGGTACTCGCGTAGATCCAATGGATCTTTACCGCGAAATGCGCAACCCTGAGCGTTACCCAGACAACGTTAGCCCTTGGACATACTTGGCTATGCCAGCAGTCCTAGAATTTAAAGATGATCCAAAAGACTGGATTACCCTCTGGCCTAAATCAGATCGTCCTTGGGATACTGATGAAACCCCAGCAGATGAAGACGGATTATATCCTCGCTGGAGTGGACCGCATCTTCGCCGCCGTCGCGGTTTGATTGACCCAAAGACATGGGCAATGGTTTATCAACAGCAAGATGTTGAGTCTACTGCCATCTTCTCACCTGAATGTGTACGCGGTTCTGTCAGCGGTATGCGTGCTATCGGCCCTATCATCCCTGGCGCACCAGGACATCCTGGCAATATCCAATCGCAATATATTGTCGCTGCTATGGATCCAGCCATGTCTGGTGACACCTTCTCTGTCATTATCTCAGGAGATAGAACCACAGGCAAGCGTTACTTGCTAGAGGCATCACGGATGCCAGCACCTACGCCTCAACAGATTCGTGACTTAATTTTTACTTGGACTGAGAAATACAATCCAAAGGTCTGGGTTATTGAGAAGAATGCTTTCCAGTTATTCTTGACCCAAGACGAACAAATCAACAACTTTTTAGCAACACGCGGTATTCGCCTCGTGCAGCACTATACAGGTTCCAACAAAATGGATCTTGAATTCGGTGTTGCCTCTATGGCGCCACTATTCGGCTCGTGCGACAACCAGGGCAAATACATGAAGAATAATCTTCTGGAATTGCCACGAGCCGACAACGAACATATCAAGGCACTGATTGAGCAATTGATTACTTGGTCAGCAGGAACAAAGAATAAGCAAGACGGTCCAATGGCCCTCTGGTTTGCAGAGACTCAGATGCGTGACTATATCAATCAGTCAGGCGCTTACGGCGGATCATTTGTGAAGAATCCATTTGCTTCACGCTATCAGACAATGAACCGCAAGGTTATTAACTTAGAAGAATGGCAACGCACGCAAGAAAAACTTGCGGCTAACGGGGGATACATAAGTGGCAATAGATATTGATGTACTTAGCGTCAAGGTGCGCAAGTTACGAGATAGATTCCATACTCGTGACGCTCGCTACTCTGACCTTATGGCTATTCGCCAAGGCGACATTCAACAGGTATTTCCTGGCGCATTCTCCGAAGAATATCCAAAGCCTATGGTGGCAAACTTTATTGATGTGGCTGCCCGCGATGTAGCGGAAGTTATTGCCCCACTTCCTGCCTTTAACTGCGACACAACAGATTCTATTTCAGATCGTGCAAGAAAGCGTGCCGATAAGCGCACCATGATTGTTGCTGGCTACCGCGACTCTTGCAACCTTCAGACCATGATGTATACAGGTGCTGATCGTTACCTTACCTTTGGTATGTTGCCTTTCATCATTGAGCCTGATTATGAAAACAATCGTCCAATGATTCGCATTGACAACCCAATGAATGCCTATCCTGAATTTGACCGTTTTGGCAAGTTGCTCTCATACACCAAGCGCTACCAAAAAACAGTACGCGAACTTATCAATGATTTTCCTGAGTACGAATCACAAATCCGTACACAATACGAGAGTCGCAATTCTGAGCGTATCCTTGAAGTTTATCGCTATCAGGACAAAGAAGAACTAGTTTTGTTTGTTCCTGAAAAGGGCAACCTTGTTCTTGAGCGTGCTAAGAATCTTCTTGATGAACTACCAATTGCTATTGCTATTCGTCCTGGCGTTGACTCTGATGAAAACCAACGTGGACAATTTGACGACATCATGTGGGTACAAGTTGCTCGCGCACGTATGGCAACATTTCAACTTGAAGCGGCACAAAAGTCTGTACAGGCTCCTTTTGCTTTGCCTTCAGATGTAAACGTTATTGAGATTGGTCCAGATGCAACTATCCGCTCTGCCAATCCAGAAAAGATTCGTCGTGTTGGCCTTGAGATTCCTAATGGAATATTTCAAGAGACTAGCGAATTAGATCAAGAACTTCGTGTAGGCTCACGTTACCCACAAGGTCGTCTAGGACAGCAATCAGGTTCTATCGTTACAGGCCGTGGTGTAGAAGCACTTATGGGCGGCTTTGACACACAAGTCAAAACAGCACAAGCAGTATTGGCTGACACATTCCGTCATGTCATGCGCCTATGCTTTAAAATGGATGAACAATTATTTGGTGATGTTGAAAAGGAAGTACGCGGCGTAACCGCTGGCGCACCTTACGAAATTACCTACACACCTAAAAAAGATATTGATGGTGATTACTGGTGTGATGTAAGTTACGGAATGATGGCGGGTCTAGATCCAAACCGCGCATTAGTATTTGGTTTACAGGCTCGTGGAGATAAGTTAATTAGCCGCGACTTTTTGCGTCGTCAGATGCCTTGGGATATGAACGTTACCCAAGAAGAAGAAAAAGTTGAAGTTGAAGAACTGCGTGATTCACTCATGCAAGCAGTTGCATCATACGCAAATGCAATTCCTCAAATGGCAATGCAAGGACAAGATCCAACAAAAGCAATTGTAGCACTCGCTGCCGCAATTAAAGGTCGTCAAAATGGCGATGCTATTGAAGATGTTTTGGCTCAAGCCTTTGCACAACAAGTCTCCCCGCAAGTTGCAGCCCCTGGTCAACCAGGCGAGGCTCCTGGCGGGGAATCTACTCCACAAGGAATGCCGCAAGGTATGCCACAACCACCGCAAGGTGCAAAATCATCTGCACTGCAAAATCTACTTGCAGGACTTTCGTCTTCTGGCTCACCGCAATTATCTGCGAATGTAGCCAGACGCTCACCCGCCTAACGTTACGAGTGAGAAAAACAAAACCTATAGGAGAAAATAAATGGCAAAAGTAGCACCAGCCTTTAAGTCTAGCCTGCAATCAGCACCTGTTAAGGTTGCTATGCAAGGTGGACATGGCTCATCAGAAGCAACAACACAAAAGACAAGCATCCAAGATGCTCCTTCAGTTAAGTCAACTGGAAAGTCTGACATTAAGTACACAGTACAGCCTTCTGCAACACGCGGAACAAACCCAGGCGCTAAGTAACCTTCATGCAAGAGGGCGAGCGGATTCCTACTCGTTTTAACAAGTGGGACATGTTTGCCCTTTTTGCTGATCTAATTTCTAATATTTTTATAGCCTTTGCTAATTTTGCAAATGCTCTAACAGGTATGTTTGATACAGAAGCAAGTTTCGTGGAAGATGAAAAACACTTTCACGAGTATGCCGCTCGAACCATTGAGACACTAAACGAGGGAGACTGACTATGCCACAGGCAAATAAGCCAGCAATGTCATCAGGCCCAGGGGCTTTAAGCCGACGCACCGATGGTGGACCAGCATCAAAGCAAGCACAACGTTATATCTCTGGTATGCCTAGTTATGGTGATGGCCAAGACTTAATGAACCTGCAAGCACAAGCACCAATGTCCCAAACACGCATCGGCAGCAATCCACCTTCACCTAGCGCCATGGCGCAAATGGCTCAACAAGGTGGACAGCCACAGCAACAACAAGCACAACCACAACAACCAGTTACACCTTTATCTGCACCTACTCAACGCCCAAATGAGCCAGTAACTACAGGTTCACCACTCGGTGCTGGAGCAGGTCCAGAAGCCATTGGCATTATGCCAGGTCAGGTTACACAAGGTGGACAATCTGCAAAAAATCTTGTGCAGGCTCTTGCTTCAAATCGTGACGCTTCTCCTGAATTGCAGGCCCTTGCCGCTAAATTAGGGAAGTAATTAATGTCATCAATGCAACCGATGCCACAAGTGCAACCTACTGCTCAAGCAAATATTGCTGGTGGACCAAATGTTAATACAGCAAATGACATGGTTCAAGGCAATCAAATGTTTGTTAAGCAAAATCCAGCATTAGCAGCCGTTGGTGTTGCATCTGGAAGTCAAGATACTTTTAATACACTTGCTGCGACTTCGCACATGATTGCGATTGCTAATGCTTTAGATGATCATATTGCCACATACAATTCTGCTGCATGGATGCGTAACGCTTTAAAATCTGTGCCAGATGTATCATCTGCACTTGTTCCAAATATGATTGAAACATTACAAGCGAGTAGGGCGGTTCAGTGAGTAATATTCAACCGCTACCAGCAGCCCCTGCACCAACTCCTGCACCGTCTCAAGGTGGATTTTTTAACGATATTAAAAACCTACCAGGCGAAGCAGTTAAAGCAGTTACTAGCCTTCCAGTAGTTGGTAAAGCAATTGGTACTGCTATGTCATGGGCTAATAAACCTTTGCAAGAAGTACAAAAAGATTACAAATTTATTCATAGCCTTTACGCGGATCATGGTTTTGGTGCTGGTTTACTTGGCACATTTGGCGTACTTGCAGGCGGAGCCATTGGTTCCATCCTTCCAGGTGAAGGTACAGTGCTTGGTGCTGGCATTGGTGCAGCATTAACCCGTAACATTCTTGGTCGTGTAGTTCCGACCTATCAAAATTCTTTTGACAAGTCTAATGATCCTAACTACCTTGTATCTTTTGGTAGAGATATTGCTCATGGGCTTTCTAACATTCCTGGTTTTGGCACTTTAGGCAATACAAACACTGGCCTTGGACAGGTTGTATCAGGCATCGCTGACGCTTCATTTGACTTTGAAGCAGATCCTTTGGCAACTGCAGGCAAACTTAACGGCGCACTTAAAAAAGGCAACAACATTGCTGTAGCAACTGAAGTAGATCCTGCTACTGGCTTACAACGCACAAAGATTGACCCAGATACTGGCAAGCCAATCATCCGTAATACATTGCCGTTTGCATCATCTGCCACTGGTTTGACCAACTTTCTTTCAGGAATGTCAACCAAGATCATTACCGCAGATCAATACGATCAGGTAATGGCTAACCCACTTCGTGCAGCACAAAATCGTGCTGTTAACGACATTGTTTCTGTAGCATCTAATCCAGATGCTTCATTGGCTTCTAAGGCTGGGTATATTCATACGACATATGGTATTCCTAACGGTTGGTCAGCAACCATGTCGAAGGCTTTGGCTAATGTTTCTAATCGTTTTGAAGCAGATCAAATTTTCAAGCAATCTTTGTATTCCAAAGAATTAGCAGATGCTGGTACAGCAACAAGTGAGTTGCGTCTTCCTTCACGCACTGTAGGTAAACTACTTAGCGAGAAGATTGGCCCAGATGCTATTCGCAATAGCGACCAAGCAACCAATTTTAACGATCAGGTAAACCTTCTTCTGCCTCGTAAGAGTGCAGTAATGGAGCCTGTCCTTAACGAAGATGGCACGCCTGCTTTGGATGCCAACAATCAACCAAAGATGCAACCAAAAACCAAAACAGTTTACGATGCAAAGGGCAATGCTAAACAAGAGCAGATATTTAAGATCAACGCTCCTGCATTATTTAAGCCTGGCAATGGTGCTATTATGAATGCTCTTGCTGGCAAAGTGCGCAGTTTTACAGGTAAACGTCCTTTGTCTTTTGACACAAATCAATTGGCTTTGTCTTCCGAAAGATTCGATCCTGCAGATCCAGGTGCAGCAGATACTGCTCTTAAAATGGCTTATCTTTCCATGCCAAATCGTCTTGCCGTTGAACATGCTGGAAACATCATGCTTGCAACTGATGATGGCGAACGTCTTGCTCGCTTTCGCGTGCTTCAGCAAGAAGTGCTTAAAAACCTTGGTATTGCCGATACTCAATCTAGCCAATTATTTAGTTCGCTTAAAGATGCCAGCGAAGGCAATGGCTATGACCATGCTGTTTATGGAGTTAATCAAGGGCAAGATGTTGGTGGAACTGAAATAAAACCTGAGTATGGTGGCGGAACTAAATCAGTTGCTATCACTCAAAGCCAACGTTTTCAAGGTGCAATGATTGATTTTAAAAAAGCACGTCAAGAACTTAGGGCTGCTAAAGCCTACGGTGCTTTGTATAATCCTGTAGATGATTTTTTTACTCATTACACAAACGTTATTTTTGCTCCGCTGGCTTTGCTTTCTCCTGCTTTTGGTCTTCGTGTATCTGCTGGTGAGGCATTACACCAAGTAATCCGTCGTGGATTGCCAAATTATCTTACCAACGTATTAGCAAGCACCATTGGCAATTTGGATAATAAATACAAAGCATGGCATTTAGATCGTTCTGCTATGTCATTTACAGATACAGATAAAAATGCTATCGAAACTGAACAAGCCACTGGCAAACCAGTACAAATTACAGAAAATGAAGTTACTAAAGAAATTCATTCTCGTAGCGAAACAATCCGCAAAACCTTTAAAGGTCTTGATGACTCATTAACAAGCAAGCAGGCTTGGAACAATGGCGTAAACGCTGCTCGTGCAGCACGATTTAAGATTATGCCATTGGGCTATCTTGCCAATCAATTTGCTAAATCTGAACTTTTGCCTTACTTTGTCAAAGACAAGATTCGTGCAATGGATCGTTTTCAAGATGTATACGGCAGTCGTGGACCAACGGCTGGTGTTTCTGCCGCTCACCAAGCAAGTCAAGAACTTGCGGCTAAAGAAGACATTGATGTATTTGCCAAAGAAAAAGGTCATGGATCGGTACCTGGTCAAGAACTTGCTGGCCTAACAACTGAGGATCCTCACTACCGCATGTACTTGGCTAAAAACCGTACTAACGCTGCAGCGGATTTGGCTCAACGTGATATTGCTCGTGACTATCTTAAAAGTTTAAAAGATCCTGAGTTTAAGGCTTTAAGCCCAGATCAACAATTTGCAAGCCTAGTAGATGCTCAAGCGGCTCGTATTCGTAATCCTAATATGTATCAGGCTTATCGTTCATCTATGGATGGATATACAAAATATGTTCCAGAGTCTTTTGCTAAGACTCAAATTGATCATTTACAAGGTCTTGTTCATGGGGCAAATAACAAAATTGACATTGACGCACTTCAGAAAATTGCTAAAGGCGAAGGCGTTACTGAGAAAGAATTAAAGTCATTGCCACAAGCGGCGTTACCAATCAAGGTACTTGGCCGTCTGCATATGCCTACAATTTCTGATTCACTTCAACGTGTAGAGCAAATGGGATACCGTAAGTTTGTTACTCCAGTTATGGATTACATTTCTCGTCAGCCTTTGTTTGCGGACTTCTTTACTCGTCGTTTATTAACTAACCAGCCTTTGATTGATATGGGTCTTCTTAGCGAAGATGAAGCAGTACGCATGACTGCGATGCAGGCTACACGTGAGATGATTCCAACAATTCACAGCCCTGCTATTCGTAGCCAATGGGCGATTATGCACCGTAATTTGCTACCGTTTTACTTTGCTCAAGAGCAGGCTATGCGTCGTACTGGCCGTTTGCTAATGACAAACCCACAGGCGTTTCGTGATTTTCAGATTGTACAACAGGGTCTAAACAACCCTGGTTTTGTACATACTGATGCCAATGGTCAAAAGTACATTGTTTATCCAATGCTTGGTGAATTTGGCAATGCCCTTTCTCGTGGTTTAAATTCTTTAGGCATGACCCAGTTCTCTGGTTTGCCAACATCTATTACTGGTAATACGGCGTCGCTATTGACAGTTTTGCCAGAAATTAAAACACCTGGCGTAAGCCCATTTGTCAACTTTGCTGCAAGTGAAATTTCGCAAAAGTTTCCTTGGACTACCAAAGCAGCCAACGCAACAACTGGCGGCTATTTGTCAAATAATTGGATTGACACATTTATGCCATCTTCAACCATGCGTGATTTGTTTAACGCAATGAACATGGATGATCGTGAGTCAACAGTTTACAACTCAAAGTTGTCTGCAATTGCCGCTGCTTATTACCATGGTGATTTGCCAGAAAACTACACATCTTTGCCAGCGTTTCAGCAAGCACAGATTTTGGCTAAGATTGAAAACAACGCCAAATCAAACTTGCTTATCAAAGGCTTGTTTGCATTCTTCTTGCCATTGTCTCCAACGGTAAGCAATGATTATTACACTAAAGATATGCAGACGCTACGCTCTGAGTATCTAAACTTGCTTAATACCAAGGATCCAAGCACGGGTGCTAACTACACAGCCGCTGGTGCTTTAAACAAGTTTCTTCAAGAAACAGGTTCACCTAGCAATCCTAATCGTGCGTTGGCTTACACAGTAGCCCGTACCCAAAATGGTTCAAGCGGTGCTTATGTTCCTTTGGCTGATTCAACAATTAGTTGGATTGATGGCAATCAAAAGTTGCTTAATAATCCAGCATATTCATCTGCTTCGCCATATCTTATCCCGCAGGTAGCAGATAGTGCAGATGCTTTGGCTGTTGAAAACAAGTTGTTACTTGATCATTTCAGATCAAAGGTAACTTCGCAACAATTTCTTACCTCGCTTTATGTTAAGCAAGGTTGGCAAGATCTTGCGTCAAGTTATGCTGCTTATCAAACTGTTTTGACGGATGCTCGTAAATCTAACAATCGCCAAGCAGAATATAATATTGGTCAAGCATGGAAACAAATAACGGCAAATTATGGTCAAAGTAATCCAGTATGGTTTGCAAACTATAATGATCCAACTCGTTCTGTTCAGTCAGCAAAAGTAATTAGCCAATTTCAGACTATGAACCAAAAAGGTTTGTTGCCGAATACGCCTGAGGGCAATGGCATTAAAGACTTGCTTGCAAATTATCAGTATTATCACAATGGTTTATTGGCTAATACAATCAATGGCCAACATCTTCCAGGTTACTCAACCTTGATGGATGTTTGGTATACCTATGTGGATAATTTGGCTGTATCAAATCCTCGTTTGCAAAGCGTAATAACAAGCGTATTTAGAAGGGCTGTATAATGGCTACTCCAACAACACCAGCAATTCCAAATCCTGGTGGTAGTTCCGCTGCGCCAACTTCTGCTGAAGTTGCTGCGCTTTTAGCGGCGGCTGGCGGCTCAAATCTTTACGCCAATATGAAGACGTTTACAGATACAACAAGCACAACTCAAACATCACCACAAGATGTTGAGGCTTTGATAAACGCAACAATGCAATCAATGGTTGGTCGTAATGCTACTCCTCAAGAATTGCAAACATATGGTGCTGAATTGCTTGCGGCTGAAAAATCTAATTTTGGCACATTTAATGAACAAACTACTTATGGTCCTACTGGTAAGCGTGCCGATATTACAGGTGGACAAGTATCCAGTGGTATAGATGCACAAGGTTTTCTTCAAAGCCTTATCGGTGGTAGCGCCGATGCGCAATCATACAAACTAGCAACTAGTTACTTTTCAGCAATGCAACAAGCATTGCAAAGTCAGGAGAACATTTAATGGCAACTACAAAAAAATCCATTTATGATCCTGCAACAACAAGTTTTGATCAAATTACAACTATTGAGCAAGCACAGGCTGCTGTTGATTATTGGAAAAATCAAATTCAATCTGGCCATGAAACAAGAGCCAATATTAAATCTCTTGCATTAGCAAGTCAAATTGAAGACAAATTATCTCCAACTACTGCAGCCAATGCAGCACCTGCTGCAACCTCTGGTCCAAGTGTTGCCGAAATGCAAAAAGAAGTTGCTGCGGCTCGTGAATCATTAGCACCTAAATCACCAGAAGTAACAAATCAAGTTCCCATTACTACTGCCACGCCTAATGCGGGTATTCAAACTACTACTACCAATCCAATAACAACTCCAGTTGTTGATAGTGGTACACCACCAACACCTAAAACACCAACCAATGATTTTAAAATGGTTAAAGGTGTATTTACCTACAACGGCAAGGCTTACACTGGTTTAGATCCAAAGACTAATAATTATTATGTCAAGGGTAAACTGCAATCTGATGCAGACATTAAGAATGATTTTATCAAGAACTATGGCGCACAAGCAGCAGCAGTTCTTGCAGTACCAGAACTTTCAACACTTGTTACACAAGCAGTTAAAAGTAATTATACCAAAGATCAATATGGCGCAGCATTTCTTAATACTACATGGGCAAAACAACACCCTGGTTCTATCGGTACTGCAGAACTACAACGCCTTTCAGATCCTTCTGGATACAATATTGCTTACAATACAAAACAAGCACATGCTCAGCAACTAGCAAACGAATTAGGCGCTAATTTTAATTCAAGCCTAATTGGTTCACAAATTGATGCTGCAAATATTAACAATGCAGATGCAACTAAATTTGATCAAGCCGCTGTTACGGCAGGTAAAGCAGACATTACTACTTGGATGATGCAAAATCCAAACGCCACAGATGCTGAAATTCAACAGCATATGGCTAAAGCAATGCTTAATTCAGGTGCGGTAAGTGCAACTACAGGCGGAACAATATTTAATACCGCTCAATCATTGGCTAGTATTGCTCAGCAATACGGACAAAGTGGACTTTACAATCAAGGAATGCTTAATTCATATGCAGCCAATGTTGCCGCTGGTACACAAGGCTACGATGTAAATACTTTTATGGAACAACAAAAGCAAAATGCTATGAATATTTACAAGCCATTTGCTAATCAAATTGCCGCTGGTGCTACCGTTTCAAGCCTTGCAGATCCTTATGTTAATACAATTCAAAACCTTCTTGAAGTATCACCAAGTGATGTACAACTTGGTGCTACAACAGGTTATGGTGCAATGGTATCAAAAGCCATGATGGGTGATGGCACAACCGCTATTGATCCACTTTCATTTGCCAATACCGTTCGTTCTCAACCTGAATGGCTTAATACAAAAAATGCTCAATCAACATTGCTTGGCAATGCTAATTCGATTATTCAGAAGATGGGACTTGGCTAATGGCTGTTTCAGATATTTCCGTTGAACGGATGATTAACCTTGGCGTCTCACCAGCCAAGGCAGCATCAGCAGCAGTAGCGGCTTCAAATACTACTAGCGCTGCTGGGTTTAATCAAGTTGTTTCAGATGCTGGTGGAACTGTTACTACATCACCAACATATCCACCTGCTGGCACACCGATTTCTCAATCTGCGTCACCAAACGCTGATGGTACTTTTACAATTACAACAGTTGTTGCAGATGGTAAAGGTGGGCAAACAACAACAAAATCTATATCTGGCACACCAACAGCAACAACAGCAGCCAGCGACGCTCTTGCTGCACAGCAATTAGTAAACAAAACAAATCAAGCAAATGCTGCAGCACAGGCTACAGCATTACTTGAATCTTATGGTTTATCTGCAGACATAGGTGCTGGTATTACAGCCCTTGCTCAAAATGGTCTTGACTCTACAACCATTACCAGCATTTTAGATGCCCCAAATCCAACCACTGCAATTACTGCTCTTGGACTACAAGGCTCACAACTAACAGCAGCCAACCAACTTATTACATCATGGCAGGCTCGTTTTCCTGGCAATCAGGCTCGTATTGCTGCTGGTCTTAACCCAATTGATCCTGCAACATATATTGCCAATGAGACTGCATATAAGCAAGTAATGACAATGGCTGGTATTCCAGCAAGCAGCCCATTAATGCAAACATCATATCTCGGCAATTTAATGGCACAAGATGTTTCTCCAGCAGAAGTACAACAGCGTGTATCTACAGCAACATCTGCTATTCAAAATGAAGATCCAATGGTTATTGCTCAATTGCAAAGCCAATATGGACTTAGCCAATCATCAATTCTTTCACACCTTCTTGACCCAACAGTATCTGCACCTGTTATTCAACAGGAATATAACGCAGCCACGATTGCTGCAGAAGCGGCTCGTGCTGGTGTGGCAATTACAGTTGGTAATACTGGCGGCAATGTACAAGGTGGCGGATTGCTTAATAACAATTCACTTCAAATGCAATTGGCTGCACAAGGTGTTACACAATCTCAGGCACAACAAGGCTTTCAGGCCATTGCAGCGCAACAACCAGCACTTGAATCAATCGCTGGTCGTTACGGGGCAGGTATTACTGGCCCAGCAAACATCGGTCAAGCACTCACGGCAGCAACCTTTAACACCACAGGTGCCGCTGCAGCGCAGCAACAAATTAATTTACTTAAGACTGCTGAAACATCAGCATTCAGCGGTTCAGCAGGTGCCGTTACTGGCAGCCTAGGTCCACGAGATACAAGCGGACTGCAATAAATAAAATCCGTCACTAAAGACCAGCATAGATGACGCGTATTAAGACTGGTAGTAAGAGCCAACCAACCTTCCCCTGGGTGAAGTTGAGGCTTACGCATCCGACAACGAAAGGGAGTGCCATATGGCAAACCAATATGACGACGAAGAAGACGATCTAGATATTGAACAAGAAGTTCAATCAGATGGTCCTGCCAATCTACGCAAGGCTTTGAAAAGAGCAGAGCGTGAAAAGAAAGAACTGTCTGAACAACTTGCTCAGATCCAATCGGATCTTCGCAGTCGTTCCGTAAAGGAAGTATTGGCAACGAAAGGCGTACCTGACAAGGTAGCCAAGTTCATACCAGGCGACGTCAGTACGCCAGAACAGATTGACTCATGGCTTGCAGAAAATGCCGATGTATTCGGCCTTGCACCCGCAGGTGAATCTGCTCCTACCGATCCAGAGAAGGCAGCAAATCAGGCATCGTATCAACGAATCAATGCCGCTACTCAAAACGCAGCAGCACCTACACGCGACGCAGACCTTATGGCCAAAGTCGCTGGTGCAAAGTCTGTAGACGATTTAAATGCGTTAACAGGAAATTTGAGCCAACGCCGTCGGTAGTTAATTCTATCCATCGCACGAAAACCCTAAAGAAAGAAGGTGACACATGAGCAACGCATATACAGATACATCATCTGGTTCCCTTGGTACTTCTCTAGTACAAACAGCCTATGATCGTTATGTTGAATTCGCTCTCCGTGCTGTGCCTCTTATCCGCGACGTTGCGGACAAGCGCCCAGTACAACAGGCTATGCCTGGTTCGTCTGTATTATTCCAGATTTACACAGACCTATCACAGGTAACAGCACCACTTTCAGAAGACGTTGATCCAGATGCTGTAGCCCTAGGCAACACAACACCTATCACCGTTTCCCTGAATGAATATGGAAACGCTTCACTTGCTACACGTAAGTTGGAGTTGTTCTCACTCTCAGACGTTGATCCAGCAATTGCTGACATCATCGCCTTCAACATGGCTGACTCACTTGACACAAACGTTTTGAACGTCCTTGTTGGTGGACCAAATGCAATTGCAAAGGTAAACGGCGCAATTGTATCTACCTATGCAGGTTCATACACAAACGGAACCACACAGGCTCTTGTCAAGAATACAGACGTTATTTCAGCAGCAATGATTCGTACAGCAGTTGCAAAACTACGTGCGAACAAGGCTGTTCCACGCCAAGGAGAATACTACTGGACTGGTATCCACCCAGAAGTTTCATATGACCTTCGCTCCGAAACTGGAGCAGGCGGATGGCGCGATGACCATAAGTATGCAGAGAATGGTGCGTCAGAATTCTGGCCAGGCACCATCGGAACTTACGAAGGTTCTATGTTCGTAGAATCACCACGTTTGTTCAACACAACTGATGGTACAGGCGCAACAGGTAACACAGGTACCTTCGGTACATCTGGTTACACATACGGCACAGGCGGAGTACGCGTATTCCGTACACTTGTTGCTGGTAAGCAAGCACTTGCAGAAGCAGTTGCCGAAGAGCCACACGTTATCTTCGGACCAATTGTTGACAAGTTGATGCGTTTCCGTCCAATCGGTTGGTACGGTGTACTCGGCTGGAGCCGTTACCGTGACGCTGCATTGGTTCGTTTGGAATCAACTTCAAGCATCCACAGTTCATAATTGAACTAGTTGTTGTCCTGCCCTCGCACGTGGGGGCAGGCGGCAACGCTTACGAAAGGAAGCCATGACATACATTTTTAAAGCCCCAACGGTTGATGAATCACCAGCGGGTTTTAGTCGTTTGTTTTGGCGTTACAAAATTGCACGCGGAGACAGCATTCTTGTCTATGGCACAGCCATTGTACGTGAGCGTACACCTGGCGTTGATGAAACACAAGCAGCAGACTACTGCTATTTGGGTGGACATGAATATGTTATCACTCAAACTGAAGTTGATATTTTAACAAACGGCGGTTATGGCTACTGCATAACCACAACGGCATAGGAGATAAAGTGACACCAGGCAGATATAATATTACTGTTATTAAAGGTACAACTTTTACACTTGCTCCTATTTGGAATATTGATAACCTTGCTGTAAACCTGACAGGTTACAGTGCTGATATGCAAGTACGCGATGTAAGCAACAACCTTATTACAGAAATGTCTGTAGCCAATGGACGGGCAACAATTGCCCCTGGTCTTGGCCAAGTAACTTTTAGACTAACCCCTGCTCAAACAACAGCGCTAGCCGCTGGTAACTATTTTTATGCAATTAACTACACAGATTCAGCAAATAATGTGTATCAAATTCTTCAAGGAGCATTTATCGTACAGGCAAGCGTGGTACAATAATGGCTAGCACGGTAAATAGTATTTCAACAGTTT
>Ga0208257_1000178_pt1 | contig 21319 bp, 25 predicted proteins | sample CryBogCBH10Sep07_FD_184610 | JGI IMG/M metagenome (GOLD analysis project Ga0208257, IMG submission 184610) | Freshwater microbial communities from Crystal Bog, Wisconsin, USA - CBH10Sep07 (SPAdes) | ecosystem: Environmental > Aquatic > Freshwater > Lake | place: Crystal Bog, Wisconsin, USA... | reverse complement strand
AGCCAATAGCACCACGACGCCTGCAATAACTCTTTCTACGACGATTACGGGGCTTTTGAAGGGTAATGGCACAGCGATAAGTGCCGCCACCTCAGGCACAGACTACGCTCCTCCCACTTCTGGAACCTCAATCCTTTATGGAAACGGTTCAGGTGGGTTCAGCAACGTCACAATTGGAACAAATTTGACTTTTTCTGGTGGCACATTGAATGCTACTGGTGGTGGTGGAATGGTGTACCCAAGTGCAGGTATACCAAACTCCACAGGTTCAGCTTGGGGAACATCCTACTCAGTCACAGGTACAGGAAATGTGGTTTTGTCCACAAGTCCTACCTTGGTTACCCCAGCCTTGGGAACTCCAAGCTCAGTTACATTGACCAACGGTACAGGATTGCCTATTGCCACTGGCGTAAGTGGACTTGGAACAGGCGTTGCAACAGCTTTGGCAGTCAACACAGGGTCAGCAGGTGCAGTTGTTTTGTATAACGGTGCACTAGGAACTCCTTCATCTGGTACTTTGACCAATGCTACAGGATTGCCTTTAACCACTGGTGTGACTGGTACTTTACCTATAGCCAATGGTGGAACTAATGCCACAACAGCCTCTGCAGGCTTCAATAACTTATCTCCCATTACCACAACTGGTGACTTGATTATTGGTAATGGCACAAACAGTGCTACAAGACTAGGTATTGGTACAAGTGGTTATGTATTAACGTCAAACGGTACTACTGCTTCTTGGCAAGCTTCTACTGGTGGAGTGACCAGTTTCAGCGCAGGAACCACAGGGTTTACCCCAAGTACAGGTACGACAGGTGCAATTACCTTAGCAGGTACGCTTGCAACCACAAACGGTGGTACTGGACTTACATCATTCACCTCTGGAGGGGCAGTTTATGCAACCTCGACTTCGGCTCTTACTACTGGTACTTTACCTGTTGCTTCTGGCGGTACTGGCGTTACGACATCCACAGGTTCTGGAAACAATGTATTAAGCACTTCACCAACTTTAGTAACGCCAGTTTTAGGTACACCAACAAGTGTTACTTTAACAAATGCTACTGGTTTGCCTTTGACTAGTGGAGTAACAGGCACATTACCTATAGCTAATGGTGGCACTGGTTTAACATCTTTAACTGCTGGTTATGTACCATACGGTAACGGAACTGGTGCATTAAGTAATTCTTCAGCTTTTACTTATGGTTCCACAGGTTTATCACTAACAGGTTATACAGCCAATACAACTACTTCTGTTGGTTGGTTGAACGTTGGTTCTGGTTCATATAGCAATTCATTCAGTGGTCAAATTGCAAGTTTTTCAGGTGCAGATACTTCTAATTTAAGTGTTAGTTTGCAAAACACAAATAACGGTGCCACATCTTATGCCGCTTATGCTGTTGGCGGTAATAGTTATGGAAGCACATACTATATGGAAATGGGGTCTAACTCTGCTTCTTATAGTTACACATCGGCAGGTTATCCAAACAATGCATTTAGTTCGCCTTATGCCAACTTCATTGAATCAGGTGGCGGTGATTTAGCAATTGGTACATGGAGTAGTAATGCAATTCATTTTATTGTAAATGGTAGTACTGCAACAACAGATGCAATGACAATTAACACTTCTGGTGCTATTGCTGTCAATGGTTCTTATGGAACTGCAGGACAAGTTTTGACTTCTGCTGGTTCTGGATCTGTACCTACTTGGTCTTCAGTTTCAGCTACTCCAGCAGGTTCAAACACACAAATCCAGTTTAACAATTCAGGTTCATTTGGAGCTTCATCATCTTTGACTTGGAATGGGAGTTCAATAACTGCTCCACAGATGATTGCATCAAATGGAATAATTGTTAACAATCAAACAATTGCAACGTCGTATTCGATTCCCTCTGGCTACGCCGCCTCCTCGGTGGGGCCAATAACATTGAATAGTGGCGTTTCTGTAACTGTACCTAGTGGTTCACGCTGGGTTGTACTCTAAGGATTAAAAATGGGATCAGTCGTACTCAATGGAGCCACATCAGGTTCAACCACATTAACACCTACAGATGCAGTAACTGTAAACCTAACATTGCCTAGTAGTAGTGGAACATTGGCTACAACTGCTGGTTCGGTTTCAACAGCAACAAATATTGCAGGTGGATCTGCTGGTGTTGTTCCTTATCAAACAGGATCTGGCGCAACATCATTTACTTCTGTAGGGACAACAGGTCAAGTTTTGACATCTAATGGTTCTTCTGCCCCTACATGGGCAAATGTATCTGCATCTCCAGCAGGATCAAGTGGTGCTATTCAGTACAACAATGGTGGTTCATTTGGTGCGGCAGGAAACATCAGCAACTCAACAACTATTGGTTTTAAAAATCGCATCATCAATGGTGCTATGGCTATTGACCAAAGAAATGCAGGGGCTAGTGTTTCTAATACATCTACTACTTTTTATGGTTTAGATAGGTGGATTCTTGCTGGAGTTAGTGGTTGTACTTTTACTGGGCAACAAGTATCAGATGCACCTACTGGGTTTACATATAGCAACAAAATAACAATTACTTCAACAACAACTGCTAATGATTATGGTTATGTTGGGCAAAGATTTGAAGCAAATAATGTTTCAGATTTAAATTGGGGTACATCAAATACACAAACTATTACTATTTCATTTTGGGCAAAAGCAAATAATGCTGGTACATATAATTCCCAAGTAAGATTTTTTGGGTCTACTGCATTTTATTATTACACTCACGCATACACATTAACTGCTAATACTTGGACTTATATTTCTTATACAGTTACAGGTGCCCCAACAGGTTCTGGTGCGTATACAGGTGCAAATAATGGTGAGTATATGGAAGTTTCGCCTTTAAATATTATTAGTTCTGGGTACACAGGAACAACAACTGCTGATACATGGTCATCAACTAATGCTTGGAAAACAAGTGGAGCTTTTACTATTGCCTCAACTGCAAGTGCAACATTTCAATTTACAGGTGTTCAATTAGAAGTAGGTTCACAAGCCACAAGTTTTGACTACAGAAGTATCAGCACCGAATTGGGGTTATGTTACAGATATTATTATTCTAGATATCATTCATCTACCAATTCTGGTAATACGCAAGCATACCCGGGAGCTGTATGTGCCTCCGCACCGGGTACAGGTGGATTCTCAGCATCTCAATCTTTCCCAACAGTTATGAGGGCTACTCCATCATTTACATTTTCACAAGCTGGAAATGTAGGAAAAATATGGAACGTAGATACTGCTGGAGCTATTTCTTACACATTAACACAAAATTGGTGGGATACTTTTGGGATTCAAGGATTGCCATCTAGTTCAGGTGCAACAACAACTAACACCACTTATGGTTTTGATTTTGCAGTATCTGCGGAGCTATAAAAATGTATCAACTTTTGCCTAACAACCCAGTTTCAAATGAAATTACTTGTGTTCGTAATTTAGATACTCATTTGTATATTCCTTTTGATCCAGCAAATACAGACTATCAGAATTTTAAAAAAGACCTAACCAATGGTGTGCCTTGCAATGATGCAACAGGAACTGCCATGACACAAGAGCAAATTACTGCATTTTTGGAGACATTGAAATGACTGCAAGCATAAACGCATCAACCACAGCGGGCGTAGTGGTCACAAGTGACACATCAGGTAGCCTTGCACTCCAAACGGCAGGAACAACTGCGGTTACGTTAGATACAAGTCAGAATGTGGGTATAGGAGTTACTCCTAGTGCTTGGAATACTGCATTTAAAGTAATGCAACTTGGTCAGGGTGGCGCTGTTTATGGGCATACATCAGTGCCATCAACATATTTAACTTCAAACTCTTATCAAATTGTTGGAAGCGGCACAGAAAATTACATTGCAAACGGATTTGCCGCAAAATATGTAGTAAACAACAACGCAGGTACACACAACTGGTACACAGCCGCTTCAGGCACAGCAGGTGGAACAATATCCTTTACCCAAGCAATGACACTAGATAATAGTGGTAACTTGGGTATTGGGGAAACAAGTCCAAGTTCTTACGGAAAATTAACAATTAAATATGCTTCTGCATCACTTGATGCTATTCATTTAACAAATACCACAACTAACGGTCATCAATGGTCTTTTGGTGATGGTACTGGTGGTACAGCAGGAAATTTTGGATTTTATGATTCCACTGCTGGCGCAACAAGAATGGTCATAGACTCTAGTGGTAACTTGTTAGTGGGGACTACAACAACAGCATCAGGTGTTTCAATTTTCCCTAGTTTTTCATCGTCAGGTGCATCTGGCATAGATATAAAACACGTGTCAGGTTCTGCTAGTGGAGTTTATTATGAAACTTTCCAATATAACAATAGCTTAATTGGTTATATTTCTCAAAATGGCACAACAGCCGTTGCGTACAACACCACTTCTGATTACCGCCTAAAAAACACAATCTCACCAATAACAGGTGCATTGGCTAAAGTAGCATTGCTCAAACCTTGCACATACAAGTGGAATGCTGATGGCTCAGATGGCGAAGGCTTTATTGCTCACGAATTGGCTGAAGTTGTGCCTCAATGCGTTACTGGTGAAAAAGATGCAGTTGATAAAGAAGGCAAACCTGTTTACCAAGGCATCGACACATCATTCCTAGTCGCAACCTTGACTTCAGCCATCCAAGAACTTAACACCCTAGTAAACGCCCAAGCCGCAGAAATCACGGCATTAAAAGCAAAGGTAGGAGTTTAATATGAGCGTAATTATTGATGGATCAAATGGAATTACGACTAACTCAGGTACTGTAGTATCTAGTACAGATGGGACTATACATGGGTTAACTGTTGGGTTGGGTGGTGGTTCTGTATCAAACAATACAGTTCTTGGAGTAAGTGCTTTATCAACGGCAACATCACCTGGCGGTGCTTCAGTAGCTATTGGATACCAAGCAATGCAAAATGCTACTGATACTTTTGGTCAGACAGTTGCTATCGGCTATCAAGCTGGTAGAGCTATTACAAGCGGTAATAACAATGTTTTTGTTGGTCTTCAATCAGGATTAGCAACCACAATTGGAAACGACAATTCTGCATTTGGTTTGTATTCTCTAAAATCTAATATAAGTGGTTCATCAAATACTGCAATTGGTCGAGAAGCATTACAAGCTAATACAGCCTCTAACAATACAGCAGTAGGGTACCAAGCAGGTTACACAAACACAACTGGAACAGGTTTAACAGCTTTAGGCTACCAAGCTGGATATACAAATAACGGAAATGGTAACACAGCAATTGGTGGTGGAAATCAATACATCAATGCGGCTTTATATTCAAACTCATCAGGTAACAATAACGTAGCAGTTGGAAGTGGTGCATTAACTGCCAATACAGCGTCTAACAATACTGGTGTTGGTTATGGTGCATTAACTGCTAATACAAGTGGCACATTTAATGTTGCGTTAGGAACGCAAGCATTACAAGCTAACCTTTCATCAAATGGCAGTACATCAATAGGTTATCAGTCTGGAAATTCATCAACTGGTGCTGGTAACACTTTTACAGGTTATCAATCAGGATATGGAGTTTCTTCAGGTACATATAATACTTGTATAGGTTATCAAGCTGGTTATTATTCAAATGTATGGGCAACAGGTTCTAATGGGATTTATATTGGTAATGCCCCCGGAGCTTCAAGCACTTCTGTCAGTAATGAAATAGTTATTGGAATTACCATTCTTGGTAAAGGTGCAAATACTGCATATATTGGTGGAACAACTGGAGCTTATAACCAAGCAAACTCGTCTTCTTGGTTAACCACATCAGACCAACGCCTGAAGAAAAACATTGTTGATAACACAGTTGGATTAGAAAAAATTGTTCAACTTAAAGTTAGAAACTTTGAGTATCGTTTACCAGAAGAAGTTGATCCAAGTCTAAAACCAACTGATGCAATTCAAATTAAAGGTGTTCAGTTAGGCTTTATTGCCCAAGAACTTCAAGCTGTTCTACCAGATTGCGTTACTGAACAATCAACAGGTGTTTTATCTGTTAATACAGAAGATGTCATGTATCACATGATTAACGCAATCAAAGAGCTTAACGCTAAAATTCAATCTCTCGAAACCAAACTAGGAGCTTAAAATGGCACAAGTAAATTCATGGACATGGTCAATTTTATCAATGCAACAATGGCCCTCTGGCTCTAATGCGGGATATGTAGTGAATGTAAATTGGGAATTGACTGGTACTGATTCCGTGAACACAGCTAGTATTGGTGGCAACACTCAATACCCAGTTACTGATGCCCAAGCTGGGTTTACACCCTACGCACAATTAACTCAAGCCACAGTCATTGGTTGGGTGCAAGAATCCTTAGGAACACAAGGTATTGCTAACTTTGAGGCCAATGTTCAAGGTCAAATAAATTCATTAGAATCTCCTCCTGTTACACCCGTAACTCAACCTTTACCTTGGAGCAACTAATGGACAAAATTACCCTTTCTACTCAACTTATCAACCAGATCATGGCATATTTGGGAACTAAGCCTTTCCAAGAAGTTTTTCAACTGATTGAAGCTATCCAAAAAGAAGCTACAGCCCAACAACAAGCCCCAGTAGAGGCTCCTAAGGAGTAAGAAATGTCAGCCAGTGGCTACACCCCCATCATCTTATATAGCTCACAGACAGCTACAAATGTGCCTTCAAACGCCAATTTAGCTTTAGGTGAGCTTGCTATCAATACCACTGATGGCATTCTTTACTACAAAACCACTGGTGGAACAGTCACAGCACTGGCAAATGCTTCTTCAGTTGGAGGTAACTTTACCAATATTGTGGTCTCAAGTACGTCACAATTGGGCACAGTTTCCTCAGGAATTTGGCATGGTTCTGCCATAGGTGTTGCCTACGGTGGAACTGGCCTCACCTCTACACCTTCTAATGGTCAAATCGACATTGGAAACGGTACAGGTTTCACAAGAGCTACTTTGACTGCTGGAACTGGTGTTTCTATTGTCAACACTTCTGGTGGCATCCAAATCTCTGCTACTGGTACAGGTGGTGGTACGGTCACTAGCGTATCAGGATCAGGTGGTACGACTGGTTTAACCTTCTCAGGAAGCCCAATCACTACCTCAGGCACCCTTACCCTTGGTGGCACATTAAACGTGGCTAATGGAGGCACTGGAGTGGCTACAACGCCTTCTAGTGGCTCACTTTTGATTGGTAATGGTTCAGGATATACCGTCAACACTTTGTCTGCTGGATCAGGCATCACGATCACCAATGGTTCTGGCACCATCACAATTTCCTCGACTGGAGCTTCTGGCGTAACTGCTATATATGGAAGCTCTTACATCAGTGCATCGTCTCCTACAGGTTCAGTCACGCTGACAAACACTGGTATTACTTCAATCAATGGAAGTACACCTGCTGGTGGAGCTGTTACTAACGTAGCAATTACGACTGCAAACAATACTTTTACTGGTTCAAATACGTTCAGTACTGGAACAAATACGTTTAGCAGTGTTGTTACTGTAACTGGATTGGCTGGTTTTGGAGCCACAAACCCCGGGTCCTCGATCAGTAGTGGTAGTTCTACCTACGCCTACTTCAAAACCACCTCCAACTCGTACGTCCCTGCTCTTTTTGATTGTCAAACAAGCGCAAGCTCTGCGGCTAGCTTTAACACTTTCTACACAAGCTCAGCACTCATAGGACTTTTTAGTGGAAACATTTCCAGCTACACCAATGTTGGAACAATAACCACGAACGGTACTTCTAGTTTCTATAACACCACATCAGATAGAAGACTCAAGACAAACATTACAAATTTGTCATCAAGTGGGTCTTTCATAGATGCTTTGCAACCTAGAAACTTCACTTGGGTTAACACTGGTGTTGCAGACACTGGATTTATTGCTGATGAACTTCAGCAAGTTGTCCCAAATGCAGTCCACGGAGAACCTAACGCTGTTGATGATGAAGGCAATCCCAAGTACCAGCAAGTTGACGCATCCTCTCCTGAGATGGTTGCAAACATCATTGCTGAACTACAATCTTTACGCAAGCGTGTTTCTGCGCTTGAATCCAACACAAAGGCGTAACAAATGGAAATTACACTCAAATACACATTGGATGAGGTTAATGCCTTGTTGACAGCATTGGGACAACTTCCCTTTAGCACCTCAGCAGGTCTCATTAGCAATATCCAGTTACAAGCAACCCCACAGGTACAAGCTCAACAACCTGCAGAGCCTGAGCCTGAAACCAAGGAGTAAATGATGAATTTTTTGAAAGAAATCAGAGCACACATCAACAGCTTCGAGACTGAATTTGAAGCTGAATTGCACAAGTTCATTGATCATTTAGAGACCAAATATCAGGTTCCAGCACCTGCAGTGGTAGCTCCTCCTGCTCCCATTGGTGAAGTTGTTCCTGAGCCTACCTTTATTGCACCTACTCCTGCACCTATTGAGCAACCTGTGGAGACAACAAATGATGTTGATAGCAATCCCCCTGTTTCTGCTGATCCTGCTCCAGTTGTGGATACACCAGTTGTAGACCCAACGCCTGCACCTCAGCCAGACCCAGAACCAGCACCTTCAAAGGAATAAATCATGAGTGAACAGTGGATTCAAAAAGCAATCAAGAAAAAGGGTGCTTTGCACAAAGCCCTTCACGTACCTGAAGGCCAGAAGATTCCAGCTAAGAAATTAGCTGTCAAATCCACTGATTCACCCAAGATGGCGAAGCGTAAGAATTTAGCCAAGACTCTTAGAGGCTTTGACTGATATGGCAGACACTGAGAAAGATTTGGCTGTCCACGTTGCTGTGTGCGATGTTCGGTACAACCAAATAGCACAGTCTTTGAGGGAAGGGGAAAAGCGCATGACCAAGATAGAGTATTTAATCTATGGGGTCATGCTCTTGGTCCTGCTCGGACCCGGTGTCGCAGGTGCGTTCTTTAAACACTTCTTTGGAGTGTAAGAAATTGATCCATTCACCCTCGTTGCCCTTGCCTCTGGTGCTTTCAAGCTCTGCAAAGACGCTTGTGAGATGTACAAAGAAGGGCGTCAGATTGTTACTGACATCGCCAAGGAAGTTGATGGAGTTGTCAAAGACGTTAAGACAGTACAAAAGAAAGCCAAGGGGCTTCTTGGGTTCCTGAGTGCTGTTTTTGGTAAGAAAGAGGAAGTGCAACCAGAAGTTGCACAACCTGTAAAGAAGGTAAAGAAGAAGAAAGAGCCTCCACCAGAGTTTGACGAAAACCTCATTTACCAGCAAGTAAGTGATGCTCTCATCAAGTTCTATAGAGCGTACAACGCCCTAAAAAACTATACGAAAGAACAAGAAGAATTTGCTCTTCATGCAAATAACGAGGAAGGCCAAGAGGCGGCGATCAACATAACGATTGCCAATTTGCAGATGGAGAAGTTGAATACGGAGCTGAGTGACTACATGGTGTATCACGTCCCACTTGAATTGAAGGACTTATACACTAGGGTGAACCAACAAATCGGGCATATTGCCAATGTGCAGGCTCTAGCAAGGCGAGAGGAGATGCTAAAGGAGCGTAGGGCAAAATGGCAACGTCGTCAAAAGGCAGACCTAATCAGGGGAAGAATGGTGGCTTCAGTAATTACAGTGCTGATGCTAATGTGGATATGGCTAATGATTCTCAGTCTGACTCACTCGCCATCCTACTGATTGTGGTTCTTTTGGTTATTCTCTTGTTGATTGTTCCTCTGATTGCTTGGATGTATGTAGATGTAAGACAGATGGAGCTGAGAGTCAATAAAGCTTTGACAAGGATTGAAGGGAAATGATTAAAAAATTCAGTTTTGTATACACGTCTATATTGATATGTATACTTTTCCCATTTTTGTGTACAGGTTGTGAAGACAAATATAGATATATATGTCAGGACTTTGATCACTTTCAAGATAAAGAATGCCAACATCCTCGCTGTGAGTTCAGTCAAACTTGCCCTGAGTATCTAGTTGCACCAATTCTGGAGAAAAAAGTTGAACAAGCTAACAAATGATGAAATAGAAACTAGGGTATGGGCCTTTGTGGTCATATCCATCACTGCTGTTCTATTTTTCATTGTTATTTCGTTGATTTACAGAACCACTTTTGTGATTCAGCCCCTTAAAGCCATATCTCCTATGGACCAAGCTGACCAGAAGATGCTAAATGACATTGTTTTGCTGATTGTGGGTGCCATAGGAGGCGTTGCAGGCAAGAAAGTAGCTGGTGGGGTAGCTAGTACCATTGGAGCCATAAAACAGGCTACAGCACCAACTATGCCCATGAACTGTTATGGTATGCAAGGGATGGGGTCCCCACTGGGGACTGGGAATATGCCTCCCAGTTACGGTGGAACCCAGCCTTTTGGTTCTTTGCCTACATTCAAAAACCCCCAGTTTGACGAGTCTTGGACGCCTCCTCCTCCACCTTCTGGACCACCAGTTCTAGAGGACGAGGCAACCAGAGAACACATGGCTTTAGCTAGAGCAGAGGCCAAAAATGCTTAGTTGGCTCTCATGGTTCTTTGACGACCTTTTTTACTGGATCGCACTGATTGCTTTGGCAGGTGGTGCTATTGCGTACATATTGAGTTTTTTGGTAGGGTTTATCCCTATGTTAAAGGCCCATGCACTTTTGATGAAGGTGCTTGGATTGGTGTTGGTTATCTCAGGAGGTACTTATGTCTCAGATCATCACGGTTATCAAAGGCGAGTTGACGAAGATAAAGCAGAGATTGAGCGACTTAATGCAGAAGCTAGGGCAAAAGAAGCAGAACTAGGGCAAAAGCTTGCCAAGGTTAACAACGACCTCAAGAGGGCTAAAAATGACATTAAAACTAAGCAGGCTAGTATCAATTCTAGGGTTGACTCTGGCGAGTTGCGCTTCCCCTCCTCCTGTGGTGTACAAGCCAATTCAGGTTCCACCACTGCCTCAGGAGATTCAACCAATGGAAGCGACGCTGACAGACAGGCTATTAAAGATATTGTCACCCTCGTCTCAGAAGGAGACACAGCCATCACCCAGCTCAACGCCTGCATCTCAACCTACAACCAAGTGATGAAAACAGTCAACGAGGGGGTTAAATGATCACAGCAGAGAAGCTCCACGCCTTAGGAATCAGTCCTGAGTGGGTAGACCCCTTGAAGGAGACTTTTGAACGCTTCAAGATCAATTCTGTGGCTCAAGAAGCTAGGTTTATTGCTCAGGCTTCCCACGAATCTAACCACTTCAGGGCCTTAGAGGAAAACTTGAACTACAAGGCTGAGTCTTTGATGAAGCTCTGGACCAAGAGGTTTCCTACCCTAGAGGAAGCGAATAAGTACGCCAGACAGCCTCAGTTGATCGCCAACCACATCTACAGCAACCGTATGGGCAACAGAGATGAGGCTTCTGGGGATGGTTGGAGGTTCAGGGGAGGTGGTCTCTTTCAGTTAACAGGCCACGATAACTATTGGCACTGTGGTCAGGCTTTAGGGATAGATTTGGTCATGCAACCTGAGCTAGTTAGACAACCAAGAGTAGCGTGTCTCAGTGCAGGCTGGTTCTGGTCTACCCATGGATGCAACTCTTTAGCTGAGGCTGGAGATGATTTAGGTTTGACCAAAAAGATCAATGGTGGGACGATTGGGATAGAAGACAGGAAAGCCCAAACACAACACGCCCTACAAGTCCTTGCCTGAAGGGGTATAGGTAGTTAAAATGAGTAAAAGACTGGGTAAATCATGACCACGACCACAACACCATCATTCGTTCTGACGTACGACAGCCTAGTGAATACTGTAACCCAGTATCTAGAGCGTAATGATACTGCTACTGTCAATCAAATTCCAACATTTATCACGATGTGTGAGTTTGAGATAGCCCAAGAGATCAAAACACTTGGTCAGTTGCAAGTTGTGACAGCTACCATGAACGTAGGAAACAACGTCATTGCCAAGCCTGCTAGATGGCGTAAGACCGTTTCTTTTAACCTGACCAATGGTACGTCTAGGCAACCTGTGTATTTAAGGAAATACGAGTATTTAAAGGCTTATGCTCCTGATAATACTGCTACAGGAACCCCAGTCTATTATGCTGACTACAACTACGATAACTGGTTAGTTGCACCTACTCCTGACCAAAACTATTCTTTTGAAGTGCTGTTTTACGAAAGACTACAGCCTTTGTCGAGCACCAATCAGACTAACTGGTTGACTCAAAACGCACCTAACGCCATGTTATTTGGTACTCTTTTGCAGGCCATGCCTTTCTTAAAGAACGATCAAAGAACGATTTTTCAACAAAAGTACGATTTAGCTCTCCAAGCCCTCAAAGCTGAAGATACAACTCGTATGGCAGATAGACAAGCAATTGCATTGGATTCATAATGACAAATTATTTAGACCCGTTTACCGGACAGACGATCTCCCCCTCGCAAACAGGGTACGAGTCATTAACACTGTCATCCAATACAACCCTTCAGTGGCCTATCAATGGCAACAACACAAATGTTGTGGCAACCATCATTGAGGTCACTGCTACAGCCTCTAACTTGGCTTTGGCGATGCCTCCAGCCTCTCAGGTATCTACTGGTCAATCAGTCTTGATCAGGAACACTGGAAGCATTGTTTTTAACGTCACAGACAATTCAGGAAACATACTTGCGACAGTTTTGTCAGGTATCTCTTGGTACATCTACGTAACCAGCAACTCCACTACAGCAGGTACTTGGAACTCTGTACAGTTTGGAGCTAGTGCAAGTAATGCCAACGCCACAACTTTGGCTGGTTATGGTCTAGTCTCTGCTGGTACAGCCATCAACCAGAACTATCCTATCCAGACCCTTAACTCTGGCACTACCTTGAATTCTGGATATCTAGCTCAGGTGGTGGTTTGGACAGGTGGTGTGGGTACATTAACTTTAGCTTCAGCATCGTCTTTAGGTAATGGCTGGTTTGTTATTATTAGAAACGGTGGAACTGGAATTCTGACTATAAATCCTATTGGAACAGATACTATCAATGGAAATAATTCTCAACAATTGCAGTTGGGTGAATCATTAGTAATTGTTTCTAGTGGAAGTAATAATATAGGCATATATACAGGTTTTGCTACTTACGCATATGGTAGGTCAAATCTTTTTTTATATACTCAATTAGCAATTAGTGTTACAGGTATTTCTACTTCTACTTACACTTTAACAAATACCCAAGCTTCTAGTGTTATCCAAAGCTATAGTGGTGTTTTGAGCCAAAATCTTACAATTATTCTCCCACAGACTGTTCAGCTCTATTCCATGTCTAACCAGACAACAGGAAGTTATGCTTTAAGCTTTAAGACAAGTGCTTCTGGTGCAATAACATATACCTTAGCACAAGGAAGCTATGTATTGCTAGTTTGTGATGGAACAAATGTCTACAACGCTCAATCAGCTTCGGTGGCAATAGCAGGTTCAGCTTTGTTTAACTCTGGTTCTGCAACTGCACCTTCTTTGGCCTTTACGTCTGACAATACGACTGGACTGTATTTAGCAGGAGCGGGAATCATGGGTGTTGCGGCAGGTGGTGCACAGGGCATCTTGGTAGGTTCGAGTTCGAGTGCTAGCCCCGGTCTCACCGTACCACTAGGCATCTCTGGAGGCACATTTTGACAGCCAACGTCGTCAACCTACTCATCCCTGCTGGTATACAAAGGGATGGAACGCAATTCGATGCTCCATGCTATGTGGATGGGCAGTGGGTGCGTTTTCAGCGTGGGAGACCTCGTAAGATTGGTGGGTACAACGGGTTGTTCCTAAATAGCCCCGGTATTTCCCGTGGTATGCTCCAAAACTCCTACAACGGACTCAACTACATCTATTCAGGCTACAACACTGGCCTATATTACTGGCAAACCAATGACGTCAATGGCGTAGGTTTTGGACCTCAAGTCGTCACCATGCCCTCCAATTTCACGTTGAGCGACAACAATTTGTGGCAGTTTGACATTGGATACGATGCAAATGGTACAAAGCTGTTGAACTTCATCGCTCATGCTGGGCAGAACTTGGCTGACATAAGCTCGACAGTGAATACGCCTGTTTTTACGGGGCAATTCCCCGGTGGTTCTCTCTCCAGCGTAGGCGTTTTCACAGCTACAGGCACTCCCTCTGGCACTCAAATTACCATCACTGGCCTCAACTACAAAATCAACACAGGCCAATTGGTGACAGGGACAGGTATCCCTGCAAATACTACTGTGACTGCAGTTACATTCTCCACCAATACGGTCGTGATGGTCAACAACTCCATCACTGGAACGTCACCCATAACAGTTACTTTTGACAATCAAATCTCTGTAAGTGGTGGAGCTTGTATGCTCTATCCTTATCTTTTTGTTTATGGCAACAATGGACTGATACAGAATTGTGCCGCAGGCGACTTTACCAACTGGGTCTCTGCTGACTCCAACGCCAACAACGTCTCTGCTACAAAAGTAGTCAAGGGTATGCCTTTGAGGGGTGGTACAACCTCTCCAGCAGGCTTGTTTTGGTCCTTAGACCAGCTCACTCGTGTCTCTTACGCACCTCAGACAGTAGGAACAAGCACCCTTTACTGGCGTTATGACATCATCTCTAGCCAAACCTCCATCATGTCCTCTAACTGCGTGATTGAGTACGATGGAATCTACTATTGGTGTGGAACTGACCGTTTCTTGATGTACAACGGTGTTGTTCAAGAGATGGAGAACAGAACAAATCTCAACTGGTTCTTTGACAACTTGAACTATTCTCAGAGACAAAAGGTTTGGGTAAGTAAAGTTCCTCGCTGGGGTGAGATTTGGTGGTTCTACCCAAGGGGTAATGCTACTGAGTGCACAGATGCAATTATCTATAACGTCAGAGAGAAGACTTGGTACGATGCAGGCCAAGCCATGGGAGCCAATCGCTCTGCTGGTACCTTCTCTGAGGTGTTTAGATACCCTGTATGGGCAGGAAATACCTCTTTGAACAGTGCTTTGTTCAATGGCACTATATCTGGTACAACTTTGACAGTCACTTCCATGATTTCAGGGCAAATTTTTGCTGGTGAAGTTATATCAGGTTCAGCTTTTTCAAATTCAATAGCCATAGGAACTGTGATAACGGCTTTTGGGACTGGCAAAGGTGGTACTGGTACCTATACTGTGTCTATTTCACAAACCTATAGTGGAGAAATATCGGCTCAGAGCTATACCATTTGGCAACACGAGATTGGTACAGATGCCATCCTACTGAATAACGTAGATGCCATCGATTCTTATATTGAGACAAACAGTATTGGCTGGGTCAATGGTGGAGCTGGTCAAAAGTCTGCTTCTGGCGTCAATAGGTGGGTAAGGTTAGAGCGTGTTGAGCCTAACTTCAATCAGACTGGACCCATGAATATGTATGTCACTGGTAAGAGCTATGCTGACGGCACAGATGTGGTATCTCAAGCGTATCCGTTTGACCCAACAACGTCTAAAATCGACCTCAGAGAGCAACGTCGTGAGATGAGACTCAAATTTGAGAGCAACGTCACTGGTGGAAACTACGAGATGGGTAACCTCATATTGAGTGTTGACCTTGGCGACGAGCGTGGAACAGGGAACCCATAATGGTTGTCTATGACCCTCGTGGGCTTACTTGGGACCAATGGTGTGCTCGTATGGCAGAGTTGTTTGCCTCTAACCAACTGGGTACACTACCTGAAGATCAATGGCGTCTTTGGGCAGATGGTATGCAAGGAATTGGATATTTTGTGCAATCTGGCGTTCCTGATCAAAGGAGCTTTGCAACATGGGATGATTGGGCAAAGTCTTTGTGTGGAATCATGTCAATAACACCAACAGAATCATTATGATTGAACATTTATTAGCCCATGCCTTGGCAGACCATATTGCTGACGAACCAGTCAACACAAATCCTGCACATATGTTGAAGGATGTGCATGAGATTGCCCATGCTCACCGTAGAACCAATGGTATAGATGCTTCTCATGATGACATGGTTGTAACCATGGGGAACTTAATCAGGCAAGGATTCAAGCCTATTAGATTCAACAATGTATTGTTTTTTTGCAAAGAAAAAGACAGGAATGTTCTTTTGGCGATTATCAATGGTGACCCACCCAAGAAGTACATTGATGCTTTAAGAAAGATGGCTAGATTCTTAAAAAGCAAAGGCATGAAATCCATTCTTATGTATGCTCAAAATGAGGGTACAGATGTGAGACTTGCACAGCTTGCAGGATTAAAAAACATTACGATGAAACACTCAGGACTCAATCAAATTGATCCTTATGTTTTACATGGGGAGCTATAAATGAGTGGTGGTGTACTAGGTAAAATTGTTAATGGTGCATCTGATGCAATCTCCGATGCTGGGAAAGCAGTTGGGAATGTGGTTAATCAGGTTACGCAAAGCCCCATACTGAGGGATGCCGCCCTCGTGACGGCCGCCATCTACGCTCCAGAGCTTATTGCTTCTGTTGGAACAGATGCTGAGTCTGCTGACCTTGCGTTGGCGGCTCAAAGCTCGACGCCTGTCATTGCGAGTACACCAAGCGTTCTCACAGCAGAAGGAGCAGGAGACCTAACTGCTGGTACAGGCATGGCAGGTGGTACAACTGCTTTAGCTCCAGTTGCAAACGCTAGTGCTGGTTTAAATCCCTCTTTTGATACGCTAGGTAATGTTCTCCAGACTGGTGACATGAATTCTCAGCTTGCACCTAGTATCACTGATTTGAGTGGAAATACAGCTTCTGGGGTTTCCACTTTGGGTGGTGCATCGACGCCTGTGGCGAGTTCGATGTCAGACATCATGACACCAACTGGGTACACATATGCTGGGGATACTGCGAAACAGCTTGCGAGCGCGGCCTCTGCACTCAGCACAGCCAACAACCTTTTGAACCCATCCCAGACTGGTGGAAGCTCAGGTTTTGCCCAACCTTCTGGCCTCTCTGGTAGCAATGTTGGATCATCCACAACAGGTGGAGGCCAAGGCTCTACTGGACCCTATAACGAGAACTTGAAAATGATGGGTAACTACTTGTCACCCATTCAAGCTGTCAACACTTCAGGCATCGTTCCTTCTTATAGAAGCTTACAAAGCCCAGTCTATGCCAAGCGTGGTGGAGAGATACATGACGAAATGGGGCACCCAGAATACCCCAAATCGCCCTTAGAAACGGTTTTTAGCACTAGGGGTGGGACACACTATGTCCAAGGCAAAGGAACAGGACAAAGCGATGATATTGATGCAAAATTGGCAGATGGAGAATATGTATTTGACGCTGACACTGTGGCCGCCCTCGGGGATGGGTCAAATAAAGCAGGTGCTCAAGCACTGGACAAGATGAGAGAAGCAATCAGGGCACACAAAAGATCAGCTCCTGATAACAAAATACCACCAAAGGCAAAGAGTCCTTTAGCCTACTTTGAAGAGGGAAATAGAAAATGACAACGTCAACAACAACAGGAACTGGCTCTGGGAGTGGGGCCTTGGCGTTAGCAAATGTGCCCACGCTCAATAACAGTGGTTCAAGCTCTTTGACTCAAGGTTCTGCTGTACCTAATGTACAAACCTCCCAAACTTCTGCCACATCGTTAGACCCTTACTATGCTGGGCTGGTCCAGAACGCGGCCGAGATGGGCACTGCAGGTGCTCAAGGTGCTCAATTTGCTGGACCTACTGCTAACCAAAACCTTGCCTTTAACAATGCTGAGAACTTGACTGGTTCACAGACCTATCAGCCTTACCTGAATCAAGCTACGACTGACCTATCAAATGCATCGAATAAGAGCGCGGCTGGGGCGGCCTCAGGGTACCTCAGCCAAGCTACAGGCACTAGTCCACTTTCCATGGCACAACCCTACTTAGCTCAGGGTGCTTCTGCTAACGATGTAGGTGCATTTAACCCCTATGCTCAACAGGCAGTGCAGAACACTGGGCTGGCAGCGGCCACCCCCTACCTCCAAGCAGGCACCCAAAGTGCCAGTGGTTTGGTAAACCAATACATGAGTCCCTACATCAACGATGTGGTCAACCAAATTGGTCAACTAGGCCAAAACCAGATTGCTCAAAACTTGGCTCCTTCCACCACAGCAGGTATTGTTGGAGCTGGACAGTTTGGCTCTTCAAGGGGTGCACAAGCCCTTGGACAGACCATAGCTAATGCGAATACAAACATTTTGGGACAACAGGCTACTGCACTGCAGGCTGGGTATGGACAGGCACTGACAGCGGCTCAACAACAGCTCGCCAACCAACTCACTGCTGGTCAGACTGCTGGAACTTTACAGCAACAGCAAGCTTCTAACTTGGCAAACTTGGGTCAAACTGCTGGTACATTGACCAACCAACAAGCTCAAAATCAACTGACTGCTGGACAGAACATTGGAACTTTGCAGAATGCACAGAACCAAAATTTGCTGACTGCAGGTCAAACCACTGGTCAATTGACTGGTACAGACTTGGCAAGCCTGATTGCTCAGGCTCAAGCACAGCAGAACCTAGGTACAACAAACCAAGCTTTGGGCTTGAACAACCTGAATGCTTTGTCTACCTTGGGTGCTCAACAGCAGACCATCAATCAGAATCAGAACCTATTCCCCTTGCAGACAGCTCAGAGCTATGCAAACCTTATTGGTTCGCTTTCCAAGCCTACTACCACGACAGCGATTACGCAGGCTCCTGCATCAGCTTATAGCCCATCAACTTTGTCTACGTTGTTAAGTGGTACAGCTTTGGCGAAGGGTGCATTGGATGTATACAATTCTTTACCATCTTAATAACAGGTAAATCATGGCAGTTAATTCAAATCCAAATCCTGATGCTGTAGGTGCTTTGTCACAAATACAGCCAAATCAAGAGCAAACGCAATCAAATTTAAATTTGAGTCCTGCCCCTGCAGTTCAAACACCTGCAACTAGTGCTTTGCCTGTTTCTCCTACTGCTCCTGTAACTAATCCATTTGCTAAAGAACAGTCTGATATCAGCTCGATGTCATCTCAGATTCAGAAGCAGTTAGAGAGAAGTTCAGGGATGAAAGACCTCCCTTGGTTTTCGTTGGCTGGAGCTTTGTTGTCTCCAACAAGGACTGGTTCCTTTGGTGAGAGCCTTGGTAATGCCTCAACCATTTTGGGGAACTACCAAGCTGAACAGAAGAAACAAGAGCTTCCAAACCTCCAAGCTCGCATGGCAATCATGCAACAAGACTTGGCTACTAAGAAGCAGAACAAGTTAATGGAGCTTGCTCCTCAGGCCTTTACAACTGATAAAGATGGCAATCCAACACTGAATCAGGATGTCTACAACCAAATGATGGGTATTGATCCCAAGATGGCTGGTGAGCTTTCTAGTGGGCACATCAACCTCATCAAAGCCCTCAGACCTGAAGTCAAAGACATCCCAGAAGGTGGAACTTTGGCTCAGATCAATGCCAATGGTACAGTCAAAATCGTGGGTACTGGTGGTACAAAACAACCTGAAAAGCTCAAAGAAGCTTTGGCATACACAGGCATCAAGCCCAATGCAGATGGTTCTTATAATCCTGATGACTTTGAGAGACTACAAACTTACCAACAAAATGCTGGTTTGAGTCCTGAGGCTAGGACAGCTTTTGATACCATGGGATTAAAGCTAGACCATAAGCTAACCCAAGACGAGCAAAAGACTTTCTATGCAACTCTGAAGACTTTGGCAGAAGCTAAGTCTCCTAAAACCAATGTAAGCGTAAGCACAAGCACAGCTAAAAAGCTTGGAGAAGTAGGTGTAGAAGGCTTACTCAAAGACCTAGAAGGAAGTAAAGCTAAGGCTGTAGCATCTGCAAATACCATGATTCCTAGCATCCACAATGCCCTCAGAGCGATTGACTCAGGCAAGGTAGTGCTTGGACCTACAGCACCGATTGCACAAGCTTTGTTGCAGGTTGGTAATGTGATGGGCATTAAGGGCAAGGACAATGACGAGATATTGTCTAACACCAGAGCACTGATGCAGTCTCAGTCGCAGGCTAACTTGGCGATGGCACAAACGATGCAGGGCCAAGGATCGATCTCGGATAGTGAGAGGTTGTTGATTGCACGTGCCGCCAACGGGGACTTCACCATGACAGCCCCAGAACTCAGGTCCCTCCTCAACGCCAACGAGAAGATCGCTAGAGCAAACATTCGCTACCACAACCAACAAGCTCAAAACCTCCCAACCCAAGGCGACGCTACCCTTGCACAGCTTGCCAAGAACTTCAATGTTGCAGAGCCTGCAGAGTACGTAAGCCCTCAAGAAGCTTTGGCTGAGTTAGAGAGAAGGAAAAAGGCTCAACAATGACAACCGATTTATCTAACCTTTCCGAAGAACAACTGCGTGAATTCGCAGGGATGCCATCTTTTGAAAAAGAGAGTGCTGTCAAGAATAAGAGCGATGAAGAGCTTAAAATGCTTGCAGGCCAAACACCTGACTTGACTCCTAAAAATAACCTGCCTTCACAAGAAGTACAAGACAAGTACAAGATTTGGAAAGACAATCCCAAAACTGCATCTGTTTTGTATGGAATGCGTGAGCCTTTTGATGCTTTAGCTCAAATACCTCCTGCTTTGCTTGCGAGTGCCTTTAGAAAGGCTGGCCTTAAAGACACTGCTGACTACTTTGAGAATGAAGCTCATACAGTCAACAAAGAGGCTAAAGAAGCCTATGCTACAGCTCGCCAAGGTAAAACTGACTTTGATACTGAGAGACTAGCTGGAAACATCTTGTCTCCAGTTAACTTGGCTGGTGGTATGGCTGTAGGCTCTGCTACCAAGGGGATGGGTTTGGTTGGACAGAGTGTTGCCCAAGGTCTTCTAGGTGGTGCAACTCAAGAGGCTGATGACTCTACACAAAACGTACTAGACCAAAAGCTAGGCCAAGTTGGTGTGAGCACACTAGGTAGTCACTTGATCAACACCTTTGGTTCTGTGTTGGGTAAGGCACTGATGCCTAAGCTTTCTGACCAGTTGCAGAAGTTGAAGGATGCAGGGGTGGATATCAACAAGCTGTCGATAGGGCAAGCTTTGGGTGGTATCTATAAGAAGACAGAGGATTTTCTGAGGGATGTGGTCCCCGGGGGTTCTGTCGAGCAAGCCCAACAACAAGGCGTCAACGAATTCAGCAAAGGACTCGTTCGCAACGTCGCCAATGACCTTGGCCTCAAAATCCCTGACAAGTTCAACACCCAACAAACCATTGAAGCTGTTGACAACGAGATTGGCAAACTCTACAACACCATTCTTCCCCAGATTGGCACCATAGAGCCTACCAACAAAGCTAATCGACTTTCACAA
>Ga0208257_1000177_pt1 | contig 21365 bp, 36 predicted proteins | sample CryBogCBH10Sep07_FD_184610 | JGI IMG/M metagenome (GOLD analysis project Ga0208257, IMG submission 184610) | Freshwater microbial communities from Crystal Bog, Wisconsin, USA - CBH10Sep07 (SPAdes) | ecosystem: Environmental > Aquatic > Freshwater > Lake | place: Crystal Bog, Wisconsin, USA... | reverse complement strand
GGTCAAGACCTTCTTTGGCAGCCGCATCATCGCTTTTGGCGTTGATTGTATAAATTCTAACATAGTCGTGGGGCTCGCGTCCATAAACCTCAACTCTAAACTTCCCGAGGCCCTGACCATGGGCTGGTGGCGTGTCAATAACGTCAACAGTAGCGTTACAATAAATCATTGTTGTTCTCTCATTATATTGGGTAAAGAGGCTCATCGCCTGAGCAAGTATGCAATCTACTCTCATCAAGTTGCGCTGTATACTCTGCGCCCCTGAGCAGTATTCCCGTGTCGCGCAGGTATTTTAGAGCAAGGCTTGTCGTGTCCACAAGGTCGTCATGCTTTGCTTTTGGGAATACCGCCAGCTGATTTATAACCATTTCAGCCCATGTTGTATCGGGAGCGTGGATGAGGCCTTCAGCGAATAAATGCTGAACGCTATAGAGCCGCGCCAGTTTGTCCTGTCCTTTCGGGTCGACTAACTGAACGAAGAAATCTTCATATCCATATATGCGGCGCAGCTCTTGCGCCACGCTGTAGCCTGAAGCTTTATTTTCAACAAGAACTTTCATGACGCCATATCGGTCCATTGTCTCCTGGACCTTCTCTACAAGCTCATGGAGCTCGAGGCGCTCTGCCCATGCATACATGAGCATGACGCGAGGGCGCTCTTCCTTGTATTGGCGCTCGAGGGCTGAGACAGAACCATCATATGTTGCGACCCTTGTCGCCTGGGCAGTTTGATCGCCGCCAGACCAGACGCCCCAAACAGTCATGGCTGACGGGTCATTGGATGTCTTGGTCGTGTAGGCTGTGTCTAATGCTGCAATGACATATGAAAATGGCGGGTAGTTTGCCCTGTCCCAGGTGGGGATCCACTCGCGCTTGATGACACCGCCGCCTCGAGGCTCAGGCGATTGTTGGAACTGAGCGGCTGCCGCCCACGGCCCCATGATGATCTCGTCACGTTCGACGACTTCTTCCGGGAAGCGATCTGAGAAGAGGAGCTCGCCTTCCTCAGACCGCGGGTCTTCAAGGCCGAGCATTGTTGGATGCGCCCTTGACGGATCGTAGCGCATTGGCAGGGAGATATAATCGTATGGAAGACCTCGATCCAACACTGATCCTATAATATCGTCCTCTGAAAGTCTTTGTTGTATTATAATGATTGAACTTGCTTTTGGATTAACAAGGCGCGTCGGTATTGCCTCGAAGAATTGCTGGTTGGTTGTGTCTTTGATTTGCTGAGATGCTGCATCAGACACCGACAACAAATCATCGCAGATGATTCGATCCGCACGAGCTCCGGTTATTGAGTTGATGGCGCAACATTGGCGAAAGCCCATCGATGTGTTTTCAAATTTCTGTTTCTGGTTTTGATCTTTCTGTAATTGAACATGCGGCCACCTGGATCGATACCAATCTGATTCGATGAGCCGGCGCATCTTGATGCCGTCGCGTATCGCCAGCTCTTGGCTGTGCGAGATACATATATAACGCATGTGTGGCATGTTGCACGGGCCCCACTCGAAGGCAGGAAAGAAAACATTTACTGTAAGCGATTTCATCATGCCAGGAGGTATGGCAATCATAAGACGATTATACAGAGAACCATCATCTAAAACTTCGTTATTTGTTATTGCCATTAAATGTTCAGCGATGAAATCAATATGCCATCCGTGAATATACTCTGATCCTGGTTCGATGATATGCCAGGCTTGCCGGATAAACTCGCTGAAAACTTCGCACTCTTTCGCGCTATCTTTGATGTCTTGCGCGTCTAAACTTTCAATTGCCTGCTGCGCGTCAAAGCGTATGCCGAACATATCGATAATTTGGCCCATATCAATGTATCGTCCCTCGGGTCCAAATTGTCTCGCCCATTTCCTCAGCCGCGCTGACAGCGTGAGATGTCACAGCGCAGAAAGTCTTCAATGCATTATCTGCATCAACTGGATTATAAAAACCATTGCATAAAAGATATGTGGCGCAGGAAGATAAAATTTGTAGACCGTCTTGCGGAGAGGACAATTTATATAACTCGTCTAGTATCCCAGAGACTACATTCAACGTCTCTTTAATATCTTCAGGCGATGAATGTTCATTTATCATTTTTAGACAACGCCATTGATATCATTTGACGCGCAGTATCGCGCTGTTCTTTGCTGAGTATTGATGCATCAAACGAAACAATTGATTCAGTTTTAAGAGCGCCGCCGTTAGCGCCAGTGATTTCTGTTTGCTGGCGCTCTATGTAATCATCACGAAAGCGGGATGCTACGCTTTTTAACCACAGTTGTGCATTAAAGTTGCGATTATCCATGTTTTTTTGAGCTTCATTCTCCCACCAAGTTTGCGAATGAGCTCTTGCGCGTGCGAGAGCAGTGCGGAAGTCTTCACTTTCTTCGGACCATCTATATATCGACGCTTTATCTACATCAAAATGAGACGCCATTTGAGCAATGCTTTTACCCAGTTTTCCGAGCTCAATAATTTGCTCGCAAAACTCAGGCCGATACTTGCTCGGCCTTCCTTTCTGGCGTTTTTCTTTTACCTCTTCCATTTTAATTACAGTTCTCGGGTTGAACGAATGTGCATTCTGCGATGTATCTCGCAGGAACGGAACAGCCCACGAGAAGGGCTGCTCCAAATAGCGCAAGGCTATAGATGGCGGCTATTATTAGAAAACGCAATGTTTCTTGCTGCATGAGCGTAGACCGCAGTTTGATCGTAGGCATATGATAACATACTCTGATCTGATTTTCACTCAGTCAAAATCATCCATGTCTACAGATGATTCGTCGACTGTTTTTGGTTTTGTTTTTACCGAAGATAAGGCAGCCTGACCAAGAGGCGTGTCTGCCAACATACCGAGGGCATCCATATAAGTGGCAAGGACAGCCTGCTCCTCAGCCCGCTTGGTGGCGTCTTGCTTGCGTAGGGAGATAATCTTTTTGATGATCTTTGGGTCGAAGCCGGTAGACTTGGCCTCTGCGTAAACTTCTTTGATGTCCTCTGCGATATTGGCCTTTTCTTCCTCTAAACTTTCGATGCGGCTAACGATTGCCTGGAGCTGGTTGTTTGTCGTCATTTATATAATCCTCCAAATTAATGAGTATGTGATCCGCCCTGAACCAGCATTCATCGCAAATTGATTCGCATACTGTAGATGGTTCCAAATGGCGAAGGGAGCCGTATTCGTCTCGATGTCTATTTAAAATATCAAACTCACACAGGCTCTTGGCGATAATATCTCTGATCTTTCGGCGCATTGTCAACTCCATCAATGTATATCCTAAAATTATTTTATGAATGTTTGAAATTATTAGTTGACGGAATGATAGGTTTGAAGTATCTTCAAAACATCGAGATTGAGATTGACGGAGTAAATAGATGGCAATTCAACTGAAATCAAAATTCCTGCAAGATTATTTTTGCAGTGATGATGTTACATATGACATTTTCGTATCTTCTTATCGTTCAGCAATTAGAGTTTTGAATAAACCCGATATGTATCCTACAGCGGATCTTATCTTTTATACTCAGCTGGAATTTGAACTACAGTTAGAGGCTCCTGTTTGGTGTAAACCATAAAGGGGCTGCGGCCCCTTCCCCGCCCCTCGCTTTTGTGGAGATTGATATGAAATCTGTCTTTGAGATGAACCATATGCAAATGCGCCATGCTTACGGCAAATGCGCCGAATCATTTCACAAGCAAATGGGGCTGCGCAAACTGCGCGACTACAAGCTCTTTGCAACCCGCAACCCAGAATATGCGTCGACGCTTTTAGCCGACGCCAGGCACCATTTGGCTTATGCGAGGGCCGCACGATGATCAAGACCTACTTCTGCGATTGGCGCAATCTATACGTTGCCTACGATGATAACGATGAGCCAAATGAAGATGGCTGGCAGCAACATGGAGACGGAAAGACACCAGAAGAAGCGATAGAAGACCTACAAATAAAAATTGAAGAAAATACAAAATAACAGTTGACACCCCTATATCATTGAAGTATCTTCAAACCATCGAAACACTAATTGACATGGAGATTGACATGACACTTTCAAACCTCGCCCCTCTCGCTGATGCCTACGCTCTCTTGAAGAACGAAGAGACCAAGATCAAAGCCCGCGTCGAGGCTGCTCGTAAAGAGATCCTTGACACAGGCGCCACCGAGATCGACGGCGAAGCTTGCACGGTAATCGTCGACACCAAGAAGGGCGCCAAGACGATCGACAAAGAAGCCGTCATCAAGCTGCTTCTTGAGTTGGGCGCTACGACTGAGCAAGTCGAGGGCTGCTTCAAGGTCGGCGCAGAAACCAAGTCACTGCGCGTTAAGGCTAACCTCAAAGCTGTAGCATAATAGTAGGGGCGCTAGTCGCCCCTTTTTCACCTTATGGAGATTGATATGAAAAACATGTTCCACAAAATCACCGTCGCTTATCCCGTCGCCACCAATATGACGTCTGAACGCACGTTCTCATTCACGAGCCGTGAAGAGGCGTTTGCGTTTAATAAGCTTGCGCAGCAACAGGGCTATAAAATTATCTTTCACACCTTCGACTATTTGGTGGGCGCCACTGACGCCTTTGCCGAGATTAACATCGACATGGAACTGACGACTGCTGAATTGGCACAGTTAGAACACGAGGAATACTACTATGGGTGAGCACGACGTAAAAATAATCTCCAATGATATATTCCATCAACCCTGCCATATCGCCATGCCTGACTTGTGGCACTCATACTGCGCCCTTGTAGGACGCTTGCCGCATGCAGCAGACCATTGGCTGGTGATAGACGTCATTAACGCCATGCAACGTCGTAGCTGCGTTAAATGTGGAGATGTGGGGGACTATCATGACGCCCCATGATCTTACAGCCATCATTGGCAGGATTGGCATCCATAAAAACGATGTTGCAACAATTTGTGGCGTCAGCCTAAAGACCCTCTACAGCTGGCTAAATGGACAGCATTCAATACCGCGATCAGTATCTATCCTGTTATGCGCCGTTGACACTGGCGCCATCAGCCTTGATTGGATTGTTGACCAGGTAGAAACAGAAATGCGGGAAAGCGTAGACGGCCTTTAGAAGGGGATATCTTCCCCTTCTTCCCATGAAAACCCTTCAGGCGGCCCGTCTATTGGGGCGCCTGTATCAAATATCCCTTCAGCATTACCAGGCCCTACGGGGGTCGCCAGTGGGTCTGATACGTATGACTTTGTCCTAGTTACCTTTGCGCCTGGGAAGGCCTCCTTGGCCTTTACAAGCTCAGGAAACGCCGAAATTATATTGGCTATTTCTTGAAGGGTGTAGACGTTAACGCTGCGACCATCCGCCAGAACCTTATTCGCCAACTGTGGCTCGCGGACAATTGTTGCCACTGTGCCATCTTCAAGCGTAACTTCCCACATAGCGGGATCCAACACTTTAGCGCCTGAATCTGTCGCCGCCTTATCCAAAGCCCGCCAAGCAGCAGCCATACGCTTTGCCTCGCGCTGGACGTCATCCAATTGGCCTGTCCATCGTGCTTGGCTGGTGAGGTATCGTTGCCTGTCAAACTTCTCTCTGAGGGCCGTATCGACAAGGAGCCGTAATCTATCCCTGCCCCACTTGAGCTCGAACTCAACCTCAAGTGCATCAGCCTCATCAAGTGCAGCCCTGCCGGCGATATAAGCGCCGGGAGTGACCATCCAAGGAATTGACTGATACTCGGAAACAACAACGCCGCGGTCGACGTTAGACTTTTTAATTTTAGGTTTAGACGCCATTATTAAATCTATCTCAATCGTAAAGAGCCATCAGGCCTAACGCCATTCCCTCCCGCCGTCAAGCGGGGTAGGCTTGTCGGTCTGGCGAGCGCGAAGCCGCCCCAGCGGCGCAGCGCGAGCGGGGTGGGGGTTATAGGGGGAGGGGTTAACTTCCGTATCCAACTTCCGTATAAAAATCTTTTATTTTCAATAACATTTTTTAGACTATAAATACGGAACAAACCACTGCGGAAGTTAGAGACTTTCGTAACATAGAAAACCATTGATATTATTCCTAATTCTCACGGAAGTTGTTGTTATTGGCATCTGAAGACTTCCGTATGTTTTCTGTGCCATTTTGATACAAGAAGGTTACTTTTAGGCCTTTAATTTTTGTTGTGGAATTTCTTATTTCATTGCTCCAAAGTCCCATTTGAACGAACGCGCTGGCAACAGAAAGAGCATGCGAATCATTCTTGATTCGTTTTTTAAGAACCTTCTCAATCCATATTGGTGCATATCTCATGCTGTATTTTGTTTGAGATGCAATGGACCAAGGATCACCACCATCCCAGGCCTCCTTAGCTCCCTTCAGGATTTCATCACGCTCCGCCACAGTCATCTTAACGCCGGCAGCAAATACATACCCCGTCTCTTGCTGACCACCGAACCCAGGATTAATTGAAGGCCTCTCCACGGCCCCCACAATGGCCAGGGATGATCTAAAGGCATCGATAGATACTTCCTTGAGGCGATACTCGAGCTCCCACCCATCAGGGGCAGACTTCATCTTCATGGCCTTTAAGACGCCAGTCTCTGAACCCTTCTCACGTTCCAGCATGACGATCGTATCTGCAGAACCCTCCAACACAGTTGAACCACGGAGTGCCCCATTGCCTCCGCGGCTCAAGTGATGGACGAGGGCGGTTGTCGTATTGAATTGTTGTTGGACCTCGTTCTCGGCCTTAACGAATAAAGACATTTCTTTTTGATTGTTCTCATCGGCGCCTGGGATGATCCTCGACACTGTGTCGAACACGACCATTATGGGCGCCTGCTTCATGCGCTTAATTTCCCAGTCTATCGTTCTAAGCAGGCGAGACCTGTCTCCACCTTCAATGAGGTTCATGGCATCAGGGATGACAAGGTAGTTCTCCTCATCAGCTCTAACGCCATGGAGATTCTCATATGCCGTCATGCGTGCATCGTGGTCGTGTAGGCCCTCTGTGGTGACGTAAATGATGGGGCCGTGGACATTGACTTTCTTGCCTAAGAACTCATCCTGGCCCGTGCAAATGGCCAAGCAGGCACCGATCGTATAAAAGCTCTTACCGCACCCAGGCCACCCGCTGATGTAGTTTGATCCATACCTCTGGAGAAGACCTTCAATGATGAACTCTGACGGCGGAAGGGCCTTTAAGTCAGACCGCCTGAAGACGCGAAAAAGACCTTCAGGGCGAGGGTCCTCTTTCGCAGCTTCGCCTTCTTCCCTATGCGTTTCTTGCTCGCTCTGGGCCTTCTTGAACTCTGACTGATAGTTGGTCTGGAATGTGTCCTGTTTTGGCGTCCATGGCTTTTGTGCCTCCTCGTGGATCTTCGTGTCCCACTGGCGAAGCGTAGCCTTCCACTTATGCTCGAATAGCGATTTGCCGCGGCCCTCTTTTTCTAAGAGGACATGCTTCGGGACGCCTATCTCTTTAATTCTCGTTTCGACCAGGTCGACGTATTCAGTGAAACATCTGACCTTGGCCTCTTCAGCCTCTCTAGGATCAAGTATTGGACAGTCACGGTAGAGATCTAATATTGCCCGAAAGACCATGCGCGTCATGCGGTCTTCACGGCCATCGGTGATCTTTCCCCATTCATCAGTCTGATGTTGAGGCGTATCTGTTTTTATACGCTCTCCTGATTCGGTGGTCGTATGCCCACCATATATTCTTGCCAGCTCATCGAGCTCATGGCACAGCCAATCAGGCGCCTCCGGTATCTCTACCTGCCAAGGCTCAAGGCCGTCTATCCATTCATAGTGCTTGCCTGATTCGTGGATTGATGGGGCGATGACGGCAAAGCCGCCCTGGCCCCTGATATCAACGCCAATAGAAGTTTTTATAGTTGGTGGGACCCATCCACGAGGAGCCCTAAACAGCATCTGCAATCCGCCGCCACCTGTGCGTTGCGTCGGAGCTTCAAGCATGATTCCACAATTGTGGTCTGCGTGAATGCCGTCCCACCATATTTGGGAGTTTGGGTCTTTATAGGTGTCGAGATCAACAATAAAGACGCCCCCAGAACACAAGCCAGTAATGATACCCAGATTACAGCTTTTGGTATTTCTCCCTGCTCCAAACCATTCATTGAACATCTCCTCATTTGCAAGATCATTAACATATTGACGCCATGTATTGAGCGCCGGACGTTTCCAGTTCTTTCCAGACAATGGCGTCATCGCTGGAACGACCTGAAGCTTTAATTGACGGTAAAGATCTATGTATTCGCTGACGCCAGCGAACTCGTCATCAAAAACAGGAAGCATGAAGGGGCCTCAATTATATATCAATTGACTTATATTTTAGAATTAAATAATAAGGAGGCGTTAGCATTGTCATTGCTGACCTCCCAACTTAACGGCGCCACTTAGGCGTCGTTTTTTTCTTCTTCTTTATCTTCAAATCTCCACGCCTCAAACTTCATTCTGCGGATCATTGAGGCTGTGATAAGACATATTTCTTCTTCAACATAATCAGCGATGGCGTCAAATGCCTCGTTCCATCCTTTTTCATACTCAGGTGTTTTCATGATCTATTCCCTCACATTAAATTGAGATTTAAATCCATACATTGCGATTAGAGCAGCCTCGGCGCGTCCATCATCTTTCTTACGTTTAAACTTATCGCTATCTGGCCAAAGCATACGCGCCATTTCTAATGACTGATTTTTATCTTTACTGAGCTCTAATTCTCTCTTCCACTTTTGTGGGCTCACCAATGTAGTCGGGATCCCGCACGCTGCGACCACGCCTCTAGCCACGCCGTATGAGCATCCAAAGTTAAAGGAGCTTGAAACTCCTTGTCCACTGAAAGAGTGAACAGCCTCAATAAATGCAACTTCTGGATTATACTGACGAATGATTTTAGCAAGCTCATAACCATCTACCGCCTTCCCGTCCACTGGCATGTCATGTATCGCAATGATCATAGGATGATCTGGGTAATAGACGGCCAGTGCGCCACTAACGCCAGGGTCTATTCCTAATATGGATTTAAATTTCATAATCACTCAATTCTTCAAAATCTTTTCGACAAGGAGGTATCCATGCAAGCCAAGGTATTGGCACATAGTCCGGGACATCATGATATAAATTCTTTTCCCAAATCAACCAAGAATAACTTGTGGCGGTAGAAGCGTTTTTATCCAAACGTCCTTTGACCATTGGGACGCGCTCGCTAAATTGATAAATGCCAGTTGGTGGTATCTTTGAGAATATTCTTTGATATCTACCTACGCCTTCCAGAAAAGACGTCCTTACAAGCAAACAAAATCCTATACGAGAAACCCGCCATGATTCTCGAATAAATTCTTCCGCGAGCTTGAAAGGAGGATTTGTTATTACCCAATCAAAACTCTCAGCGTCATAAGGATGCTGTAGAAAGTCTGCTACTTTTGTCCCTTTATATCCATAGTCTTTTATGTCTGAAGTTTCTACGCTACCAAAATATTCTTTAAGTGCTTTTGCCATATATCCGCGGTTACATGCCGGCTCGAGGCATGAATAATGTATTGTTCTATTGTCATTAAAGCATTCATGTATCAAAGCCCTCGTCGCCCATGGAGGCGTTGGAAAGTCATCCAATTCATTTTTCGGGCTTTTGCGTTGTTGCATCACTGCGTGAGAAGTGTTTTGCGACATATCAATCTCCATAAAAAAAATAAAAGGGGGAATAATCCCCCTATTTTCCTTAGATTTTATTATATTGCTATTTCTGGCCATTCATTTTGAATTGATACAGAGCGATTAACAGTTACGCCCCTGCGCCACATATTCCAATATCTAAATATTGCTTCCATTCTTTGTTGAGATGTCATTCTCTTTGACTTCAAATCAATGAGGTGTTCTCTTGCTTTCAAGATAGGATTTCCTGATTTCATATTCTCACCAAAGATTAATTTTTGGAAAAAATCATCTCTGGCTTCAATGTTCACATTTCCTAAAACAATGTAGGAAACGCACATTGGCGTAACGCCAACTATTTTTGTAAATTTGTGATAGGCGCATGCTTTGATAGAATTGTCTATCTTGTCTTGATAGTTAAAATATTCATGGCGTAATTCTTGTTTTGTTGCAGCCAGATTGTAGCCATTGTCTTGATACTTATTTTCTCTGTAGAGATAATAAACGCGAGCAATAGCTGCTGCATTATTTGGGTTTGGGACATTTTCCATTGACAGTAGATTTGATACGGATCTTGGTTTTCCCATATCAACAGTTGTTCGGCTTTCTCTTTCCGCCCCAAAGAATACAAGCGTTTCTATTGGCTTATTGGCTAACACGACAGCGAGAAGACGATGTTGGCCATCGTTCAATTCGCCTTCCTTGGAAATAATGATTGTTTCGCCATTAAGCTTCCATCTATCAGCCAATATATCATTTGCGATAGTTCGGATTAAAGGCTGATTTATCACTCTATTATTAGCGTTATTTTCAAGTAATTTTTTAGCCTCATGCGGATATATTTTTACAATTTCCGAAAAAGGGGCAGACATGCCTCTCTTTATATTGACTTCAATTTCGCCAGTTGTGAGGATATTTTTCAGATCATCAATTCTGTATTTACGAGGAATTTTATTTGACAGATATTCGTCAGCGTAAGTTGTCATACCAATCTCCATTAATATCAAAAGGCGCCATCCGCCTAAAGATTTTTGAACCTAATATTGAATATTAAAATTTGTCAATATACAATTTTTAGGGGCTTGACACCGTTTCGCATCCATATATGTTGTTGTGATCATTAAATATAGATTTAGGAATAGACATTGTCGCACAATAACCCATTCACGCCGTTCAACATTGACCATTTGTCGCCATCCACCTGCAACCTCTTCGAGGCCAGCCCAGCCGCCTTTGTTCTTAACAAAGTATTAAAGCGCGGCGGTAGCGTGGGGGCCTCGGCTCATAGGGGATCAGCCGTTGAGGCTGGCATAGCTTATGGATTGACGAATGATGTATCAGCTAAAGAATGTATTGAGGTTGCTGAAAAAGAGTTCTGGCGCCTCAACGCCTTATCGTCTGACCCTCGTAGCGAAAAAGAAAAATCGGCTATCGCAGACTTTGTTACGATTGGTCTGGCCGAATTATTACCATATGGTAAACCATCATCTACCCAGATCAAAATACAATACTCCTTTGATGAAATTGCAGTGCCGTTCGTTGGCTTTTACGATTTCCTGTTCAAAGATAAAATTATTGTCGACCTCAAAACAACATTTGCATTACCCAGTAAAATTAGTGCAAAACATGCAAGACAGGTAAGTCTTTATGTAAAGGCTCTTGATGGTGCGACTGAGGGCAGGGTGACATATGTCACGCCTAAAAAGTCAGCCACATATGTCGTTGATCAGGTTGATGATCATTTACTGGCGATCAAGCGAATAGGTATGACAATTCAGAGGTTTCTGTCTCTTTCGACAGATCCAGAAGAGCTTGCTTCTTATGTCGTTCCAGACACCAGCTCTTTTTATTTTAACGATGACGAAGCCAGACAGGCTGCGTTTGAAATATGGGGAGTTTAATATGAATGATGCATCTATACCTCCTTGCCAATTTGGATATTTGTCATTGACAAATGATGTTGATGAAAAAGTTCTGATTAAGGCAAATAAAATTACTGCTATTCAACAGTATGAAGAAAACGTAGAGAACATTTTTCTTTCTACCATTTATGCAGGTTCAGACGATGTCTTTACTGTGGTTGAAAGCTTTGAACAGATTTTAGCTCAATTGGAATCAATTCATCCAACTTTGCGCTAGTAGAGATTCGCTATAGCGGCGAGAGGCATGCGGTAGGCCAGACTGCCGCGCAATGGAGAAGTATTATGTCAGCATTTGGTGGTTTTTTTGATAGCGTCGGTTCCGGTGGAGCTGATTTCCTGCCAATCGTTAAATTCGATGCTCGCTCGGGCAGAATTTCTCGTCGAGATAGGGAGAATGGCGAAACGCATGAGACGGACATCACGAAACAGTTCAAGGCAATTATGGATTTTGAGAACGTCGAGATTGGCTGGATCAACTTTAATACTGGGGGCGCTCCCGACTTTCGCGTGTCTCGTTTGTCTGATGGTATTGCAATTGATAAGCCTGGTGATGACTACAAACGTGGTTTGCGCCTCGTCGTCAAATTATCAAAGGAATGCGGTGGAGACGTCAGAGAGTTTGCCAGCAATGCCGGCGCTTTCCTTGACGGAGCTAAAAAACTCCACGAAGCCTATATGGCTGGATCAAAAGACAACCCAGGCAAATTGCCAGTAGTTGTTTTAAAAGATTCGGTTTCAAAGAGCACGGGAGAAGGGGCCCGTAAGTCGACGAACTATGTCCCTGTTTGGGAGATTACTGGATGGGTTGCACGCCCCTCCGATCTTTCCTATAGGCCGCGTAGTTCGTCGGCGGCTTCTTCTGTTACGACATCATCGCCGCCATCGACAGGTTCTACCAAAGTGGCAGCTCCTGTAGATGATATGGATTTTGGATAATCTTGACCATTGCGCGAACCCCTAAGTTCGCGTGATACGGGGTGTGGCGTTACAATGCAAAGCCGCGTCACACCCCTAAATACATAAGGATGGACAATGAGGTTTCTTATTACTTTGAATATGCCAAGCGCCAGTGGGAATTTGGTCCACCAAATAAATGCTGAATACCCAGTTGATAGCCTGGAGGAATTTGTTGAGGCACTAAGCAACAATGAATTTATTATTATTCAAGAGTTTTATAGAGACCAAACCACGAAGGAGGATATTAATCGTGGTTATGTAGCAATCAATTATCGATATGTAGGAAAGATAAAAGTAATCAACACTAACCCAGAGATGAGATATGAAATATCAAGAAATATTGACATCGTCAGCGGGCGCCATCAATGACCGCAGCAATAAATACGGAACGCCAGATGAATGCTTTGCCGCCATTGCTGAAATCACTGGAGCTCTACTTGGCCGCCCAGTAACAGAATATGAAGTGGCTGCTTTCCAGCTTGGCACTAAGCTTGGCCGTCATCGTATGAATAAACAATATTCTGACAATTACATTGACGGCGCAAGTTATATCGGTTTTCTCGGCCATTTTGCGATGAAAGAACATGAAACATTGCAAGATTACGGCATTAAAAATGCTACCGTTCCGTCTTCTGTTGCGCCGTTTGTCCCTAAGAGATCTCCAAAGGCGATCAGTGAAGATGCACTACGCCAGGCAATGGATGCCGTGTCGGCGGAGTTGGATGTTGTAGAAAGCTAATACTGGGGGAGTTATCTCCCCCCTTATTTTATTGAGGCTTCCATGAAACGCGTAAGGGTAAGGGATATAATTATTCAAGAATGCATAAGAACTGGAATACCGTTTTCTGTTTTAATTGGGCCATCACGACTTCGTAGTATTGCGCATGCCAGACAATACGCCATGTGGAGATGTCGGAAGGAGACGGACGCATCACTTAAACAGATTGGACTTTGTTTTGGCGATAAAGACCATACGACGGTTCTTCATGCTATAAAAAAGATTGAGGCCATGCCCCCAGAAAATAGAATGTTTATGCCTGAGAATAAAGATATGCCTGATATTGAGCCATTTATGATTGATATTTCAGACTTGAAAGAAAGAGCAGAAGAAGAATCGCGCCCAAAAGTAATTTTCCCAATTCAGCCAATTTACAAGGTCGCGTAATGACAGAGAAAATATACAGATATGTCCCTTACGCGCTTGAGAAAGAATATGAGGCATTGGGCTGGGAATTTGATTCTCCATTGGGTATGCCGCACGCCTGTTATGCAAGCCTGTATATTTGGCGCGGAGAAGGAGAGCCGGTTGAGCCAGAAAGAAAGATCTATGTTTACCCGGCAAAAAAAGAGGACAAGTCAAATGAGTAATATATTTGTTCCTGCTTACTGGCCGATATTCAAGACGCATGAGCTACGTCGGTTTGATTATGTTGCAGTAGATGGGTCAATGCCACCATTGACGTCGGTATTCTCATATGACGTCGGATCTGACTCGATGCTTTACATCGACTACGACGCGCATCTGACATGGAAAGACACATGGTATTATCGCTATAATGTTGGCAGTGGCATTAATGAGTGGCGCGACGATTACCCTGGTGGCAAGAAAGTAGTTTTATCGCCGCCTATTGGATGGGGTGAAAATCAATTAATTGGTTCTGATTATATAACTTATCCAAAAATGAGTTTATTTCAATCATGGCCGCCAGCAATGGCGAATGGAATACAAATTTGCCATTATGAGGCATTAATTCCATCAATGACCCTGACAAATAACAATACATATTTTGACGTTTTGCAGTTCACATATATGCAAGCTTGGGATGGCAAACCTGGAACGGGTGCTAGATATTGGATGGCAAATGGCGTTGGACCAATTGCACAACAGTGGCTGGCACAAGATCCAAAAGATCCATATAGCAAGCCAATCATCCAGACAGCTAGGATGGATGCCACCGTTACGAGAGTAAACGCATGAAAGAGATCCTTCAATTCTTTGGCGTCCTATTTCTGGTCATACAGTTTTGGACGTTTGTTGGATGGTTTTTTAGGAAAAAGGGTGAGCGCCCTTTCCGGCACTGGATGGATGATTCCGATGACTGAAGAACCAGAAAAACGCGTCTCTTTGGCTTATGATGTTGGGTATAACCATGCATTGCAAGACGCAATTAATGTCGTCAAGGACTTTGAGCCTTATGACCCATACATCGTTGGCAAAATAAAAATTGAAATTCGCAAAGAACAGCTGATTGAATTGATGCAGGATTTGATGAAATGACAAAAGCAAAAGAAGATGATGGCAAGGTAAAATACTCAAAGGAAGAAATTGAGGATCCTATTGGCGGTCTCGCCAAGGAGCTAAAGAAATTAAAGAAGAAGTTTAAGAAATTGAGAAATTCTGTCAGGAGTTCAAAGAAATGATCGATGATAACCAAAATTTCGGGATCATAGAACGCGTTTCGACAATTGATCACAGAATTGAAATGCTTCACAATCAGTTTGCCGTGGAGAAAATGCCAGATTACTCCATATACAACATGACTGGTTTATGGCACGAAAATAGAGAATTGAGATTAAAAATACTTTTATGCCAAAGAGAATATGTAAAAGAAAATGAACGTAAGAATCTTGAGGCGCGCCGATACATAGAATTGTTGAGAGATATGGATTTATTGAAAAGAAAGCATGAAAAACAAATATCTCAGCTAAAGAATATTATCTCAGAGATTGAGACTGAATATTCCAAGGTAGTTGAAGAGTTAAAAGCATCTCAAGAAATAATATTTGAACTTAAAAATATGAATTTGGATGGAGATAAAAATGACGGAAAAGAAATCTTATCCTGAGTATCCTAAGCTTGTTGAGCTTATATCAAAACTGCAATTTGAAAGCAGATATGATGACGCCAAGATATGCGTAAAGGCGCTGTATAATTTAGAGAGAAAAGATAAACGCATTGCCGAACTAGAACATCAACTAAAATTTGAATGTGATACTTTTCTCTGGGAACGTAAACTAATGTCGAGACGTATTGCGCTCTTACAATATTGGATGGAAAGGCTGTTTAAATACGGCAGTTCGCCGGAAGCAAGACGCAATGAACTGACAATGGCGACAGAGATACCTGACCTTTTGATGAGAGAGGGTGAGGATATTTTGCATCATCTTGAGGAAAGATCAGATTTGGAGAAGGTTGATGGGATTATTTGACGGGCCGCCAGTAACCGACGCACAGAGATATCTAGTGGAAATGACAGATGCACGAACGAGAGAATGGTATCTGGAAGCTGAAATTGCAATGTTGAATATGCGCATTGCTGAATTAGAAGCGGCACTCAAACCTTTCGCTTACTACGCAAAACATATACACGACGATGTTAGCGACACGGCGTCTGCATCTGGAACTGTTGGCGACCTACGCCTAGCCCGTAAGGTATTAGGAAATGCCTGACATCTCGATGTGTGCTGTAACTGATTGTCCAAAGTCGAACGAGTGTTACCGACATAAAGACAGCGGCACAAAGGCCAGTGAATACCGACAGGCGTATTTTATTTGGCCTGATGATTACAAAGGCCCGTGTGAACACTTTTGGCAGATTTTACCGAACGGTAAATATAGTAGCTTCCGCATGAAAAAAGGTAAAAATTTTACTGAGCAGTAAATATTACAAATCCCGCATAATTGAGAATTATGTCGAATTTCACATACGTCTAAATATGGCTCACGAAGACTTCATAAGAGCCAAATATGATGCACGAAGTTTACAAAACATCAAAAATACATAGCCAGACTAAGACTTTATAGGCGTAACGCCATCAGCCGTTGGGATCGTCTTAAATGATCTCCTAACCGCCCCAAGCATCATGATGGCTTCCTTCTTTGCGTCTTCATTTTTAATGTGATCGACAAGAGCAATCAACTTTGTAAACGAAACCACCCTGGCGGCAACGCTATCAAGAGGAAATTCCTCTAAATCCGACGTCTCAATTTCTGGGATGTCGTCATCGTCGTATTCGCTCATGTTAGTTTCCTCTAGCGTATTCGCCGTAATGTGTTTCGGCTGCTTTAATATATGCGGCATTGGCTTCTTGAGGTGAATTAAAAAATCCTAAATGTTTTTCTTTACCGTTTTTTACTATTCTTGCTCTGTATTTGTTTCTTTTTTCAATAAATGACACACCCTTTAACCCAGCTATATTATTAACTTTTACTTTGGAATTTGCAGCATTCTCCGATTGAGAAGCATGTCTTAAATTTAAAAACCTATTATCAGATTTATTGCGATTAATGTGGTCTATATGATGAGGTGGCCATGCGCCATTCATGTATAATTCAGCCAATCGATGAGCTTTGTATTTTTTACCATCAATTGTTATGCGAATATATCCATAAAAATCTGTATTTCCTGCAACAGATCCGGCTTTATAGCACCTGCCCCTATCAACAATCCATGTGAAAATTCCAGTTTTAGGATTGTAGTTTAAAATTGACCGTAAATATTCAGCAGTGATATCATTTCTATACGCCATTAGTCTGTCTCCTAGACTGTGGTTGGGCTCGTGGGAGTTACAGCTCCTACGGGCCATTTTGTTAAAACGGTCTACGCCTTCGACGTTCGTCCCGAGCATACCGAACCCTCACTGGGGTGTCCAACCAAGAGTTTCCAACGTCTGGCGACACCATATTCTGGATGAACGCTAACAAGCCATTGGCTAGGAGGGCTAGAGCGCATACGACCAGATCGCGAGTATTCGCTAGGGCCTGATAAACTACCATTTGCGAACCCCTGTTCTAGCTCCATTGAGCTGTGAAAGTGGCCTACCATTATGTAGTCTATCACGATCTGTTCAGAAGCATAGTCCTGTATCAGTCTTTGCATCCCCCTAGCGATCGTTGCGGCAGGACCAACCATGCCCATGCCGCCCCGAGACCCGATCCTATCTCCATGTGTGAAAAGGAAATTCCAACCGCATATATTTATTAACGCATCACCCGACGCTGGCGCTGCAAATGATATCCGTTTGGTCCCTTTTGCCATGAACCAGCTTTCGACGAGCCAGGCGACGAGAGTGTCGTATGAGTTGAGGACAAATCCTTTTGATTCCGGCTTACGCGTCGTGCGTCCATGGTTGCCCGGAACTGAGACAACTCGAACTTCGCAGTCAAAGGATTCGAGAAGCAATTCAATCCCAGATATGAGATGTGTTGCAAGCTCTCTGACAGCGGGGATAGCAAGTAGATCATTTGACTTCGCTAATTCTTCGTGAATTTCACCACTGATAAGATCGCCGCCAAGGATAACATATATCACGCCAGGAGGAGGCCCAGACCAGTGGACAGTTCCCATTTTGACGACGCCTTGAAATAGGCGCTCCAGCCTTTTTCCGCAAATCTTTTTATCAAATGTATTCCTGCCGCCCATCTGGTCCTTGTCAATTGTCTCGCCCATATGGACGTCAGACACCATGAGAACCAATGCCTCTTTCTGGCCCTTCTTATCGCCCTTGGGCGGGCTCCATGACTTAGGCTCTAGTGGTGTAGCCGCGAGGCCTAAAATACCTTCCCTGATCGCCTCTGAGCTTATACTTGTTCGTTCAGCTTTGGCAGCCCTTGTCTCAGCCATTGCCAGCTTGTCTTTAAGGCGCCGCACCGTAATGTGGTCTGGGTCTTCTTCTTTTTGTTTTTTAAATGTATTCCAATTGGGTTCAATGCCATGTTCTTTTTTTATTTCTGCCAGTTTTCGAGCAATAACTGACCTATGAACACCAAGCTTTTTTGAAACAGTCGCTGACGCCAATCTTTCATGGCTCTTACATTTATGGCCATCCGGGTAGTCGCCGTCCTGGAGGGCGTTTTCTATTAATAATAAAATTTCTTCAGCCTCTGATCTTGATATCATAACATATCCTTGCAATAGTAGGCTGTTCTTTACATAAACGGTAAATATTATCGTTTTATGTCAAAGACTTGTGCATTTTACATTAAAATTGAAATAACTCAAGGAATGTAATCAATGATATCAGAAGATCAAAAAACCAAAATCGTCGAATTATGGGAAGAAGGTCTTAGCGGGACCCAAATTGGTGAAATATTATCTCTAACAAGAAACGCTGTCATTGGGGTTGTTAATAGACTTAGAAAAAAAGGATTTAAGTTTAAAAGAAATGAAAAAGTTGAACATAAAAAAAGAGTTAGTCTTGCCAGAGAAAAAAGAGAAGAAGACTATCAAAAAAGAAATGCAAAAAAATTAAAAAAACCTCTTGTAATAGAAGTTGAGAAGCAAGAAAAAATATATCCGATACCGATACTTCCAACGCGAGATGGTGGAATAGATTTAATAGATTTAAAAAGAACATCGTGCAGATTTATTGTATCAGGAGATGATACACCAATTAAATATTGCGGAGAAAAACAAGACCGCGGCGCATATTGTAGGGATCACTATAAAATATGCTATTACCCGGCTAAGATACCGGCAGAAAAATTAATAAAAATCTGAAGTAAGCATTGTATAAAATATTCTTCCGCATTTGAAAGAATAAATAACGATGGAGGCGATTAAAAACGCCTTCATCATTTTTACGATAAATTCATAGTGGTCTGGGTGCATTGAATATGCATTCAGTATTTGATGATATACCACAGTGCAAAATTCTTTGGTCTTGTTTCTGCGCCACCAGTTGTTGATGTTGCAACAGTAGTTGTAATATTTGCGTTTCCAGTTCCAGTAACAGACGAAACATTTCCTAATTGAGGACCACCAGCTTGTTGCGCAGCTTGATTTCCTCCTAGCGCAGATGTGTAAGTGTGCGTATGGCCAGCATCCACAGATGTAGCAGTATGATTATGGTTTAAATATAAATCTACCTGATACCCAGAAGATCCTATAGAGCCACCAACAGCCGTTGGGTATGCCGCATTCGTCCCTGTTCCTCGAACAAACATTCCGCGTAAATCTGGGACATTAAAATTAGCTCCAGAACCACCCCATACATACCCAATTGTATTATATAAATTAGCGTAAATTCCAGTAGTGCTATATGAAGTTCCATCACATAACAACCACCCAGGAGGAGTAGCATTTGCAGCATACATTGCAACAGTTCCTATTGGTGTCCCACCTGATGCAGTGCCGCTTGAATATCCATTTGTGTTATATACGTTTGTTCCATCACAATAAATAATTGCACTATAACCTGGCGCAATTTGCAAAGACGTCCCGCCACCCGCGCTAACGACGTTAAAAGAAAATCCTCCAGATGTGAAATTACTTACCATCCAAAATCCGGCGATGTTTGCCGGAATAACGAGATTACAATTTGCAGATAAAGTTCCAATACAAAGAAATCTAAAATTAGGTAAGTCTGACGTATTAATAGTTAAGTTTGAGTTGCTAAAAGTATATGTGGCAACGCCTGAAAAGGCTGTATCAATTGTTCCAAAATTTGCGTTTAAAGGAACATTCCAATTTAGTGAGTTGAGATCAGGCTCTGTTAAATTTGTTTTACTGGTCATATCTTATTCCTCAAATATGTTGATTTGCGACTTCGAGCGCCTTTGCGACATGCTCGTCAGGCGCCTCTAATATCTTTTTTGTCGTTTGTTGGTTTTGTTTTTTTGCTCTTTCAGCAGCAGCAATGAGCATGTCTGCCGTCATGCCATGAGTGACATATCCACCTGTGGCGCGGCCCTGTCTTTCTTTACGAGGCTGCTCTGCAGGCTGAAGAGATGTATTTATTTGTTCGACCATTTTAGCAAAGTCTGGATTTTGCGTCATCATCTGTGATAGACGCGCATGGTCCTCTGGATTTCTAGATAACATCATTTCAACAGCGTTATCGGCTATGCGCCTTAAATAAGATTGTTGCGCCATTTGACGGGCATATGTCCCGCCACCGCCTAAGATAAACGCAGCAGCATGACTAGGAGCCAATAATTGAGATTGAACAGCCATATCTGCAGCAACCGCCAGAGCAGCCCCAAGGCCTGTCCCATATTTTTCAATAACTCCTCGAGGAGGTGCCTTTGGCGTTATTCCTCTTGCTTTGGTCGTCATATCCTCAACTAGGAATCTCCCCCTAATTGCGTCATAGTCATTTCCTAAAGCAAGACGCGCTTTATCCTGAAAATCTGTGTCTCTTATAAATTTATTGGCTATTTTAGATATGCCGCCAGAAGATCCAACTTCATCATGCATGGCATGCATAAAGCCTGACTTGAATAATTGTTTTCCTTGAGGAGACATTTGAGATAATGCACTTACAGCATCATTCTTATCAAATGCACTCATCTTTTTATAAAAATCCATACCAGCTTCTGGCGCACTTGCAGACCTAAATGTATCTAAAGCAGCCTCTCTGGCTCTTTGATAATCTGGGACAATTGTATCTAAAGAAGATACAAGCTGGTCTCTTATTGGCTTTAATGAAGCAACTTTGCTTGGGTTCCCAGGCCCTGCAGCTGACGGCATTGCATTTGTTATTTGTTGATCAAGCTCTCTTTTAACCTGATCCCAAAAAGGCAAATTGCCAGCTTTTACCGTTTGACCAGTTTTTTTATCTATTACAGGAGCCTCAATACCCCAGCTTGCAGGTGCAGACTTTGAAGTTTTTACAGCCTCATTAATAGCGCCCTTCATCAATGGGTTTTCAATAAGAGCTGTCTGACGGCCTTGCTCCAATCCAAACATGCTTGCGTCTATTGCGGCAGCAGATGGATTTTGTCTGGCAACATTATATAGGTTCTGTCTTATCTGGGCTCCTGTCCTTTGCGCAGCCTGCGTCAATGCAGGCGCGCTTATTGGAGCTCCATGAACCTGAGTAAGAAATTGTTGTGTTGCTTGCTGCGCCTG
>Ga0208257_1000175_pt1 | contig 21474 bp, 33 predicted proteins | sample CryBogCBH10Sep07_FD_184610 | JGI IMG/M metagenome (GOLD analysis project Ga0208257, IMG submission 184610) | Freshwater microbial communities from Crystal Bog, Wisconsin, USA - CBH10Sep07 (SPAdes) | ecosystem: Environmental > Aquatic > Freshwater > Lake | place: Crystal Bog, Wisconsin, USA... | reverse complement strand
TGTTGCAGGAGACGCTGTTGGCGCACTCAAAGCAGTGTAAGTAAACGTCAAAGCATTAGCAACGCTTGTAATTTTGAAAGTTCCGTTATATCCAGACTGATCAAAACCAGATACTTGGACATAAGTATTTACAGTCAAATTGTGAGGAGTTTTGCTCGTTACAGTAACTGTCGTACCAGACGAAGTTATGGTTGTAAATGCAATCTGTGGCTTGAGAATTGTTCCAGTAGAAAACTGAATGCCCTTACCTGATTGGTAACGGAAATAACGTCTAGTTTGACGGAACAACTGCTGGTTAGGAACAGATGCTCCTGCAGTAAAGTTAACAGAACCATCGTAGGCATGGCAATCAACCCAACCTACAGGACGTGCATACAAGTTTGATTGACCTGCGGTGTTTGCAATTGTCGTAGATGGAGTTCCATTTACATTGGTAAATGTAAAGGTATTTGCTGTAGGCGTAGTTGCAACTACCTGAGCACCATTGATCTGAGTTGCAGTCGATGGTCCAGTTGTTCCTGTAATAAAAATTGCAGAATTGACTGACAAACCATGTGGGAATTGAGTGGTAACAGTTACTGTAGAACCGCTAAAAGTGAAAGCGGTAGTTCCTGTTAATGCAATACCGCAATTAGAGTATGTGTAACCTTGATAACAGTATGTTGTTGTTGCAGAATAGTTGTTAACTGTAGTTACTGCATTGGCGACTTGCACAGTAATTGAAGTGCCAGCACTTACGCCTGCAACCACATATGCCCAGCCTGATGCGTTGGGATCAATTGTGTCTTCAATGAATAAAGGGGTTCCAGTTGCAATTGTTACATTTGATGAAAATGTAATAACCAACTGATAAGTATTTGCTTGATTACCTGTAATAGCAGATACAGGCAAAGCCGCGTTAGCTAAATAATACAGAGATTGACGGTTGTTTTGCAGGGAAACTTGTTCCCATTTGGTAGGCTGTTGACCATACTCAAAGTCAGTATCAATCAAAGACTGAGGGGTTGATACACGAACTTTATCAACAGGATCATATGCACCAGAGCGTTGCGCTTGCTGAAGACGCAATTGATTGTCGGTATTTGACGTTGGGCCTGTGTAAACAGAAAGTTGCGACATTTTTTTTCCTTTTAAAAGTGGGTGGAGCACACGCCCCACCCAACTTAATTACCTACTTCTCAATGAGCCACCACGCTTTTTGGGTGGCGCAACAGTAACTGATTTTTCAGTTTTTGTTACGCTACCCTCTGGAGGCTTGGAAGAAGAAAACATGCTCTTAACAGCATCATAGGCGCGCTTTGGGGCACCTAAAACTGCATTGCGCATTGCTTCGTTCTCTTTCTTCTCGTCTGCATAATGAGCGTCATATGCACCTTTGGAAAGGTCTTCTGTACCGCCATCTGCAAACCTTACCTTGCCACCTCTTTTGAACGTGCCAGATTGCAAGCTGTTGGCCACGGGTTGGCTCACGAAATGCTTGGGCATAGCCACTGGCTTACCCATTGCATTTACATTACCCCCCGTGGCGTAGGCTTTTTTTGTGGCATGTCCTCCACGCTTGAAACCACCCGCATTGGCAAGCTTTACTTCACCAGTTTTGGTGCCTGTTTTGCCTTTAGGAGTTGTATCAGCAGGACGATTTTCCCAATTTCCGCCTTCAACTGTGTCGCGTGTCTCGTACTTGTCGATAGCGCCGCCATCAGCTTTGTGATGCATATGGTGAGCTTTACCACCACGCTTAAAACCGCCTGCATTACCCATTTTGACGCCACCAGTGGTCTTTGAACCACTGAATGGACGTGAGCTATGCATGTCGGTGTTTTCATAGTAATGCTCGTTGTCTTCAATAGTTCCACCCATTTCTGTTTTACCACGAGTTTCGCTCTCGTTGGTTTCACTAGGAATAGAACTACCAGTTGCACGACCACCCTTGGCAAAATGATGTTTTGCTTTTCCACCATGTTTGAAGCCACCTGCATTGCCTAATTTGACAACGCCAGTTTTTCCACTGGTATGATCTGCATGCTCGCCATCATACATTTTGGTTTTTGCAAATTTCTTTGCATTGCCTTCAATAGTAGTTTTGGTTTCTGCGCTATCAATCTTGCCACCAGAAGCATAGCTACCACCTTTGCACATGGCTTTGTGATGCTCATGCATCTTCTTGTGATGCGCAGAGCCACCTTCTTTGTGCATCTTGGCATGGTGTTTAGCCATGTGCTTGTGATGCTCCAAAGAACCTTCAGGATGACCGCTCACGCGATGTACCTTGCCGCCATGCTTCAAGCCGTGATGTGCTTTAGAAGCTTTCATGCCTTCATGATGCTTGAGTTCTTTCTCAATCTTATGCATTTCGGCCATTTCTGCTTTGTGAGCAGAACCGCCTTTTGCGTACATCATTTGTTTGCCCATGCCTGCCATTTTGTTACCCATAGCGGCTTTTTTAGCGGCCATTGCAGGTTTTGCCATAGCAAGAGGATTCTTCATCATTGCACCGCCCATGCCTTTATGAGCCACTTTGCCGCCTTTAGCGTACAAATTGGGGTTCATGGCTTTACGGCGCTCAGACATAGAAGGCTTTTTAGGAGATTTTCCTGCCTCTGACTCAAACGCATGATGCATTCCACCCATAGCATGATGTTGCATGTTCTTGTGACCATGCTCTTCGTGCTCTTTGTGGTGCTTGGCTTTAACTTTTCCACCTTTTTTGAGCTTCAGTGATACTGAAGGCTCATCGGTGTACATTTTCACCATTGGTTTAAAACTAGACATAACAGCCTCCTATTAAGCTTGAGTCACGCCAAGAGAGCCTTGACGTGTTGAGTTGGGGCCAGAGCCAATCGCAGGCACTGCAATTGCGACCACCAAGCGTTTTGTACCATCTGGTGCGCTTGAAGGATTGTATGTACCGCGAACATCACCTGTAGATGATGTAGCAGGGTTTGTCATGTCAGCTTTAACAAAAGCTGTGGGGCTATCAAAGCCAACAGTATTGTTATAGCCTGCATTAACGATGTAAGAACCGTCAATTACACGAACTGGCATACCCAAAACATCAGTTGTACCAACAGTCAATGCTGTTCCAGTAGCTCCTGCAATTGAAATTGAAGAAACTTGATAGAAAGCTTTGGTTGTATTTACTGCAGTAGACACAGATGAACTGGTTGTGATTGCTTGTGTCATTGCTTGACCGTAATAATCATATCCAGAGATTGTTGCTACTTGAGGAGCTACGCCCAATGTGTATGTCAAGCCAGTTGGTGTACCTGCTGTAGTCACAACTGCCGCACCTGCTGTGGTGGTCAAAGTTGCTGTTGTCGCAGTAACTGCTGTCAAGATATAAGTTGTTGGGTTTGAGTAACCTGTAATCGAACCTGTACCACCATAAGTACCAGAAATAGTTAGGTATTGGCCTGAAACTAAACCAGTTTGTGATGTGTAAGAGATTTGACCACCAGTACCAGTGATTGCTACGCCTGACAATGTTGATGCGGCGGCAGTAGCAGTAGTAATACGCAAACCACGGGGTACGTCCAACTGAAGAACAGTTGTGCCGTCACTGCGTGTTTGTGATGTTACATTTGTGCCTGCTGTCAACGTCAAATTACCTGCGGCGGCAGGAGTTTGTGATGCGGCTACGTTAGCGGCGCCTTTTGCTTGGGGAATTGTGTCCCAAACATAAACGCGACCTAATGGGCCAACACCCAATGACATGGGTGATGGATCGCCCAATAGTGCATTGCCTGACGCATACATTACTACTGCACTAGATACAGTAGATGATTGCGACAAGGTGTATTGATTCAAACCACTAGAGTTCAATCCTAGTGATGCTGTAATGTAACTGTTTGCAGTTACGCCTGATCCTGAAACGTACTGACCAACAACCAAAGGGTCGCCAGACTGCACTGTTTGAACGGTCAGTGTTGTTGAAGAAATAGTACCAGTAATGACCGATGTTGCGGCCTGATTACCTGTACCCATATAGGTTGCGCCTGAACCTAGAAAGATATCATCTGAAAATAAAGGCATTGTCTGCTCCTTGAAAAGTTTGACAATAAATTTTAAAAAAGGGTCGGTGTTTTAAGCCGACCCTGTACTCATTAAACGCCTGGGGTACCGTAAGCGCAACGTGGGTCAGTGAAGCCCACTGCATAACGCTCAGTAGCCTTATAGCGCATTGTGTCAGTTTCGAAGTCGCCTTCCATAGTTTTCTCCAAACGACGACGCATCAAAAGCTTGAAGCCTTCGGGAGCATCGGTCTGAACCCACCATGCTGTGGCAGAAGTCAAACGTGACAACACAGCGGCACCTTCGTCAAGCAAGCCAATAGACTTGATTGGGTTGATGTCGTTGTTTGCGTTACCTGTACGCAATACTGATTTCAACAACACTTCGGCTTGGAAGATATTGCCTGGGGCCACGATCAGTTGACGTGGAACCAAGCGAATACGTTTGCCGTTGTTGTCCACTGCTTGGCGGATTTGAATCAACATCTGCTCAAGAGATGTTTGAGACAACACAGCGGCTGTAGACAATTGGTTGCTGAATGTACCGTTGACGATTGGGTGTGCAGTGTTAATCAAAGACACACCGTCACCGCCAGGGTATGAGCTGTTGAACGCAGTGTTCAATACGTTAGCTGACAACAACTCTTTGGTCTCAACCAAAGACTGTGCAAGGTGACGTGCATATACTTGGCCCAAACGGATGTGGTCGCCGTCTTCAACGAGAACCTTAGTCAGTGCAAAGGCCAAGCCATACACTTTGTAGAGGTAACGCTGTAAGAACAACACACCGCCCTGTTGATATGTAACGGGAGTACCGTCAGGCAACTGGGGAGCGGCGCCAAATCCATAAAGGACAGGCTCTTCGTGGTAGTTACGGGGAATACCGTCTTCTTCGCGGAACACACGGCTCCACTCGTCGGCACGTTGATCATAGACTCCATCAAAACACTCGTTAAGAATTGGCTCAACGATTGATCTAAAGTCCGTACTTCGCATTGGTGCGGCCATGATTTACCCCTTATGCAATAGCGTTCACAGTACCGAAGAACTGAGAAGCTGAGTTAACAACACGAACAACTGTGTAGGCATCACCCCACGCGTTGTCCACTCCTTGGCCCAAATCAACAACGCGCATTTGACCAGGTTGGGCATTACCAACGGCTGAAGAAGCGCCAAGAGTTGCTTGTGACAAACCAGTAGTAGTAGAGCCGTTTGTCACGTTAGTGAACAAATACTCGTTACCAATAGTAGTTTGAGCCATAGATCCATCTGCTTGAATTTCATAAACGATGTTTTGATCATTGTAGAAATAAGCAACGCATGAGCCAGTTGTGTAGGCAGTATTAGCAGGCCAGTAGTTGCTTACGCGACGACGGCCTGTAGTATCTGTCCACTCAACACCTGCAAATGCGCCAGACCATGTAGCCTGAGTGCTGCTAGCAGTAATAGGAACAATTACGCCCGCAGATGCTGAATAGGCAACAGGTTGGCCTTTCAGAATGTTAGAGCTATAACCAGATGTGATACCGTTAGCAAGCGCCTGTGCGCGATCCAATCCAGAAGGGTGGAACGCAGGACGCAAGCCAAACGGAGCTGATGTACTTGACATAAGATTTCTCCTAAATGATTAACCCGAAAATACGGGAATTTTGCTTGGTTGCTTGTCAATAGAGCCAATACCCTCGCCTTCAATCTCCATCAAGCGACGTCCGTTACTGTCACGTTGTCCCTGTAGGTTTTCCATTTGGATCATTACCTTTTCTGCTTCTTCACGAGGTTTGTCGTGATGCATGTGTGTCATAACGTCTTGGAAAATTTCCATAGGTATCTTAAACAGCAACATCTCGTTACAAGATATATACCCAACGTGCTCACCTGATTTAACGCGATAGTCTTCGTAGCCTGGTAACTCATCTGCTTTAACAGGAACGTACCCTAGTCTAATCCGCTTATCGATTGAATCGTAGCTGTTGGTTGTTGAAAGCCAGCAAGGATGCCACCCTTCCATCTCGGGTAACTTTGGCAATGCTGATTGCGTCCACTCCTCGCTCCACATTTTTTTACGTTCCTGCGCAGAAATGAACTTGTCTTCTGGTGCCTTATGGCTTGCTTCCCCGTTCGAGCGGTCTTGGCGGCCATTGGCATTCAAAGATTTTTTGAGACGTGATTCCATAATGTTTTCCCCTTAGTTGTTGCGGTTGGCACGGTCATATGCCATGAATTGTTTAATCATCTTGGCTTTGCGTTCAGGATTGTCCCAAGCGCCTGCATCCTTCATAGCCTTCACCCTCTCAGGCGAAAGTACAAACTGGGAGCGATTAGATCCCCCATAAGATGCTGATGCTTCACGTCCTGCACTTCCCACAACATTCCTTGGTCGTCTGACATTACGTCTTTCGTCGTCATTGCGATCATTGTAACGGTGAGGTAGTTCTTTTTGCAAACGGCTATCAAGCTCGTCCCAATAGTCGGGATCTGTAGGGTTCCAACCTTGTGCAACCATCAGTTCATCCATCTTCTTTGCCACCTTACTATCGGGGTCACGAAGGCTTGAGTCATACCAACTATTACGGCGTACCCATTCATTTGCACGACGTGCAATAGCAGGGTCTTGAGCATTGTTTTGCTGTGGACGCTTTAATTCTTGGTCAGCTTGATTACGCATTTGCTTCAATTGACGAACTTCGTCCGACGCATTTTGCAAAAGTAACTGTGCATCAACCATACCTTGGCCATCTTGATTCTGAGTGGCCTCTGCAATCTTCATTTTTGCGTATTCAAGGCGCGTTTGTGCGTCCTCTATGTTCTTATCAATACGCACGACATGTTCTGCCTTGGTATTGCGCTCCAATTGGCTTAGACGACGTTTAAACTCTTCGTTTTCACGCTGTAAAGCTTGTAGACGGACGTCTTTTTCTTGATTTGTTTTACGAACCAAGTCTTTTTTAGCCCGACGACGGTTTCTTTTAGCGGCTCTGAGCTCTTCATCGTCATCTGGATGATCAGCATCAGCGTCGTTAGAGTCATTTGACTCTTTTGCACGATCAAAACCGTTTTGTTCCTCAACAGTGTCAGGTACAAGGTCTTTTTCAGGCACCTCTACGGTTGCAGAGCCATCATTTTGCTCTTCAACCTCTAATTTCTCTTTGACTTCAGCCATTTTTTACTCCTAAACGTAAGCTTTAAACGATAACGGATCGTCAGTGACGGCCGAAATCAGTTCGTGATCATTGATTGTCATGAATAAAACGGGATCTTCACCGTCTTCAGTAGGAACTTTGCGCTCCCAACGGTCTCCACCCCACCTTGGAACCCTTACATAGTCACCAATTTCAGCCCATGAGCCTTCAGCCCACGGTTGCATGGTGTCTCGGTTCTTGAACGCGAGTGGGCCAATTGCCACGACCTTACCGATCATGTTGTTCCACTTTTCGTTTTCTTTGGTTTCATCAACAATGATGATCATTCCAGACTTCTTTTTGATTCGTCGAAGTTGGACAATCACTCGACCGCCGAAGGGGCGTTGCCCTGGGCTTACTTCAGGAAAGGCCCAAGCTAATTCATCAGCATTGGGCGTTCCGCTACTTCCCTCGATTGTGGGAATAGGCTTGCTTTCAGTCATATTTTTCCTTTACACCATATCTCAGGTGCATAAACGCGCTTTTCAGCGCATGGTTAATCGTAATCTTTCTCTTCTTCCAACATGTTGTCGATGGTATCCAGAACGTATTGCACACCTGCATACTCACCAACCATGCGTTGATACGACTCATAGTTCTGCGGAATGCCTTGAGCCAAGGAAACCTGCAATTCTGCTTGCCGTATTTTGATCCTATGGATCAATGCTTCGATCATTTCTTCTTACTAGCGTGTGATAGTCCGCCAGATTTAGAGCCAGAAGATGAAGATTTACTTCCACCTTTTGGTTCCATCGCTGTGCCATCAAGCTTTTCGCCTTGAGCGATACGCTTGTGTTGGGGCACATTAGCGGTTCTCTGTTCGTAATCAGATGTTGCCATTTGGAGCTCCTTGTTCAGGGGTTACGGGAGCGGCGGGTGCCGCAGGAATCGCAGGCGGTTGGGCCTGCGCTTGAGCTTGAGCCACCGATTTGATGGTCTCATGCGTCAACTTTGCGTTTTCAATCTGAATCTTCGTCTGATTGTCAATCGCGTGTTCTTGCATATCCTTTTGCAACTTGGCTTGTGCAATTTGGAAGTCTTGCTGATCTTTCTGTGTCTTACGTTGTGTCTCAGCAGTGCTTGTGTCTTTAACGACTTGTGCATCAGGTGGTAAAGGTGCAGGCCCTTTGCCTTGCTGTGACATCTGTACAAGCTTTTGAAACGCAGGTGTAAATTGACCAAACACTTGTTGTGTATCGATCATCACATGCGCGCCAATCGTCGTGTATATCTTGTCGATGGTAGGCGTGTAATTGGGGTCGTCATAGTCGTCCACAGGCTTGCCTGTTGCGTCCTCAACGTATCCGTTTGACCTATTGATGTACCACAGCGTCATGTGCTGTTTAATGTGCTCAATGAGGTTATTCAAATAGTTGGGGTCTGCGAATGGAGATTGGCCAAAGAATGGATTCAGTCCAAACTGCAAATGGTCTTGGATGTGCGCAATGTGGTCTTGCTGTACATACGCATATGCAGTTTGACCTAACAACATGGCCGCGTTCTCATCCGCTGATGTACGCTGTTCAGGCGCGGGCACGTCCACCATGATCTGCTCAATGTTGGGTATTTTCATTTGCTTGAGCAAACGAGCCAACACCGCACTCATCTTGAATTGATCAGGGTGTTGTTGTGCCAGACTCAATACCGCTTGGTTCTGAGCCATGCGTTGTGTCTCAGAGAAAATGTTGGGGTCTGATACTGGCTCAACGTCCGTGTTGCGAGCAAAGTCTTCACGGGTAACTTCAAGGTCAGATACGTCCTCACCCTTTTGCATGTCGTCAAAGTACCAACGATTCAATCGGCAAAGAATCTTCAACACCCTAGCTTGCGATGCATGCAAGCGAGCATGGATGGATGAATAAACGTGTGAACCTTGCTCAATCAAAGCTTGCGTAGTGCCCACAGGCATCTGAGAAGTGGCATCTGCTATCTTCTCCTCGGCCGTGGTCACAACGGAGCTTGTAGCCTTATCCAAGAAGCCTAATAGCTCAAATAGCACAGGGCTTGGTGGGTTAAAGGGCATGGGCATGGCGATTTGACGGATGTCTTGAACCCCTGGTGCGCCCTCAATCTCCACTACTTGAGTAACGTCGATTTGTTGGCTCTGCCCACTAATCTTGGCTCCTTTAAGCTTGAGCATTGTCGCCGCGTTATTGATGTGGGCTGAGTCCAAGAGCGCACGAAGCGAGCCAGTGAGGGCGGCGGACAATCCACCAATGAGATGAGGGAGACCAATCGCATATGCACCCCTCCAAGGGATAAACTTAAACTCAACCACCCAATCCAACTTGGACATGGTTTCATCGCTCTCTTCCCAGTTGCGATAGATGCCTAGACATTCATTGTCTAATTCATCAATCATGAAGATGTAGGGAGCGCTCTTACCGTGCGTTTCCTTGTCGTCTTCCAACTCTAACCATGTGTAGATATGGTATACCTTGCGCAGTCCATCTTTATTGGTTTCAAACTGCTTACCCTCGATCTTGTTGTTGGCCTTGGCAACTTTGCCTTCTTCCATGTTCTCGGTGGCTTGAACATAGTTGATGTCGCGGTACATGCCAGAAGCAATCCGTCGATCCATCTCATACTGAGTGATCTCATGCACTTCAGCCGCACGTTGTGCCGTGTAGAAGTTAGTCGCCGCAAAAGGCAGAATCACGCGATCAATCGGCAAGAACTCAATGCAAGGACGCTTCTTGTCTTCGTCGTACCACAGCTTCATGTATTGTGAGCCACCCAAAGGCAACTGAGTCAACAACTGCTCTAGCTCATCCCTGAACTCACCCATTTGCTCGGTGATCTGCCAGTTAAGGAAGTCAACTTTACGGTCAGCAATAGCAGACTTCAAGTCGTCTTGCTTACCGATGATTTTTGACTTAACGGGCCCATCGGATGGGAAGAGCTCTTTAATGGCGCGAGCGGCAAAGTCAACACAGCCCTCTGCCATTGCAGGGTGAACAACTTTGGATGCGCCCATGAAGGTTGCACCACCAGGCGCATCATTCCCCATCCCTGTGCGCTTGATTCCTTCTTCATACTGCTTGTCCCTCAGTTCACGAGCTTCTTTGTCAGACTCAAGTAGATCACGGTATCTAGAAACTAAATCACTAACAACACTTGGGCTAATTGAATCAGCCAAGTTGTCGTAGAAGTCAGGATTGAACTCAGGGCCATCATCAATTTGTATGACCGCTGAACCATCTGGCAGTTCATCGACATCCATCTCTGGCATGTCCACAACAGCAGATCCGTCTTCCTGTTCGTCAATGTTGATATCTTCTGCCATTATCTATCCTTATTCTGTGGTTGCTCGGCGTTTAGAAAGATGGTGCTGTGACACTTGATCTTGCTCTGGGAACGCGTTGAAGTCATCGTTGTACTCAGGAGTAATTGATTCATCTACACGACCGCCCATTGCTTTACGCATGATCTTGATGGGTTGTGGTGCAACATACTCTTTGTTCCTTGCAAACTCTTGAGCCAATGGTGGATCAATCTCATACTCGCCATTATTTTTCTTGGCGTATTCTAAGTGCGTTGGGTTCACATCATGTGTAAATGATGAATGGTGCAAGTGATTGGATGTTGACTCAGTTGGAGTCGTCATCAAAATCAAGCCTGCGCGCTTACCATTTTTGGTCTTGAATTGCTTGCTTCGCGGAATCTTTTTGTCCAACTCTTTGTTGTCTAAGAATCGTGAGTCCGTAGGAATCATATGATCAACTATTTCATACTCGCCAGTCTTTTTATTCTTCTTACGCACGGGCACATTTACCAAACGTGGGTGAAGGATGTGTTGCTTCTGATAGTCATAACGGTTATCTCCCACAACCATATGGCCATAGTGAGCTTTATCAGGCGTTGTGGGGTTTCCTTTGCCATCATAGTGTCCTTCACTACCCTCGTCCTTTTCCATCTCTGTAAGCCTGTTTAATGGCCTTGGAGACGACCAATACTTGGCATGAGTGATGGTGCTCTGCATGGCCTTGTCAAATGGAGATCCGCGTTTGACGTTAGTAACCATGTAAGAGTTCTTAGGTGGCGTTTTTTTGCCTTGATCGTTTACAAAGTGGCCATGATTATCAGTGGCCATAATCGTATTGCGAACCCTTGCTTTGTCGCGCTCAATATTCTCAGAGATTTCTTTGCCATGCTTAGTCTTAGGGCCGACGTTTGAATGGGTTACATGATAGCCATTTTCTGGATCATGCAACTCATTGGTCTTGCCGTAGCTATTGGCAATGATGGGTGGCTTGTCAAGGGCTTTGCGTTGCGCATTCAAGTGACGCAATACATGGCGTGATGATGTGTCGGTCTCATCCACAACATTGGGACGGAACAACAAACGCTTGTTCTTTTTGTCAGCCGTGTTGGCCACATCACGCAATGATCCAGTATGAGCCAAAACCCAATCTCGGGTCATAGCAGGGTCATGCTTGGCTTGGGCGTGGGATGCACGACGGACAGCGGCACCAACATATTGCGATTCAGCATTGGGGGCAAAGCATGTGCCCTTACTGGTATCGACAACGCCGTTCTCATCCATACCGCCGCCACACCCTTCAGTCTGGCCAGGGCATGTGTTCAGTATGTGATGCATTGCATCTTTGCCACTTCCCGATGTATATAGCGCATGACCCGCCACGCCTTTGGATGCATAGCCTTCATGGGTACGCCCTTGGTCATCAGTCTCGTGACGCACGGTGTCAAGCTTCTCGCTCTTGTCCAATGTGTTTGCTGTCCTACCAATGTGCTTGGCTTCTCTCAGCTTTTCCAACGCGGCTTTTTCTGCGCTGACTTGTTGCTTTAAGGGCAACTTGAAATGGTCTTCAAGAGTCTGCTTATGGATGCGACCAATCTGTCCTATGGTTAACGGTTGACGATGCTCATGGCCATACACTTCAGCACGAGCCTCGTTGATCTCTTTCATGCCTGCGTTTTTGAATGACTTGCCCTTGTTCTTACCCTTGGCATAGACGCCCTCATTGCCTTCCCACATATGCTTGGGAACCACAATGCCTTTGACGCCATTGGGGCCACGGGCTTGAATCAGTATGCGCTTGGATGCTTCTGGGCTTACTTCCTCTTCGTCTTCATCCTCACTGCCGCCTTCTGCAAAGTGATGCATAGATCCACCCTTGGCCATCTTAGGTGGCTGTGGAACTGCATTGGGCATCGGTGGCTTGATGGCGCTCATGGCTTGACCTTGAGGCGTTAGGTTCAAGATATTGCTTGGACTTTGTGGCATGCCAGAGCCAGAAGGAGCCATGCTAGGGAATGGGCTTTGTTGGCCTTGTGGTGGCTGTTGCTGTAGCTGTTGAGGCATGAACTGTGTGCCCGCCATCATTGGATTAACGTCTACACCACCAGTGGGCAAAGCGCCTTTGTCAGTCTTCACGCCACCCACATCAGGCAATCCAGATGAATTGGGATTGGGGTTAACAAACATCTTTGGATCGATGTCCACGGCTTCATTGACGCCGATGTTGTTCATCACTGCGGGGTTGCTATGGCGGGCAACCTCAAGGCGCATTTGGGCTAATGTGGGTTCTGATTGTGGTTGCATGGAGCCTCCAGTTGCTTTGTGTTTTATTTCACCGCCCCTTGCGGCAAGTAAATCGTTTTCATGAACTCTATGTGGATCAAATGCGGCAAACCTTGATCTAATCACTGATGGGTCAGGGAACATATGCTGTGTCTGCATTCCACCAATGTCCGACATGTCATTGATTTGCAGACGGTCATATCCATGATGAGGCAGTTGTTCTTCCATGCGACGAGTCTTTGGCATGCCAGTGGCTTTTGCCATATTCTCTCTGAACCATCCTCCTGAGTGCGGATCATCTGGGTGAAGATCAGACACTGTGAGCTTTTTACCTCGAGCAACTATCGGCAATACATTAGGAGCCGCATTCCCCGTTCTACGTTCACCAGTTGCATACATATCGGCAATCTCTGGGTCTTCAGTGGCATATGTTCCTGCACCATATCGTGGATGCTTTTCAAATGCGGGGAAGTCGCTGTTTGTGCCATGATAAAGCTTTTCGTTTAAGTCAAAACCAAGAGCTCGAGCACGATCTTCAGCCGTATTATGTTCATGCAAGCCCAATGTTTTAATGGCATTGAGACGAGCCTGCTCATGGGCATGTGAATGGGGATGTTTGGGCTTATGTTTGCTCATTGCGCCATTATCCTATGCTCGGACAATCATCGCAACGGCCATCACCTTGACAGAGCCCCATGCTCGCGCAACTCCTCTTGCCTCTTTCTCCATCTGATCCATTCTCTGAACATCTGCACTGCTTGCTGTTCCCACACTTCGTTCCTTGGGGTCGCTGACAGCTCAAACTTATGGTCAGACAAAGTGATTCGCGTTCCGTCAATATGGAGGACTTTCCTATAACAATCGTCTTGATGATCTCGGCCATTCATTTTCACCTCTTAATACAAATTGATTACTAGTTAAACTAGTAAAACTAATTGATTACTAGTTAAACTAGTATTCCTCACTGCGAGTAGGGGTTTGATCGACCCTTCCTGTTGTAGAGTTCTGCATCGTCAATGTCCTCTTGCATGAGCTCCTCACGGGGTGGCGCATCGATGCTGATCCATCCTGCGTCACGCAGGTATCGGAGCCCTTGGCTGATGCAGTCCACGAACTCATCATGTGCGGTCTCGGGAAAGGAGCAAATCTGGCTTACCATGCCTTCAGCCCAATCACGAACAAAGCCCTTACGCTTACTAGACTCAGGCACCCACACGCGCCCTGCTTTAATGATGTTGGCCACGATGGATAGGCGTTGGACTTTGTCCGCTTTACCAGGGTTATACGCATGCACAGGCAGATGCGCTCGCTGTAAGTCTTGAATGAGTGAGATGCCTGCGCTCTTATCCTCCACCAGAACCAAGTCCACAAGCTTCTTGTCCCGTCCTTCGCCGAACACTGACTCATACTCATCGAGCACTTTGGGGCGCAGGTCAGGGTATTGGAGGTGCTCTTGCCAACAGTCTAAGATCATTACGGACATACCGCCATCCATAGGCTTAAACACGCCCATAGTGATCGATCCAGTGGGGTCGTTGTATGTTTTGTCGGACGTGGCGCAGTCATAGCTCTGAATGATGTATTCAAGCTTGGGGAAGGGCTTACCATCAGGCCAGAGTCGGAACCATGTACGCTTGACGATGCCAGACTCCTCCATGTCGATGAGCTCGGCGTGGATCTCTTGGCGGCCAAGGTTGGTGCCTTCGTACTGAAGAATCTGCTTCTGGAACGATGGAGCCAGATTGGCAATGTTGGAGTAGGTGGAAGCTTTGGTCACCACCACGTCGTCACCTTCGCGCCCCACCAGATCAAGGATCAAGTCCTTGGGCTTTGGTGTGGTGGAGCAGATCAGCTTGGTGTGCTTACCCAATCGGATGCCGAATTGGATCATGTCCCATGAGTCTTGGAGGTATTCCCACGCGGCCAACTCGTCCAACCATCCGCCGTGGAACTGGGGGCCACGGAAACGCTCTGGCTCCGATGCAGGGATGCCCTTGATGAATGAGCCATTGACTAGCTTAATCTCATGGAGGGCTTTGTTGTAGTCGGCCACGAGCTCCTTGGGGATAATGGATAGCAGGCCAGAATCGCCCTCAAAGCATGTGCCCTTCACGTCGCCACTGGTAGGGGCCGATACAAGCCATCGGGTGTTGGGTTGATCCCACGCCCATGATGCTAGGGTCTCCGCCGCCGCGCGGGTCTTGCCTGCTCCACGGCCTGCAAGCATGAGCCATATGGCCCACCAATCCCCTGCGGGCTCAATCTGGTGCTTGTGGGCCGCCTTGAGCCACTTCATCTGCCAATTGAAGGCTATCTGATTGACAGGGGTGAGTTTCTTAAACTCTTCAAAAAGAGTTGGTTCGTCATCTAGTATCGCGTCAACGACACTCATTCAGCTTGCCTTTGCATCTTGATGGCCTTGAGGAGCTCGCCGAACACGTTCATGTTGTTCTCCACCACCACAGGGCTTGTATCGTCGCCAGAGTGCGTTATGCGCTCGCCATACTTGCGTGGTCGTTGTTTGGCGGCATTCCACTTCCTTGCGTCAATGCGTTGTCTTTGCCACTGGATGTAAGCCGAATCAAGCTTAACGTCGATCTGGTTGCCGTCCTTGTCAAACACTGGCGCCGTCTCAGGCGTCTCATCCGCAATGGACACGATTTCGTCAGCATGAGTCTCAGCCTGCTCTTCGCGCGCACGCGTGTAGAGCTCTAAGAATTCTGGATGATCATGCAACCATGTATAAACTGTTCCGTGACTGGGCATGCTTGGATCCCTACAGATCTGTGCCAAGCTTTCCCCTAGTCCTAGCCTATTGCATAGAACCTTTGCTAGTTCTATGGAGTATCCTGATGGTCTTCCTCTTGGTAGGTAATCTTTAGGATCTTTTCGTTTTGTCATCTCTGTTCCTTTCGCGCGATATTTTCAGCGCATTATGCAGAGTGTAACTGAAACATAGATTTAGGTGAATATCTTCACTTTGTTCCTGATAATGTTAATTGCTCTTCAGCGCTTACTGCTATTCCTATGATTTCTTCATCCAAGCCGTCTTTCATTGCTTGTAAGATTTGTTCTCGGCGTTGCAGAATAATGTCTAGCTCAAAGGTTGCGAGCTTGCATGTGAATGTCAATTCAATTTCTTTCAATTCGTAGTTCATTTGCATCTTTCAAAAAAAAGGGAGAGTGATTAGCTCTCCCGAAGGTTTTGCCCTTACCCAAGGCAACTGCAAAGAATGCACAGCTCGTGTGCAGTCTCATTGTATTACTCCTCTTGGTCACTGCGCAATATGCGGTTCTCAGCCCACTTCTTATAGCTCTTGAGCTCCTTGTTCTCGGCTTTTAAGCGCTCGATCTCACCCTTCTGGTGGTTCATGGTTGCGTGAGCCCGATCAATCCATTCCTTTACCTCTTGCGGCATTGCGAATTTGGGCTCTGTTGTTTTCTTAGTAACCACTTTACGCTTCCTCCACAGTGATGCGATATTGCTTTCCATAACGATCCTCGACCATGATGGTCTTCTTTGTTGATAGGAACTTGCCATCGTCCGTGGCGTCGAACTTCATTGTGCCCACGCTGGCCAACAGCTTGTCGTGCTGTGTGTCTAGGGCTTTGAGGTTCTTTTGAATCTGGTACGCAATGTAGTCGCAATATGCGATCATTGTGCGTGATTTGACCGTGTCCTCCACGGCCATCTTGATCATGGGTTTAAAGTCCTCAATAGTCATACTCTGCCTCTTCTTCGAAATACTTGATGATACTGCTTTCAACTGCCACAACATCCTTATCGGACATCTTGCGCTCTAGCCAAGGTGCCTTGCGGCCATTGCGGTCTAACACCTCGAACTCAATCTCTGTATAGCCTTCATAGTCGTAATCACTCGCGGCGTGATAGCTGTAGCTACCTGCATGATGCATAAAGTGTGTTACGCCTACCTTGCATGGGATACCTGCGATTCTTGCTTCGATTACTGCTGTGTATGACATTTCTAACTCCTTGTTATAAACCTGCTCTGTTGCAGTGACTACAGTATAACTCAGAGTTAGATTGTTGTGTCAACATTTATTTTGTCAGTAGTTTCCCTAATCCAACGGTCTACAGGTGTAACCCTTGTGATTGGTTTTGGCTTTCAAAATAACACTTTCTGTTTCCCAGTCTGCAATGGTATGTTTGTATTTTTCAAGAATATCTTTGTGAATTGAATCTAAGAAATCAATAACTTGATCCTTGTTCAACCCATTATTTTCAGCCATCAGTAAGACCATAGCTAACATACTCGTTGCTAAATCAACCGATACGTTCATGCTTATTCCAACCCCATAGGTCTTAGTGATCTTACGAAAATATTTTTTAACTCTTGGTTCGAGGTTATCAATAATTTTGTTGGTCACTACAATGATGTGTTCTAAATCATTCAATTTGGTCTCCAGATCATCATGTCCATGAGAATCACTGCGGCGGCCATCATGTAGACAACCATCAAGCCCCAGTGAATGCCTGTGCGCTCTTGCATGTCTTGGATAAACTTCTTCATTCTGTCTCCTTTGGTTTCATACGGTTGCGTATAGCCACTGAGAGCTCTTCTTGGCTCCATTCAAGGGCAAGGTCAGCACAAGCGTCTCTTTCGATCTGTATGGCCTTTTTAGTGGTTTCTATGGCCACCATCATGATCTCGGCTTTGGCCACCGCAAGGGCATCGTCAAACTCAGCTTGTGTGAATACTTCAATGTGGCCCGCGCCGCCCAACAATTGCTTGGCCAGTGGGCTCAATTCTTTCTTTTCCATTATTCGTTTTCCTCCATGAATTGCATTTTCCGTTTGATCATGCTGAATGTCTCTTGGTAAGCAAACTCAACAATTTCGTCCACTAGGTTGGCCAATGTATGACCGCTAAACACATAAAGATTTGCATGGATAGCCAATTGTGGACTTTCCGAAATATCCTCTTGTGGTTCTTCGAAGTTCGGCTCAATGGGTAGAGCCAAACCATGCTTATCAATTAAATCCCTTAAATTGATTTGTTCGCGGATTCTGTTGGTGGGTGATATTCTGGATGAGAAGCCCATTATTTAATCCTTGCTACTTTAGCTTTGCGCATAACCGCTTCATACTCAATCTTTGCCTGATCGTCCAACTTGCGCATGGGCAACTCTTGGTAGTATTTCCATTTAGCCTGGTACTCGGGCAAGTCGCTTGGTGGTATCCAACCATTGGCCTTCCAACGAATTGTGATGTCAGTGCCTGCAGGCGTGTAGATATAGTCCTTATCCATCATTTTCTCCTTATTTAGAAAGTAAAGTCATAGTACTTTTCACGACGACCAATGACCAGGCCACCAGTGCTAAACACTAGGCGCTTGTTTTCGTTAAAGTAACACTTACGCCATTCACCTTTTTTGTTTTTGCGGTAGTAAACGATGTATCCATCAGGATTTGGTGTGAACTCGTACTCTTGCGATTCGCTCATACCGTTGTCATCAATGCGCACGGCATTGTCCTCAACAACAGCGATGTAACGCTTGTTCATGTTGACCTCGACAATGGTGCCTGCATTGCGATCAGACCATGAAAGCATGGTCACGCCCATACCAACTGTAGGCTCTGGCTCGCCGATGGTCATGCGGCTGTATAAATGATTGACCAAGCTACTTGTTTGTGTACCGATGTTCATGCTTTCACCTCTTTAGAAATAATTGCTTGCAAACCTGCTAGGAGTTGTTCTGCTTCTTTGCGTGACAAACTGACCGACATAGAAGCGTGGAAATTGCTGATTCGCATCCATGCTCCCTCGTCACCCAATTCGGAAACATGCACACGAATGTCTTCTTTGGTGTAAATTGTTGTTTCGATTTCTTCCATGATGTTCCCCTTATAGGGCCGAAGCCCCGTTGATTAAACGATTGGCTTGGCGGTGAAATAAGCAGTAGCAGAGCCACGGTATACATGAGTACCGTCGTTGTTCTTTTCTTCTTGACGCTCTTTGAATGCTTTCTCTTCAACGCCAAAACTTGCAAACAATTTTGCGTAATTGACATTGCCAATACGTTGCGTGAGCTTTAACTCAACGCCATATTGTTCGCCACGGAACTTGCCTTCGCCCAACTCATTAATCAAGCTGTTCTTGAGCTCTTCACGCTGTGCTTCGAGTTCTTTGATCTGACGATCTAAAACAGCAAAACGATCAATTGGGTTAACAAGTGACTCGACAGTTGCGAAAGCTTGGATAGTTGCTTGGACTTCAGTGATCATGATAATTTCCTTTTTGGTTAAACCCGCTATCTGTTGCGGTAAGGAAAGTATAACTCAAAGTTAGAGTCTTGCAAGAACTATTTAAATTATTTTGTAGGGACAAACCCTAATGTTGCAAATTAACTACTAGTTAAACTAGTAAATACGTTTTTGATTGTTATGTTCAAGGCGTCTAGCTCGTCCATCTTAGCTATAGCCCATGCACGTTTCTGTCCGTGCCAACCCATCATTGAGCCTTGGTGGCAGGACTTGCATAGAGCCACCACAGTGAAGTGTTTGCCTTGTTTAATGTGATGTGCGTCACTGGGGCCTGCTTGGCCGCATACAGAGCAAGGTTGCTCTTTAACCAACTGCACCCAACGGCGCTCGGCCGCGTTCATTTTGGAGTTCATATGTCAATCAAATTTGCGGTGTACTCTGACAGTTCTTTTGCAATCATGGTTTCTAAAATTTCCATTGGCACATTGAATGACTTCAATGTCAGCTTGCGGAATGGAAAGTCATGAGGAAAGACTTCAAGATATTCGTGCTCGCCATCGCCAGTTCTGAGCAAAAAAAAATCACACTTGGCAGTTTTAACATAATACTCTCCATTTTTTCTTGGTGTGATTTCTAAGTTGGTAGTTATGATTTTCATGCCACCGCCCTATCCATAGTCCTGTTGGAAGCTTCTTGTGATCGCCATACGTCGATTCTGGCTTGAGCCGATATCAACCCCCACCGATACGTTTCCTCGGCTTCTACGGCCGCTTCTAGCCCTTTTAACAGCTCAATGTAGCTCGGGTCAGAATAGGCTTCAATCTCAGCCGCCGCGACCGTTTTAATGCCTCCTGACATGGCCGCCTTCATCAGCATGCTCTTTTGCGATTTGCGATACTCTTCAAGGTAAGTGCGATGAGCTTTTGCTTCAGCATATTTCCTACCGTGTGTGTAGAGATAATCCACCGCGTCGTTTATGTCTTTTTCTTTAATCAATTTGCATCAACCCATAAAAAATAAATCCAAGAACCAAAAACAATAATGCATTGACAACAGCAATCGCTAGAGCCAACACAACGATAACTGCTGTCATGTAAGTCATGTGTTGCGTTCCTTCAGTTTGGCTTCAATGTCTCTTGCAAAGTCATGCATCCACGCTCCATAAACAATACGCCATTCATCACATATTGGTTTTAAATCTTCCTCTGTCAGTCCTACCCATGTGCGAGTTTGTACAGTTGAAATAGCCCAATCAAGCCATTCTTTTGCATCCATATCGTAATAACCAACAGGCCCAACAGATGCTAATTCTTCTCCAAGCCTGATTGCGGCTTTATGCCACTGTTGATTTTGGTACTTGTCAGCCCACGCATTTAGTTCATCAATGGTGTACCAAGGTCGTGTATTTTCATCCATTGTTTTTATCCTTCAGCTTGGCTTCAATGCGTCTTGCATACACATCAATCGTCTGTGTTGGCAAACCTTGCAAGCACTCTTGTATTTCCTCATCAGTCAGTCCTTTCCATTTTGGTGCTTGATATACTAGGTATCCAACAGGCTTATGCGCCATTTCAAATGTGCCTTTTCTAATAACCAAAGCATGAACTTCTGCGTCACCACCTATGTCATTGGCAAGCGTGATTGCTTGCTCTCTAGTTTGTTCAATCCAAACAACTGATTCTTTAATCATGTGTTCTTCTCCTTTAGTTTGGCGCTTTTTCGCAAGTTTTCAAACCACGGCAATACCTGTAAATTGTCGTGCGAATGTAATCCGCACACTTCTTTCCCTTTTAGTGGGATGATGTGGTCAACATGAAACAACACACCGCCTCGACTTAAAACATTAGCAACTTCATAAAACATTTTTATATCTTCATAATTAGCCCAAGATGGGGTTCGTTGAAGTTTTGTCGCCCTACGATTTGCTTCTAACGCATTTCTTTTTTCAGGGTTTTTTAATTTCCATTGTTTTGTAAACAATTTAGCTTGTATTCTGCGCTTTTCATTTGTTAAAAATTTACGTTCTAAAAATTTCTCTCTATTCAACTGCACCCATTTAGCAAACTTTTCTCTTGCGCAAGCCATACAAACTCCATCATTTGTTTGACGCTTATCAATATGTCCATTTTTGCAAGGAATTCCCGTAAAGTAGTGTTTTTTATTATCTTGTTTTGCTTTTGCTCGAACGCTTGTCATGTCTTACTCCTTTATTCCATGTGCGGATTCGATTGCTCTTGCAAACTTGTGCAAGTCAGAAACATGGCAATCAATGTCAACTGGCGCTTTCACGTAAGCAATGTAAGCATCCCAAATCTGCTCATCCGTCAAAGGCTTGCGTTGTGGTGTGGTGTAGAGCTTTGTACCTTGTGGCAGTGGTCCATTTGTCCATTCAATGGTATAGCGACTTATGTGAACTTCTGCTACCAATGCCACAGGCTCATCTTTTTTTTCTAGTTGTTCTTTATAGGTAGATTTAGATGCCATGCTTTGCATATCTTTTGTTAGTCCTCCATAC
>Ga0208257_1000174_pt1 | contig 21623 bp, 27 predicted proteins | sample CryBogCBH10Sep07_FD_184610 | JGI IMG/M metagenome (GOLD analysis project Ga0208257, IMG submission 184610) | Freshwater microbial communities from Crystal Bog, Wisconsin, USA - CBH10Sep07 (SPAdes) | ecosystem: Environmental > Aquatic > Freshwater > Lake | place: Crystal Bog, Wisconsin, USA... | reverse complement strand
CAAAAGTTCTAAAAGAAGAAAGCGAAAAGGAAAAACAAAAAATGTCATAGGTAGAATTAGCATGTAAAGAAGCAGTGTTTCATTTTAACAAGAAACATTTAGAAGACCCTACAATCCCAATGTGGATTATTATGGCCAAAGGCAAAACATATTATGTTGACCATGTTGAAGCCAACTTGCCTTGGACCACCAAAGAAACTCCAACCAATGTAAAAACCAAAGGCGCAATCAAATTCAAAGATTGCCTTGTCACAATTGATACAGATAATTGTGCAAAACTTACTGTTCTTACCAAAGCAGATGAAATAAGATTACGCAACGCAGAGCGTGGTATTACTCGTATTATTACCAAATTTGGTGCTTCACTTACCGAAGTATTGCAATCTCTTGACATCAAACATACGCCTATCAAACGCATAGGCGGTGGTTGTGGCAGTAGTTTTTATATCACGGATATCATGCGAGAAGAAGATATGACCATGCTTTCCATCGCTATGATTGGAAAAGGTGACTTTCGTATTCTTATGCCAAATGAAACATATTATGGTTGGTATAATAATGGCAATGCAGATGATATGGATGAAGATGAAAAATTATATGATTATGATGACGATGATGAATATGCTTGACACACAATATTAAATATCCTACAATAGATTTTTAACGGTGGCACGGCTGTGCTAAAAGGTTGGAGCGAGTATAACTAAAAACCGAATGTGAGGGATGCATACCGAGATCAACGGGCTGGACAGGTGAGAGACCTGTGGAAGGTAATGGTGATTGCGTAAGGCAGTTGAAACCCGAAAACTATTGACCAAACTAAAACCATCGTGGGGATAGCAACCCACACGTTAAAAAACTACTTGACAAAACAAAAACTATATAGTATTATAATAAAATAAACAGAGAGATATGACAATGCTAATCATGGGATATAAAGATAAGCCAGAGTGGTCAAAGGTTCGTGCTGCGTTCAAACGTTGCACAGACTTGCCTGCCGCTGACATTGAGAAGATTGTCAAGAATGTCAAGGAAGGCAAAACTGAAACCATTCCTAATGACCATACGTTATATGAAGACCTAAAAGAGTTAGGTATTCTAATCAAGTAAAAAAACACCCACTTTTACCTAAATATTATAATAGGTAAAGGTGGGATTCAATGATTTCTGGTGATTATTGGGTAAAAATAAAACAAATTGCCGAACTTAATCGTTGGGTTGATCAAGCACAAGCTAAATTTGATATTTTTGATAAATTATTTCATACACTCGACGGTTCAATTGAAACCATTTTATTGCCAAAATTCAATCCTGTTGTTTTATTACTTGAAAAACACTATAAATGTTATGTAGTTGAAGATCAAAGTACAAAATATACTTGGCAAAGTAATAGCGAATTTATTGATAAAATAAGCGATGTTCCGCACAAAGTTGATGCAGTGCTTGCTATTGATGAATATTTCACATATGCAAATAGTGAAATTGAACAACGAAATCTTGTATCAGAAATACAAGCAGTGACAAATGGTTATCTAATCACCACATTACAAGATTATAAAAATTCTGCGCCACATAAACGCAGTCAAGTTGATGCATTTGCAAATGAAGATAGTATTATACTTGAACAACACGCAGTAGATAAAATTAATCGTCAGAACTGGAAAACTCATATATACTTTATAGAGAATAACAAGGATTTGACTGTTCTTGGTCCCGCAGACCGTCGTACAATGTATTTTAAACAACTGGCAAAATATACCAGTGATTTAAATGCAACTGAATATTCTGTACAAAAGAATATGTTATACCGTGGATTCTTTAAAAAAAATTATGAACACATAATTACTATAAAGTTCTGAGGTGAAATTTGGTTGAAATTAATTTAGAATCTACAATAGCTGCAACGGTTCGTGCCAATGTAGAACAATATCTACAACAAACGGATATGAATGCAATTATTTCTGATGCACTTCAAAAAAGTGTATCTAATGTTGTTATGAATTTAACAAGCAAAATTTTTAATGATATCGTAAGTAAGCGAGATTTAGCTAGTGAAGTTAGCACACTTGTTAATAGTATTATGGCAGATCAACTGCTTACTGTTGGAACAAATCTTGTAAGTGATATTGTTCATAGTGCAAATATTAATAATTTAATCTCCGAAGGCGTTGATAAAAAAGTAGAAAATACGATACTTAATTACAATTTTCCTAGTAGTAGTATTCCATTTTCAAGTATTAATATGGATAATGCAATTATCGATGCTTCACTAATTAATGATAAAATTATTAATAAATTTAATAGTCGTGGCATTAACGATGAAGCTACAAGAAATCAATTAACGATTACTGACGAAGGAATTATAACCACAAATAATATTACTGCTGAAAATCTATTAATTTCAGATAACAGCTTCGTAAAGAATTTAAACATTGAAGGTGATTTATATATTAGTGGAAATATTATTCCAAGTAATAGTTTAACAGATTATGTAAAACAAATTGCTAATGATGTTGCTGAAAAAACAAATCAATTTTCAGATATTAACTTATCTACTCGTAAATTTTTAGATGGTGAAAAGGTTGTTATTTCAAATGATAGTTTGGGTCCGCATATTATCAACAGTAATTTGCGCAAAGTAGGAAATCTAACTGAATTAACTGTTAGCGGACAAGCAATAATGTGCGAAACGCTTGTTGTAACCAATAACAAAGTTGGTATTAATACCGAAAGTGCAAGTGGTGCGTTAAGTGTGTGGGATGAAGATAGCGAATTTACCTTAGTCAAGCATAGCCCAAAGACAATGTTTGCTGGCAGCACTAGAATTACTGATGTTATATTAGGTAGCAATAACCAAGAACAACTTAAATTAAAAACTGATGGAACCATAGAATTAAATGGTCCAATCAGATTTGAAGGATTACTTATAAACATTGTGGATCGTATTCCAGAACATATTGGCGAACCTGGTGAAATTGCAATCATGCGAGATGGTACGGCTATATACAGATGCCAAGGTCAAAATAGTTGGGGGAAGATTCTATAATGCGTATTTTTAAATGGATTTATAATTTTTTTGATGATATAGTATACAAACATAAACGTCGCAAATTGCTCAAAGAATTGCGCAAACGCGATCCATTTGTATATTGAGAAAAGATGATATTAGGTATTAATGCTAACAATCATGATGCAAGCATTGCTCTTGTTGATGGGTCTAATATTCTGTTTGCAGGTCACGCTGAACGGTATAGCAGAGTAAAAAACGATTCACATCTTAATGAAGCCTTAATTGATGATGCGTTACAATATGGCATACCAGATAAAATAGTTTGGTACGAACAGCCATGGAAACGTAGCATTCGTAGTCTTGTTAGTGGGCAGCGTCCGCTATATTATAGTTTAAAATCTTATCTTAAAAAATATGGATTAGGTAAAATACCTGTTGAAACTACGCCACATCATGGCGCACATGCTGCAATGGGATATTATACCAGTGAATTTCCTGATGCTGCTATTGTGGTAATTGATGCTATTGGCGAACTAGATTGCACCTCTATATGGCGTGGTCGTGGCCATAAACTTTTTAAAATTTTTACCAAAGTATATCCACAAAGTATTGGGCTATTCTATAGTGCTATCACAGATTATCTTGGGTTTAAACCAAATGAAGAAGAATATATTGTCATGGGCATGGCAGCATACGGCGAACCAAAGCATCTTAAAGAGATGCTCAATGAGTTCTTTGGTGCATGGTCGCCACCTCACATAGAGTTCAAACATAATTTACATCGTGGTATGCGTTGGTGGACTAAGCCCAAAGATGAAGGTTGGAAACCAGAAGATATTGCAGCCTCTGCACAAGCATTGTATGAGCAATACTTGATGGCAATTTGTCGCTATGCTCGTGATGTGATTGGCAGTGATAATCTTGTATTGGTAGGTGGTTGCGCACTGAATTGTGTGGCAAACAGCCGATTAAAAACATTTACTGAATTTAATAAGATATGGGTGCCACCAAATCCTGGCGATAGTGGTTTAAGTTTGGGTGCGATTACCTATCATACTAAAAAACATGTGCATCTAAATCATGCTTTTCTTGGTTATGATATTCGTCGCACTGTAAATGTGCGTGATGTAGTCGATGCATTAGAAGCAGGTCAAGTAGTTGGGATTGCTAATGGTCGAGCAGAATTTGGTCCGCGTGCTTTGGGTAATCGTTCGTTGCTCGCTGATCCACGTGGGCCTGATGTTAAAGATCGAGTAAATGCAATTAAAAAACGTGAGCCATTTCGTCCATTTGCTCCTATCATATTAAAAAGTTTCTATAACGATTATTTTTATAGTAAAATGCGAGTAAATCATGATTATATGCAATGGGCAGATGATTGTTTAGACCCACAATCTTTTCCTGCAATTTGTCATGTTGATGGAACCGCTCGTGTGCAAACAATTGACCAACCTACGACAAGTATCATATACAAAATATTAGAAGCATGGTATGCACGAACTCGTTGTCCAATTTTGCTCAATACAAGTTTAAACATAAAAGGCGAACCGCTGGTTAATACATGGGGCGATGCCCAAAGATTTTCTGAGTTGAATAATGTAACGGTATTCTAATGCGTGTTGGTATTATTGGTGATAGTTTTTCACATAGTTACAAAAATACATGGATAGAAAAAGTTTGCAATGAACTTAATCTTACAGTAATTCATCAATCTGGATTTCGTGGGCAAGCACAATACAGAATATATCTTGAATTTTTAGAAATTGTAAAAAATAATCCAGATGTTATTATTTGTTGTCATACAGAATATACTAGATTTTATAACAAAGATAGTAGCAGAGAATGGTTACTTGATGATGAAAGTTTTGGCAAATATATTTTTAATTGCATTCTACGTGACATGCAAGAAATATGCAAACAACGTAATATAAAATTAATTCACATTCCATGTTTTGAACATGATTTTATAGATAAAACTTATGGTTTGTGGTTTTTATGTGATGGTGGATTAGTTAATTGCAGCAGAGCGGACTATAATCGAGAATATAATAAAAACTGGACTACTTTTGAAGACCCTAGATTGAACCATTTTAGCCAACATGGACACCAGATTTTGGCAAATAACATTATTTCACATATAAAAACGTATATTACTACCGCCCAAGAACTACACACAGTCCTATTATTTCCCGAATTATTTGCTTGACAAGTACTATTATTGTGATATATTGTTAATATGACACAAAAACGTATCGGCTTTTGCTGCAAATGGATTGACACCGTGGATCAACTTGATGGCTTCAAACCTAAAGATGATGCACTCCGCTATAACAACAAGACCACCACGGTGGCTTGGCTGAACCGCCAGACTAGGGCAGTTGCTGAGCAACGTCTGTGGGATATTATGGAGCATAATACAGATGCCACATTACGATTGGTGGAGCGTGTGGGAACACTTGCACCAGAACTACGAATGGTACGCCTTAGTAGCGACATACTGCCTGTTTACACTGAGCCAACTTGGGGCTATTTCTGGACTGATCAACACATTCGTAAAACCATTGCGCAGCGATTGGCCAAAGTTGGAGAGGCTGCTAAACGTCTTGATGTTAGGGTCTCTTTTCATCCTGGTCAATTTTGCGTCCTTGCTAGTGACAGAGACAGTGTTGTTTCAAGTTCAATTGCTGAATTTGAATATCATGCTGACTTGGCTCGTTGGATGGGTTTTGGTTCTAGTTGGCATGATCACGGTTTTAAAATCAATGTGCATATTAGTGGTAAAGGTGGTCCATTGGCTATACGAGCCATACAATCCCGATTATCGCCAGAAGCCAGAAACCTTATCACAATAGAAAACGAGGAATATACATATGGACTTGATGCTTGTCTCACTTTGGGTGATATCTTGCCTATCGTTTTTGATACTCATCATCACTGGATTCATTCGGGAGAATACATCTCACCGTCTGACGACCGTATTAAAATGGTCAAAGATAGTTGGCGTGGTGTCCGCCCTACTCTTCATTACTCTGTTAGTCGTGAATCTATGGGTATCTCTGATGCTGATAGACCTGACTTATCCACACTAATAGAGAGCGGTCACAAGAAAGGCACACTTCGTGCGCATAGTGACTTTATGTGGAATAGCGCAGTTAATCGTTATGTAGGTGAGTTTTGGGATAGCTTTGATATTCAAGTAGAAAGCAAAGCAAAGAACCTTGCTAGCATAAAGTTGTATGAAGAATTACAAAATATATTGACATAATTGCTGCACTGCGGTATAAATATATGCAGTGCAGCAAAGGAAGTAATGATGCAACCATACACTGTAGATGAATTAGAATTTATTAACCGTGGCGCAACAGTCACTACAAAGGAGAATGAAATGTTTGATACTGATGAATTTATTGATACCGTACAAGGCGCAAAGAAGACAATGGTAAAGACGTTTGTCCAAAATGAAACTATTGCAAAGAGCCTAAATGCATTTGTTGATGCACAGACTGCTTATACAAAGGATGCTGTTAAGGCAGCAGCAAGCGCAATGGGAACTATTTCAAGTGAAATGGCAAAGTCAGTTGAAGAAGTTTCTGCTGGCAAGCATTTCAAGAAGATGCAAGAACAGGTAAGCAATGACCTTTATAGCACTTTTTGGAAAGAAGCATTTAAGTATTATACCCCAAGCTACAAATAATTTGACATTTTAATTTAATTGTCATATTATAGATATTAAATATCTACATAGGAGATAATCGATGAATACTATTATTGTATTGTTTGGACTTGCTGTTCTTATTGCAGTAATTTACAAACTAATTAATCATAAAGATAAAACGCCTGATCCATTGGAAAAGGCAGAAGCAGAGGTTAAGGCAAAGTTGGACGAAGTATTACGAGTTGCCGAAACTCCTGCGGAAACACCGAAGGCAGGAACTTGTGGTTGCGGCCGCAGCCCAACGGGTAATTGTATGGGTCTGCATAAGTTGAGTGATGCTGAATGGGCAATGCATGATTTAAACCCAAATCGAGTTGCAGTAGCACCAGTGGTCGTGACTGCTGACTCACCAAATGCAGTCGTATCACCAGAAGTAGTTGCAGAATCAGCACCAGCTAAAAAAACTCGTGCTAAGAAAGCTGCTGCTCCAAAGGCACCAAAAAAATCTAAGTAATTCAAAGACTTGCGGCATCGGCACGAGCCAAAACTAAGGATGTCCGTTAAAAAGACCGCTGTGAAGCGGTCTTTTTTCTTCTTGACAATCCTAAAATCTGTGTTATATTAAGAATATAAGCAATGGAGAAAGTCATGAATATGTTTGCTGGTTTGGTTCTTCTTTTTCATCCAACTGATTCATTAATTGCTGCACTGAATGTGTTGAATAGATGTGATCCTAATGTGCTTGAGAAACCAGATGCTGTTCGTGTAGCAAAGTTAAAAATTGCCCGTGAATTAATTCGTCGTGGCGTTGTGTTTTGGGAAGGGAATTAATTTATGGATAATGTCATTGACTGTGGAAATATGTTTATTAACATGCGTATGATGACGATGGTAAAACGTTATTTACGTGATAGTGGCAAGGACAGTGAAGCCACCGTTGAGTTTTATCCTGATGAAGGTAGTCCAACTGGTATTGGTTTGATACTCGTTGATAGAAACGGTCATTCTAGAAAAATTAGTAACGATATCATTAATAATTTATTGACGAAAGTATCGTAACCATATATAATAATATCAATAATCGGAGATTCAATTGTCAAAGAACGTATTAGTTACGGGTGGTGCAGGTTTTATCGCTACCCATGTTATAGACCATATCCTTAAAACTACTGACTGGAATATTATTAGTCTTGATCGTTTAGATTTTAGCGGCAATCTTAACCGCCTAAACGATATGATGCAAGACCATAGCCCACAAACACGAGCACGTGTAAAGGTAATCTTTCATGATCTTAAGGCGGAAATTAACCCCCTTACGAAAACTCGTATTGGTCCTGTTGATATTATTCTTCACTTGGCCGCTGGTAGTCATGTGGATCGCAGCATTGATTATCCTATGGAGTTCGTTCTTGATAATGTTGTTGGAACTTGCAATATACTTGAATTTGCTCGTAAATGCGACAATTTAGAACGCTTTGTATATTTCTCAACCGATGAAGTATTCGGACCAGCACCACATGGTGTGAACTATGGCGAGTATGATCGTTACAACAGTGGCAATCCTTATAGTGCAACTAAAGCAGGTGGTGAAGAATTAGCAGTATGCTATGAAAACACCTATGGTCTTCCAGTATATGTCACGCATACTATGAACGTATTTGGTGAGCGTCAGCATCCAGAAAAGTTCATTCCTATGTGTATCCGCAAGGCTCGTGATGGTGAAACTATTACGGTTCATAGTGATAGAACTCGTACTATTCCTGGTTCTCGTCACTATATTCATGCAAAGGATGTTGCAGAAGCACTTATGTTTATTCTTGGACTTAAAGATTTTGTAATGCCACCAGAGTTTGGTGGAGCAAAGTGTCCTAAGTTTAACATTGTAGGCAAACAAGAAATTAACAATCTTGAATTAGCACAAATCATTGCCGATAGTCAAGACAAGCCATTAAATTACGAAATGGTTGATTTTCATAGTAGCCGTCCTGGTCACGATCTTCGTTATGCGCTCAGTGGCGAATTTATGAAAAACCTTGGTTGGGAACCTAAGATTGAACTTACAGAACGCATTAAACAAGTTGTAGAATGGACACTTGCTCGTCCAGATTGGTTAAATTTAGATGTCTAAAAAGAAGTCAAAGAAATACGGCATATTCATTACAAGTGCTATCAATGCTAAGTTTTCAATCTATAAACCAGAAGAACGATTAGCACAGACGTTAGAAACTATCAAGAGCGTTCGTGAGCGCATTCCAAATGCTATTATTTGCTTGACAGATTGTAGCCAACCTGGTATAAGCGATGATGTAAAGGATAAACTTCTAGAGCATGTTGATCACTTTATGGATTTCAGTGGTGATGAAAACGTAGTTTGGATTCATGATAACATTGAAATTCAAGATGTTGTTAAAAATCTAACTGAACTTACTGTAGTTCATAGTTTTTTTCAAACAGCTAAAGAAGAAGGTTGGTTTGATGGATGTGAGCGTATTTTTAAAGTAAGTGGGCGTTATGCACTTACTGAAAAGTTCAATACAAGCGACTATGAAAATACTATTGTAGGCGACAAATATGTTGTTTCCAAGCGAATGCTAAGCCAATTTGTACCTGGTGTTACTGGCGTAGATCAACAGCATATGTTACGTGTTTATAGTTTTGGTAGCAATCGTATTCCAGAGTTTATTTTGCTACTTGAAGATATGATTGAACATATGCAAGATCGTGTTAATGGCGGTGGATATATAGATATTGAACATCTTTGGTATAAGTTCTTGCCAAAGGCGGATGTAATAGAGTTTGCCCGAACTGGTGTTAAAGGATTAGTTGCTCCAAACGGACAACCAATCGAAAACTAAGTTATTGGGGAATATTTTAATCGGTAGAAAAGCGGACTTTGACTCCGTTAGTATTGGTTCGAGTCCAGTTTCCCCAGCCAATTAGTAAAGTGCCAATATTTTGACACCCTTGTAACTAATAAATAATATCAGTTACAAGGGTATTATTATGCGTAAAATTGCTACAATTTGTGTATTTTTAATGACAATGCCTACATTTGCTCACGCAAGTGACATGACATTTGCATTTAAAAACCCACAATTTAGCGGCGACGGATTTAGTAGTCATGTGCTGACTATTGAAAATGAAGAGTATACTCGTCGCCAAGCACGTGATGCTGCAAATAAAGCAGCATCAGACGCAGCCGCAGCAGCGGCAAGTAATACAAACCTAAGTAAATTTCTCAACAATCTGGAAAGCCGCATCTACGCACAGTTAAGTTTGCAACTTAGCAATGCTATGTTTAGCGATGGATCAACTACTGGAACTATGCAATTTGAAGGCAGCACTATCTCTTGGATTAAGGATAGCACTGCTCAGACTATCGCTCTAACGGTAATTGATGCCACTGGCAACCGCACAGATATCACAGTTCCAATAGGGAGTTTCAAGTTCTAATGTATAAAGCACTATTATTATTGATTTCGACGCTAACTTTGGCGGCATGCCAAACAACAGCACCATATGAAGCAAGAGTTCCGACTGCTGCAAGCGATATGCCGCAGCGTGTAACTAAAAGTTACTATAATGCACTGCTAAACATGCCGCCGCCAGATGGACCACCTATTACTATCGCAATGTATGGATTTGGTGATAAAACTGGTCAGCGCAAAGAAAATGATAAGTTTTCAGTGCTAAGTAGTGCTGTAACACAAGGCGGCGAAGTATTTCTCATTAAGGCACTGCAAGACGCAGGCCATGGTAAATGGTTCCAAGTTGTAGAGCGTGTTGGTCTAGATGATCTTATTAAAGAACGTCAGCTAATTCGTAATCAACGTGAAACTTATGAAGGAAAAGATGCCAAGCCATTAGCACCTATGCTTATTGCTGGTGTTATGGTTGAAGGTGGTATCGTAGGTTATGATACTAATCTACAAAGTGGCGGCAGTGGTGCTGCTATGTTAGGAATTGGGGCTAATCAACAATATAGAACCGACGAGGTTACTGTGATTGTAAGATTGATCAGCGTTCATACAGGTGAGGTTTTAATCTCTGCTGGCGCTACTAAGACAATCTTAAGCACAGGAGGAAGTGGCACGGTGGTCACATTCCTAGATCAGAGCACGATGAGTTTACAAGTCGAGGCTGGTGCAAATGTCAACGAACCCACCACATATGCTGTGCGCCTGGCAACAGAAGCAGCGGTTGTGGATATGATTAAACAGGGTGCGCAAAAGAATCTATGGAGTTATGCGACTACTGAAAAAAAGAAGTCGTAAAACTCCTTAAAGGAGTAGGCATTTGAAAAACATTATAGTAGCCGCAATTGGTATTGTAGGCATAATGCTAGCGAGTCAAAGTTTTGCTGGTACGATAAACAACGTTTATATCGACCAAGTGGGCAGTGGAAGCACAATCACGCTCAATCAACAAGGTTCAAACAATGAGATTGGCAACGACACAACCGCAACTACTCTACATGGAAATGGACAAACAGTAAGCATTTCGCAAGTTGGTAGTGGCAACACTCATGTTGTCAATGTTCAAGGTGCTAATAGCGTTATCAATAGCGTTGTTACAGGCGATAATAACAATACTACAGTTGCGTGTGGTGCTGCTCCAAGTAGCAGTTGTAATGATACTGCTATCACTGCTAATGTGACAGGTAATACCAATAACACAAGTATTACTGCTGGTTCAAAAAGCACAGTAAGTGCAGTGGTTGCTGGTAGCACCAATAATACTACAATCAGTAGCAGCACAACAAACTTAATGGGTGCAACAGTTGACGCTAAAGAAACTGGTGACTCAAACGTGGTAAATATAAGTCAGAACGGACCAGCAGGTGCTAATGGCTTTGTGTCAAAGGTTGAAGTAACTGGTGCGAGCAACAACGTGGCGGTGACTCAAAGTGGCACAACGGATAGCACAGTCAATATTAAGAGCACTGGTTCTAACAATAGTATTTCTGTCACCAGCGGCAACTAATGCTGCTATTGGCACAGTTACTGAACAAACTGGACCAACCGAAATACAACGTGATAAGGCAAGCATACCAAGCAATATAAACAGCGGCGTTGAAATGAACGATGCCGTTGTTACTGCCAAAGCACGTGTTGGTATTACATTTGAAGATGATACCAAGGTTGAAATAACAGAGCAAAGCAAACTTGTTATCGATGATTTCGTGTATGATCCTGCTCACGGCGATGCTGGCAAATTAGGATTAAAAGTTGCGATAGGAACTGCTCGTTATGCTAGCGGACAGATTGCCAAAGACAATCCGCAAAGTGTAAAGATTGAAACGCCTACTGCTACAATTGGTGTGCGTGGAACAGATTTTAGTATGACTGTTGATGAGTTAGGTCGCAGTCTTATTGTGCTGCTACCAAGTTGTCCCATAGGTTATAAAAATATTGATAAAGATTGCGTCACTGGTAAGATTGATGTTACAACTGATATGGGAACTGTGCATCTTGACAAGCCATTTCAAGCAACTTCTACAAGTGCTAAAGAACAAAACCCATCTAAGCCTGTTATTCTTGCACTAAGTCCAGAACAAATCAATAATATGCTTATCTTACAGCCACCAAAGAAAGTAGAAGAAGAACAACATATTCAAAAAACCGCACTCGATATCAACTTTCTTGATAAAGACTTCTTGAAGTTTGATGAATTAAATATGGATTATCTGACTGCGTTTAACAAGTTAAGTATCAATAATCTTGATGTAGAGTTCTTGGCTAATATGTTGGACCTTGCTAATGCTTCACTACTTGCAAGTATGTTAGGTGGCGAGAATCAAATGCTGCCAAATTATGCACCTAATAAACAAGCAGGTTTAAAGTATGTTAAGGTAGATACTAACCTTACGCTATATCGTCAAGGTGGTAACAGTTACACTCAACTAACAGTAGATAAGGATAGCCCAACTACTCTTATCTTAAATCAGGAAGGAACAACAATGACACAGAATGTTCAACATCCTGGCGGTAGTGTAATAGTGGTGACACAAGGAAACTAATATGAAGCGTTTATTATTCTTACTATGGATTACGCCTGCTGCGGCTGGCAGTGTTTATATAGACCAAGTAGGCGATAGCAATAACATATTCGTAGAACAGGTTAGTAGTGGTGCGCCACAGGCTACTATTTTGAATCAAGGCGATGATAACAACCTAACTATAATACAGAATGGCAGTGGTAATCACTCTGCTTTTATTGGAACGCCACCCGTAGGAATGAACCAAGATGGAACTATTACTACTAATACTAATGCTGCTAATAATAACAACAACACCCTCACAATCATTCAAAGCGGTAGTGGAAATCATACTGCTGCTATTAATCTTGATAGCACTACTGCCAATAGCAATAACGGCGCTGCTATTCATCAGTCTGGTGATGCTGATAAAAGTTTTGTCCTTAATTTAAGTGGCAGTGGTATTACAGCAAAAGTGTTACAAGATAACCCTACAGTACCAGATAGCGGCAGCATGAGTATCCAATGTTTAACGCCGCCTTGTTCTGGATACAGTTATACAAAACATTAAATATAGTATGCGTATAAGTGAAATAGAAACCACGCCACAAAAAACTGGACCAGGCTATTATGAATTATTTCGCAATGGTAAGCCAAACGATATGCACGATAATGCAAAGTTTTTTGATTCATATGATGAGGCAAAGGATTGGTATACAAAATATCGCATTGATTATGCCATAAAAAATAGTGGTGCTAAACCAGAAGAGTTTGCCGTTGTTCGTGATTCTAATACATGGGAATATTTTAAGACGCTACCATCACCAGCAAAAGAAAAAAACAATAGGCTGATTGATCCAAAATATTATACAGAGGCATTAAAGTTTTGGATAGATTATTATGGCGACAGTCGTCGTGGCGCAGTTGAAATTCACGATTATAGCAATGAAGTTGATGCTATCATACAACAAGGTGGCGTGTTATATCGTGTTGTATTCTTGCAAAAGTTTGAAGATTTAAATCGCACAGATTTGGGTGCGCACTGGACAGTTGATCGTGATGTTATAGATGACTATATTGAAGGCACTGGTAGATACTACAGTGAAGGTAAAGATATGTATGTTTTACTTACTGCTGAAACACCACCAAACAATATTGATAATTTAAGCGTAGATGTTCGTGGTAATCCAGAAGAAAAAGAAGTAAACATTATAAATCCTCGTGCTTGCAAATTTACTGCCAAGATTATTGGAACTGATAAAGTAATACCATTAAATTAAATTTGCATTACTCCGTAAAGTGTGGTTAAATACTCTTGCTTACAACAGTAGGCAGACATTACACACAAACACACAAAGGAGATTATAATGTCAAATCCATATATGCTTCGTCTTGAATTGCTTAAAATGGCACAACAAGCACTTGATAATGAATATTTTCAAAAAGTTGATATGATTCGCACTGATTGGAACAACCAAGTTCAGTTGGCGCATACAGGACATGGACCTGTTCCTACTACACCAGACCTTCCACCAATCTATACAATGGAACAGATTGTTGAAAAAGCTAAGATTTTAAATGACTTTGTAAGCCAAGGTTAATTAGAATATAGGTGCGGCGGCGTGGGCAGGACACGTAATCGAGTATCGGCATGATGGAAATAAAGGAACTAGAAAGCAAGGGTCTGTTAAACCTGTCGCCTGTTAATACCATCAAATTGTAGGTAAAATCCTATCCGCACCTAATTCTAGTTAAATATTTTAAATGAAAAATAGATATATTTTAAATTACATTGGTGGTTGCAAAGGTGATTTTTTATGTAATTTTCTAAATCATGGTAAAATTTTCTTACGAGACGATATTATAACAATATCCAATAAACTACAAGATACTTTTCATTTAGATAATAAACAAAATTTTAATTATAGAAGATTGCATGATATTTTAACGCAATCAAATAATATTATTTTTGCAACTCATTGGGCAGCACAAATAACAGATTATTTTATTAAGAAAAACAATTTAAAAATAATTAATTTACTGTTTGACAAAAAATGGGAAAGAACTATTCACATTGAAAGTATTATTAAAAATCATTGCTATAAAATAGGCAGAAATGAATTAATAGTAGCTAAACACAATGGAATCGATCTTAATCTTTTAAAAGATATCAAATATCAAATAGATTTTAACTTGATGGAAAACAATATTATAATTAATAATGAAAACAGATGGGATTATCTACTAAAGTTAATAAATTACGATTTTATCGCAGGTGATTATGAAGATAGTCGTGCTGATTTTAGTTTAGATTATGAAAAAATTTACATAAAAAAAGATTTCAGTTTATTAAATTTACTAATTGATTTTGATAATAAAATGCTATCTGAACTTATTGAAAAAACATGGTTGCCAAATAATTTAACTTTGTGGGACAAAACTATAAATCTCCAAGATTTAGGTTATCGTACTTACTATAAATAATGACGCATGAATTATTACCGCAGCGTATTCATAAGCGATGTACATCTTGGTACAAAAATGAGCCAGCCACAGGCTCTGCTTGAATTTATTAAAACCTTTGAATGTGAGCGTCTTTATCTTGTAGGTGATATTATTGATGGTTGGGCAATGAGCAAATCGTTTTACTGGCCGCAAGAACATAATGATGTTATACAAAAGATTATGCGTATGGCACGTAAAGGAACGCTTGTTACATATTTGCCAGGTAATCACGATGAGTTTATGCGTAGCTTTGGTGAGCATCAATTTGGTAATATCGTCCTTACAGATACAATTGCGCATCGTGGATTAGATGGCAAAAGTTATATCGTAATGCACGGCGACCAATTTGATGTTGTAGTCAAGAATATGAAATGGCTATCGCATATTGGCAGTTGGGCATATGATTTAACCATTGGCTTAAATGTTGTAATTGCAAAGGTTCGTGGTTGGTTTAAGTTACCATATTGGAGTTTAAGTGCTTGGGCAAAGTATAAAGTAAAACAAGCAGTAAATTTTATTGGTGACTTTGAAGAAAATCTAGCCAAATTTGCCAAGTCTCGTGGAGCAAATGGTATTATATGCGGACATATTCATCACGCAAATATTCGTGATATTGGTGATGTAAAATATATGAACTGTGGTGATTGGGTTGAGAGTTGCACCGCACTTATAGAAACATATGAAGGTCGTTGGATTATCATTAAATACTCTTATGCGGATAACCTTAGTAACTGATACCTATACTCCAAGCGTTAATGGCGTTGTAACTACCCTTGTTAATACTGTAAAAGAATTGGAAAAACTTGGACATATTGTTCAAGTTATTGAACCAAGCCAATTCAAGACTATGCCAGCGCCTGGTTATAAAGAAATTAGATTAGCATGGAATATATGGCGTGTTGGTCCATTAATTGAATCATTTAAGCCTGATGCTATTCATATTGCTACAGAAGGTCCGTTAGGTTTTGCTGCTCGTTGGTATTGCAAAGTAGATAAACGCAGTATTCCACATAACACGAGTTATCACACAAAATTTCCAGAATATTTTAATAGATATCTTGGTATTTCTGTTGATTGGGGATATTGGTTTATTCGTTGGTTCCACAAATTTTCTACAAAAGTATTGGTAACAAACGAAACAATGATGCGTGAATTAAGTGAGCGTGGATTTGAGCATTTAGCAGTATGGAATCGTGGTGTTGATACTACAATATTCAATCCACAACGCAAACAAATTACTGGCGTAAAAAAACCCATTATTTTATGCGTAAGTCGAGCAAGTATTGAAAAAGGGCTTGATGATTTTTGTTCATTGCAGATAGATGCAACTAAGATACTTGTTGGTGATGGTCCATACTTAAAAGAATTGCAAACAAAATATCCATATATAAATTATGCTGGTTACAAAAGTGGCGTAGAATTAGCTGAATATTATGCAAGTGCAGATGTATTTGTATTTCCTAGTAAAACCGATACATTTGGCGTAGTTATGTTAGAGTCTATTGCATGTGGAACGCCTGTTGCTGCATATCCTGTTACAGGTCCAACTGATATTATTATTAATGGTATTAATGGTTACATGGATAATAATTTAGAAAATGCAGTTAAATATGCATTGACATGTAATCGTGAAGTTGTGCATGAAACAAGTAAAGATTATACTTGGGAAAAATGCACTGCAAGTTTTGTGAATTATTTACGACAAATCAACTAAGATAACTAATGGCATGAGCACAGTGTGGATTTTAAGTCAGCATCGTGATAGCTATGAGAACACTCGTTTGCTTACAGCATTTCATGCTAAGAGTATAGACGTTAAACTCATGCATCCCGATCATTTTGATATTATTGTTAATCGTAGCAAGAATAAAAGTATTCGCTACCAAGGTGATCTTATCGCCATGCCTAAGCTTGTCCTCACTAGAACAGGCGCTGGCACTAATTATTTTAGCAGCGCAGTTATGCGCCATCTTGAAAAATATAATGTGCAAACAATCAATAGCAGCGATGCTATCAATAATGTGCGTGATAAATTGCTTGCGCATCAGATATTAGTTGCAAATAATATCCCAACACCTAAAACAATGTTGGTTAAATTTCCTGTTCATATTTCAACAGTAGAACAAGAAATTGGTTTTCCTTGTGTGGTGAAAGTTCTGCAAGGATCGCATGGCAAGGGTGTTCATCTTTGCCCAACAAAAGAACACTTTGTCAATTTGATGGACCTTGTTGATAATCTTGGCGTAAAGAAAACTATGATTGTGCAAGAGTTTATCGATGCTGCTGTTGGAACTGACCTACGTGTATGGGTAATTGGCGGTAAGTGTTTTGGAGCAATGAAACGCATTGGGCCAGAAGGCGATTTTCGTGCTAATATTACAGGTGGCGGTAGTGGCGAACCTTTTGAAATTACGCCTGAAATAGATTTGCTATGTCGTGAAACTGCCAAATCTCTTGGATTAGATATAGCTGGTATTGATTTATTATTTGATAAAGATGGCTATAAAGTTTGTGAAGCCAATAGTGCGCCAGGTTTTGAAGGATTCGAAAAGTATTGCGGATTTGATATTGCTAGCGAAATAGTCAATTATATTGCTTTTAAAATTCCTTAATCTTGCAATAGCGTAAATGCCATAAAACAACGTTTTGTTTTAATATTATTAGCAAGAAAGTTATCAGCACAGTGCAGTGCAGTGTTATCCCAATAGAATGCACTGCGTGGAGTCCATTTATGTAATGCATCAATACTAAGTCCTTCAAGATGTTCATATGGAAGATGACTTAAGTATTTTTCATGTTCTTCTACAGTAATTTGATATCCATTTATTAAATTTTCTGTTGATGGATTATTAATTGGTTTTTTCCAATGTTTTTGATCATTATTGCCTTCGCTAGTTAATCCTATTTTTTCTTTTTTAAGATTACGCATAAAATTATATTGTTTAAATGCAATTGTATAAGTTTCTGGCCACTCTTCTAATGAGACAGGTCCGCTTGTGGGTTCAACATCAAGCGGCATTAACACTACTTTATATGGTATTTTATCACTATACCATCTTATATCAGCATGAATTTTCCATGGATTTATAGCTTCTTGAAATGCTAAAAAATCTAACCGATGATTGCCAATTAATTGTTGTAGCTTAGGCTCTAACCATTTTTGTATAATTTTACCAAGTGGATCACTGTAGCTAAATCCCCAATATTTGCTAGTAGAACCATGTTCGGGCCATTCAGTAATTTTATCAATATTAGATTTTAAAAAATTAAATTCTTTTTGTGTTAAAAATTCATCAACCTTTTTGCTGACGCCAGCACTTGATATTAATTTTTGTGTTTGATCTTCTGTAAAAGAATCATAAACATAGATATGTTTTGACATAAAAATACTTATAATAAATATTTCTATGAAAAAAATTCTATTAAGCCCATGGACTGCACTCATCACATTGGCAATTTTAGTTGCCATTAAGATTTCATCACCCGTCTTTGTTGAAAGTATTAAGTTAAGATATTTTGATACTCTTATCACCAACAAAACGCCTACTGAAAATCCAATTTATACAGTTAATATTGATGAAGCAGCACTTGACAAGTATGGACAATGGCCGTTTAATAGACAGATATATGCGGATATTATTAAAGATATCTATGCTCGTGGAGCAAGTTTAGTTGTATGGACCGTATTGATGCCAGAGGCAGATCGTCAAGGCGGCGATGCTGTATTAGCAGACACTTTAAAGCAACACCCTACTATTCTTTCAAATATTCCAAGTAGCGTCAATAAAAATACTCCTCGTCCTAATGGTGCCGCCATTGTCAATTCAAATTTTATTGATAGGATTTACAATTATACTGGGGTAATCGCCAACATTCCAGAACTAGAAAACGCCGCTATCGGTGTCGGAACTACAAATGTATATCCTGAAATAGATGGTGTGAATCGTCGTATTCCACTGCTCGTTGGCAGTGGCGGCAAACTTTATCCAACAATCGGTATTGAAACGTTACGTGTTCTTATGAACGAAAAGAACTTTAAAGTTAAGCTAAGTGAAATTGGCATTGATAAAATGGGTATGGGCAAATCCATATTCACCACTGACCAATTAGGACGTGTATGGATTGATTTAAGTCAGCAACACAAGCAAGCAAGCCTTATGAATATGCCACCCAACTTTGATGGTGCTGTTGTTATTGTTGGAACTAGTGCTGCTGGTATTGCCAACCCAGTTCCAACTGCAATAGGTGCTGTATATCCACAAGATATTCAAGCAAAGGTAATTGCTACACTTGCTAACAAAGTAAATATTTCCAGACCAGATTATGCAGAAGGCGCAGAACTTGCTGCTATTGTCATTGGTGGATTGCTACTATTATTCTTAACAAGGTGGGTATATGTTGGACTTGGCACGGTTGTTGTATTGGGCATCGGCAGTATTGCTTTTTCTCAGTATCAGTTTAGTCACACTCTACAGTTATGGGACGCAACCGCTCCTGTTGCTACAATCATCTTGGTTGCTTTGCATGCCTACGGAGTTAAATTTGTCTCCGAGTTCTTACAAAAGCAACAAATAAAGAAACAATTTGGAACTTATCTTTCACCTGCAATGGTTGAAAAACTACAAAAGAATCCAGAACTATTAGCATTGGGTGGAGAGTCACGTGAGTTGTCAATTATGTTTACCGATGTTAGGGGCTTTACTTCAATTTCTGAGCATTATGGTAGTGATGTTCAAGGTCTTACCAAAATAATGAATCGTTATATGACAGCAATGACTGCTAAAATTTTAGATAATGGCGGAACACTTGACAAATATATAGGTGATGCACAGATGGCTTTCTGGAACGCACCACTTGATGATGCAGACCATGCTAAAAACGCTGTAAAAACAGCACTACAAATGTTAGGAAGTTTAGATGAATTTAATCGTGAATGCGTTTTGGAAGGGATACCGCCTTTCGGCATGGGTCTTGGTATCAACACTGGCACTGTTGTGGTTGGCAACATGGGCAGTTCTCAACGTTTTGACTATACTTGCTTAGGTGATTCAGTAAATCTTGCAAGTCGATTAGAGGGACAAAGCAAGCCATATCATGTTGCTATGGTTATTGGTGATAAGACTAACGAATATGTGAAGAATGATTATTTTACGTTGCCGCTAGATTGCATTGCAGTCAAGGGTAAGAAAGAAGGAGTCAATATCCATACAGTGCTAACTGTTGCAGATGCAGCAGCAAAAATTGCTCATCTTAATATGATTGATGATTATCGCTCACAACGTTTTAAAACGGCTGCATCGGCGTGCAAGCAATTGATAGGTTCATTTGGCGGACAAATGGATGGTTACTACGAGATGTGGATTGAACGCTGCGAAGAGATGGCTGCTAATCCGCCAGGCGAAGGTTGGGATCAGGTTTATAGAACCAATACAAAATGATAGATTACAGCACTATCAAATCGCTAAACATTGATTTAACAAGTAAATGCAATGCTAGTTGTATTGCGTGTGACAGAAATTATAGTGGTTATGGTGTTAAAAAAGATTTAATAATAGCTGATTTAAGTATCGAAAGAATTACAGAAGTTTTAAATCTTTTGCCTAATTTAGATACAATATGGTTCTGTGGAATATACGGCGATGCTATTGCAAGCGCAAATATTAATGAAGCAATTCAATTATTAATTGCAAGAAATATTAAGAAAATACATATTCACACAAATGGAAGTTTGCGTAGCGTTTCTTGGTGGGAAAATTTTGGTTCTGCTTTAAAAGATAGGGATCATATGGTCATATTTGGCATTGATGGTTTAGAAGATACTCATTCGTTATACAGACAAGGAACAAATTTTAAAAAAATAATTGAAAATGCTGTTGCATTTATTAATAGTGGTGGCAATGCTTCTTGGCAATTTATACCATTTGCACACAATGAACATCAGATACTTGAAGCAAAAAAATTAAGTAAAAAACTTGGTTTTAAAAAATTTAATTTACGACGAGATGTGCGATATGTAAGCCAACCAAAACATTATAAAACAGGCGAGCCTCTCAATATTAAACCTTGGTCACATGAAAATAATATTGGCAGATATGATGGCGAGGAATTATTTGGTCAAAACTTGCAAAGTTTTACAACTGTAGAAAAAAGTGAGTGCATGCATCTTTCACTTCCTAGTCTTTTTTTAACTCATACTGGCAAACTTACGCCTTGTTGTTTTCTACCAAATATCAAAATAGAACATGTTGATATTGAAAGCGAAATACATGCAAAACAATATAGACCGCAATGTTTAATGTTTTGTGGAAAATAATTAACCGTCGCCGCCGCTAGCTTCGTTTTTGTTAATATCTTTTGCTGCTTTCTTCAATGTTTTTTCTGCTTCAAGTTCTACTTTCTGTGCAGCAACTGCAGCTTTTGCATCATCAAGATGACGTTGGCTTTCAATCTCTTTACCACGTAGCATTAGTACAATG
>Ga0208257_1000173_pt1 | contig 21631 bp, 40 predicted proteins | sample CryBogCBH10Sep07_FD_184610 | JGI IMG/M metagenome (GOLD analysis project Ga0208257, IMG submission 184610) | Freshwater microbial communities from Crystal Bog, Wisconsin, USA - CBH10Sep07 (SPAdes) | ecosystem: Environmental > Aquatic > Freshwater > Lake | place: Crystal Bog, Wisconsin, USA... | reverse complement strand
GCCATATTAATCTCCTAAAGTTATAAAAAGGGGCGGTGTTAAGGACACTCGTTTAAGCGCAACGACCTTCAGCTGTGCGCCCCATTTATTCGATTAATTAGTCAAAGTTACCGTATGGGTAAGTTGTACTATTACCAATGTTCATATCTTGTTGTGCATACTTTAATGTAACAGCAATTTGACCAGATGTAGGAGTAGTCAAGCTGGTATTAGTAATCTTCAATGTCACAACAATCTGGCTAAACCATGTAGGTTGTTGACCAGGTTGAATATTTTGAACGTCTTGTAATGTGCCATAAGCATAATCTAACTGTGTACCTACAAATGTTGCAGTACCACGAGTTGCTGAAGTAATAGCAGCCATTGTTGCATACACGCCTGTAGCAGTAGCAAATTTGTTAGAAACGTATGGTTGAATAGAGTTAGCAGTTACTGATCCATCAGTTGGCAATGTTCCTACGTCAACGATTACATCAGTAATGTTTGAACCCTGTGGAATCAAAAATGATACGCCACGATAAATAGTTCCAGAAGCATCTGCTGTAGGAGCAGTAGCAACAGTAGGACCACTAGTACTATAAACACCAGACTGTGGATTCCAAATAGTTGCTGCTTGGTTAGGAATGTTGCCAGAAGTAACAAACACACTAGAACCACCTCCATAACCAGCTTGACCTGCGGAAGTTACAGCAAAATCTAAAAATGCTTGTTGTGCTAACAAGACTGGACCAACGTCACGTTGTTGACCAAAACGATTATCACCAGATAAAATCGGTCCTTCAAAAGTTGTACGCATTATAAAACTCCTTTTAAATATGAATACTTGAGAGCAATTTTCCTAGTAGATGATGTATCTCTACCAATAACACGCCCTCTCTCAGCATAGGACATATTAGGATTATTAACTATAAATTTAACAATTGTAAGGTATTTTGGATCAGATAAAGCTATATTTCTACGAGTTTTTTTAATTTTTTCAATATACTCTTTTGTTAAATGATTTCTTTGATTAACTTTACTTTTTGAAATTTTTTGTTTAGTTTCTTCTGTATGTTTTTTCCCTCTCATTGGGACTTTTGCGGTATCAGAAATATTAAAAACACAAGGCTCATCAAAATGTGCTCTACCTTGCAAAAATTCATTTTCGAAATCATCTAAATCATCTGCTAATCCACATTCAATTTCTAAACTCCAATCAAAAGCATTTTTACCGTATTTATTATAAGAATGTTGGAGTATAGGATTTATATGGCATCCTTTATCTAAAAGTCTAAAATGTTCATGGATACGTTTTTTTACGTTTTGTGATTGACCAACATAGGATTGATTCGTAATTTTATTACGAATTTTATATATTCCTATGTAGTCGTGTGCATATGGCATGATAAAGTTCCTTGGAACTAATATACCACAATTTAAATTTTGTGCAATCTTTTTAACAAAAAAATCCCCAGTTTTTAGGCTGGGGACAAGTCCTCTCACGAAGGAAATAACCTTAGTAAGAACCGTAGATACCTAATGGATCAGATACACCAAAAGAATAACGCTCACGAGACTTGTAACGTACGTTACCTGTATCGAAGTCACCATCCATTGAGTTCTGTAAAGGTGTTCTTACGAACATCTTCAAACCGTTAGGAACATCAGTAGTCAAGAACCATGCATTTGTTGCTGTCAGGAAGTGGTTAATTGCATAACCTTCTGGAACAGAACCATTGTTCTTAATTGCGTTGATGTCATTGTTGTTTGTACCAACACGCAATTCAGTTTCTAACAAACGAGTAGCAACGAATTGTAATGCTGGAGGAACAATCAATTTTCTTGGTTTAGCAGCGATTAATAATCCACGCTCATCAGTCCAAGCTGCAATACCGATAACAGCGTTTTCAAGCGCAGTTTCGTTTAAGTCAGCAGGGGTTGATGGAGTGTTGGCGTTTACACCACCAGAGATTAATGGATGTGCTGTTGAAAATAAAGGTTGACCATCACCATAAACAAACTGGCTATTGAAACCGTTATTTAATACAGCCGTAGCCTTAACCTGTTTGGTGTAAGACATTGCACGAGCCAAAGCTTTGGTATAGCGACCAGAAAGAGAATCGTACAAGTTATCTTCGATTGCCTCTTCAGTTAAGCTAAAGCCAAGAGCGATAGTTTCATGGTTATAACGAGCTGTCCATGCTTCTTGTCCATTGTCATAAGCGATGGCTTGGCCTTCGTTTTTGACTGGAGCAGCTGAGAAGCCTGACAGTTTTGTTTCTTCTTCAAAAGAACGCTCAGAAGTTTCAATTTCGTAAAACTCTTTGTGTTCTTCACCGTAACGAGCATACTCAAGACCAAACAATGCGTTTAATCCAGGTAATAGCTCTTTTAATAGTTGTGCACGAGAAATAGCCATTTAAATGCTCCTTAATTAAACACCAGTTGCATTGAAGTAACTATGGTAACCGAAGTTCCACGATACTAATGCTTCTGGATAGCCTGTGAATGAAAACTGTGCATTGGTCGATTGAGCAGTTGTTACTGCTGTATTGATAGTCACAGTCGTGCCGTTTACTGTTGTTACATAGGTATTCGAGCCTGAAGCAATACCAGGACCAGAAATAACCATACCAGGCAGAATTGCGCTGTTAGCAGCAGATAAAGTAACAGTTGTGCTAGATGTAGTAGCACTTTGTGTCACAGTAACAGCTGAAGCAGTTACAACCTGAACGATACGGAAAGGTGCAGATGTAGTCAACGGAGTGATTGCTGATGTACTTGTGGCAGCAGCAGAAATCGCAATACCAGCAGATGAATCGCCAGTAGTTGTCGAACCAGTATTACCAGCAGCTGCTCCAATGTAATAAGCATTAGAACCAACAAACGCTGGGTTTAGGTATTGAATGGTTGTAGAACCACCAGTACCAGCTGGGTTAGACAAACAAACTGCTTGAAAAACTGCTTGTGGATCATCTACGACATAACCAATTGCATCAGGAGCACTTGTAGAAGCATTCCAGAATTGATAACGGTTTTTACCATAGATTGGACCACCTGTTGTTGAATATTCAGCACCAACAAAAACACCAATGGTTCCAGCTACTGCTGAAGATTGGTTATAAGTCATTGTTGAAGCAACTAAGTTACCGATATTAGCCGATGTACCAATTTGCACAACGTCACCGTTATACATACTAGTACTATAACCATTGGTAATTGGGAACATGCGAGTAGAACCAGCATATACACGACCACCAATCAGGTTAACTGGCTTTAGCCCATAAGGGGCTGATACTGTAGGATAAGCCATATAATTCTCCTAAAATTATGAACGATTTCCAAAACTAACCGTAGACTTCCGTTCTTGGAACAGAGGCATACGAGAGTCGCTTTGCCTTAAAAAACTATTATCTACTGCATCTGCATTCGCCTGTGTCTGATTTGCCTCATAATCAAATCTTGCTCTTACGAACTCTTCAGGTATCTTGCAGAGTAACAAACCACCGATTTCAATATTGTCTTTGTATCGACTATCTGGATCGGTCATCATTCCATATTTCGGTTGCTCTTCAGCTCTGACTGGTTCCCATCCTTCTCTCAGTTTTGAAGAGAGATTACGAGGATCAGCGTTGTTAAGCATCGAAACCCTAACCCAACGATAAGCAAATCCTGCTTGCTTGTCTGGTTCAGGTAACAACTCTGGAGGTCTCCAAGCCATTGGTCTCACAGTTTGTTGTCTAGTTTCTACTTCACGGTTATTACGATTTTGTTCAGCCATTTTGGGACTCCGATTTTACAAATTCATTAAAATATTGCTCTGGGGAAATTTTTAATTTCTTACACAGATCCAGTTGTCGAGTACTTAAAGTAATCTTTTTTGAAGAGGTAGATCTCGTTGCTGGTGCAACTACCGTGCTTTTGCGAGTTGTAGTAGAGGTTTTGGTCTCTACATCCTGAAACTTGTCAGGAAATCGTTTTCTCATTTCTGCATCAATAGTAGACCAGTAGTGATCGGATCCTGGGGGGACTCCTTCTCTTTCCAGTCGCTTATGTATGCCCATAGCGAGAAAACTCATATCATCGTCAGTACCATACCACTTGTTTTTGTCAAGCCACGCTTGGGTTTTTGAATCCAATCGTGCAGGTTGGTTCTGTTCTTGAGGTATTTGTACCTCATTTGTTGATGATTGTAAAGCATTTTCATCGTATTGTGGGCGATATCTTTCCATCTCTTGAGCTTTAAACTGCACTTCTGTTAATCGCTCTTGAGCTTCGACCAGTCTTTCAGCATCACCAGAGTCATACGCTTCTTTGTATTCTCTTCTTGCTTTATCTAAATCAGAAGCTAACTTTTCTTTAGCCGTACTGACATAGACTCTTTCACCATCAGAAAGTCGACTTTTTAAAATCTTATTTTCATTGATAATGGTATTGGCAAGACGAATCGCTTCTTCATTTTCTCTAAGTGCTGCTTCTTTAGCCCTACGCTCATCATTTATCAGTTTTTTAGCCTGTAAAATGCGTTGCTTTGCTTCTTTTGAATAGGATTCTAAATCATCAGCTTCAAACTCATCAACAATTTCCTTTGGCATCGGTGCTGCATTTACCCGATCTTCTTCTGGCGTATCGTCAACTACTTCAATTTCAACATGATCATCTTCAATCTCAGCACTTAAAAATGAAAAGTCTTGTTTTTCAAATTCAGCCATTGTGTTCTCCTTAAGCTCTTGTAATTCCACGAGGATCATCTACTACTGCCTCGACAGAATCATCATTGATTAATCGGAATTCTCTGCCATGAATCTTCAGGCGAGTGCCAGTATTTGGTCTGGCTAGAATAAAGTCACCGACTTTACACCAAGGACCATTTGGGAAACGCTTTTCATCTTTATAACAATCAGGTCCCATTTTTAAAACAAAAAATACAGTTGATAGAACTTCTTCCATATGCAGAGTTTGATCTGCTTTAAGAATTCCACCGCTGTGTTCTTTTTCTGCATCTGGTATTGCTACCAACATGCGATAACCCATTGGTTCAGGTAGTTGTTTTGCTTTTTCTTCTGCTGTTTGAGGCAGAGTTGTTACTGCATTCACATCATCGGTGTTTGAGCCGATTAGGATTTCTGTTGTCATTTGGACTCCATTGGTTAATTAAAAAAATTACTTTTTGCACGATTTTGTTCTGCAGTTAAAATTTGCAGATTCCAAGGAACGTGCATCCCTGAAACATTTTTTCCTCTAATTGGAACAATATGATCTACTTGAAATCCTTTAAATAGTTGGCAAAATAAGTAAAAACCTTCAATCTCAACTTTATAGCCTTTGTTAAGCCAAGTTGGGGTTTGTTGAGTTTGACTTATATATCTACGCATACCCTTTTCTCGTAATTTATGTTTGTTATTAGATGACCATTTATCTCTAGCTTTTTTTACTGTTTCTTTATTTTCATTTCGCCAAATTGATGCATATTCATTCACCATCAATTTGCCTCTTTTTTTATATGTTTTGTTACTTTTTTTATTTTTATTATAAAAATTTAAGTTTTTTAAACTATTACAAATTTTGCAATAACTAGAAAGTCCATCTTTTTTTTGACGGTCTTTATTAAATTCAAAAAAAAGTTTGGTTTGTTTACAACATGAACAAACTTTTTCACTCATCAAAATTCTCCAGTCTGGATTTAAGGTCTATGATATTTCTACGAACGGTAAGAAGACCATGAATCTCACCGCACATTCTTTGGTAATCGGCATAGTCTTTGGCTTCACCGATTCCCAGAGCTTCTTCAAGAATCTTTACTTTGTCATCTACCTGTTTGAGAAGATGATCGAGTATTTTTTCTTTCATTTAGTTTCCTTTTTAAGTTGTTTAGCGTTTTTATATAAATCAGCTGTTACTTGAAGTTTTTGGCTTTGACGTTGTTGATTTAAATTTGCTTTCGTACTTCCAATTTGATGACCTAACTTCATTCCTTCTAATTCTTGTTTAGCCATGAGGCTTGCTTTATCAGAGGCTGTTTTTGCACCAATCTGCATACCAGCAATCTCTTTCTGGGCGGCAATACGCATCTTCTCAATTTCAATCTGATCAGCTCCTTTGGCTGCATCAATCTGCATCTTCTTCTGTTTAATGTCAATCTCTTGAGCCTTGAGCTGGAGTTCTTTCATCTGCATTTGAATAATTGGATCCTGTGCAGCCTGTTGAGCTTGTTGTGCTGCTTGTGCAGTTTTATTCTGTCCAAGCAGATTTTGTGCTGCTGGAACAGCCATACGAGTAATTTGCATTTCTTGTTCAGGCGACATTTTTACATCATCATCTTCTGAATATGGAATTTGAATACCCATTTGTTCTTGCATTTGTCTCATATATTCCATACCAACGTGCTCTGTAATATGCGCTTGTAATGCTTGCATAATTTGCGGTGCTTGTGGGTTTTGACCAATGGTTTGTTTAATTTTTGGATCGTTTATCGCAGCCATATGGATCTGAATATGGGCTTGATGATCCTGATACATAAATGCTTTAAGCGGTTTAATTTTTAATGCATTTACATTTTCAGTTACAGGATCTGTTGGCTTCATATCTTCTTGCATTGGCACTAATTTTTCTGCATTTTTAATACCAATAACGTCTAACATCTGGCGATGCAAGTAAGGTAAGTTATAAAGCTGGGGTGCTGTCTGTGAAAGTTGTAAAACTGCCTGATATTGCACTACTTTTTGGCTCATTGTTGCTGCATTTGGATCACTTACAGGGATAATATTGACCATTTCGTAGTCAGATCTACGGGCTTTACGGTCTCCTGTATCTGGTTCAAATGAATAATTTTCTGGAGCGTAGTCAGCAATGATCTCTTTGAGTAATTTAAACTCTTGTTTCATTGAATAATGGATACGAGCTTGAATCGCACTCATCACTTTTAAAGTTCTTTCCAAAATCGCCAGCGTTGTACCGACTGGTGACTGGCTACTCATGTCACTTGCCTTCAAATCGCCACTTGAAGCAAACCTTCTACCTTCTTCAACGATCTGATTGAGCAATGTCATCAATGTTTGGCTTGGTTCTTTGTACGGCAACGGCATGATATTGTCTTTCATCGTGCCAGATGGTACATCTACATCCCTAAATTCGCCTGGTGCTATCGGTGTATCGTCACCTTTAACTCGTAATCCACGGGTTTTAAATCCGCCAGGAAGATTTGACAATGATCCTGCATCAACTAACTGTCTTAAAATAGAAGTTCCAGATTTTGCAAAAGCTCCAATAAGGTGTATAAGACCAAAGTGGTAAAAACCAAAACCAGGAATATAACCATAATGAACAAAATGTTGTCTTTTTTGGTGTGTTTTATCATCTTCTCTCCAGTTTCTACGAATTGCCAAGATCGTATTGTTTGACTTCTCAATTGTTACAACATACGGTAATGCAATTCCAGTCTCTGCTCCAGCTTTGTCTTTATGTTCAAAGCCTGGTAAATCTAAATGCACATGCATTTCTAAAATCTTAAACCTGTCATCCGTGCTGGCTCTAAATCCAAGTTTCTCTGCAATCTTCTTTTCTACTTCATCCAACATATTATCAGGCGTTCCAAGATTAATATCCCTGTAAAAACCTTTATACATCAAATGATTCATCTCACTTTCAGTCTTACGCATCACATGGGTAATCCGTTCGGCTGACTCAAGACTACTGGCACCATACGGCACTACTAAATCTTCCGCAGGAATATACATAGACACTTGACGATCTAAAGTCGGATCAACATAAACCTTTTTAAATCCATTACCTGATAGTCCTACTCCCCAGAGCATCCGCTCATGTTCTGGGCGATATTCTTGCATAACATCCACAAGCTGGTGGTTCATGTCTTCTACTACTCTACCCATTGCATCTTTTTTATCTTGTGTTTCTTTTCCAACAATCTCGCCTTTGACTGGACCGCTGGCAGGAAACGTCTCCATAATCGTCTCGGACTGAAATTTAATAACTGCTTCAGCCAAAACTGGGTGATATACACCGCAAGCACCTTCCCACGGTTCAGAGCGTTCTTCAATCTTTAAACCTAAAAGCTGTAAGCCATCTACATAAGTCTGGATCCAATCTTTACGAGAATCAATGTCTGACTGAAAGTCTCCCATGAGATCACCAGCAATCTGGAGCAATACGGATTCAGGAAGATATTCAGCCAAATTTGCATCAAAGTCTTCAATCGATTCTCCAATATGAACTTCAACGTCACCCATTTTGATATCGACTTCTTCTGGATCGACAATCTCAATCTCAACATCTGGTCCATCAATCGCTGCTAATCCCTGTGGAGCTTGATACATGGCTTTATCTATTGACATACGAATCCTTAATAATATGCACGTTTACGCCTAAATTCTCTAGGCTCATCTGGCTCATCACTCTGTAAAGTAATGAATCCACCTCTTCTAAATCTTATCAAAGCTTGTGTGGTTGAGTCTACCAAGTCATCATGGTCTGAGTTTGGAAATGCTGCCAGCTCTTCTACGACTTCTTCAGCCCATCTTTTTCTTGGTGCCCATACCTTACCGCTAGCAAACAAATCTGAAACGCTATTAACCCTAGATATTTTATCGTTTCCCCTAGTCGGTGTAAACTCTTGAACAGGTATTCCCATCCGTCTAAGTTCAAATATAAGGGGAGCACCAGACGCTTTCGCTTCAACAATAAAGCTGTCAGGCTGCCAATCCTTGTACATCTCGAGTGCTCTTTCTTTAAGAGTGGGGAACTCCATACGTTCTTTAAGTGCATCCAATAAAATAATATGTGGGTCCTGTTCGTTCTCATTTAAATAAAACACTCCCCAAGTTGTACAGGCTGAATAGTCGGCTCTTTCACTTTTCGTAAATGCCGTATCCCATGACTGAATTATATAATGACACGGTGGCGGATGTTCTTTTTCCCAAACCTGCCACCACTCTCTTTTTACAAGCGCACCCTCTTCACTCGTTGGATCCTGTTGATACTGGGCTTGCCACTTTGATAACGGTAACTCAATCCTGAGCTTACATAACTCATCATAACTCCAAAACTCAGGCCATAATGGTTTTTCATTCCGCTTAATCGCTGGAAGACTGATTATCTCCCACTCATCACCATCTCGATCAATCATCGCCTGACAGATCTTGCCAGTCAAATCTCTCTTTGACCAGCGTGTCATTACTACAACAATCGAACCACCAGGCTGTAAACGCTGTCTCGGACCTGACGTATACCATTCGTAAACCTTATCAAAAACCGCAGGATCTCCTGCTGCCAAAGCAGCTTCCTGCTCTGAATGAGGATCATCGATAATGAGTAAGTCAGCTCCCTTACCAGTAACAGTACCACCAACACCAATAGCAAAATACTCACCATTAGCATTGGTGGACCAACGACCAGCAGCTTTACTATCCGACCTAAGAGCCACATTGGGAAATACTTTTCCATAATTGTCTCCATCAACTAAGTTCCTCACTTTTCTACCAAACCCAACCGCCAATTCAGCTGTGTTTGAACATTGAATAATCTTCTTATTAGGGAATTTACCTAGATACCATGCAGGTAATAAATAACTTGCAAACTCCGATTTCGTATGTCGTGGTGGCATATTAATAATTAATCTCTTCGTCTTACCACTTGCAATCTCTTCAAACTTTGCCGCCATCAAAGCATGATGATCGCCATGTATAAACCCAGGCCACATCGTCTGTACAAATGTCATAAAGTCAATCTGACCACTCTCCCTGGTCAATGAATCAGAATACGCAGTTGCTAAAGGCATCAATGCCGCCCTCTCATCCTCTGGCAACAAACTTATAATCTTTAACAACTCATCCATTCAAGTTTCTCAATTTAATATACGCTGGTCGAATGCTACGAGTGTACTTTAAGTCACCTCTGCAAACCCCTATTTTAATTAACAATTTCATCTTCCTGTATGTATTCCCACGACCTTTATCGCCAGTCATAAACATCACATCATCCACAGTAGGACCAAAGCCAAAGTTATTCCAATAAGCTTCAATCACATGAAAAATTTCTTTCTGCGCTTTTGTCACTTTATTCTCCTAATTAAATCCTGTGCCTCTTCCCAGGCAGCGTCATGCATTAACCCATGTTTTAATCTCTCCATCAAAATTAATAATTTTTTCCTGTCATACATCGCCAGATATTGTAGGTACTGTTCAACGTCATCATCCGTAAAATTTTTCATATACCCCCCTACCCATTTTGTTCTGAATCATTGACGGGGGTACTCTGACTAAACGCAGCCTTCTCCACCCATACAGTTTTTTGCACCCCCTCCCCCTCTATCTTTTGCAATTTATCTATTGCAATTTCATAACTACTTGATTCTACAGAGGAATCCGCAACTATTGCATTGCAAGAGTTAATTTCTTGTGATTGAGTGTGTGGAATACTATGCAAGTGCCCACCGTGATGCGAGTCAGAAAAAGGGGTATGCCCCCTCGTGGGGTAGTCAGGAAGTGGATTAGCAAGCCCATCCCCATCTGAAAAACTAGAGTTGGAATCCAGTTCGTGATTACTGGATGTCATTTCTCCCATCGTTATCTCTTTACTCTCGACATCGATTGCATTTGCTGATAGTTCTTCCAGTAGTTCTTGAGCAGTCCGTTTCGTTTTCATGTGGATGGATTTGGAATTGTTGATTGCCAGTTGGACTGCATCCATGAGTTTAGCCTTGAGCGTGTTCGAATCCATCGTGTGAACAATCTCCCGTCTCTCACTAAACAATGCGACCTCAGTCATCTTGCCCACGAGTTCGAGTGCCTTGAGTTGTTGTGCTGGTGGAAGCTCGTCATTCAATGCCATGTGCGAGAGCTTGTGTATTGCCATTGCTCTCAAGCGAGTGGGTAGAAGATACTCCTCTACTTCTTTCTGTGCGTTTAAGGCATTCATGTATGTTTGGACATTGGTAGATGCTGAAATGGTGTTTGCGTTTCTACTGGCGGTCTCTCTCTTGCCAGTATGATTGTATGCTCTACGATAGGCTTCTGTCTTATTGCCAGTCTTCACTACTTCTTCTGCGAAGTGTTTTTGTTTCTTAGTTAGTTTGATTCCATTCTTACTTGTAGCACCGAGTAATACTCTTTCGATTGGGATGGACTGTATGCCTTCGGCAATCTCTTTCTTTGTGAGTTTTTTCATGGGTATATTCCGAGAACAATGTTACCCACAAGTATAAGCTATTCATGGTCTGCGATGATTGTTTTTTCTTCTCTAACTCTTGCATTGCAATAGTTGAAACGCATTTTGAGACGGTTCTGCGTAATTTAATGAGCATCCATCCACAAGTACGGTTTTTAGGCAACCATACAATCAGCCTGAAACCCTTATAAACACAAGGCATAAAAATATTTTAATTATTTTCAATAAAACGCTTGACAGTCAAGTACCACTATCGATTACAATGGAATCATCATCACTAGATGATATTTAATTAACCAAACTGCTAGGAGATTCAAATGATATTAACTGCTAAACAAAAGGCTCAGGCTTACGATTCATGCAACATTATGGAAATGCAAGGTTCATTCGCATATAACCTATCTCGTGCTTTCACTAAGGCAGATAGCACCAATGCTTACAAACTGTTCCATGCTTTCCCTGAATTGTTTACTCAAGCTAAAGAAGCATACGCAGATGAAGTATTCATCCACGATACGATGACTGGAGTGATTTCAGAGTAACTGATGAGACCTCAATGGTCGAAACTGGTGGGATGCCAGTCTTACTCAATAAACTGCTAGGAGAATTATCTTGGAAACAACAATCGATTTATCAGGTTTTTATGGCACTACTGCGTATCACAAGAGTAGTCTCTTTTCTAAAATGGTTCATACCGATGGAGTCGAATCCTTTGCTAGTCAGGCTCATGCTTACTGGTTCTTGGATATCTGCTCTACCGAGATTTATGAATACGCAAAGCGTGGTGAGTATTTTCTTTCAATTAAACTGGTCGTAGTCAATAACCATGCTCAAATACTCGTGAATGATGGGGATGACAATCCAGTTTTCAAAAAAGAAATAGAGTTTACGGACTGCCCTGATGGTTTGTATTCATTCTTTCTGTACGATGATGTTCTCATGTTGACATCGGAGTATTAAATGATTCTCGACAATCCTGATGCCATCATGCGTTACAAATTACTTACCTTGCGTCAAATGCTCAAACTGGAAATTACTGGCATGAAACGTCATGGTCGGTCAGCCTACTCGATCATCAAACAAGAATTAGGACTCAAGGGAAGTCGTGAGACTGTATTTAAAACACTATCAGAAATACTAGGAAAGGAGTAAAGCATGGATGCCATCATTTTCAATACGAATCTGCAAGTGGTGGCATTCCATCATCTACCCACGAAGATTGAAGCATACGAGTGGGTTGAGCATTACGTTGGATGGAATAACTTAAAGAGACTAGAGACAAAAGTCAAAGGTCGCACAATCAAAATTTTAACTGAGGAGTATTAAACATGGGATGGACTGGTCAGATTAACCAATTTAAAACTGTAAAAGAAATGTTGATTCACGAATTTTCAGGAGAGGATGAAAACTTCATATGGTCATTACACGATGTCAGCATGAAAGGTTCTGTGCTTTATGGAATTGCCAGTCGTCAAGATAAAAAGACTAGCATTTCCCTGAGTGAAGCTATCGTCATTCTTACTCGTAAAGACAAGGATGGATGGACTTACTACAAAGAAATGGGTGAGACGGTTCATCCGTATTACTATGATGCACCGAAACGATTGTTAAACAAACTGGATGCCTTGTACCCGCCTTTAAATGACAATGCAATAGCTTGGAGAGCAAAGTGTCGCAGTCAGATTAGCAAAGCAAAGATTAAGCTAAAAAACGGTGACATCGTGCGATTTGCAAGTCCTATGACGTTTACTTTTAGAAGCAAAGGCAGAGTGAGTGCGGATACATTCCAGTATGTCGAATATCAGGGCAAACGCAACATATTTAAATTGGACAATGATCTTGTGCGTATTACTAATTTGAATAAAAAAGAGTTTCAAATAATATCAAACTGATGAGACCGTAAGGTCGAAACATCCGAAAGGATGTCTTTGATTAACTGCTAGGAGATTGTAATGGGATTAGATATGTATTTAACTGCTAAGAAATATCTTTGGTCGAGTAACAAACAAGACCAAGCAATAGCTAAAAAAATTGCTGAATTGGTTGAAGTTGAAGTTGATTTTGATTCAAGATTCAAGGGTGCAAGTTTTTGCCCTAAAGAGGTAGCCATCGAAGCGATGTATTGGAGAAAAGCAAACATGATTCACCGATGGATTGTTGATAACGTGCAAGAGGGTGAAGACGATTGCAAAGAATACCATGTGCCACGAGAAGACCTTGAGACTTTGTTGGCAAACTGTGTCAATGCTTTAACCAACAGGGATGGCGATATTCTTCCACCATCGTCAGGATTCTTTTTTGGTTCAACGGAGATTGACGAATATTACTGGCAAGACCTTAAAGATACCGTCAAAGGATTGGAAAAAGTATTGTCGTTATCCGATGATTGGTCATTCTACTATCAAGCGAGTTGGTAATGAGAGAGAAATATACTTTTTATTACCGACTGTTTGATGGTTCGACTGGGCATTGTCAATTCAAAGCAGTCAGCGTTGATGATGCCTTAGACCAATGGTATCAACGAATCCTTAATGAAAAATTGGATGTCGTTGATTATGACTATGAATCCGAAGCTATTGAAGAAGAAAGAGAGTGCTGATTATGATATGTGAAGATAGTTATTCAGGAAATAATGATCCATTCTTTCAAGAGATATCAGATGATTATGATGAAATACAAGTGAATCCTGAAACGCTTGATGATGGTTCTGTATGTGTCAATTTTGATGTTTATGACAAAGAAAATGATGAAGTGATCAGGACTGGCGGTTATGTGTTAATTCGCAAAGAAGAAAATGAAAAACGATTTTACATTACTGTTTTTGACAAGGATAACGAAGTAATTTCTCAAACCCTTTTACCTTTTGATTGGAGTGAAGTATGAGAACAATGCTTATCAAAGGTTACCATGCCATTATCAATTCTAATTGGACTGGTGATGGTGCATCGATTCTGTTTGGTGTTGTTGAAGACGGGCATCCTGATGAGGTTTATTTTGATTCTGAAGCTGATAGCAAAATTTATTTTTATTTGACTGCGGAAGAATTGAATAATTTAAAAGTGGGCGATGTTTTGAATGATGGTGAGGATTTTACGATTGTTGAAATTGACAAAGATGATCCTTGCCATTTTTTTATTGATTACGATGAAAAGGATTTTGTATGACTGATATCAAGGCTTATAAAGCAATTTTGTATCAAGCAAAAAGACTGTTGGATGATGTTTACCATTGGTCTTGTGAGAATAATCACACAAGCATAGAAAGCGTGATGTCTTGTGCTGATTCTTGCATCATTGATGCTGAAAATTATTTAGATAAATTACTCGAGGTGAATGATGCCGTATGAGGTTCAGCATTACACGTTATGCGATGGTTGGATTAACTGTTGGACAACGACTGACAAGGATGGAGTTGAGTCTCCATCCATTTTTAACACATACACGCAAGCACTAGACGCATTGACAGATTTTCTTGCTGAAGAGCATGAAGCATTTGTCGAGGGCAATATTGATTCGATGTATGAAGCCGATGAATTTAGGATTATGGAGATTGAAAATGCCAATTTTTAGAGTAGCAATAACTTGTAAAGAAATATATGAAGGTGAAGCCGAAAGTAAAGAAGAAGCCGAATTATTAGCGTCTGGCGGACATTTTGGTGATGCCATTGAAAGATGGGATGTAGATGATATTAAATCAGAGGAGATTGAAAATGCTTAAAGACCAAATGATTGAAGCGTTAATTGAAGATGATTTAAATGATTGGTTTAATCCAAACGAAAAGGATGTTTACTTTGCCCAGTTGTTGCATGATGGGTTTGTTGGATACAGAAACCAGTCCGAGCAAGAACTCAGAGATGAGTGCATTGAACGAGAATTGATTAAGACAGAGGTAAATTTAGCATGATTACAAAAGACGAATTAACCAAAAATGGCTATGATGTGTTGCCACATGGCGGTTGGATTTACATTACCCCTGAAGTGCTACCAAGAGACTGGGATGACATTTGTAAAGACTTTGGATTGGATGCAACGCAAAGGGGTGCATGGTTAGCTATTAGTGGTGTTAAACAGGACACTTGGGATAATGATGAAGAGGAAGAAGAATGAAACGCTATGATGTAACTTATTACCTTAAAAGAGAAGTTACCATTACTGTGGATGTGCCTAATGGTGCTGATCCTGAAGAGTATGCTTGGGATGAACTTGAATTAAACAAGGGTGAAGAAGTCGTTGAGTCCGATTATTATGAGGTTGATCCACATGAATCTTAGAATGTGCAACGGAAAAGTGCCAGTCTTTGTGGGGGGTGACTCCCCTTACAAACTGGTTGATTTCCCGACCAAAGAAGTGTTTGACGAACTCATGCGACCAAGCAATCAGGATTTAAAAGACAAATACTGGAATGTCTTACGCATGAGAGCAGATGGTCATAGTCTGACTGACGTAGGCAAACTGTACGGTTTGACGAGGGAAAGAATCCGTCAAATTGAAGCTAGGTTCTTAAAGAAAGTATCAATTTCTTTAATGCCTGAGACGCTTTGAAATTGCCAACACGCATATGGTAATCATTGAAATCATCCCCAACTGTTTCGGAAATCCAGTACGGCTTGCCTGTTTTCTTGGCAGTAGTCTCTCCGACACCGTTTTGGTCGTTATCAGCGATGACGATGCCACCCTTGATGTTCCGACTTACAAACTCCATGTTGCTTGCACTAAAGCAAATGTGAATACAATACGGGATATTCATTTGTTTCATCATGTTCCTGACGGACAATCCAGTAGCAAAACCCTCGCAGAACATCGGAGTGCCTTTTGCGTCAATCGTGAAAGTTGCTCCTTTCGAGGTTTGACCGTAGAGGAACTTCTTTTTCCCCTCTTCATCAATGAGTTGGCAACCAATTATTTCTCTGTGAATTCGCATCGGTATAGCTAATAGTCTCTTATCATCCTTGACGAAGACATTTCCCTGTTCTAGTGGAAATCCCTTCTTCTCAAGGTATGGATGGGTTTCTAAACTGCATTGTGACAAAATCCATTCAGCCTTTTCTTTCGCTTTATTGGCATCTTGCTGTCGCTGTGACGTAGACTCTTGGATTCGCTGTCGAACTTCTTTGCTGTCTTTTTTACCATCAGCAAACCATGTGACTGGTTTTTCCATCGTCGCCCAGTTAATCACCCAACCAACATCACCAAGTAACTTATAACGACCATTGGATGATCGTGGATGATCTTCTGTTGGTGTTGCAATCCATTTGTCGTAGATGACATTGTTAAGAATTAAGCCATGTTCTCTGGCAAAGTTGACGAACTCAATCATAATCCCCTCATTTTGTTTTGACGTTTGCTCCATGCGATGTTGCGGTGCTTTACCCATCGCTCTGTTGTTTCTGATGGTATTCTTGGATAGTCTTTTAATCCACGAGGCCAAACTCCAAACTTCTCTCGATACTTGTTACTTGCCCAATTAATGTTGTAATTCTTGCGTTGAGCAATGTAAATTAACTCAGAATAAAAATCCTGTTTCAATTCTTTTGGAATGCGACTATCAAATCCAAGCTCAATCAGCTCACCCTCAACCTGTTCAATCTGTTTTCTTGGTCTAACAAAGCCACATACCACGCATGACAAAGCATTTTTAGCCCATAATGCCGAACATTGAGGACATTTTGACTCTGCTTTAACCTGTTCTGATGGTTCGGGCTTTGTCTTTTCCTGTGAATCATCTAAAGTTTTCACACCATTGGAGTAAATCTCCTCCCAATCATCTCTGAATCGTACAAAATTGCCTGAATGATCGAGCCAAAGTGCGAACTCTTTACCCTCGCAAGATCGCATGACTCTGCCAAGTTGCTGAATATGACTTGACAAAGACTTTGAAAATGGTCTTGCCGAGACACCAATCATGACATCAGGAACATCGAAGCCACGAGTAAGTATGTCAGTAGCAATAAGACCATGTATATCGGTGTCGGATCTTGCAAAATCTTCAATGACTTCCTGTTTATATTCTGAGTTATCTTTATAAGAAACGCTGACAAAGTTGTATCCTTTTCTCGCAAATTGCTCCACTAAATCTTGTCCATGTGCCACTCCTGCACAAAAGACAATCGTTTTTCTTGGTCTGCCAAACACTTCATACGTCTTCTTTTCCCACTCAGTCACGATGTCACCAGTAATCTGCATACCACGTTTGGTAACTTCATCTGGACTCCATTCACCAGCCAGTTTTTTTACACCAGTCATGTCGATTTCTTTTGCAATAAACACACGCAAAGGTGTCAACCATCCGTTATCCACCAAGAATTCAGTTGTCGAAGCACATACAACATTTGAATAAATCGATCCCAATCCTTTGGTAAATGGTGTTGCAGTCAACCCAATCACTTTAATCTTTGGATTGCTTTGGATGATGTCGGATATCTTTTGACGGGTAATATGGCATTCATCCACCACCATCAAATCGATGTCAGGAAGATTATTGCGTCTCTCAATCGTTTGTGACGAACAGATTTGTATTTTCTGGGTTTTGTCTTTCTTCCAATGATCTGCTTGAAGCACACCATGATCAATTTGATATTTGGTAAGACGAAGACTGGTTTGATCAATCAACACAATACGGTCTAAAACCATCGCAGCCTTCTTCCAGTTGTCTGCCGTAGCCTTCATCAAATAAATGGCTACCTCAGTCTTACCAAAGCCAGTTGGTGCGTATAAAAGCTGACAACGATGACCATCTTTAAACCCTTGACGAAGCTGATCAATCACGCTACTTTGATGCTCACGAAGTTGAAGTTCCATGTTACTTCTTCTTCTGTAATGATTTGACCTGACGAATCAGCTCTGCATTCCTGTGTTGGTACATATCTCTGCTATCACGCAAAGATTTATTTTCTAATTCAAGTATTCGTATTTTTTCTCGCAGTTCAACGATTGTGTCATGAGCATCCTGTTGCTCTATGTCTGATGCATCCCATCGCTTTGTGGCAATGATGTCTTTTAATTTTGTATTTTCCTCATCTAAACTGATGATGGTATCTGTTAATTCAACAATCTTATCTGGTTCTTCTTCTTTTTTAACCTCTTCTACTGGCTTTTTGTTTTTGCCAATATTCTTGGTCTTCATGACCGTCTCTTTGCCGTTTTTGACGTAGACTACTTCAGTTGGTTTTTCTCCTAATGTCGTTCGCCATCTACCCAAAGTTGCACTATGAACACCAATGTGCTTTGCAATTTGTATGTTGGAATATTTAGAGTACTCAGAATCGCTCAGAATCTCGATAGCGATGGCTTTTTTCTCTTCAGCAGTATGTGGCATACCGTGTTCGTTTGATCCCCAGCTGTGCCATTTAGCTTGTCTGACTGTGCCTTCTATGACTTCACAATCAATCGCTACATTACCAATTTCTTTGTGAGCAAAGTACCGATGAAAACCAGCTGACAACCAATAATCTGATCCATCGTGAAATACTGTAATGGGAGGAAACTCTATTCCATCTCTCATTAAATCTGCGTATTCTTGAACTTTGTCTTGATTCAATTCTTTTCGTGATTGAGTCCCACCATCAATACGGATGGCTAATGCATTAATCTTTTTCATTCATTCTCCTAGCAGTTGGAAATTCCAGTATATCAAACTTCATCTTGTGCATCTACAATTTTCTTTATCTTGTCTTGCATTTTCTCCCATTGAGACAATATAAACTTGTATTCAGATACCAAGATCTCAGGCACATCTACAACCCAGACAGAACATATATTACTGTTCTCATAATATTTAATCTGTTCTTCATCGTCATCAATTGTTAATACTGGATACCATTCCTCTTCTTCAATTAATACTTTCATTTGTCGCTCACTTTCTTTACAAATTCATCTGTACGCTTGGCATATTCCAAATCAAAAGACAGATTTATTATTTTTTCTTCTAACCCTTTAATGTATTTCAACGCTTTATCATTTATATGTAACAGTACTCGATGGTTAGCCTCTAATACATTGATGCGGTCTGTTTGTTGGCGTAACAAATCAGGTATTTCATGTACAAGCCTGTCGTATTCTTCGCCCCTAAACATTTTTGTTAATTCGTCTGCCAATTCATTTGCTGTCATAAATTTCTCCAAAAAAAAGTAATAGTTTCCCCAAGGGTGATAAGCCCACCATCCATTCAAGAAGTCAATCCTGAACTAATGCTCCCTAAGGTAATGTTCATTCGTTGTATCCGTTGTCTCACCTCTGTCAGATATAACTTGTGTGATACCCATTTAAGTTCACGAGGCTTGCTGAGGGGTGTAACTCCAGCCTATGTTTTCTTCCACGCAACCCATTTAGGTTCTTACTGACGAGTGGAGTCCGTACATTGCTAGGTACAGATACAAAATGGCATAAATCTATACACGTTAAATTAACGTATATAAAAAATACACAAATTGTTGGTTAGAAATTGTTTCAGTTCTAACCCTGTACCTAGCAGAGTAAACATTAGATTAAACCATTTCAAAATATTTTGCAAGCACAAAAAGAAAGAACCCCAGATGATTAGTCTAGGGTTCTGGTGTGGGATCAGGGAGGATCGCCAAAGTGTTTGCCATCATTAGAACACTCTCAACTGCTAGGCTAACAGGGCTAGAGATGGCATGTACATGGGGTGTACCCACTAAGTATAGACGAAAATTTAAGAAAGTGTCAACATATCGTGTTCAAATAACCAGCCGATGGTATTTCTGTGGGCTTGTTCCCACATTTCTACTCGTTCTTCCCTGGTCAGTTTATTGCCTTGATCAAGTTCACTATGGCATCGGTAACATAAAGCTGCCACCCTGAAATCATGAGATTTGATTCCTCGACCTTTGCCATCTCTGAGTTGGTTTGAATGAGCAGCGACCACCGTACCATCCTGTAAACCACAATGTTGGCAAGGTATCACACGAATCAGTTCAAGAAGTTTTTTGTTTCGATACATTTTTAAGTATTTCTTTTAATAAACAAATTTTTTCATCTTCAAATTCAGTCATTTTAAAAGGAAAAGTTTTGTTTAACAAAGCTACTTCCACCCACCATTCATCACTATATTTCATTTCTCACCTGCTTTCTTTAAGATCAATTTTGCAAATTCAAGTATGTCTAAATCTTTGTTTCCGTTTGTTTGTTCAAGATAAATATTTAAAATTTCACCATCTGTTAGTGTCTTTGCTGGATGGGTGTAGAGTGGTGTTGGGTTGTCATCAATAGATAAAGCACAATCTAAATCAAAAAATACACTTGTGTTATCACCTATTGCAATCCACGCTACTGGTTCATCTATTGGTCTTATAAACTGCCCAATATCTGACTGTAAATTGTTTGCATCAATAATTTGTTTTAGCATTGCTATTTCTTTTTTAAGTGTTGGGATTGTACGAAGCATGTTAACTGTTTTAAAAATAGTTTTGTCTAAATCGGTGTATTCATCTTCTGTCATAAAAGAAATTAATTCATCCACTAGTTCATTTGCTGTCATTTCTTTATCCTCATTAAAACATTCTGCTAATTCTTGAATAATTTCTTCCCCAACTTTTGTTAATTCAGGTAATGGAAAACATTTACGACAACCATCTAAATAAACACCATGTTTACATTTGCCGTAATGACTCATTTTTAACTCGCTTTCTTTAGGATGGCTTTTGCAAAACTTCTAATTGCTTCTTTGAAATCTTTTACACTAACATCACTTTGAATCATGTAAATCAATCTTCCGACACCTTCAAAATTTTCTTGAGCAACTTCGTCTATTTCACCATCTGTTAGTTCACGCATTTCTAATGCTAAGGCTCTTTGATGTTGTTCTTCGGCAAAATTTTGAATAAATCTATTTGCATTTTTTAAATCTTCTATTTCTTGGGCTTGTTGACGTAGCATATTAGGTATTTCATGTACAAGCCTGTCATATTCCTCGCCCCTGAACATTTTAGTTAATTCATCTGCTAGTTCATTTGCTGTCATTTTTCGCTCGCTTTCTTTCCAAGTCTTTCCCATTCTGATTGAATATATTCTTCCGACAATGGCTTTGCAATTTTAATTGCCTCATCCAACACATCTTCTGTAACTGTGCATGTCCATACATGGTCTGTTTTGTAAAACCGCATGACAAAATCACCGACAGGAAACTCTTTAAACGCTGTCATTTCTTACTCGCTTTCTTTAATTCAACATCAATCTCCATTGCATAATCAATTACAAGTTTTAAATCAGACCCATTAACACAATACGAACCAATTGGGGTATCAGGATACCAATGCAACTGCCAACATTCGTTTGTATCAATACACTTTTGCATGTCCTCTTCACTTATAAAATCATTTTTATCGTATGCGGGATGTTTATCCTCTATATAATCTTTAACAGTTTTATAGTCGCTCAAATGTTCGTTATGTGTTAAATACAATGTTGCCTTATGACTTGGGAGAGTAATCATTTCTCACTCGCTTTCTTAATG